>Ga0302196_10005448_pt1 | contig 11399 bp, 9 predicted proteins | sample II_Bog_N1_3_FD_198794 | JGI IMG/M metagenome (GOLD analysis project Ga0302196, IMG submission 198794) | Peat permafrost microbial communities from Stordalen Mire near Abisko, Sweden - II_Bog_N1_3 | ecosystem: Environmental > Terrestrial > Soil > Wetlands > Peat | place: Sweden: Abisko, Stordalen...
GGCGCCATCGTTAACGCGAGCCGACGGCGCGCCGGTCGGCTGGGCGGTAAGCCCGGCCCCGGTGCCCTATCCCGCCGCCGTGGCCGCCATGGAGGCCCGCGTGCAGGCGATATTGGACGGCGAGGCGGGCGAGCTGGCGTGGCTGCTGGAGCATCCGCCGCTGTACACCGCCGGCGTATCGGCAAAACCTGCCGACCTGCTGGAGCCGGACCGGTTCCCGGTGTTTCAGAGCGCGCGCGGCGGCCAGTACACCTATCACGGCCCGGGTCAGCGGGTGGTCTATCTGATGCTGGACCTGCGCAAGCGGCGCCAGGACGTGCGCGCCTTCGTGGCGGCGCTCGAGGACTGGATGATCGCGGCGCTGGCCGCCTTCAACGTCGAGGGCCAGATCAAGACCTGCCGCGTCGGCGTCTGGGTCGACCGCAAGGAACCGGGCCTGCCGGTGCGCGAGGAAAAGATCGCCGCCATCGGCGTCAAGCTGCGCCGCTGGGTCTCGTTCCACGGTGTCAGCCTGAACGTCGAGCCCGACCTTTCCCACTTCGGCGGCATCGTCCCCTGCGGCATCACCGAGCATGGCGTCACCAGCCTTGTCGATCTCGGTCTGCCGGTGACCATGGCCGAGGCCGACGAGGCGCTGCGGGCGAGCTTCGTCGCGCGGTTCGGGCCGGTGATCGAGGCGCAGGCGCCGGTCTAACCGCGTCTCCGGCTCATTTCACGCCGCTCCCGAAGGGAGAAGGTCACTTCACCGGACTGGCCCCGAACCTGTTCGCGCCCTGCTCGCCCCTCATCAGGGCCAGTTCGACCACCGCCCAGATCAGCACCAGGGCGAAGATGAAGTCGAAGAAGCCCGGCGTATGCGGCCACACGGCGATCATCGACAGCAGCACCAGCGCCGCCCACCAGCCCGACCGCCCCCGGTCGTGCAGCCGCTTGGACAATACGCAGGCCCCGCAGAACACCAGCGGCGGATAGACAACCCAGCCCGTCACCCAGTGAACCGCCGAACCGAACGAGACCTCGTAGATGGCCACCACGGCGATCAGGATCGCGGCGGCGATCAGGAAGGGCGCGCGGGCGATCCGGCCCTCGGCCGACAGGAACAGCTCTCTCCAGTCGATGTCGCCGTTCACACGCGCGCTCCGCTCCGACTCACGGGCCGCCTTCGCCGCCCAGCCGCCCGTGAGGTTAGGAGCCTGCAGCGCCGGAGGAAAGACCGCGCGCCAAATCCGGCGCCGCGACGCTGGCGCAATCGCGCCCTCTGCGGCACAATCGGCTCATGACCGACACATCCACACACCCGCTTCGCTCGGCGCTGGGTTTCGACCTGACGCCGCCCTCGCCCGCCGAAGAAGCCCGGCTGGAGGCCGACCTCACCCAGGAAGAGGCCGAGGTGCTGCTGCACCACGGCACCGAGGCGCCGTTCTGCGGCGGGCTTTTGAACAACAAGACCGACGGGGTCTATTGCTGCCGCCTGTGCGGCCTGCCGCTGTTCCGCGCCCAGACCAAGTTCGAGAGCGGCACCGGCTGGCCGAGCTTCTACGCGCCGATCGACGAGGCCCACGTCCGCGCGGTGAAGGACACCAGCTATGGCATGGTCCGCATCGAGACCCGCTGCGCCCGCTGCGACAGCCACCAGGGCCACGTCTTTCCGGACGGCCCGGCGCCGACACGTCTGCGCTATTGCATCAATTCGGTGTCGCTGAGCTTTGTCGCCGACGGCGAGGCCCTGCCCGACCCCCTGGGGCGCGGCGACCGGCTGACCTGAACCGCGCGTCGCGCGCACGGCGGTAGATCGGCGCGTCACGGCGTGGCAACCTGCCGTCACGAGTCCATCAGGCTGGGGGGACAACCAACCATGACCGCCTTTCGAACCATCGCGGCGCTTTCAGCGTGCGCCCTGGCGCTCGGCGCCTGTGGACGCAACGAGGCCAAGAGCGGGGCCAGCAGCGCCGACAGCCACGCGCCCGGCACGACGCTGGCCTCTGCTCCAGGCTCCTGCGGCTCCTACGCCGCCGGCACGCCGGGGGTGATCCGGACCTTCTGCACGGGCGCGGCCGTGGCCAAGGTCAATGTGGGCGGGACCGACTACACGGTGAAGGGCGGGACTTGCGAGACCCAGGGGCCGATGTTCTCGCTCAACATCGGCGTGGTGGCCGGCCCCGACCTCGGCGGCCCCAAGCCCGATTACGTGGGCCTGACGACGAACGGAAACACCGGCCATTTCGACAACGCCATCCTGACCGTCACCCTCGGGGGCAAGGGCTACGCGCTGACCAGCAGCACCGCCGACATCACCCCGGCCGGCGGGACCTTCCAGGGCACGGCCTTCGGCGACGGGACCAAGGTGACGGGCTCGTTCACCTGCTGATGAGGGCCCATGTCTTCCTTTTCCCGCAAGGGGAACCGGGGACGCCCGCTTACAGCGGGATGTTGTCGTGCTTCTTCCAGGGGTTTTCCAGCACCTTGCCCTTCAGGCTCTTGAGCGCGCGGATGATCCGGCGGCGGGTGCCGTGGGGCATGATGACGTCGTCGATATAGCCGAGGCTGGCGGCGACGAAGGGGTTGGCGAAGCGGGCCTTGTACTCGGCCTCGCGCGCGGCCAGCGCCTCGGGGTTGTTCATGTCGGCGCGGAAGATGATCTCCACCGCCCCCTTGGCGCCCATGACCGCGATCTCGGCCGTCGGCCAGGCGTAGTTGAAGTCGCCGCGGATGTGCTTGGAACTCATCACGTCATAGGCTCCGCCGTAGGCCTTGCGGGTGATCAAGGTGATCTTGGGCACCGTGGCTTCCGCGTAGGCGAACAGCAGCTTGGCGCCGTGCTTGATCAGGGCGCCGCCCTCCTGCTTGGTTCCCGGCATGAAGCCGGGCACGTCGACCAGGGTGATCACCGGAATGCCGAAGGCGTCGCAGAAGCGCACGAACCGGGCCGCCTTGCGCGCGGCGTCGATGTCCAGTACGCCGGCCAGCACCTGCGGCTGGTTGGCGACGATGCCCACGCTCTGGCCGTCCATGCGGGCGAAGCCGCAGACGATGTTCTTGGCCCAGTCGGGCGAAATCTCGAAGAAGTCGGCCTCATCGACCACCTTGGTGATCAGTTCCTTGATGTCGTAGGGCTTGTTCGGATTGGCCGGCACCAGGGTGTCGAGCGAGGGCTCCATCCGGTTGGGATCGTCGAAGCTCTCGCGCACCGGCGGCTTCTCGCGGTTGGACAGCGGCAGAAAGTCGATCAACCGGCGAACCTGGATCAGCGCCTCAAGATCGTTCTCGAAGGCGCCGTCGGCGACGCCCGACTTCATCGCATGGATGCGGTAGCCGCCCAGTTCCTCGTGGCTGACGTCCTCATTGGTGACCGTGCGGACCACGTCGGGGCCGGTCACGTACATGTAGCTGGTGTCCTTCACCATGAAGATGAAGTCCATGATCGCCGGGGAATAGACGTCGCCGCCAGCGCACGGGCCCATGATCACCGCGATCTGCGGGATCACGCCCGAGCAGAGGGTGTTCTGCAGGAAGATGTCGGCATAGCCGGCCAGGGCCTCGACGCCCTCCTGGATGCGGGCGCCGCCGGCGTCATAGAGGCCGATGATCGGCGAGCCGACCTTCGCCGCCTGCTCGTACAGCTTGACGATCTTGGCCGCGTGCGCGCCCGAGAGCGAGCCGCCGAACACGGTGAAGTCCTTGGAGAAGACGAACACCACCCGGCCGTTGATCGTGCCCCAGCCGGTGACCACCCCGTCGCCCGCGACCCGCTGCTCGTCCATGCCGAAGTCGTGGCTGCGGTGTTCGACAAACATGTCGAACTCCTCGAAGCTGCCCTCGTCCAGCAACAGGTCGATCCGCTCGCGCGCGGTCAGCTTGCCCTTGGCATGCTGCGAGGCGATCCGCCGTTCGCCGCCGCCGGCCCGCGCCTGCGCCCGGCGCCGTTCAAGCTCGTCGAGAATTTCCTGCACGCTCAGTCATCCCTTGGTCACCAGACCTTCAGCCGTAATCGGGTGAGGGTTTGATGACAAGCCGTGACGCTGGGGGAGGCTTTGGTGCGTCCTTCGAGGCTCGCCTTTGGCTCGCACCTCAGGACGAGGACCACGGTTGGGCTCCACAAACGAACCTCATCCTGAGGCGCCCGCGCAGCGGGCCTCGAAGGACGCACGTCCCTCACCTTGCCGCCCCGTCCTACCTCAAGGCCTCGAACCAGCGGTCCAGCATCAGGGCCTCGGCGCGCCGGTGGGCCGTGCGTTCGGCCGCCTCGGCGTCGACGCCCCACTGTTCCTCCTGGAAGGCCTCGTCGAGCCGCGACAGCGCGAACACCGCCTCCCCGTCCAGCTGATCTCGCCAGAGCGCCAGGGCCAGCACCGCCGAGCCGAACAGGCTGGTGGCCATCGCCAGGCCGGCCAGCGCGAAGTCGTCCGCCGCGGCGGCCAGCGCGCCAACGCCGGCCAGGGTCGCCTCCGGCTGGGGCTTGTGGATGATGCCCTGGGCCAGGACGAAGGTCAGGCCGAGCGCGTCGCGCGCCCAGTCCAGCACCGCGCCCCAGCGGACCGCCTGCCGCTCCACCAGGCTGGCCGGCGCGGTCGCGTGGTAGCAGAGCAGGTCGGAGGCGGCGAAGTTGACGATCTCGGCCACGGTCTCGTCGCGATGCGCGCCGATGCGGTCGGCGGCGACGAAGGCCAGGCGCGTGGCGGCCATCGATGGCAGGTCGACGATGTCGACCTGGGCGTCCCATTCGGCGGCGACCATTTCGCCGAGCGCCTGGGTCGGCAGCACCAGCCGCTGGCGCATGGGCGTGCGGACCGCGCGTCCGTCGAGCAGGATGGCGAACCCGTCCTCGAACGGCTCGGCGACAGCGTTCTTGTAGAATTTCAGCGGTCTGGACGAGGGATCATCAGCCATGCAACGGTCTTTCGGCGCGCAGCGAGCGACGGAACGCCTCCGGCCTCGCGTTTGAGGGGGTGTCTGCCTCAGCTACCCCGCGGAGCTCGTCCATGTCGATAGACCCGGATATGAAGGCGTCGATCGCCCTCACCCGCTTTGGCCTTGGCGCCAAGCCGGGGGAACTGGCGGCGGCGCGCGCCGATCCGACCGGCTATCTGAAGGCGCAGATCCGCCCCGCCGGCGCCGACCAGCCGCAGGGCGACCTGAAGTCCGGCGCGGCCCACTTCAACGAGGTGCGCGACTATCAGCTGATGCGCCGCCAGGACAAGGCCGACGGGTTGGACCCGGTCAAGCACGCCCAGAAGACCATCCGCGAGAGCGCCCAGCCGGAGTTTCTCAGCCGCGCCCAACTGGCCTGCCAGACCGACGCCGGCTTTCGTGAGCGCTGGACCCTGTTCTGGTGCAACCATTTCACCGTCGCGGCGAAAAACCTGCCGACCGCGGTCGAGGTCGGGCCGTTCGAGCGCGAGGCGATCCGCCCGCACGTGTTCGGCCGGTTCGAGGACCTGCTCGCCGCCTCGACCATGCATCCGGGGATGCTGCTGTATCTGGACCAGGTGCAGTCGGTGGGGCCGCACAGCCTGTTCGCGACCACGCGCGGCTTCGGCTATGGCGGCGGCGGCAAGTTGTCCGGCCTGAACGAGAACCTGGCCCGCGAAATCCTGGAACTGCATACCCTCGGCGTCGGGTCCGGCTACACCCAGGCGGACGTGACCGAGTTCGCCCGCGCCCTCACCGGCTGGAGCGTCCAGGGCGAAAACCGCGGCGCCGGACGATTCGCCTCGGCGGGCGAGCCGGGCGAGTTCACCTTCCGTGAGGCCCTGCACGAGCCCGGCGCCCGCCACATCTTTGGCAAGACCTATGATGAGGATGGCGTCGCCCAGGCCGGCGCGGTGCTGCACGATGTCGCCGGCAGTCCGGCCACGGCCCAGCACCTGGCGACCAAGATCGCCCGCCACTTCGTCGCCGACGATCCGCCGCCGGCCTTGGTCGCGCGGCTGAAGAGCACCTATCTGGACACCGACGGGCGGCTGGATCGGGTCGCCGAAACCCTGATCGACTCCCCCGAAGCCTGGGCGCCCGAGCAGCGCAAGTTCAAGACGCCCTATGAATTCCTGGTCTCCAGCTACCGCGCGCTGAACCTCGCGCCGGACGACTTCACCAGGTTCGGCCCGGTGCTGACCAGCCTGGGCCAACAGCCGTTCAACGCTCCCTCGCCCAAGGGCTGGGCCGAGGATGCGCAAGCCTGGGCCGCTCCGGACGCCATCGTCAAGCGGATGGGCTGGTCGGAAGCCTATGCCGCGGCGACCGCGCCGGTGATGAGCGAGCCGATGCAGATCGCCCAGAACGCCCTCGGCGCCCAGCTGACCCCGCCGGTCAGCCTGGCCGTCTCCCGCGCGGAGTCGCGCCCCGAAGCCCTCGCCATTCTTCTGATGAGCCCGGAGTTCCAACGCCGATGACCCGCCCGCTCGACCTCACCCGCCGCTCCGCCCTGCTCGCCGCCGCCGGCGCGGGGGTTTCCATCAGCTTCCTCGGCCGATCGGCCTACGCCGCGGCCGAAGGCGACCTGGCCAGGCGCAAGCTAGTGGTGATCATCTGCCGCGGCGCTATGGACGGGCTGTCGGTCTCGCCCCCGGTCGGCGATCCCAACTACAAGCCCCTGCGCGGCGAGATCGCCATCGGCGGGTTCGATCAGGCCGATGGCGCGCTGAAGCTGGACGACACCTTCGGCCTGCACCCCAAGCTGACAACCATCCACGCCCTGGCGCTGAAGGGCCAGGCTCGGATCGCGCCCGCGGTGGCGACGCCCGATCGCGCCCGCTCGCATTTCGAGGCCCAAGACCTGCTTGAGAACGGTTCGCCGGTCGTCTACGGCGCCAGCAGCGGCTGGCTGAACCGGGCGATGGAGGCGCTGGGCCCGCGCAAGATCGAGGCGATCTCGGTCGGCGCCCAGGCGCCGCTGATCCTGCGCGGCAAGATCCAGGCGGCGTCATGGTCGCCGGGCGGCTACAAGGACCGCGACTCGCGCCTGCCCGGCATCCTGGCCGACCTCTACGCCCACGACCCCCTGCTCGGCCCGGCCCTGGCCAGCGGACTTGAGACCGAAGCCATGGCCAAGGTCGCGACCAGCGCCATGGGATCGGAGTCGGCCATGAACCCGGCGGCCACGCCCGCGGCGACGTCGATGAGCATGGCCAGCCCCGCCCCGTCCGGCGACTACGCCCAGCAGGTGCGTCAGGCCCAGGCCCAGGTCGGCCGCCAGGGCGCGGTCGCCGCCCGCGCGTTGGGAACCACGTTGGCCCATTTCATGACCGAACCAAACGGACCCCAGATCGCCGCCATCTCCATCGACGGCTTCGACACCCACGCCAACCAGGGCGCGGCGGAGGGGCAGCTCGCCAACCGGCTGGCCTATCTGGACGCGGTGATCGACGGCCTTCAGAGCGGCCTTGGCCCTGAGTGGAGCAACACGGTGGTGGTCGCCGCCACCGAGTTCGGCCGCACCGCCCACGTCAACGGAACCCGCGGCACCGACCACGGCACGGCGTCCACCGCCCTGATCGCCGGCGGCGCGCTGAAGCCCGGCGGCATCGTCGGCGACTGGCCGACGCTGGCCCAGGGCAGGCTGTTCGAGGCCCGCGACACCGCGCCGACACTGGACATGCGCGGCCTGTTCAAGGGGGTGCTGGCCGAGCAGCTGGGCGTCGACCGGCGGGCGCTGGATACGGTGGTCTTCCCCGACAGCGCCGGCGTCGCCCCGGTGGCGGGGATCGTTGCGTGAGCCGCTAGCGAGGTTTCCACGCCTTGGCGGCGGCTTCGGCCTTGTCGATCTCGGCGGGAGACATGTGGGCGATCAGGGTCGCGCGCGTGGCCGTCGCGATACCCAGGATCGTCGGCGGCGCCGGCGGCTGGCGGCCGATGCCGATCTCAAGCCAGGTCAGTCCGCTGACGCTGTCGCGCGCCACGCCCGTCCCGGCGGCGTAGTCGAGCCCCAGCTTGATCTGGGCGATGGCGTCGCCGTGCTCGGCCGCGCGACGCCACCAGTCGAAGGCCTGAGCCAGGTCCTTCTTCTCGCCGACCCCCGTCTCGTAGGCGGCCGCCAGACGCACCTGCGCGCCGGGCAGGTTCTGATCCGCGGCCTTCTGGAACCAGGCCATGGACTGAGCCAGGTCCGCGCCGACGCCCAGGCCCTTGGCGTAGGCCTCGCCGAGGTTGAACTGGGCGTGAGCCTCGTTCTGGGCGGCGGATTCGCGCCACCAGCCCACGGCCGCCGCCGGGTCCGCGGCGACGCCCCAGCCATTGAGGAAGCACAGGCCGAGCTGGTTCTGGGCCGGCGCATAGCCGCGGGCGGCGGCGGCGAAATACCAGGCGAAGGCGGCGCGGTTGTCCTTCACCACGCCGGGCGCGCTGGCCATGGACAATCCGCCCATCATGAATTGCGCGGCGGCGACGCCCTGCACCGCGGCCTTGCGGCAGGAGGCGATCGCCTTGGGGATGTCCTTGGCGATGCCGAGGCCCTGGCCGTAGACGATGCAGAGGTTGGCCTGCGCCACGCCGACGCCCGCGTCGGCGGCGGCCTCCAGCAGGGCGGCGCCCTTCGCCGCATCCCTCGGCACGCCACGGCCCTGAAGGTAGAGCACGCCGAGGTCGCCCTTGGCGTAGGCGTCGCCCTGGTCAACGGCCTTGCGATACCACATCGCCGCCGTCGCCGCGTCGGCGGGCACGCCGAGCCCCTGATTATAGTAGCGGCCGAGGTTGTACTCGGCGGCCTTGTCGCCCGCCTCGGCAAGCGGGCGAAGGATGGCGATGGCGCCCGGCAGATCGCCGCGTTGTTCCGCGGCGAGGCCGGCCGCAACGGTGTTCTGCACCGGCTCGGCGGCTTGGACCACAACCGGCGAGAGCCAGGCCGCGCCCACCGCCGTCCATCCGCACACCCATCGCCGCCATCCCAGACCCAGAGCTTGCATTGATCGGGAGGGCTCCAGGCCATAAGGTCGACGCGGCCAGCGTGGCCGTGATCCGCAGGTCTTACAACCACGGCGGGGACGGCGCCACCGTCTGGCGCGAACCCGGGGCGAAGTGACGAAACGATGGTCAGTATGAAGTGCGGCGCGGGGTTCGCCGCCGCGTTGACGGCTGCTTGGCTTGGTCTGCTGCTGCCGGTTTCGCGCGTCGACGCGACGGCCATGCCCGCCATCCACCTGGAGCAGGAACAGCCGACCGTCCCGCCGGCGACAACGCGCGCCACGCCGCCGCCGCCCCCCCTGCGCGCGGCGGTGGTGCTGCCCTGCCTGGCCGCCACGGACACCTCCGCCTGTCTGGTCGAGGCGATCGAGCGGGCCCAGCCGGCCACGCGCCGGGCCATGACGCTTCCCTCGATCGCGGACCTCGGCCCTTGGGGGCTGGGGCCCAAGGACGATTGGGTCTCGGTCTATAGCCAGATGCTGTCCGACTCGCGCGCCGGCCAGGCGCCGGACGCCGTGCTGAAGGCCGCCGACAGCCTCACGCCCGCAGCGCGGCTGCAGCTGCTTGTCCGCCTTTGCCACGACGGCGTCCCGCCGATCTCGGCGACGTCGGGCCGGCAGTACCAGACCTGGCGTCAGTCGCTGGCGCCCAGCCGTCCCCTGATGAAGGCCAGCGCCGATGCGCTGGAAGCGACCGTGAACGCCGTCGGCCTGCCGCCGGCCGCCATCACCTTTTCCGCCGAGATGCTGGGCGTCTGCCGCGGCCAACTCGGCGACACCGCCGGCATGAACCGGGCGATCGCCCTGGCCTGGCCGGCCGGCAGCGTGGGCGGGCGGCTGGCCATCCTGGTGCTCGGCGGCCGGACCGACGAGGCCCTGGCCTATTCGGAGACCTTCAAGCCCGGCGACCCGAAGGTGAAGGCCGCGGCCGACTGGGTCGCGCTGGAACAGGGCCGCGGCTCGCTGCTGAAGATGGCCGTCGCCGCCGGGCAGCTTCAGATCGCCGATCGCACGGCCGAGGACATGATGGCCGCGGCGCTCGCGCCGGACCGCCCGACGACGCCGACCCTCGACTCCGGGGCGCCGACAGCCTTGGCCTGGCTGGTCTGGCGGCAGACTTCGCCCGCCACCGCCGCCTGGATCGACAAGGCCGACGCCTTCGCCCGCCCCAGCCAGCCTGGCTGGAACCTGGCCGACGCCATCGCCGTCCATCGCGCCTGGCTGGCCCTTGGCCGAACGGATCGCGCATTAGCGCTCTACGATCAGGTCGCCGCGGCCGCGGCTCAGCCCCCGGCGCCCAGTTCCGCCGCGCCGCCGCCCGCCGGTATGACCCCGAAGCAGGCCAACGCCCAGAGGCTCGCCCAGGCGGGACGCCCCAGCGCCAGGCAGGCCATGGGCGAGATGCTGGCCGCCAGCAGCTACTGGGATCAAGGCCTGGCGCTCGGCGAAAGCGCTTCGGACGTGTCGCGGGTCGACTGGCAGATCGGCGCGGGCGAGGCCAACCTGTCCGATCGCCTGGCGCGGGCCGTCGCGCCGCTGGACAAGGCCGGGGTGCTGCAGATCTGCGCGGTGGTCGCCGGCCAGTCGATCTTCGACCGCTGGCGGCCGGGCGGGGGCGCGCCGCCGGTCGAGGTGGCGGCAAAATGCGCGCACGATCTGGTCAGCCTCGACCTTGGCCCCCAGGCGCCGTGGCTGCCGCGCGCGGACGCGGCGCTGCTGGTCGCCATGCGCGCCGGCCAGTTCGACCGCGCCGACATCGACCGCGACATGATCGCCCTCTATCTGAAGACCACCCAGGCCGGGCCGCAGCCGGTGGACCTCGACTGGCAGAAGACCCTGATCCTGCTCGACGCCGCCCGCGACGACCTGCACGCGCGCGGCAAGCTCTGAGACGGGTCTGGAGTCCGCGGGGTTTGGTCGGAGCCGCACGACACGGATCTCCGTCGCCCCGGACGGCATGCGGACCTTCCGTCCGAATTCAACCCGCGGTCAGGCGCCCGTTCGCTGGCCCCGCCGCTTGACCGTGCCGGGACCGAAGGGTTCGGGATCGGCCTCAGTCTCGTGGAAGCCGAACCGGGCGAAGCCGGCCTTCATCTCAGGGCTCAACGGAGCCTCGATCACCAGCAGGCCGCCGCCAGGGTGGGGCAGCGACACGCGACGGGCGTGGAGCTGCAGCTTCAGCCCTTCCGAAAGCTCGGTCGCCCGTTCGTTGGTGTATTTCGGATCGCCCAGGATCGGATGGCCGATGGCCTTCATGTGGGCGCGCAGCTGGTGCGTGCGTCCGGTATGGGGCCGCAGCGCCATCCAGGTCGCGCGCTGGCCGGCGGTGGAGATGGTGACGAACTCGGTGTCGGCCGGCTGGGCGCCGTGCTCGGCCGGGTCGGCCTGCACCACCAGCTCGCGGTCGCCGACGCCCTTCTTGATCAGGTGCATCTCGATCAGCCCCTGGTTGGGCTTGGGCGCGCCGGCGACGATGGCCCAATAGGTCTTCTGCGCCTTGCGATG
>Ga0302196_10005453_pt1 | contig 11393 bp, 7 predicted proteins | sample II_Bog_N1_3_FD_198794 | JGI IMG/M metagenome (GOLD analysis project Ga0302196, IMG submission 198794) | Peat permafrost microbial communities from Stordalen Mire near Abisko, Sweden - II_Bog_N1_3 | ecosystem: Environmental > Terrestrial > Soil > Wetlands > Peat | place: Sweden: Abisko, Stordalen...
GGGCGACGCGCCGCGGAGGTCTGCGGTCGCCGTGCCTGCGCTTGGCAGCGCATCGGCGGCAAAGCCGTCGGTGACGAGACCGCCGTAGGGGTTGGCCGACGGTTTGGCCGGCGAAAGCAGCGCCAGACCACGCGCGGCCGGGGCAATGGCGAGCGCGTTGGCGGCGAACTTGGCCAGCGCCGCCGCCGAAGTCTCGCTTGGGGCCGGCTTCGCTGCGACGCGGGCCGGGTTGCGGGTCGGGGGCAGCGGGGGCAGCGGCGCGGCGAGCGCTGCGGCGCGGTCGAGGATCGCCGGACGCTCCGGCGGCTCGGGCGAATCGACCTCGGTCAGCGCCAGAATCCCGCGCGGCGCGCCGACGCCGCGGGTGATGACGCGCGGCAGGCCGCCCCGCGCCAACAGGGCGGCGATCAGATCGCGGTCGCCAGAGGCGCCGGCCGTCGCGGCGAACGCCAGTTCGGTCGGCCGCGCCGGCGGCGTCGGCGCGTCGGCGAGGATCAGCTCGACCGGCTTGCGCGGCGGCAGCGGCGTCGAGACATCGCCGTCGTTCGGGTCGGCCGGGGGCGCCTCGGCGCTGTCTGTCGCCTCGGCGGCGGCGACCGTCGGCGTCGGTTGCGGCGCGGCGGCGCTCGCCGGCGCCTCGCGCGGGGCGTCGGCGCTGGCGACCTGCGCCGCCGCAGGATTGGGAAGTGGAGCCCGCCCGCCGCGCGCCGTCGGCGCGGCCTCGACGCCGCTGCCTTCTTCCTCGTCGTCGGCGCCGCCGGCTTTCGCGCCGACCAGCCACGAGAGCAGCCCGCCGCCGGAGGAAGCATTGTCGGCGCGGGCGACCTGCACTTCGCCGCCGCGCGCTTCGATTTCGGCCCGCGCCTGGTCGTAGCCAGCCATCGGCTGGCCGTCGCTGGGGATGAACACGGTCTTGCCGTCGGGGAAGAGTCGCGCCAGCGCGTCGCGGTTCATGCGCGGCCAGTAGCGGACGTCGCCGCTGTCGACATGGACCCACGGCGTGTAGGCGGACGGATAGAAGCCGACGCCGCCGGCCTCCATGCGCATGGCGATGTCGCGGATGGTGGCGGTGTCGACGTCCTGGAAATGGGCGTCCATCGCCTTGCCTTCCATGTGCTGCGAATATTTGGCGACCTCACGCGAGCGTCGACGCAGCATGGCGTTGGTTTGCGGCGAACGATAACCCGACAGCACGTCGATCGGCAGCTTCGAGCCGGATTCGCGATAGACCTCCCAGACGATGTCGAACAGCTTGGGGTCCATCTTGGTCGGCTCGTTGAGTCGCCAGTCGCGCAGGAACCAGTTGAGCTTGTCGAGCGTCGCCTGATCGTAGGCGCCGTCGACCATGTAGGTGAACGAGCCCGATTCGTTGGTGTGGTTGCTGGAAAGGACGATCGTACGGGTGTCGCCATTGGCGACAGCGGATTCGGTCGAGCTCGGGCTCAGCCCGAAGCCCAGCAGCATCGGCGCAGCGATAAGCTGCGCGAGCGCTCTTCTACGCCCCGCAGAGGCGGCGATTGTCGCAGCGAACCCCAATCAGACGATCCCTTTTACGGTCCCCCGCGAGCCCTCCCGATAGAGCCCGCCGTCAAATCGCAATTGCGCGCCCCGCGCCGCAGCTGTGTCGCAAATGGCACAGGCGCACGCAAAACCACCGACGGGCCCCTATAGTCGCCAGTCGCGCAGATTTCAATCTTGACTCGATTTGGCGATTGTGCCTTCGACGCGGGCCGCGATGCCGTAGATGTCTTCGCGCTCCTGCAGCGCGCCGGTCGGGTCGACGAACTCGGTGAAATATTCGAGGTGGATCGGGATCGGATGCGGCAGCATCACGGTCCGCTCGGTCGAGCCGATCATCGCCTGCAGGCGCGCGCTCCAGCCTGCGCCCATCACCAGTTCGGCCAGCCGCATCGGCTGGTCGAGCCGCACGCAACCGTGGCTGTAGGCGCGCCGCGCCGTGCCGAACAGGCCGCGCAGCGGCGTGTCGTGCAGATAGACGGCGTGCTCGTTGGGGAACATGAACAGGATGTGGCCGAGCGCGTTGCCTTCGCCGGGCGGCTGGCTGACGAACATGTGGCCGCCGATCTCGGCGACCTGATAGCCGCGGTCGGTCAGATAGTTGGGGTCGTCGGCGAGATGGGGCGCGAACTCCTTTTTGACGATCGAATCCGGCACCCGCCAGATCGGATTGACCAGGATATATTTCATCGCGTTGGAGAAGATCGGGGTCGGCGTGTCGGGCTTGCCGACGATGACGCGCGCCTGATGGACGAGGTCGTCGCCCTCCATCATCCTGAGCGTAAAGTCGGGGATGTTGATCTCGATGCGCTCGACGCCCATGTCGTGCGGCTCCCAGCGCCACATCTCCATGTTGGCGACGAGCATCGCCACGCGGCGCGCGGGCGAGACATTCGCCGCCACGCTCAGCGCCGGGGCCGCCACACCCCCTGACAGCGCCGCAGCCGTCCCCGGCGTCAAGGCGCCGTTCGGCGGCAGGCCGTTGGCGCGCTGGAAGACCTGCACCGCCGCGGCGAGGGGAAGGTCGTAGACTTCGGCCGCCGCTCCGTCGGCGGGAACGCCGAGGCGCGCGCGCACCAGCGGCACGCGCGGGTCGTGCATGCCGAGGCCGAGGCTCGGCCCGTCGGGAACGCGCACCGTCGTCGGCGACCCGGACGGGGCCGGGGGGGGCGGCGGCGGCGCCGCGCGCGTCCGCGACAACTGGTCGCGCAGGTCGCGATAGCCCTTCTGCTGGGGATTGTAGCCTGCGAGCGCCGCGTCGGGGTCGGCGGCGGCGGCGACCGCAGCCAGCGCCGCGCTCGGGTCGGCGACGGTCGGGCGGGCGGTGATGAGCGAAGAGATCCGGGTCGGCACGACGCGCGATCCGCTCGCCTGCATCGCGTAGGCGACCACGGCCGCCGACAGCGTCGTCTCGGCCTCGGCGAGCCGCTCCAGCGTGGCGTCGGCCGGCAGATCCTTCGGCAGGACGAAGGCGGAAAGATCGAGCCCGTCCTCGTCGGCGCGTCCGAGGCGGGCAAGCGCGGCCTGGCCGTGCGGGTTGAGGTCATGGCCGTCGAGCCAGGCCGGCGCGAAGCCGCGGGCGGCGTAGAAGGCGCGAATCGCCAGTCGGGCGGCGCGCCAGTCGCCAGCGCCGATCGGGCTCGCCTTGACGTCGGCGGCGACGAGAGCGTCGAGGGCGGCGCTGATCGCGGCGGCCGTTTGCGGGTCGACTGCGGGCGCGACGGCCTCTTGCGGCGTCGCCGCCGGGGTTGGGGCGGGCGCGGCCGCCGGGGTTGCGTCGGCGGGCGCGGTCGCCGCCGCCGGCGCGCTCGCCGGCTCCGCGTTCGTCGCGGCCGTCGCCGCGGCGGGTCCGCCGAGCCAAGCCAGGGCGACGAGCGCCAGGGCGCCGGCCCGGATCGAGTCGCACGTCACGCCCATCGTCATTCTCCCCCGCCGTCCCGTCGGCGATCTGATGGAGTCTTAGCGGTCTGCGGAAGCGCCCGGAAGTCCCTTCGGAACGCGATCCGCTTTGGCCCTCGGCCCCCGCCGGCTAGGCGGCGGCCTCGCCGAGCACGTCGACCTCGACCCCGAGCTCCTTCATCTTGCGGTAGAGGGTCGAGCGGCCGATGCCGAGTTTGCGCGCCATTTGCGACATCTGTCCACGATAATGGGCGAAGGCGAAGCGGATCGCCTCGGCCTCGATGTCTTCGATCTTGCGCACGTCGCCGCTGTCGTCGATCAGCCGCATCATGTGCGGATTGCGCGGCTCGAAGCGGCCCGTTTCGCTCGAAAGGACCGGCGCGGATTCGGCCAGCGGCGGCGGCGCCGGCGGCACGCGCACGTCGAAGCCTTCCACCTGGGCGGCGATCTGGGGAAATTCGGCGACAGTGAGCTCGTCGCCGTCGGCCAGGACGACGGCGCGGAACATCGCGTTTTCGAGCTGGCGCACGTTGCCCGGCCAGTCATAGGCGGCCAGCAGCGCCGCGGCGTCGTTGGCGAGGCCGCGGATGCGCTTGCCTTCCTCGGCGCAGAAGCGGGCGAGGAAGCGGCGCGCGAGGTCGGGAACGTCGGCGGCGCGCGCGCGCAGCGGCGGGATCGAGACCGGAAAGACGTTGAGGCGGTAGAACAGGTCCTCGCGGAACAGGCCGCGCTTGACCAGCTCGATCAGGTTCTGGTTGGTGGCCGAGATCAGCCTGATGTCGACCTTGATCGGCCGGCGCGCGCCGACCGGGTCGATCTCGCCGTCCTGCAGCGCGCGCAGCAGCTTCACCTGCGCGCCCATCGGCAACTCGCCGATTTCGTCGAGGAACAGCGTGCCGCCGTGCGCCTCGACGAACTTGCCGGCGTGCTTTTCGGTCGCGCCGGTGAAGGCGCCCTTCTCGTGGCCGAACAGGATCGATTCGATCAGGTTCTCCGGCAGCGCGCCGCAATTGACGGTGACGAACGGCTTGCCGCGGCGATCGGAGCCGCCCTGGATGGCGCGCGCCATCAGTTCCTTGCCGACGCCCGACTCGCCTTCGATCAGCACCGGAATGTTCGACTTGGCGGCCCGTTCGGCGAGGCGAATGGTGCGCGCCATGCTCTCGACCTTGGTCACCACGTCGCGGAACGTCAGCTCGCCGTCGCGGCGGCGGGTTGCGCGCCTCAGCTCGTCTTCGAGCGCGTCGACGCGCAGCGCGTTCTTGATCGACACCTGCAGCCGCTCGGCCCCGACCGGCTTGACGACGAAATCATAGGCGCCGGCGCGCATCGCCGAGATCACCGCCTCGATCGAGCCGTGCGCGGTCTGGACGATGGCGGGAATGGCGATGCCGCGCTGGCGCATGCGGGTGAGCACGCCCATGCCGTCGAGGTCGGGCATCACCAGATCGAGCACGATCAGGTCGACCGGCGGCCGGTCGGACGCTTCGAGTCGGGCCAGCCCTTCTTCGCCGTTTTCGGCGGTTTCGACCTCATAGCCGAACCGCCGCGTCATCGCCTCGAGCAGTCGGCGCTGGATCGGATCGTCGTCGACTACGAGAATCAGGGCGGCCATGTACTTCCCACCGGCGCGGCCTTATGGGGCCGCTTGCGGGCCGACAGTCGGCCATTGCGGTAAATGTCATGTTAATGGCGTCCCAAATTGAGGCGACCGGTGACGCCTCGATTGAAGGCGCGCCGCCGTTCGGCGATAGTGCCGGGGTTCCCCTGACGAAGAGGCCGATGGAATGACTGACCGCGGACGCGTTTCTTTTGCCGGCGCACTCGCTGGCGGCGTCGGCGCGCCGGCGGCGCGCGCGACCGGCGCGGCCGCATCCGCCGCGGCGCCCGCAGTCGACCTCGGGCCGCTGCCGCAATGGCGGCTCGACGATCTCTATCCGGGCATGGATTCGCCGCGCTTCGCCGCCGACCTCGCGCATGCCGCAACGGAAGCCAAGCGCTTCGCCGCGACCTTTCGCGGCAAGCTCGCCGAACTGGCGGGCGGCGTCGAAGCGGGCGCACGCCTGTTCGAGGCGATCGGCGCCTACGAAGAGCTGCAGGACCTGATGGGCCGCATCATGTCCTACGCGTCGCTGCTTTACGCCGGCGACACCAGCGATCCGGCGCGCGCCAAGTTCTTTGGCGACGCGCAGGAGAAGGTGACCGAGCTCGCCGGCGAGCTGCTGTTCTTCGAGCTCGAACTCAACCGGCTCGACGACGCCGGGCTCGACGCGGCGACGCAGGATTCGCCGCTCGCCCATTATCGTCCGTGGCTCGTCGACATCCGCAAGGAGCGGCCGCACCAGCTCAGCGACGAACTCGAGCAACTGTTCCTGGAAAAGTCGACGCCGGGCGCCGCCGCATGGAACCGGCTGTTCGACGAGACGATCGCCTCGCTGCGGTTTTCCTTCGCGGGCGAGGAGCTGACGCTCGAGCCGCTGCTCGGCAAGCTGCAGGATTCCGACGGTCAGGTGCGAGAAGCGGCCGCCGCGGCGCTGGCCAAGACGCTGGGCGCCAATGTCAGGCTGTTCACCCTGGTCATGAACGCGCTGATCAAGGACAAGGAGATCTCCGACCGCTGGCGCAAGTTCGCCGACGTCGCCGATTCGCGCCACCTCGCCAATCGGGTCGAGCGCGAGGTGGTCGACGCGCTGGCGGCGGCGGTCGTCGCCGCCTATCCGCGTCTCTCGCATCGCTATTACGCGCTCAAGGCGCGCTGGTTCGGCAAGCCGCAGCTCGAGCACTGGGACCGCAACGCGCCGCTGCCCGACGCGCCGAGCCGCGTCTTCACCTGGAACGCAGCGCGCGACACGGTGCTGGGCGCCTATAGCGGCTTCTCGCCGCGCATGGCCGACGTCGCGCGGCGCTTCTTCGACGAGGGCTGGATCGACGCGCCGCCGCGGCCCGGCAAAGCGCCGGGCGCCTTCGCCCATCCGACGACGCCGTCGGCGCACCCCTATGTCCTGGTCAATTACCTCGGCAAGCCGCGCGACGTCATGACGCTGGCGCACGAACTCGGCCATGGCGTCCACCAGGTGCTCGCCGGGCCCAACGGCGCCTTGATGGCGCCGACGCCGCTGACGCTGGCCGAGACCGCCTCGGTGTTCGGCGAGATGCTGACCTTCCGCGCCCTGCTCGCTTCCGCCGCCGATCCGGCGATGCGCCGGGCGATGCTCGCCGCGAAGGTCGAGGACATGCTCAACACCGTCGTGCGCCAGATCGCCTTCTACACGTTCGAGCGCCGCCTCCACCTCGAGCGGCGCGCCGGCGAGCTGACCCCGGAGGCGATCGGCGCCGCCTGGATGAGCGTGCAGGGGGAGAGCCTCGGCCCGGCGATCAGGCTCGGTCCCGGCTACGAGACCTTCTGGGCCTACATCGGCCACTTCATCCATTCGCCGTTCTACGTCTACGCCTACGCCTTCGGCGATTGCCTGGTGAACTCGCTCTACGGCCTCTACGAGCGCGCCCCGGCCGGCTTCGCCGAACGCTATCTGGCGATGCTCGCCGCCGGCGGCTCCAAGCCGCACGGCGAGCTGCTCGCTCCGTTCGGCCTCGACGCGCGCGACCCGGCCTTCTGGGACATCGGCCTGTCGCTGATCGAGCGAATGATCGGCGAACTGGAGGCGCTCGGCTGACGCTCCGTTGCGGAGCCTCCTCAGGCGTCCGTCGCCGGCCCGCTTTAAACATGTCGCTGACGTAGAGATCGCCGGCGCGGCCCAAAATGAATATGACTTTTAAGTTTCGATAAACCAATCCTGTTTAGGACTTGTAATGCGATCGACGGAGCCCGCCATGGGGGGCGACTTCGCGGCATGAGGCCACTCGTTCGCGTCGGATTCCGAGCCGACATGCCCCTTCCGCCATTGAATGCGACGGCCTGAGCGCCGCGCGCCGCGCCGCAGGGCGCGACGGGTCGCCAGCCGGAGCCGGCGCGTTCGGGGGAGATTCGTTGGCAATCACGAGGCCGCATGAACGCGTTCGCACGCCAGTCCTGTCCGCAATCGGAGGCCCGCGCGCCGACGCGCGGCCGCGCCGGGAGGGCCTGATGGCGAGGGCTTCGACCCCGCGACGAGGGGCGCGCATGACCGGGTTCGCCAAGGGTGAGTACTACCCGAAAGTCGATCTCAGCGATCTCGACGGCAGGCTGCCGTCGTCGTGGTCGCCGTCCAGCGTCGTAACGCCCGCCGAGGAACCGGCCGACGAACAGTCGGTCGTCGCAGCCGAACCGGCGCGCGAGGAGGAGGAATTCATGCCCCCGCCTGTTGTGTATCTCGAAACGCCTGCGCCGGCTCCCGCTCGGGCCGCAGCCCCTGTCGCCGCCGCGCCGCGCGGCGGCGCCGAAGACGTCCTGTTCCTGCCGATCTCGCTCGACCTGCTCGCTGCGCGACCGCTCGCCGCTGCGCTCCTCGAACGCCGCGGCAGGCCGCTGGCGATCGACGCGTCGGCGGTCGGCCAAGTCGGCGCGCAATGCGTTCAGGTGCTGCTGTCGGCCAAGCGGACATGGGACGCCGACGGCGTTTCGCTGTCGATCGTCAATTGCGCGACGCGCATGATCGAAGATCTCAAGCTCATCGGAATCGATCGAATGCTAGCGACTGGAGAACTGCCCCAATGAGTATGACGATCCTGACCGTCGACGACTCGCGCACGATGCGCGACATGCTCAAGGTCGCGCTGATGGAGGCGGGCTATCGCGTCATCCAGGCGGTCGACGGCCTGCACGGTCTCGAGGTTCTCGCGCAAGAGACGCCGCAGGTCATCATCACCGACATCAACATGCCGAAGCTCGACGGCTTCGGCTTCATCGAAAACGTCCGCCGCGACCAGCGCTACCTCGGCATTCCGATTCTCGTCCTGACCACCGAAAGCTCGCCCGAGAAGAAGAATCTCGCGCGGCGCGCCGGCGCCACCGGTTGGATCGTCAAGCCGTTCGACTCGGCCAAACTGGTCGACGTCGTGCGGCGGGTGGCGGCTTAACCGAAGTTCGAGGGCTGTTCGCATGGACACGATGGCGGCGATCCGGGAGACGTTCTTCCAGGAGTGCGAAGAGCAGCTCGGGGAGCTGGAGGTCGGCCTGAACGCGATGGAAGAGGGCGTCGCCGATTCCGAGACGGTCAACGCCGTGTTTCGCGCCGTCCATTCGATCAAGGGCGGCGCCGGCGCCTTCAAGCTCGACCGGCTGGTGCGCTTCGCCCACACGTTCGAGACCAGCCTCGACCTGATCCGCGGCGGCCAGCTTGCCCCTTCGCCGTTGGTGATGCGCACGATGCTGCGCTCGGCCGACCTGCTTGCCGACCTGGTCAAAGCCTCGCGCAGCGATCACCCGGTCGACGAGGCGCGGGTCGATGCGCAGATCGTCGAGCTGAAAGCCCTGTCCGAAGACGCCAACGAAGCGCCGACTGCGGCCAACGCCGGCGGCGGCGAAGCCGACGGGCTCGATTTCCAACCCGTCCTGCTCGAACTCGACGATCTCGGCGCGCCGGAGCCGCAGGCGGCTCGCTACGCCATCAAACTCATTCCCGCCCCCGATCTCTATCGCAAGGGCAACGAGACGGTCCGTCTGCTGCGCGAACTGTCGCGCATGGGCGACTTCCGCGTCGAATGCGACACGCGGCACCTGCCGACGCTCGACGCTCTCGACCCCGAAGGCGCCTATCTCGCCTGGCGCGTCGAGCTGTCGACCGTCGAAGACGTCGCGGCGATCCACGAGCTGTTCGAATTCGTCGTCGACGATTGCGAGCTGGAGATCGTCGCCGATCGCGCCGGCGCCGTCGCCGCGCCCGAGACGATCGCGCCGGCCGCGGCCGCCCCGATCGCCCCTTTCGCCGCCGCGCCCGCGTTCGCTTCGCCGCTCGCCGCCGTACCGGCTGAGCCGATCGAGGCCGTCGCCCCGGCGGCCGCCGTCGAGCCCGAAAAAGCCAAGATCGAAGCCGCCAAGCCGGACGCCGCGGCGACCGCGGCGACGATCCGCGTCGATCTCGAGCGCGTCGACCGCCTGATCAACCTGGTCGGCGAACTGGTGATCAACCAGGCGATGCTGTCGCAGCGGGTGCTGGAGGCGGGGCTGGCGCGCTCCTCGAGCGTCGCTGCGGGCCTCGGCGCGCTGGAGCAATTGACCCGCGAGATTCAGGAAGGCGTGATGGCGATCCGCGCCCAGCCGGTCAAGCCGCTGTTCCAGCGCATGTCGCGCATCGTGCGCGAGCTGACCGAAGCCACCGGCAAGGTCGTGCGGCTGCGCACCGAGGGCGAAGCGACCGAAGTCGACCGCACCGTGATCGAGCGTCTCGCCGATCCGCTCACCCACATGATCCGCAACGCCGTCGATCACGGCGTCGAGCGGCCGGAAGTGCGCGAGGCGGCCGGCAAACCGGCCCAGGGCGAGGTCAAGCTGTCGGCGGCGCATCGCTCGGGCCGCATCGTCATCGAGGTCTCCGACGACGGGGCCGGCATCAATCGCCAGCGCGTGCGCGAGATCGCGATCAAGAAGGAGCTGATCGCGCCCGACGCGCAGCTCACCGACGGCGAAATCGACAATCTGCTGTTCATGCCCGGCTTCTCCACCGCTCAGACGGTCTCCAGCATCTCCGGCCGCGGCGTCGGGATGGACGTCGTCAAGCGCTCGATCCAGGCGCTGGGCGGCCGCATCACGATCGCCTCGCGCCCCGGTCACGGCTCGGTGTTCTCGATGAGCCTGCCGCTGACCCTCGCCGTGCTCGACGGCATGGTGGTCAAGGTGGCCGATCAGACCCTGGTCGTGCCGCTGACGGCGATCGTCGAAACGCTCAGGCCCAAGGCCGGCGACGTTCATGCGCTCGGCGTCGACGCGCGGGTGATCTCCGACCGCGGCGGATTCGCGCCGCTGATCGACGTCGGCCAGGAACTCGGCTACCGCCGCGACGCGGCCGATCCGGTCGGCAGCGTCGTCCTGATCGTCGAGACCGAGGTCAGCACCCGCTGCGCGCTGGTGGTCGACGCGATCCACGACCAGCGCCAGGTCGTCATCAAGAGTCTCGAGGCGAATTACCGGCAGGTGCCCGGCATCGCCGCCGCGACGATCCTCGGCGACGGGCGCGTCGCGCTGATCCTCGACATCGACACCTTCGTCGCGCGAACCAATCGCAGCGCGGCGCCCCTGGAACCCGTTCTTGCTTTGGCAGGCTGATCCGATGAGAGACGTCAACGTCGCCGCCGGCGACCCCCGCGAGTTCATCGCCTTTCGCATCGGCGTGCAGGAGTTCTGCATCGACATCATGTCGGTGCGCGAGATTCGCGGCTGGACGCCGGCGACGGCGCTGCCGCACGCGCCGGCCTATGTGCGCGGCGTCATCAATCTGCGCGGTTCGGTGCTGCCGATCGTCGACCTCGCCGAGCGGTTGGGCTTTGCGCAGACCGACGCGTCGGCCCGCCAGGTCATCATCGTCGTCCAGATCGGCGCGCAGATCATCGGCCTGCTGGTCGACGCGGTGTCCGACATCCTCACGCTGACGACCGAGAACATCCAGCCGACGCCGGACGTCGCCAGCGATTTCGTCAAGTCTTTCGTCCGCGGCATTCTGGCGATCGATGGCCGGATGATCGGCGTCATCGAGCTCGACGGCGTGATGTCGACCGAGACGGAGGCGGCGGCGTGAAACAGGCGTTGGCGTCCGGTGTCGGCGGTTCGCTCGGATCGAACGAGTTCGAGATGAGCGACGGGGACTTCAAGGACATCGCGGCGATGCTGTACGCCGACGCGGGGATCTATCTCCCCGACTCGAAGACGACGCTGGTCTATTCGCGCCTGGTCAAGCGGCTGCGGGCGCTCAATCTCGAGAGCTTCCGCGAGTATTGCGATCTCGTCGGTTCGCCGCAGGGTTCCCACGAACGGCTCGAAATGCTGTCGGCGCTGACCACCAACGTCACCCGCTTCTTTCGCGAGCCGCACCATTTCGAACATC
>Ga0302196_10005456_pt1 | contig 11391 bp, 12 predicted proteins | sample II_Bog_N1_3_FD_198794 | JGI IMG/M metagenome (GOLD analysis project Ga0302196, IMG submission 198794) | Peat permafrost microbial communities from Stordalen Mire near Abisko, Sweden - II_Bog_N1_3 | ecosystem: Environmental > Terrestrial > Soil > Wetlands > Peat | place: Sweden: Abisko...
CCACCCCCTCCGAAATCCTGGGCGCCGTGTCGGTCTTCCTGAAGACCGTCACTGGCCCCGAAATCCCGCCGCATACGGCCTTCCAGATCCGGGTCTCCGCCAACGCCCTGGAGATGGCCCGTCGCGACCTCGACCTGTCGCCGGCCGAGAACGCCGCCGAGCTGGACCGGCTGACCGCGCTGCTCGGCCACGCCGGCTCGCTCAAGGACCTCAACGCCGACCTCGCCGCCCGCATCCGCGCCGGCGAGGTCGATCTTTCGACGCCCGGGCTCGCCGAGCACCTCTGGGCGACCACCCTGGCCAAGCTGGCCGTCGATCAACCCAACTACTCCGGATACCGCGCGGCCCTGGCCGAGCGGGCCGGCCAGGAGGCTTAAACCGCCATGGACTTCGCCCTTCCCGACCATCTCGTCGCCTATCTGGCCGAGCTCGACGCCTTCATCGACGCCAAGATCAAGCCGCTGCAGGCCAAGGACGACAACGAGCGCTTCTTCGACCACCGCCGCGAGCACGCCCGCACCGACTGGGACAACCAGGGCCTGCCGCGCCATGAGTGGGAAGCCCTGCTGGGCGAGGCCCGCAAGCTGGCCGACGAGGCCGGGCACCTGCGCTACGCCTGGCCCAAGGACATGGGCGGCAAGGGCGGCTCCAACCTCGACATGGCGGTCATCCGCGAGCACCTGGCCGCCAAGGGCCTTGGCCTGCACAACGACCTGCAGAACGAGCACTCGATCGTCGGCAACAACCCCTTCATCCTGATGTTCAAGGAGTTCGCCACCCCCGAGCAGTTCGAGATGTACGGCGAGCGGGTCAAGAGCGGCGCCATCCGCGCCGGCTTCGGCCTGACCGAGCCCAACCACGGCTCCGACGCCACCTTCATGGAGACCCGCGGTGTCCCCGAAGTGCGCGACCGCAAGGCCGGCTGGCTGATCAACGGCGAGAAGATGTGGACCACCGGCATGCATGTGGCCAGCCACTGCATGGTGTTCGCCCGCACCAGCGGCAATGACGGCGACGCGACCGGCATCACCGTCTTCCTGGTGCCCGCCGACGCGCCGGGGGTGAAGATCGAGGAGTATCTCTGGACCTTCAACATGCCCACCGACCACCCGCGGGTCAGCTTCACCAACGTCTGGGTGCCCGACGAGGCCATCTGGGGCCAGGTCGGACGGGGCCTGGGCCTCGGCCAGAGCTTCGTGCACCAGAACCGCATCCGCCAGGCGGCCTCGTCGCTCGGCGCTGCGGTCTTCTGCATCAACGAGAGCGTCAAATACGCCCGCACCCGCAAGCCGTTCGGCAAGCCCCTGTCGGACAATCAGGGCATCCAGTTCCCGCTGGTCGAGCTGGCGACCCAGACCGAGATGCTGCGCCTGTTGATCCGCAAGACCGCCTGGGAGATGGACCAGATGCCGCACAAGGAGGTCGAACGGCAGATCTCCGACAAGGTGTCGATGTGCAACTACTGGGCGAACCGCCTGGTCTGCGAGGCGGCCGACCGGGCCATGCAGGTGCACGGCGGCATCGGCTATTCACGCCACAAGCCGTTCGAACATATCTACCGTCATCATCGCCGCTATAGGATCACCGAGGGCTCGGAAGAGATCCAGATGCGCAAGGTCGCCGCCTTCCTGTTCGGCTACATGGGCCCGCGCAAGGCGGCGTTCGCGGACCTGGAGGGCGGGGTTAAAGGCGAGTATGTCCAGCCCATCCCCGCACGACCAGGCTAACTTTCTGGTCTTGCTAGATTTTTTAAACATGAGGCGCGGGTAAAGATCATGCTGACCAAGGCCGACGACTTCCCGATCCACCAGACGCCGGAGCCGATCGCCTATTCGGGAACAGACCGGAACTTCTACGACCGGTATTTCTTCAACGGCTACAACCCCGACGGCACGGGCTTCTTCGCCGTCGCCTTCGGGGTCTATCCGCACCTCAACATCGCCGACGCCCATGTCTCGGTGATCCGCGACGGGGTCGAGCACTGCATCCACGCCTCGCGCGTGCTCAACATGGAGCGCTGGGACCTGGAAGTCGGGCCGATCCGGATCGAGGTGATCGAGCCGCTGAAAGCCCTGAAAGTCACCCTGGCGCCGACCGAGGGCATGGCGGCCGAGTTCGTCTTTACAGGCCGCGCCTTCCCGATCGAGGAGCCGCGCTTCATCAAGCGGAACGGCCCGCGCACCTTCATGGACTACACCCGCCTGACCCAGAACGGCCACTACACCGGCTGGATCGAGATCGACGGGGTGCGCGAGGCGCTCAAGCCCGGCGCCGTCGGGACCCGCGACCGGTCCTGGGGTGTCCGCTCGGTCGGCCTGCCCGATCCGCAGCCGGCGGTGCCCCAGACCATGATGGGCTTCTTCTGGCAGTGGACGCCGCTGAACTTCGACGACTGCAGCGTCTTCTTCCACGACACCGCCGACGCCACGGGCGAGTCCTGGAACACCCGCGCGGTGATCTGCCCGGACGGTGCGACGCCCTCGCAAATGGAGGAGACGGCGCTGGCGCGAATGTCTGTCAGCCTCGAACAGGGCACGCGCCACGCCCAGGCGGCGACCCTGCGCCTGCCGCTGAAATCCGGCGACGTCGAGATCGTGTTCGAGCCCTCGGTCAAGTTCCAGATGCGCGGCATCGGCTACATTCACCCCAAATGGGGTCATGGCCGCTACCAGGGCGAACGGGTGGTCGAGCGCGAGGACATCACCCTGGCGGGTCTGGATCCCAACGCGTTCGAGAACCTGCACATCCAGGCCCTGTCCAAGGTCACCCTGACCAAGGCCGGCGCGGCGCCGCAATCGGGGCTGGGGGTGTTCGAGCAGCTGATCATCGGGCCCTATCCGCCCTATGGCCTGACCTGAGCAATTCGCTGGCGTCGGCGCGCCGCTTGCGCCCCACGCCCCGAGGCGCCATCTAAATCGGCATGTTCATCCAGACCGAAACCACGCCCAACCCCGAGGTCCTGAAGTTCCTGCCCGGCCGCGACGTGCTCGGCGCCGGCACGCGCGAGTTTCGCGACGCCGACGAGGCGCGCGCCTCGCCGCTGGCGGAGGCCATCTTCGGCCTGGACGGGATCAGCCGCGTGTTCCTGGGCGCCGACTTCCTGACCGTGACCCGCGACGAGGACGCGCCGTCCTGGCCGCAGCTGAAGGCGCCGATCCTGGCCGCGATCATGGAGCACTTCACCTCCGGCGCGCCGACCATCCTGGGCGCCGACGACCGCGAGGACGCCGACGGCCACAACGACGCCGCCTACGAGGGCGACGCCATCCAGATCGTCGCCGAGATCAAGGACCTGCTGGACACCCGAATCCGCCCGGCGGTGGCCCAGGACGGCGGCGACATCATCTTCAACCGCTTCGACGTCGACACCGGCGTGGTCTGGCTGCACATGCGCGGCGCCTGCGCCGGCTGCCCCTCGTCGGCGGCGACACTGAAGGCGGGCGTGGAAAACATGCTCAAGCACTACGTCCCTGAAGTGACCCGGGTCGAACAGACGCTCTGAGGCGCAGGCTTCCAACCAACTCATCGCTTGCGTTGACGCAACGCCCGGCCATATGCGGGGCGCGAATTCCCATGCGTGGAGCACACCCTTGAGCCAGCCCCTAAACGACGCCGCCCTCGACCAGCTGTTCCGCACAGCCCGCACCCGCAACGGCTGGGTCGAAGAGACCCTGGGCGAGGACGTGATCCGCCGGATCTACGATCTGGCCAAGATGGGGCCGACCTCGGCCAACATGAGCCCGGCGCGGTTCGTCTGGGTTGCGTCGCCCGAGAGCAAGGAAAAGCTGGCCGCGCTGGCCTCGTCGACCAACGCCGACAAGATCCGCAAGGCCCCGTTGACCGTCATCATCGGCTCGGACCTGGACTTCCCGGTCCATCTGCCCAAGCTCTTTCCCCACGCCCCTGGCGCCAAGGACTGGTTCCCGGAGGGCCCGTTCAAGGAAGAAGCCGCGCTGCGCAATTCCTCGCTCCAGGGCGCCTATCTGATGATCGCCGCCCGCTCTCTGGGCTACGACTGCGGGCCCATGTCCGGGTTCGACAACGCGGGCGTCGACGCCGCCTTCTTTTCAGGCACGCGGGTGAAGTCAAACTTCATCTGCTCCATCGGCAGGGGCACAGACGAGAACCTGTTCGCCCGTTCGCCCCGGCTGGCGTTTGAAGAGGCCAACCGGATCGTCTAACGCTGCGCTCATGACACGCCCGATCACGGTCGTCCTGAGCCTGGCCCTGCTGGCCGGCCTTTCCGCCTGTTCCGGCGGCGATGGCCGTTTCAGCGGGGGCCCGGAACCGCGCCAGGAGCCCTACCGCTTCGGGCCGCTGCACGTGGGCCATTGGGGAATCGGCCCGATCCGCGCCGACACCTATTTCGAAAGCCCGGTGATCCGCGACCTGTTTCCCAACGCCCGGGTCAAGGACGTCAAGGTGAAGCTGGCCGACGACGACTCCGAGGATGGCATCACGGTCAGCCAGGGGGGGGTCGAGGTGCTGGAAATCGACGACAGCACCATCGACACCGGGCCGGACCAGGACCCGCCGATCGGCCAGGTGCGCGCCGTCGGCGGCCCCATCGTCGGTCCCTCCGGCGAGACCCTGGGCATGAGCTGGAACGCGGCCGGGTTTGACCTGTCGCAATGCGAGATCGGCGTCGAGCGCGACCGCAACACGGTCATCTGCGCGCGCCGCGGCGAGGGGGCGATCACCTACTATTTCGCCGTGCCGACCTGGGATTCCGAGGAGGTCCCGCCGGAATCGCTGCTGCGCAAGGTCGGCTATCTCAAGGCCATCGTCTGGACGCCGCCGCCGCCGCCCAGCCCGTCCGGGGCGCCGTCGTCGGCGGGCCACGCCTCGTGACCGCGCAAGACCCCTTCCTGGGCCCCATTCTCGCCATCGACACCTGCCTCGACGCCTGTTCGGTCGCTGTCCGCGCGGGCGAGGTTCCGCTGGCGGTCAGGTCGGAGACCATGGCGCGGGGCCACCAGGAGCGGCTGGCGCCGATGGTTCATGAGGCCATGCGAGACGCCGGCCTCGATTTCAGCGCGCTTCGCCGCATCGCCGTCACGGTCGGTCCCGGCTCCTTCACCGGCCTGCGCGTCGGCCTGGCCTTCGCCAAGGGGCTGGCCCTGGCGCTGGATATCCCCTGCGTCGGCGTCGGGGTGCTGGAGGCGCTGGCGGCCGGCGCGACGTCGGGCGGCGCCCCGCTGGGCTTCGTCTGCGCCGCCATCGACGCCAAGCGCGGCCAGATCTATCTGCAGATCTTCATCGACGGTCGCCCGGTGATGGCGCCCGACGCGCTTGAGCCCGACACGGCCGCCGCCCGCCTGGCTGAGCTGTGGACCGGCGGCCCGGCCGGCCTGGTCGGGTCCGGCGCGCCCCAACTCGAGGGCGTCCTGCCGGGCGCGTCGATCAATCCCCGCACCTCGCCCGATCCCCTGGCCATCGCCCGCCTCGGCCAGGCCGCCCGTACGCCGATCCCGCCGCCGCGACCGCTCTATCTGCGCGCGCCCGACGCGCGACTGTCGGCGGCGGCGCTGGCGGCCGCGGCGTCGGCGGCGTCATGATCCTCGAACCTGTCGGCGCCGACGGCGCCGAAGCGCTCGCGGCTCTGCACGCGACCAGCTTCACCCTGCCGTGGTCGGCCGCCGACCTCGCCGACCTGCTGGGCAGCCCGGGCGGCTTCGGGCTGTTATTCAAAGACGGCGACGGCGCGGCGGCGGGTTTAATCCTGGCCCGCGCCATCGCCGGCGAGGCGGAAATCCTGACCCTGGCGGTGGCGCCGGCCAACCGCCGCGCGGGCCTCGCCCGCGCCCTGGTAGAGGCGGCCGCGGGCGTCGCCGCAAAGCTGGGCGCCGAGAGCCTTTTTCTGGAAGTCGCCGCCGACAACGCCGCCGCCATCGGCCTCTATCGGGGCGCGGGGTTCACCGAGGTCGGACGTCGCCGCGGCTACTACCCCCGCGGCGCATCGACGGCCGTCGACGCCCTGATCATGCGACGCGATCTTAACAGCGGCCCGGCTTGAGCCTATCTTGAGCCCTCAAGCCTCGGGGAAGTGACTTTGGACCGCGTCGAAAAGCTCTGCATCGAAAAGGGCATGCGCATGACCGACCAGCGCCGGGTGATCGCCCAGGTGCTGTCCACGGCCCACGATCATCCCGACGTCGAAGAGCTTTATCGCCGCGCTCACGACGTGGATCCGCACATCTCCATCGCCACCGTCTATCGGACCGTGCGCCTGTTCGAGGACGCAGGCATCATCGCCCGCCACGAGTTCCGCGACGGCCGCGCCCGCTATGAAGAGGCGCCCGACCACCATCACGACCACCTGATCGACATGAAGACCGGCAAGGTGATCGAGTTCGTCGACGAGGAGATCGAGGCGCTTCAGGACGCCATCGCCCGCCGCCTCGGCTACCGGCTGGTCGACCATCGGCTGGAGCTTTACGGCGTGCCGATCGAGGACAAGGACAATTGAGGTTTCGTGCGTCCTTCGACACGCGCCTTTGGCGCGGCTCAGGACGACGACGTCAGTCTTACTCCCTCTCACTTCGTCACCCTGAGCCGACCGCGAAGCGGACGTGTCGAAGGACGCTCACCCCCTCAACCTTGCACCCCGCCCGCCCCAAGCTCATAAACCGCCCATGAACCCGCCGGCCGCGACCAAGCGCCTCTACATCAAGACCTACGGCTGTCAGATGAACGTCTATGACAGCGAGCGCATGGCCGACGTGCTGGCGCCGCTGGGCTATGGCGTCGTCGACAGTCCCGAGGGCGCGGACCTGGTGGTGCTCAACACCTGCCACATCCGCGAGAAGGCCACCGAGAAGACCTATTCCGAGCTCGGCCGGATGAAGGAGCTGAAGCTGGAAAAGGCCCGCGCGGGCGGGGCGATGAAGATCGCCGTCGCCGGCTGCGTCGCCCAGGCCGAGGGCGAGGAGATCATGCGCCGCCAACCGGCCGTCGACCTGGTGGTCGGGCCACAGTCCTACCACCGCCTGCCCGAACTGATCGCCCGCGCCCACCGCGCCATCGGCGAGCGCCTCAGCGCCGACTTCGCGGCGGAGGAAAAGTTCGACGCCCTGCCCGACGCGCGCACCAACCTGGGCGTCTCGGCCTTCCTGACCGTGCAGGAGGGCTGCGACAAGTTCTGCACCTTCTGCGTGGTGCCCTATACCCGCGGGGCCGAATATTCGCGGCCGGCCGAAGCCATCCTCGCCGAAGCCCGGCGCCTGGCCGACCAGGGCGTGCGCGAGCTGACCCTGCTGGGCCAGAACGTCAACGCCTACGCCGGCGAGGGCGGCCTGGCGGGCCTGGTCCGCCGCCTGGCGAAGATCGATGGGATCGCCCGCATCCGCTACACCACCAGCCACCCCCGCGACATGGACGAGGCGCTGATCGCCGCCCATGGCGAGGTCGAGGCGCTGATGCCCTTCCTGCACCTGCCGGTACAGTCGGGGTCCGACCGGGTGCTGAAGTCGATGAACCGCGCCCACACCGCCGAAAGCTATCTGAAGCTGGTCGAGCGGATCCGCGCCGCCCGCCCCGACATCGCCCTTTCCGGCGACTTCATCGTCGGCTTCCCGGGCGAAAGCGATCGCGAATTCGAGCAAACCCTGGCCCTGATCGAACAGGTTGGCTACGCCCAGGCCTTCTCGTTCAAATACTCCAGGCGCCCCGGCACCCCGGCGTCGGCCATGCCCGGCCAGATCGCCGAGCCGGTCAAGGAAGAGCGGCTGGCGCGCCTCAACGACCTGCTCAACGCCCAGCAGACCGCCTTCAACCTGGCCCAACAGGGCCGGACCCTGCCGGTGCTGTTCGAGCGCGAGGGCCGCAAGCCCGGCCAGGTGGTCGGCCGCAGCCCCTATCTGCAGCCGGTGCATATCGACGGCCCGCTGAGCCTCATCGGCCAGATCGCGCCGGTGACGATCAGCCGCGCGACCCGGGGCAGCCTGACGGGCGTTCTGGCCAGCACAGACGCGCTGGAGCCGGCTTGAGCCGCGCGACCCGCGAGTTCCTGCCCCTGTCGGATGCGGCCGTGCGGGCGGTCGGCGGGCCCAACAGCCGACACGCGGCCCTGATCGAGGACGCCTTCCACGTGCTGATCGAGACGCCTGGCGGCGGCGTCTCCGTCTCGGGCGACGCCAAGGGACGGACCGGGGCGAAGAAGACCGTGCAGATCATCGCCGGCCTGACCGATTCCGGCGCCGACGTCGCCGAGGCCGACGTGCGGGTGGCCATTGGCGCGGCGCGCACCGGCGAGGCCGGCGGGGGCGGGGCCAAGCTTCCGGTCGGGCGACGCGGCGCCATCGGGGCGAAGACCGCGGCCCAGGCCCGCTATATCGAGATGCTCGGCAGCCATGAGCTGGTGTTCGGCACGGGTCCGGCCGGGACGGGCAAGACCTTCCTGGCCGTCGCCCACGGCGCGGGCCTTTTGTTGCGCGGCGAGGTCGACCGGCTGATCGTCACCCGCCCGGCGGTGGAGGCCGGCGAGCGGCTGGGCTTCCTGCCCGGCGACATGAACGAGAAGGTCGACCCCTATATGGCGCCGGTGTGGGAGGCGCTGAACGACATCCTCGGCCCCGAACAGCTGCGGCGCCGGCGCGAGCGAGGCGAGATCGAGGTCGCGCCCATCGCCTTCATGCGCGGCCGCACGTTGAACCAGGCCTTCGTCATCGTCGACGAGGCGCAGAACACCACCCGCATGCAGATGAAGATGGTGCTGACCCGCATTGGCGAGGGCGCGCGCATGGCGGTGACCGGCGACCCCAGCCAGGTCGACCTGGTCAATGGCGGCGATAGCGGCCTCAGCCATGCGGTGCGGCTGCTGGAAGGCGTCAAGGGCGTCGCCGTCGCCCGGTTCGAGGCCTCTGACGTGGTCCGCCATCCGCTGGTGGAGCGGATCGTCAAGGCCTACGACGCCGACGCCGCCAAGGGCCGAGGATGATTGACGTCGAGATCGACGATGCGGCCTGGACGACGGCCGCGCCCAACGCGGCCGAACTGGTGGAGCAGGCGGCCGAGGCCACGCTCAAGGCCGCATTGTCCGTTGTCGAGGGAAACCTCGTGGTCCTGCTCACCGACGATGCGTCCGTGCAGAGGCTGAACCGGGATTTCCGCGGCAAGGACCAGCCGACCAACGTCCTGTCCTTTCCCGCCGCGCCCAACCCCGAGGACCACCTCGGCGACGTCGCCCTGGCGTACGGGACCTGCGCGGCCGAGGCGGTGGCGCAGGGGATTTCGCTGGCCGACCATTTGCGCCATCTCACAGCCCATGGCGTGCTGCATCTGTTAGGCTACGATCACGAGATCGATTCCGAGGCCGAGGTCATGGAAGCGCTTGAGGCTCGCATTCTGGCGGGGATTGGCGTCGCCGACCCCTACGCCGCCGAAGGGGACTGAAACCAAAGGCCATGGCCGACGACGAACACGCGCCGAAGCCGAGCCGCCCCGCGCGCGGATTTTTCCGCCGCTGGCGGCGTGGCGGCGAGGCCGACAAGCCGGCCGAACCGCATTCCCCGCCCGGCGTCGACGCCCCCGTCGACATCGTCGACCAGGCGGAGGCCTTCAAGACCCTGCGGGTCAACGACGTCATGACCCCCCGCGCAGACATCGTCGCGGTGGAGATCGGCTGTCCGTTCCAGGACCTGCTCGACCGCTTCCTGGAAGCCGAGCACACCCGAATGCCCATCTACCGGGAAAGCCTCGACGATCCTGTCGGCCAGGTCCACGTCAAGGACGTGTTCAAGATGCTGGTGGTCGAATCGATGCGGCCGGCGTCGGATGAGCCGGTGTTGCGCCGTCTTCGCCGCGAAGTGCTCTATGTGCCCGGCTCGATGCGGGCGGCCGACCTGATGGTGAAGATGCAGGCCAGCCGCATCCACATGGCGATGGTGATCGACGAATACGGCGGGGTCGACGGGCTTGTGACGTTGGAAGACCTGATCGAGGCCGTCGTCGGCGAGATCGACGACGAGCACGACGAGGCCAACGTCAACCGCGTCGTCGCCCGGGGCGCCGGCCTCTATGAAGCCGCCGGTCGGGCGCCGCTGGAGGATCTGGAAGCGGCTCTGGAAGTCTCGTTGATGACCGACGACCTTGAGGGCGAAGAGATCGACACGGTCGGCGGACTGGTCTCGGCGCTCGCGGGCCGGGTGCCCCAGCGCGGCGAGGTGATCGAACACCCCGACGGGTTCGACTTCGAAATCCTCGACGCCGACCCGCGCCGGGTGAAGCAGGTGCGGGTGCGCAAGGTCGAGCGGCTGACGTCGGCGGACTCCGCGTCCCAGCCTGACGAGAAGTGAGGGCGCTGAGTCTCTTTCCTTCTCCCCTTGCGGGAGAAGGTGGGCCGCGAAGCGGCTCGGATGAGGGATCGCCCCGGCGGTTCCCGGTTCTAAAATCAGGCTTTCGGAAGAAGCGGCCGCTGCGCCACGCCAACCTCGGCAGCCGGCGCGACCCCTCATCCGTCAGGCTTCGCCTGCCACCGTCTCCCGCAAGGGGAGACGGAAAGCTGTGGGCTTAGTCTGTTGAACCGCCAGCGCCTGACCCCGATCGGCTTCTCCCTGCTCGCCGGCGTTCTCGCCGCCGTCGCCTTTCCGCCGTTCGGTTTCCTGCCAGGCTTGGCCGCCTACGGCCTGTTGATGCGGCTCTGGGACCGCGCCGAAGACGCCCACCCGCTCCGCAGCGCCTTCTGGCGCGGATGGCTGGCCGGTCTGGCCTTCTTCTTCATCGCCACCTGGTGGGTGTTCGAGGCCTTCCAGGTCGACGCCAAGGAGCAGGGCTGGATGGCGCCCTTCGCCGTCGCCCTGCTGGCCGCGGGGCTCGGCCTGTTCTGGGGCGGCGCGGGCCTGGTCTATCGCTGGCTGAGGCCGAGCGGGCCCTGGCGCGTGCTGATCTTCACCGGCGTCTTCTGCCTGTTCGAATGGTTGCGCGGCCACATCCTGACCGGCTTTCCCTGGGACCTGGCCGGCGAGACCTGGAAGGCGGGATCGGCGCCGTCGCAGGCCGCGTCGCTGGTGGGCGCCTATGGCCTGAGCTGGACCACCGTGGCGGCGTCGGCGGCGTTATGGCTGGCGCTCGATACGGACGACAGGCGCCGCGCCCGCATCGGCGCTGGCCTGGGCGCCTTGGCGATCGCCGCCCTCTACCTGTTCGGCTTCAGCCGCCTGTCGCACGCCGCCAAGGTGACCGCCGACGCGCCGATCGTGCGGGTGGTCCAGGCCGACGAGCACGAGCAGCCGACCTATACGATGGACGACCTGCAGGCCATCGTCGCCCGCTACGTCCGCCTGACCGCCCAACCCACCACCCGGCCCGATGGCCGCGCGCCGGACATCGTCATCTGGCCCGAGGGCGCCATCCCTGATTCCGACAACGAGATCCTGGCGCCCGACACCTGGA
>Ga0302196_10005461_pt1 | contig 11381 bp, 8 predicted proteins | sample II_Bog_N1_3_FD_198794 | JGI IMG/M metagenome (GOLD analysis project Ga0302196, IMG submission 198794) | Peat permafrost microbial communities from Stordalen Mire near Abisko, Sweden - II_Bog_N1_3 | ecosystem: Environmental > Terrestrial > Soil > Wetlands > Peat | place: Sweden: Abisko, Stordalen...
CACCATGCCCGGGTAGGAGATCTGGACCTCGTCACGGACCTTGCCACCGGCGGCCAGTCCCCGCTCGAGGGCGGGCACGGTGACCTCGCGCAGGTAGCGCTCCGTGGTGAACCCGTGAGCCAGGACACCGTCGGCCACCTCTCCGGCCACCTCGGTCATCTTCTCACCCACGGCGGCGAGAAAGATGCGGGGATTGCCGAAGGGATTCGGCCCCGGGTCGAACATGGGGGTCATCAGCGTGTGCCGGTAGAAGTCGCCCCGAAACGCCAGACGGCTGCCGTCGGACCAGCTGGCCCATATGGCCCGGATGGCCGCGATGAGCTCGCGCATACGCGGTGCCGGATGCGACCACGTCATGGAGAACCGCTTCTCGATGTGGGGCTTGATCTGGGACCCGAGCCCGAGCATGAAGCGGCCCTCCGACACGGTCTGGAGGTCGTTGGCCACCATGGCCAGGGTCATGGGGTTGCGAGCGAACGCCACGGCGATCCCGGTGCCGAGTTTGATCCGCTCGGTGTGTTCGGCGGCCAGCATCAGGGGTAGGAACGGGTCATGACTCGTCTCGGCCGACCAGATGCCGTCGTAGCCGACCTCCTCGGCCAAACGGGCCGAGTCGATCACGCCGCTGGGATCGAAACCGATGCCTCCGTCCACGTCCATGGGCCACGCTAACCCGGCCATCGGGAGCTGATCGGAGAGCCCGCCCGACCGTCGCAGTTGCGTAGTGGCTCCTGGTGCCCCACAATTCGCTGGTGACCGACAAATTGGATACCGGTCGCCCCCTTACGGCCCGTCACCCGATCGCCCCGTCGACCGGCCCTCCCCGGGCGGAGCTCCCCACCCTTCAGGTCTTCTACGACGTGGCGTCCCTGGCCGACTCGTTCTTGGCCTACGGCCTCGGCGACCCGGGCTCGTGTGCCCAGACCCCCTCCGACCAGGGCATCGTCCCGGCCGCGATCCCGTCCCCGCCGGTCGGTCTGAACGGCGGAACGCAGGCTCCTCCTTCCAGCAGTCCCCAGGTCGGCACGAACGGGCACGCCGAGGGTGCGGCGGGCTACGGGTCGGGTGCGACAGGGCTGGCCCCCGACTATTCCCCCGCCCGGCTGCCGGCACCGCTCCCTGCCCCGACCGCAGACCCCCTGGGGCCCTCGCCCTGGGCGCTCGACCGCCCGCCGGCCCCCGTCGAGACAGCGGTACCCGCCGGGACGGCGGCGGTGGGGACGGTCACCGACGAGGAGCGCACCAGCTACGGCGTGCTCCTCGACCGAGCCGCCGAGCGGGGCCTGCTGGACTCCTCCGAGTACGAACTCCGCCTGCGCCAGTTGGCCGAAGCCACCACCACCGAGCAGATGGTCGCCATCGTCACCGAGTTGCCGGCGTTCGCCCCCATGGCCGGTCCTTTGGCCCCCCGTCAGTCCCGGAGCGCCATCCAATCTGCGTCACGGTCGGCCCAAGCCGGGGACGGGCAACGACGACGGGTCATCGTCTGGGTGTTGATGGGCGTGTTGGTCGTCCTGGCCCTGGTGTCGCTGGTGATCCTGGCCCTCTCCGTCGGGCGGCTGTCCCGCAGCCGGACCTCGATGCCGCCGCCACCCCCGGCTGCGACCCGACCGGTCAGTGCCCTTCGCCTCTGAGGAACTGCTCCAACTCGGCGGCGATCTCGTCCCCGCTGGGCACGTCGACGTCGAGCGGTGCCACCTGGACCTCTTCGGAGTCGAGTGCCGCCTCCAGCCGGCGCACCATCTCGAGGTGCTCGGGATTGGCGCCGATGAGCTCGTCGACCTGACGTCGGGAGGCCTCGGCGGCATCACGCAGTGACGAGCTGTCGAGCACGGTGCCGGTGACGGCACACAGTCCCTCGATGAGGGCGGCGCTGGCTTCCGGGTACGGCATGGCCGAGACGTAGTGGGGCACGCGGGCCCACAGGCCGATGACCGGGACCCCGGCCTGGCCCAGGGCCACTTCGAGTGCAGCCTGCACGCCGGCGGGGACTTCGAGCGTTCCGTGCACCGTTCCCACCCGGCCGGCCAGCTCCACCGACTGGGGCGGGACGGTCGATGCCAGGCGCACCGGTCGGGTGTGGGGCGTGGGGGCGGGGAAGGCACCGAGTCCGACGACGGTGCGCACGTCGAGTCCCTGGACCAGGCCCACGACGGCGTCGATGAACGTGGGCCAGCGGAAGTCGGGCTCCGGTCCGGTCAGGTAGAGGATGTCGGCTCCCACGCGGTCCTTGCCGGCCACCACCCGGATGCTCGGCCACGTCAGCTCGGTGGTCACGCCGTCCTCGAGGCGGGCGATCGGTCGACGGGCCCGTTGGTCGATGAGCATCTCGGTGTCGAACGACGCCACCACCGTGGTCGGTGAGGCCGTCACCAGGGCGGCGATGGCGGCGGACGACCCCATGCCGGCGTCGACCCAGCCCTCCAGGGCCACCACGAGGACAGGACGGGAGAGCTGGCGCAGCGCGGCCCTGTCCCAGTTGGGATCGAACTCATAGAGCGACGACGGATCGCGATCGGTCACAACGACTCCACCTCGGCCAGGGCCCGCTCGCCCAGTCGAACGACGTGGGACGCGAACTGCTCGACACCGGACCGGTCGCCGGCGGCGGCCCCTCCGGCATAGCGCACATGGACCCCCTGGAGGATACAGGCCAGCTTCCAGAATCCGAACGCCCGGTAGTAGGAGATCTGCGAGACGTCCAGTCCCGACGTGCGGGCGTAGCGGGCGAGCAGGTCCGATCGGAGGGCGAATCCGGGAAGTGCCGTGGGGGCCACCCCGACCAGGGCCTGGTCGGCGTCCCCGGGCTCCGCCCAGTACACCAGCAGCAGCCCGAGATCGGCCAACGGGTCGCCGAGCGTGCAGATCTCCCAGTCCAGGATGGCCCGGACCGTGCCCCCGTCGTCGAGCACCGTGTTGTCCAGTCGATAGTCGCCGTGGACGATGCTGACCCCCTGCTGCTCGGGGATCTTCGCCGCCAGGAGTTCGTGGACCCGGTCGACGATGGCCGGTCCCGGCTGGCCGTCCACCGTGGACTGGGTGAATTGACCGTGCCACCGCTTGAGTTGGCGTGCGATGTAGCTGTCGCGACGGGCGAATTCACCGAGTCCGACGGCATCGACGTCCACCGCGTGCAGGCCGGCCAGCGTGTCGATCAGCGAATCCCCGGCATGGGATCGGCTGGCCTCGGAGAGTTCCGCCGCGGCGCGCTCGTCGCGCACGATGTGGCCTTCGACGAAGGACATGACGTAGAAGGGTGCTCCGTTCACGGACTCGTCCGTGCACAGGCCGAGGGCGTCGGGCACGGGAACGCCGGTCGGGCCCAGGGCGCTGATCACGGTGTGCTCACGCTTCATGTCGTGGGCGGTGGGGAGGACGTGGCTGACCGGTGGGCGTCGCAGGGCGTAGGCCAGACCGGCGTCATCGGTCACCCGGTAGGTGAGGTTGGAACGGCCTCCGGCGATGAGCTCGAAGGCGAAGGGGGCGGTGGCCCCGGCCACGTGGGCGCTCATCCACTCGGTGACCCGGTCGCTGTCGATCCCCTCGACATCGGCGTGCGCGGTGGTCGGCCCTGCTTCCATGCCCTATGACGCTACCCGCGCTGGGTTCGGCGCCTGGGCCGGGACCGGGTCGGCCCCGCCGCACCGGGCCCCCGGGCCTGCGGATGCCGGTCGGAAGCCGGATTCCGTCCCGGTAATGTCGGGGCCATGGTCGACGTCACCGATGCCACGTTCGAGGAGGAGGTCCTCCACCGATCCTCCGAGGTCCCCGTGGTGGTGGACCTGTGGGCGCCCTGGTGCGGGCCGTGCCGGACCCTCGGGCCCATCATCGAGAAGGTGGTCGACGCCACCGAGGGTGCCGTGGCCCTGGTCAAGGTCAACGTGGACGAGAACCCGGCCATCTCGAGCAGCTTCCAGGTGCAGTCCATCCCGGCCGTCTTCGCCCTGAAGGACGGGAAGGTGGTCGACGGCTTCATCGGGGCGCTTCCCGAGGCCGCCGTGGCCGAGTTCGTGGCCAAGCTGACGCCGGAGCCCTCCCCGGCGGACGTCCTCGTGGCCGAGGGCCTGCTCGACGGATCCGAGGAGCCGCTGCGCAGCGCCTTGGAGCTCCAGCCCGACCACGAGGGTGCGATCGTGGGGCTGGCCGGGCTGCTGGTGGCCCGAGGCGCATCCGAAGAGGCCATCGCCCTCCTGGGCAGGATCCCCGAGACGGCCGAGACCCGGCGGCTCCTGGCCGAGGCCCGCCTGGCCTCCCAGCAGGTCGACGTGGCGGCCGACGGGGTCGAGGCCCTGTTGGACGGGCTCCTCGACCGTGTCGCCGAGGATCCCTCGGTCCGCCAGGAGTTCCTGGACCTGCTGGAGACCCTCGGGCCCGACGATCCCCGGACCTCCGGGTACCGCAGGGCCCTGGCGTCACGACTGTTCTGACCCGGCGGGCCCCGGGGCGGCACGGGCGCCGGATCGCCGGAGTGTCGACCTCTCGGGTCGAGGGATAGCGTCACGGCTGTGCGAGCAACCCGCCTGACCCTTGGGGACCGGTCCTTCGACATCACCGATCGGGCCCTGGTCATGGGGATCCTCAATCGCACGCCCGACTCCTTCTACGACAAGGGGGCCACCTACGCCCTCGATGACCTGGTGCGCCGGGCGGAGGCGCTGGTCGAGGCGGGCGCCGACCTGCTGGACGTGGGTGGCGTCAAGGCCGGTCCGGGCCCGGCCGTCGACGAGCCCGAGGAGCTCGACCGGGTCATCCCCGCCCTCGAGGCCCTCCGGGCCCGGTTCGACACGCCGCTGTCCGTCGACACCTGGAGGGCGTCGGTGGCCAAGGAGGCCTATGCCGTCGGCGCCGTGGTGGGCAACGACATCAGCGGGTTCGCCGACCCCGACTACCTGTCCGTGGCCGCCGCCGCCGGCGCCACCGTGGTGGCCACCCACATTCGCCTGGGGCCCCGCATCCCCGACCCCGATCCCGTCTATGACGACGTGGTGGAGGCGGTCCGGACGTACCTGCTCGAGCGGGCGGACTGGGCCACGTCAGCCGGCCTGCCCGTCGAGCGCATCGTGCTCGACGCCGGCCTCGACCTGGGCAAGAACGCCGCGCAGTCGCTGACCCTCCTGCGGGCGTCCGACGTGCTGGCCGATCTGGGGTTCCCTCTGCTGTTGTCGGCATCCAACAAGACGTTCCTCGGCGCCATCCTCGGGCTCGAGATCGGGGAGCGGCGCGAGGCGTCCCTGGCCGCCACGGCACTGGGCGCCACGCTCGGGTGCCGGATCATGCGGGTCCACGACGTCGCCGCCCACCGTCAGGTGTGCGACGTGCTCGGCCGGGTGGAGGCGGCCCGTCGGAGCGACCGGGCCGCGGTGACCTCGTGAGCGGGTCGGCTCCGTGACCGGATCGACACCGTGAGCGCCACCAGGTCCGACACTGATGTCGACCCCGGATCCGGCCCCATGACCGAGGCGGTCTTCCTGGTTCGGGGAACCGATCCGTCGCTCGTGGCCCAGGCCGCCCATGCCCTCACCGAACAGCTGGTGGGTGGGGGGGACCCATCCCTGACGGTCGAGGAGTTCGGGGGGCCCGCCGTCGAGCCGTTCGACGTGGGCGCGGTCATCGACGCCTGCACCACGCCCCCGTTCCTGGTCGAGCGGCGAGTGGTGGTGGTGCGCGACATCGGGCAACTGACGCCCGCTGACGCCAAGCGGATCGTGGAGTACCTGCAGGACCCGCTGGCCACCACGGCCCTGGTACTGGTGGCCGGGGGCGGGACCCTGCCCCAGAGCCTCTCTAAGGCGGTGGGGGCGTCCGGTCGGGTCGTGGACACCTCGGTGGGGAACGGGCGGGCCCGTTCGCAGTGGCTGGCCGACCACGTGCGGGGCGGGCCGGTCCGGTTGGACGGGGCGGCGACGGCGCTGCTCTCCGACCATCTGGGCGAGGACATGGGCCGCCTCGAGGGGTTGCTCGACACCCTGGCCGCCGCCTATGGGCGCGGGGCCACGGTCTCGTCCGACGACCTCGAGCCCTTCCTCGGCACGGCCGGCAACCTCGCCCCCTGGGATCTGACCGACGCCATCGACGCCGGCCGGCCGGCCCGGGCCCTCAGCGTGCTCCACCGGATGCTCGACGCCCCCGAGTCCCATCCGCTCCGGATCATGTCCGTGCTCCACGGGCACTACCGGAAGATGCTGCAGTTGGACGGATCCGGTGTGACGTCAGCGGAGGAGGCGGCGAGGGTGCTGGGGATGAAGAGCGCCTTCCCGGCCAAGAAGGCACTGGGCGAGTCCCGCCGGCTGGGGTCCGAGCGGGTCGCCCAGGCCATCCGGCTGCTGGCCCGGGCCGACCTGGACGTGCGGGGGTCGACGGCGCTGCCCGGCGAGACGGTGCTCGAGGTGCTGGTGGCCCGTCTCTGCCGATTGGCCGGCCCGGGGCGTTAGCCGACGAGCCCCCTCAGGAGGTGACGGCGTCCCGCGACTGTGCCCCGGCGTCGGCGACGTTCTCCGTCCAGTGGAAGCCGTCCCAGTAGCGGAACTGGTGGCGTCCGGTCGGGTCGGCCTTCCAGCCTGCCGGCACCGTGACGACGGCGGTGTCGGTGACGACCGGAGTGTCGGCCGTGACGACCGGGGCGTCAGCCGTGTCGGCCACCGGCAGGCGGGTGCGTTGCCGGGGACGGTAGGTGCGGGCCAGTCCCACTGCGGGCCGGGTCTTGGTCGCCGTACCGGAGCTGCTGAAGAATGTGCCCGACACCTCGAGCGGTGGTTCGACCTCCGACTCGACCGCCGCTCCGACCTGTCCGGCCTGGCCCCACCCCTCGGCCTGCGTGAAGGTGTCGAAGTCCAGTAGGGGAGGGGCGACCCCTCCGATGGGCCAGTGGGCGTCGTGCTGCGGTGGGGTCGGTTCCGCGCCGAACTGCTCGAAGGGGAGGCTGGCGGCCCGGCCCCCGGCGGCGATGGCTGACACCTTGGGCCGGCCCTTGAACACGTAGAGGGACAGGCCGACGATGGGTACCAGTACGACCAGGATCAGGTAGGCGACCTTGCTCTCCTCGGCCCGCTTCCACGCCCACCCGGGTTGCCGGATGAGGTCGGCGGCGCCGACGATCATGGAGATCCCCACGATCAGTGCCACCAGTTCGAGCGAGAACACACTCGGTCCTGCGATTTGTCCGTTCATTGAGCCACAGCCTCCTGTTGTTTGCCGATTACACCTACATGCGAGCAGCGCGGTGATGACGTTCCCTGGGTGAGGTTTTCTGACGGCGCTGCTGGTTGATTGTTCGTGTCGGGCGCGTGATGCGCCGACGGTCAGTAGGCGAGTGCGGTATGAGAATTAATCGGCTTGCTGTGGCACTCGTGAAGCATCACTCTTAGTGTTTAACAAAACACTTGGAGTAGTCAAGTCACTTTTAACGGAAATCTCGCGAGGTGGGCACCGGGCCCAATTCGAGGGGGTCGAACCGTTCGGCGACCAGGGTCATCGATCCTTCCGAGCGTTCGATCCGTCCGCGGACGAGGAGCGCCGGGCATGACCGGGCCACCGGCTTCCACCGGATCCACGCCCCTCGGGAGCACACGATGTTGACCATCCCGGTCTCGTCCTCGATGTTCAAGAAGACCGCACCACGCGCGCTCTCGGGCTGTTGGCGGTGGGTCACCACGCCGCCCACGGTGATCCGGTCACCGGTCGGCCTCGATCGCACCGCCGCCGCGGCCAACACCCCCCGCCGGTCCAGTCCCTCGCGGGCCAGCTCCATGGCCGTGGTGTCGGGAGCCATACCGAGCGACCACAGATCGTCGGCCACCCCCTCCCACGAGGTGGGTCGGGGCAGGGGTGGGGGATCCGATCCGGTGACCACTCCGGGGAGCCGGTCCGCCGTGGCCTGGGATGCCGCCCCTGCCCCCCACACCAGCGACCGCCGGTTCGTGCCGGGCGCCGGCGGCCGTGCCTGCGCGCCGGCCGGTCTGCTCATGCCGTCGAGAGCGCCGGCCGGTCTGCTCATGCCGTCGAGAGCGCCGGCCGGTCTGCTCATGCCGTCGAGAGCGCCGGCGGTGGCCAGGGCTTCCAGCTGGGTGCGGTTGACACCGGCCCGGCGCACCAGGTCCTCCATGCCCGACCAGGGCTGTCCTTCGGCGATCCTCCCGGCGGTCTCCGTGCCGATGCCCCGCACCGAGGACAGCCCCAGTCGCACCGCCGGTCCGGTCCCGGATCCCCGGTCCTCGAGCGCGGCATCGGCTCGTCCGGCATTCACGTCGGGCCGAAGGACCTCCACCCCGTGGCGCTTGGCGTCGGCCACCAGGCTCTGCGGGGACCAGAACCCCATGGGTTGGGCGTTCAGCAGCCCGGCGGTGAACGCCGCCGGATAGTGCACCTTGCACCAGGCGGTGGAGTACACCAGGTGGGCGAAGGCCACCGAGTGACTCTCGGGGAACCCGAAGTTGGCGAAGGCGGCCAGTGCCGTGAACACCTGCTCGGCCACCGCTGCGGAGACCTGGCGGGCCGCCATGCCGTCGAACAGCCGGTCGCGTAGACGGGCCATCCGCTCGCCTGATCGCTTGGCGCTCATGGCCTGGCGCAACTCGTCGGCCTCGGTGGGTGTGAAACCGGCCACGTCGATGGCGATCTGCATCAACTGTTCCTGGAAGAGGGGCACGCCGAGGGTGCGCTCGAGGGCCGGTTGCAGTAATGGGTGGAGATAGGTGACCGGCTCGCTGCCGTTCCGTCTCCGGATGTAGGGGTGGACGGCGTTCCCCTGGATGGGCCCGGGGCGGATCAGGGCCACCTCGATGGCCAGGTCGTAGAAGCACCGCGGTTGCACCCGGGGGAGGGTGTTCATCTGGGCCCGCGACTCCACCTGGAACACCCCGACGGTGTCGGCCCGGCACAGCAGGTCATAGACGGCCGGATCCTGTTCGAGGCGGGCCAGGTCGATCGCCACATGGTGGAACTCGCGCACCAGGTCCACCATGTGGTGGAGGGCGGTGAGCATGCCCAGGCCGAGCAGGTCGAACTTGACCAGCCCGGCCGCAGCGCAGTCGTCCTTGTCCCACTGCAACACGCTGCGGCCGGGCATCCGGCCCCACTCCACCGGGCAGACCTCGACGACCGGGCGGTCGCAGATGACCATGCCTCCCGAGTGGATGCCGAGGTGGCGGGGGAAGTCGACCAGCTCAGCGGCCAGGTCCCGCACCAGCGGAGGCAGGTCGTCTCGTTCACCGATCGCCTCACCCCGCTCGACCGACTTCGACCAGCCGTCGGCCTCCTCCACGGTGTGGCCGAGGGCCTTGCCCACATCGCGCAGGGCCGAGCGGGATCGGTAGGTGATGACGTTGGCCACCTGGGCCGCGTGCAGCCGGCCGTAGCGTTCGTAGACGTACTGGATGACCTCCTCGCGCCGGCCGGACTCGATGTCGACATCGATGTCCGGTGGGCCGTCCCGGGCCGGGGAGAGGAAACGCTCGAACAGCAGTCCGAGGGAGACGGCGTCGACGTTGGTGATGCCGAGGGCGTAACAGACCGCGGAGGTGGCCGCCGACCCCCGACCCTGGCAGAAGATGTCCTCCCGCCGGCAGAACGTGACGATGTCCCAGACGGTGAGGAAGTAGCCGGGGAACCCGAGTGCCCCGATGATGGCCAGCTCCCGGTCGAGCTGGGCCCAGGCCCCCGGGACCCGTTCGGTCTCCCGAGGCCCGTACCGTTCGATGGCTCCCCTGCGGACCAGCTCCACCAGCCAGGTCTGTTCGGTGTGTCCCACCGGTACCGGGAAGTCGGGGAGCCGCGGTGCCACCAGGCGCAGGTCGAAGGCGCAGGCCGCGGCCAGCTCGCCGGCCTGGTCGACCACCCCGGGCCACCGGGCGAACCTCCGGCGTTGCTCGGCCTCCCCCCGCAGGCAGGCGGTGGCCGAGGAGGGGAGCCACCCCTCGAGGTCGGCCAGGGTGCGCCGGGCCCGCACGGCGGCCAGGGCGGTGCTCAAGGGGAAGCGGGCCGGCGTGGCGTAGTGCACGTTGTTGGTGGCCACCGGGGCCACACCCCGCTCGATGGCCAGCAAGGCCAGAGCGTCGTTGCGGGTGGCATCGATCGGATGGCCGTGATCCCAGAGCTCCACGGCCAGGTTGTCCCGCCCGAACCGCCCGACCAGGTGATCGAGGGTATGCGCCGCCGCCGCCGGCCCCTCGGTGGTGAGGGCAGCGGCCAGCGCTCCCTTGCGGCACCCGGTGAGTACCTGCCAGTGCCCGTCGTGGTGGTCGGACAGCGCGTCGAGGGTGATGACCGGCTTGCCCTTCTCGCCCCCGGCCAGATGGGCCTCGGCGATGACCCGGCTGAGCGAGGCATAGCCCTCGGGGTCCCGGGCCAGCACCACCAGGTGGGTGCCGTCGGGATCGGCCACACCGGTCCGGGCCCCGGCGGGGGCCACACCGGTCCGGGCCCCGGCGGGGGCCACACCGGTGATGGTGAGCTCGGCGCCGAAGACGGTGGACAGGCCGAAGGCACGCGCCGCCTCGGCGAAGCGGACCACGCCGTAGAGGCCGTTGTGGTCGGTCAGGGCCAGGGCGGACAGGCCCAGCCGGACCGCTTCGGCGGCCAGCTCCTCGGGATGGCTGGCGCCGTCCAGAAAGGAGAAGTTGGAGTGGGTGTGCAGCTCGGCGTAGGCCATGTCGATCGACGGCTTCCGCTACCCGTAGGTCGCTTCGACCCACCAGTGGCCCCGTTCGGCCAGCAGCAGGTGGGCGGCCGGCCCGGTGACCATCTGCAGGCGGGCACTCCTCCGTCGGGACCTCGACCACCATCGTTCGTCCGACGGCCACGGCCCGGCCCAGGCGGTCACCGACGACCACGGGCTCTGCTCCACCGACAGACGGCATGGGACCCCGGTGAGGAGTCCCCGTGCCGACACCGTGAGCGGCTCCCCGTCGGCGTCGACCAGTTCGGCCCGGAGGGGAGCGGGGTACACGACGGCCGGAGCCGGTGGAGGGATCTGGCCGGGCCACGGCCCCCCGGAGGGTGTGTCGGACCGTCCCCTCCGATCGCTCCAGGTCACGAAACGAGCCCGCTGGGCCGGCCCGCGGCCTCCTTGGAGGTGGGCGGTCACCACCCCGTCCGGGCCCAGGAGATCCTGCACGGCGGCCAGGGCCCGGCCGGCCCGGGCGTCGGCGTCGCTCACCCCGCCCCAGAAGCCGGGCTGACCGGCCGTGGGCGTGGCGGTCGCCCCGTTGTCCCGGACCGGGAGGCGTCGCCCGGCAGTCGCCCGGCGCAGGTCGCCGAGCTCGCCGCTCCGGCCTCCGGCCACCCGGTGGCCGGCCACCCCGTCCGACCCGAATCGGCCCAGCACATGGGGCTCGGGAAGGGCGGCGAAGTCACCGAGGGTGCGGATACCCAACCGGTCCAGCAGC
>Ga0302196_10005462_pt1 | contig 11379 bp, 7 predicted proteins | sample II_Bog_N1_3_FD_198794 | JGI IMG/M metagenome (GOLD analysis project Ga0302196, IMG submission 198794) | Peat permafrost microbial communities from Stordalen Mire near Abisko, Sweden - II_Bog_N1_3 | ecosystem: Environmental > Terrestrial > Soil > Wetlands > Peat | place: Sweden: Abisko, Stordalen...
CGGCGGGGCCCGGCCCGGCCGCCGCCCCGCCCGCGGACCAGCCGGCGCGCCCGCGAACGCTCTCGATCACCGGCGCCCGGGAGAATAACCTGAAGGACCTCGCGCTCGAGATCCCGCTCCATCGGCTCAATGTGGTCACGGGCGTGTCCGGCTCCGGGAAGTCGACCCTCGCCTTCGACATCGTGTTCGCGGAGGGCCAGCGGCGCTTCATGGAATCGATGTCGCCCTATGCGCGGCAGTTCGTGGAGCAGCTGCCGCGCCCGGCCGTCGACCGCCTGGCCGGGATCCCTCCCACGGTGGCGATCGAACAGCGGGCGACGCGCGGCTCCCGCAAGAGCACGGTGGCGACGATCACGGAGGTGGCCCAGTATCTGCGCCTGCTGTACGCCCGCCTCGGCGTCCAGCACCACCCGGACACCGACCGGCCCATCACCCCCCTCTCGCCGGGCGCCCTCAAAAAGCTGCTGGACCGGACCCTCGCTTCGCCCGCGGCCCGCCGCGCCCGGCACCTCTACCTTTGCGCGCCCCTGATCCGGGGACGCAAGGGCCATCATCAGCCGATCGCCGCCTGGGCGGAGCGCCAGGGCTACGCCCTGCTCCGGGCCGACGGCCGCCTCGTCCCCGTCACCGCCTTCCAAAAGCTCGACCGGTACAAGGAGCACGACGTCGAGGTCGTCGTGGCCGACCTGCGGGCGCCCGGCTCGCCGGCCCCGGGCGCCGCCCTCGCCCAGGCGCTGCAAGTTGGCAAGGGGGCGTGCTTCCTCCTCGCCCCGCCCGGGGCGATCCTCTCGTGGTTCTCGACCACCCGCACCGACATCGCCAGCGGCGAGTCCTTCCCGGAGCTCGAGCCGAAGAACTTCTCGTTCAATTCTCCGCGGGGCTGGTGCCCGGCTTGCCGCGGCCACGGGCGGATCTTTCCGTGGATGCTGGAGCCGGCCGGCGACGAGGACGACGAGGATCCCCTGGCGCGCCTGCGCGAGTTCGGCATCGACGCGGCCGCGGACCTTTCCGAGGACGGCGAGCCCTGCCCGGCGTGCCGCGGCGAGCGGCTCAATCGCAGCGCCCGGGCCGTGAAGCTGCACCTGCGCGGCCAGCCGCCGATCTCCCTGCCGGCCCTCCTGCGGGGCACGCCGGAGGAGGTGATCGCGCGGCTGCGGCGCCTCGAGACCGATCCGCGCAGCCGGCTGATCACCCAGGACATCGCGCCGCAGATCGAGGAGCGCCTCAAGTTTCTGGGCCGGGTCGGCCTCGGGTACCTGTCGCTCGACCGCGCCACCGAAACTTTGTCCGGCGGCGAGGCGCAGCGCATCCGCCTGGCGGCGCAGCTCGGCTCAAACCTGTCCGGAGTCCTTTATGTCCTCGACGAGCCGAGCATCGGCCTGCACGCCCGCGACAACACCCGGCTGATCGGCACTCTGAAGGCGCTCCGGGCCAAGGGCAACACGCTCCTCGTCGTCGAGCACGACGACGAGCTGATGGCGCAGGCCGACGAAATCATCGACCTGGGCCCCGGGGCCGGCATCCACGGCGGCGAGCTGCTCGCCCAGGGCTCGCCGGCCGCGATCAAGCGCACCTCCCGCTCCCTCACCGGGCTCTTCCTGACCCGGGGAATCGCCCATCCGTGGCGCGGCGCCTACCGGCCGCCGCCGCCGGCCGGCGGGTGGCTGGAGCTGCGCGGCGCCCGGCACCGCAACCTCAAGGGCTTCGACCTGCGGATTCCCTTGGGGCGCCTGGTGATGGTGGCCGGCCCGAGCGGCGCCGGCAAGTCCACCCTGATCCGCGACCTGCTGCAGCCTGCGGTCGCGCTGGCCATCAAGCGCGGCCGGCGCACGCTCACGGGCCGCCAATGCGAGGCGGCCGGCGCCATCGCCGCGGATGGGGCCGCGGGCTCCCGGCGCCCCGCCGTTTTCGGGACGCTGCGGGTGCCCGAGCGCTTCCGCGCCGTGATCACGGTCGACCAGGCGCCCATTGGCAAGACCCCGCGGTCCACCCCGGCCACGTACCTGGGGATCTTCGACCAGATCCGGCAGTTCTTCGCGGCGCTGCCGGAGGCGAAGATCCGCGGCTACACCGCCTCGCGCTTCTCCTTCAACACCGGCGCCGGCCGATGCCCGACCTGCGAGGGCGCGGGCCGCATCAAGCTGGAGATGGCCTTCATGCCGGATGTCTACCTGCCCTGCGAGGATTGCCGGGGCCTGCGGTACGGGCCGGAGCTCTCCGACCTCACCTGGAAGGGGCGGAACATCGGGGCGGTGCTGCAGCTCACGTTCGAGGAGGCCGCCGAATTCTTCGATTTCCACGCCCACTTGGGTCCGGTCTGCCGGCTGATGCACGATTGCGGCCTGGGCTATCTCACCCTCGGCCAGAGCTCCCCGACGCTCTCCGGCGGCGAAGCGCAGCGCCTCAAGCTTGTCACCGAGCTGGCGCGCGGGCTGGCAACCCATGCCGAGCGCCGGCGGGGGCTGACTCCGCGCAACCTCTACCTGCTCGAGGAGCCGACCATCGGCCTGCATCCGAGCGACTGCGAAAAGCTGCTCCGCGTGCTCCACGCCCTGGTCGACCAGGGCCATTCGGTGGTGGTGATCGAGCACAACCTCGATCTGCTGGCCGAAGCCGACTACCTCGTCGAACTCGGGCCCGTCGGCGGCCCGGCGGGCGGCGAACTTCTCTATCAGGGAGCCCTGGCGGGGCTCCTGCGCCTGGCCGGCAGCCCGACGGCGCCCTACCTGCGCAAAAAGCTCCGGTCCGTCAGCGGGCCGCCGCGACGCTCAGGTCGTGGGCCTTCGCCGCATCCCGCACCACCTTGATCAGTTCGGCGATCGCCACCGGCTTGAGCAGGTAGCGGAAGAGCGCCGCCTCATTGACGCTGCGCAGCAGCATCTCCGGCTTCATGTAGCCGGTCACCAGCACGCGCTGCATGTGGGGATACTCCTCCCGGGCGCGCACCAGCAGGCTCATGCCGTTGCCGCCGGGCATCAGATGGTCGGCCACCACCACCTTGAACGCTTTCTTGCGCAGCGTGAATTCGGCCTCGCGCGTCGAGTTCACCGTCGTCACCTCAAAGTCGGGCGCGAGCGCCGCGACAAAAACCTCGAGCAGGGACTGCTCGTCGTCGACCAGCAGCACGGCGTCCTTGGCGGGGCCCGCGGGAGCTGCGGTCGGGGAAGCATCGGCTGGCATGGCAGACAAGTGAAGGTTGGCGCTCGGCATGGCAAATCCATTTCCATCCCCGGTTTCGGGCTGCGCCGCGCTTGCGTCGGCCCGCTCGCCCGCCCAAGCTGGGCGGCGATGGCCAATCCCGATCTGCTCGCCGCCGCCAGCAACGGCACGCTGGGCTCCCTGCCGGCCGAACTGCTCACGGCGGCGAACCTCACCGCGCCGAACGCCGCGGGGTTCACGCCGCTGCACGCAGCCGCCAAGTACGGCAGTCTCGCGGCGCTGCCGCCCGGCCTCCTCACGACCGAACTGCTCGCGCTGAAGAATGCCGCCGGCTACAGCCCCCTCCACCATGCCGCGATCGGCGGCCATCTCGATCAGGTGCCGGAATCCCTGCTGACCGAGGCGGCCCTCAGCCAGCGCAGCAACGCCGGCTACACGGTCTTCCATCTGGCGGCCGCCTCCGGGAACCTGAAGCAGATCCCCGCCCCGCTCCTCAATTCCGAGATGTTCGGGGCCAAGACCGACGTCGGCAACACGCTCCTCCATGAGGCGGCGGAGAACGGCACGCTCGACCGCATTCCCGCCCTGTTCCTCACGGCCGACGCGCTGGCGCAGAAGAACCTGGGCGGCGAGACGGTGCTGCACACCGCGGCCTTCAACGGCCACCTCGACCAGGTGCCGCGCGCCTTGCTGACGCTGCCCGCGCTGCGCGAAGTGACGAGCGCCGGCGATACCGTCTTTCATGCCGCGGCGATTTCCGGCCATTTGCACCAGATCCCGGCGGAATTTCTCACGGAGGGGAACCTGGTGGTGGCGAGCAAGGCCGGCTTCACCGCCATCCATGCGGCGGCGGAAACCGGCCAGCTGGACCGCATTCCGCCCGCCCAGCTCACCAGCAAGCTGCTCCTCACCCGCAACGACAACGGGGACACTCCCTTGCATGCGGCGGCCTTCGCCGGGCACCTGGACCAGATCCCCGCGGGCGTCCTCACCGCCGAGGCCGTGGCCGCCCGAAACTACGAGGGGCTGACCGTCCTGCAGACGGCGGTCGCCCGCGGCTATGACTCGCAGATCCCGGCGGGGGTGAGGCCCAAGCCGGTCGGGGCCTTGCGCCGCCTCCTGCAGCGGATCGCCGGGGCCAAAGCGCCATTTTGAAGCGCCGGCCGGGGCCGCGGGCCCGGAAATGGGCCGACCGGCAATTTCTGCGCCCTTTTTTAGGTATTTTGGCCTTTCCCTGGCGGGCGGCCCGACCTTTGCTGTTCCCTCGGGCCTCCTTCTTTCCGCCCATTCTCCATGAACACCACCATCTCCGCAGTCACCGCCCGCGAAATCATCGACTCGCGCGGCAATCCGACCATTGAGGTCGATGTGAAGCTCGCCGGCGGCGCCTTCGGCCGCGCGGCCGTCCCCTCGGGCGCCAGCACTGGCGAACACGAGGCCCTGGAGCTGCGCGACGGCGACAAGAAGCGATACGGCGGCAAGGGCGTCCAGAAGGCCGTCGCCAACGTCAAATCCGCAATCGCTCCGCTGCTGATCGGCCACGAGGCCACCGACCAGGTCGGGATCGATCGGGCGATGATCAAGCTCGATGGCACGCCGACCAAATCCAAGCTGGGGGCGAATGCGATCCTCGGCGTGTCCCTGGCGACCGCGAAAGCCGCCGCCGCCGCCCTCAACCAGCCCCTGTACAAGTACTTGGGCGGGCCCAATGCGAAGGTGCTGCCCGTCCCGATGATGAATATCATGAACGGCGGCGCCCATTCCGATGCCCCGATCGACTTTCAGGAATTCATGATCATGCCGGTCGGAGCCCCGACGTTCGCCGAGGCCCTGCGCTACGGCTGCGAAGTCTTTCACGCCCTAAAGAAGGTGCTGAAGGACAAGGGCCTCTCCACCGCGGTCGGCGACGAGGGCGGCTTCGCCCCCAAGCTCGAATCGGCCGAGGCGGCGCTCGACACCATCATCCTGGCCATCAAGGCCGCGGGCTACAAGCCGGGCAAGGACATTGCCCTCGCCCTGGATCCGGCCGCCTCGGAATTCTACGTGGCGGAGAAGAAGCGCTATGTCTTCAAGAAGTCGGACGGGCGCGCCCTGACGGGCGACGAAATGGTCGAGTACTACCGCCAGCTCGCGTCCCGCTACCCGATCGTGTCGATCGAGGACGGGTGCGCGGAAAACGACTGGGAGACGTGGAAGAAGTTGACCGTGGCCCTGGGCGACAAGATCCAGCTGGTCGGCGACGATCTCTTCGTCACCAACACCGCGTTCCTGAAGAAGGGCATCGATACCGGGACGACCAATTCCATCCTGGTGAAGGTGAACCAGATCGGTTCGCTGACCGAGACGCTGGACGCCGTCGCGATGGCCCAGGAAGCCGGCTTTACGGCCGTCATCTCCCACCGGTCCGGTGAAACCGAAGACGTGACCATCGCGGACATCGCCGTGGCGACGAATGCCGGGCAGATCAAGACCGGCTCGCTGTGCCGGACCGACCGGGTCGCAAAATACAATCAGCTGCTCCGCATCGAGGAGGAACTCGGCGCAAACGCCATCTTCGGCGGCAAGCTCTGAAGGAATCGCGCCGCCGGCCGGCCGCTCGCGCGCGGCCCCGTCCGCCTGCGCCCGGACGGCTCACTCCACCCGGAGGATGTAGCCGCGCAGGTACTCGCTTTCGGGCATCGTCACCAGCACCGGGTGGTCCGCCGGCTGGTGGCACCACGCGACGACGTGGGCGCGACGCTTGGCGTCGGCCGCGGCCGCTGCCAGCACCCCCCGGAGGTCGGCGTCCTGCATGTGGTGGGAGCAGGTGTAGGTGGCGAGAATGCCCCCCGGGGCCAGCCGCTGCATCGCCCGCAGATTGATATCCTTGTAGCCGCGCAGGGCCCCTTCCATCGACCCCCGCGATTTGGCAAAGGGCGGCGGATCGAGCACGATCAGGTCCCAGGCCGGCTCGCTCCCGCGCGCCGGCGCGTTGAGCCAGTCGAAGACATTGACCCCGGCGAACTCCGCCTGAAGCCCGTTGCGCGCCGCGTTGCCGCGGGCCGCCGCGACCGCGTCCTCGGCGCTATCAAGTCCCAGCACCTCGGCGGCGCCGGCCCGCGCGGCGTGGAGCGCGAAGGGGCCCTGGTTGCAGAAGGCGTCGAGCACCCGCGGATGCCGGCCCGCCGCGACGAGCGCCCGGACCTGGGCCGCCACCGCCGCGTGTTGCGGGCGCTGGTCGAGATAGAATCCCGTCTTTTGCCCCTGGCCCAGGTCGAGCCAGTACTCGAATCCGTCGATGCCCACCCAGCGCGGCTCCCAGGCCCGGCCCGAGCGGGTATGGTTCTCGATCGGCAGCCCCTCCAGGCGACGGATCGGCGCGTCGTTGCGGAAAATGATCTCGGCCGGCCGCACCAGGTCGGCGAGCAGATCGCCGAGCAGCGCCGAGCGCTGCTCCATCGCGAGGGTCTGGATTTGCAGGACGAGGGTATCGCCGAACTGGTCGACCACGACGCCGGGAAGCTCGTCGGCTTCCGACCAGACCAGCCGCCGGACGGGCACCGGCCCGGCCTCCGGGCCCCGGCGGCCGATCGCGCGGCCGAGCGCGCCCCGCAGGAAGGCCTCGTCCAGCGCCACCCGCTGGCGGCTCAGGCGCCGCCACACGATCTGGGAGCGGCCGTTGTAGATTCCGGTGCCCAGCCCGCGGCCGGTCCGGTCGCGCAATTCGACGACCCCGCCATCGCAATCGGCCGGCAGCAGCGCGGCCACCTCATTGGCAAAGACCCAGGGGTGGCCGCCGATGGCGCGGGCCTTCACATTGGGCTTTAGCTGCAGAAAGGGTGCGGACATGCCTCCACCATGGACCGGCCGGCCGCCAAAGCGCCAAATAAATTTCTTCCCCCTCCGCTCTCCCCAAGCTTCAATCAACCTTTTGCATGTCTCCCGCCGCTGAAATCTCCCGTCGCCGCACCTTCGCGATCATCTCGCATCCGGACGCCGGCAAGACGACCCTGACCGAGAAGTTTCTGCTCTACGGGAACGCGATCCACCTGGCCGGCGCCGTCAAGGACCGGAAAAACCAGCGGGCGACCGCCTCGGATTGGATGGAGCTGGAGCGCCAGCGCGGCATCTCGATCAGCTCGACCGTCCTGCAGTTCGACTACGCGGGCTATGCGGTGAACCTCCTCGACACCCCGGGGCACAAGGACTTCTCCGAGGACACCTACCGGGTCCTCACCGCCGTGGACGCCGTGCTGATGGTGATCGACGCGGCCAAGGGGGTCGAGGCCCAGACCCGCAAGCTCTTCGAGGTGTGCCGGCGGCGGGGCGTCCCGATCTTCACGTTCATGAACAAGTGCGATCGGCCCACGCGCAATCCGATCGACCTGCTGGACGAACTGGAAAACGTGCTCGGGCTGCAGGCGTCCCCGGTCGTCTGGCCGCTCGGCAACGGCCCGGGGTTTCGCGGCGTGTTCGACCGGCGCTCGCGCCAGGTCCATCTGTTTCAACGGGTGCCCGGCGGCGCCTATCAGGCGCCCGTGCAGGTGGTTTCGCTGGAGGATCCGGCCGTGCGGGCGAAGCTGGACGACGACACCTACGCGGAGGTCGCCGAGCAGCTGGCGATGCTCGACGGGGCCGGCCATCCCTTCGACCTGGCGGCGGTGCGCGCCGGCCGGCAGACGCCCGTCTACTTCGGCAGCGCGGTCAACAACTTCGGCATCCAGCTGCTCCTGGACGGCTTTCTCCACGACGCGGTCCCGCCCCAGCCCCGCCGGACCGCGGGGCCGGACGCGGGCGCCATCGTGCCGGTCGAGGCCCCGAAGTTTTCCGGCTTCATCTTCAAGATCCAGGCCAACATGGATCCCCGCCACCGAGACCGGATCGCCTTCCTACGGGTCTGCGCGGGCCGGTTTTCCCGCGATATGAACGTGATGCATCAGCGCACCGGCAAGACCGTCCGGCTGTCCTCCTCGCACAAGCTGTTCGGCCAGGAGCGCGCCACCGTCGACGAGGCGTGGCCGGGCGATGTGATCGGCATGGTCGGCCACGACGCCTTCGGGATCGGCGACACGCTGACGGAGGACCGGCGGATCGTCTTCGATGAGATCCCGCGCTTCCCGCCGGAGGTCTTCACCTACATCTCCAACCCGAATCCGGCCGACGCCAAGAAATTCCGGGCGGGTTTGGAGCAGCTGCTCCAGGAGGGCGTCGTGCAATCCTTCGCCCCGCGGGCCGCGCCCCCGGGGTCCACTCTCCTGGCCGCCGTGGGCCCGCTCCAGTTCGAGGTCGTCCAGTACCGCCTCAAGAGCGAATACAACGCCGAGTCGCGCCTGGAGCCGACACCCTGGACGGTGCTCAAATGGCTGGAGCCCCACCCCTCCCTGGCCGCGCCGGGCGCGCTGATCCTGGCCAGCGGCGTGAGCCTGGGAACCGACAAGTTCGACCAGCCGGTGATCCTCTTCCCCAACGACTGGACCCTGAAATATTTTGTGGAAAAAAATCCCGAATTGAAATTGCACGACCTGCCGCTGGACCAAAAATCCGCTTCGTAACCATGCTCTTCCGTTTGGCGCCGCTCCGTCGATTCCTGCCGCCGGCTTTCGCGCTGGCCTTCGCCTTCCTGCTGGCCGGGCCGCCGGCCGCCGCGCGGCCCGGACCCGCCTACAAGGGCGCGATCATGATCGACGCCGCTTCGGGGCGGATCCTGTTCGAGGACCACGCCGACACCATCAGCCCGCCGGCCAGCATGACCAAGCTCATGACCTTCGCGGTGCTCGACGACCGCATCCGGGCCGGCGCCCTGAGCCTCCAAACCCGGGTCGCGGTCGTGCCGGCGGACACCCGCACCAGCCCCTCGATCATCGGCCTGCGGCCGCGCGAGGTCTTCCCGATGGTGGAGCTGGTGTACGCGATGATGTTGCCCTCGGCGAACGACGCCGCCCTCGCGGTCGGCCGCACCGTCGGCGGCTCCGTGCCGGCCTTCGTCGGGATGATGAACGCGAAGGCCCGCGCGCTGGGCATGACCCGGACCACTTTTCGCAGTCCCAACGGCCTGCCGCCGCCCAGCCGCCGGATCGCCGACGGCGACCTGACCACGCCCCGGGACTTCGCCCTCCTTTGCCGCTATCTGATCCTGCATACGGACATCCTGCGCTACACCTCGGTCCGCACGCGCCTGTTCGGCGTCAACTTCCGCTTTCCCCCGACGCCGATGACCAACCACAATCACCTCCTGGGCAAGATCGAGGGGGTCGACGGCCTCAAGACCGGCTTCACCGACTCGGCGGGCTCCTGCCTGGCCGCCACGGCCGAGCGCCAGGGCCACCGGGTCATCGTCGTGATGATGGACAGCCCGGATTCCCGCAGCCGCGATCTCAAGGTGGCCGAGCTGATCGAGCGGGGCTTCGTGGCGGAGACCTTCGCCCCGCCGACCATGGGCCAGCCGGCGGGGGCCCCGGGCCGCCCGGCGGCGCCGACCGCCGCGCCCCAGCCGGCCGACTCCAGCCCGCCGCTGATCCGCTTCCCGACGCCCAACCAGTGACCCGAAAATTAAGGGTGTAAGCGGCGCGCCGCACCGCTCAAGCTCCCAGCCGTGAAGCCGGAATCCCCTCCCCCGCCGGACGAACCCGATCGGCCCCGGCCGCCGGCGTCGATCATTCGTTTTCGCGAGGTCACCGTGCAATACGGGCGCCAGCCGGCGCTGCGGGGAGTGACGGTCGATATTCCCTGCGGAAGCCTGACGGCGATCCTGGGAGCCAACGGCGCCGGCAAGAGCACCCTGCTGCGCGCCTGCCTGGGATGGGCGCCCCTGCGCCGCGGCGAAATCCGGATCGGCGACGCGCATCCGGCGCACGCCTTGCCGCGCCTGGCCTACCTGCCCCAGCGCCAGGCGATCGACTGGGATTTTCCGATCACGGTCCGCGGGGTCGTCGAACAAGGGCGCTATCCGTCCCTGCGTTTTTGGCGGCGTTTCGGCGCCGCGGACCGGGCCCGGGTCGACCGGGCCCTGGACGAACTGGAGCTGGCCGGCCTGGCGGAACGGCAGATCAGCCAGCTTTCCGGCGGCCAGCAGCAGCGCGTGTTCCTCGCGCGGGCCATTGCCCAGGGGGCCGATATCTTCCTGCTGGACGAGCCCTTCGCCGGCCTGGACCTGAACGCGACCGAAGAATTGATCCAGATCTTCCGGGCCTGGGAGGCCCAGGGGCGCACCGTGCTGGCCGCCGTGCACGACCTCGCCCTGGCCCGGGCCGTCTTTCAGCGGGGGGTGCTCCTGGCGACCGAGCTGGTGGCAGCCGGGCCGGTGGAATCGGTCCTCACCCCGGACAACATCGATCGCGCCTTCCGCCATGGCCAAAGCGGGCCGGAAAATCCCCTGCGCCTGGCCCGCAGCACCCGGTTTCCCCTCTGAGCGCCATGAGCCTGCACGATTGGTTTGTCCTCCCCTTCCAGTACGAGTTCATGCGCCGCGGGCTCTGTTCGGCGCTCCTCCTGAGCTTCGGCGGCGGCCTCCTCGGCGCGATCCTGGTCCTGCGCCGGCTGGCCCTGATGGGCGACGCGCTCTCCCACTCCCTGCTGCCCGGAGTCGCGGTCGCCTGGCTGCTCTTCGGGGCCAATCCGACCGCACTCCTGGTCGGCGGCCTCATCGCGGGCCTGCTGACCGCCTTGGGCAGCGCGCTGCTCAGCCGCCTCACCCGGGTCAAGGAGGACTCCGCCTTCGGCTCGCTTTTCATCGTGTTCTTTGCGGGGGGGATCGCCCTTCTCAGCCGCCTGCCGACGCGTCTGAATCTGGAGCATTTTCTCTTCGGGAGCGTGCTGGGAGTGAGCGGGGCCGACCTCAAGCTGGCGGCCGCGATCACGGCGCTGACCGTGCTCGTCTTCGCGGCCGGGTACCGGAGCATCCTCCTCGAGAGCTTCGATCCTGTCTTCCACCGGGCCAGCGGAGGCCGGGGCAGCCTCACCCACGCCGGCCTGCTCGCCCTGACCGTGCTCAACCTGGTCGCCGCGCTGCAGACCATGGGCGTCGTGCTTGCCCTGGGCCTGTTTCTGCTGCCCGCGGCGAGCGCCTACCTCTGGTGCGACCACTTTGGCCGGCTGCTCGCCCTGGCGGTCGCCCTGGCGGCGGCCTGCTCGGTCGCCGGCATCCTGCTCAGCTACCACGCCGGCATCGCCAGCGGCGCCGCGATCGTGCTCTGCCTCGGGGCGGCGTTCATCGGCTCGGCCGTGTTCAGCCCCCGGCACGGC
>Ga0302196_10005470_pt1 | contig 11364 bp, 11 predicted proteins | sample II_Bog_N1_3_FD_198794 | JGI IMG/M metagenome (GOLD analysis project Ga0302196, IMG submission 198794) | Peat permafrost microbial communities from Stordalen Mire near Abisko, Sweden - II_Bog_N1_3 | ecosystem: Environmental > Terrestrial > Soil > Wetlands > Peat | place: Sweden: Abisko...
CGGGCCGCGCAACAGCCGCAGGCAGCCTTCCTGGCGCGCCCAGGCTGCCGTCTCGGGGTTCAGATACAGCAGCACGGTCACCCGCTTGGCGGTCGAATCGCAATGGATCCGCCCGTCGCGCTCGCCCGTCCAGCCCCGCAAGGTCAGCATCGTCGGCGCAGCGGCAAGGTCCAGCCCGAACAGCCCGGCAATCGCATCGCGCAGCCGAGCGCCCTCCATCGCCTGCACCAGCGCGCGCGCGGCCGGTCCCAGCCGCACCGAGTCCGGGGGAAAGGAGCCGCGCCGGCCAAGCGGCGGCAGGTCGGCCAACACCGCCCGCAGGCTGGCGGGCGGCACGAAATCCGGCACGACGACGTGCGGGAATGGATCGATCGAAACCGGTGTCGCGGCCAGCTTCGCGTAGTCCAATGCGATCATCTCATCGCCGGTCATGCTCTGAACCGGGGCTGGCTCAACAGCAGCGCCTCGGCTAGGTCGATCAGGTCGTCCGGCCAGTATTCGTCCGGCCGCGGCCGGCGGTTCGGCAAGCCCGCATCCGGCCGGCAGGTCAGCACCTTCATCGCCCAGCGCGCCGGAAATGCGGCTCTGCCCTGGCTGGCCCCCAGCAGAGCGCCCGCAATCGCGGCGTTCGTATCGGTATCGCCGCCCGCACTGGCGGTGCGGATCAGCGCCGTCTCGGCATCGGTGCCCGCGGCGAGGTGGGTGAACGCGTTCCCCAGCGCCAGCAGCACCCAGCCCATGTTGTGCTGGAAATCCGCCGGCCCCACGCCGGCCTCGGCCTGGCGCAACGCTGCCCGAACCGGCTCCCCGCCTTCGGTTTCCGTCACACGCAAGGCTTCGCGCAGCATCGCGTGCCGGTCGCCGCCGGCAACCCCCGCCGCGATCGCCGCCGCATAGGCACCGCAGGCGATCACGCAGGCGGGATTCGGATGCGACAGCGCCGAATCCGCCATCGCAGCGGCGGCGGCCCGTTCGGGACTGCCCGCCCAAACCCCGATCGGCGCCACCCGCATCAGTGAGCCGTTCGCCTGACTGGCCGGATTGGCCGCCGCTCGCGCCGCCACCGCCTTCCCAACCGCGGTTCGGCGTGCGGCATCGAAGGCCAGCCGCGTGGTCGCGCCGCAATCGAACGGGCCCGAGTCCAGCCAGCGCCCATAGGCCGCCGCCGCCGTCTCCGCATCGTACTCCGCTCGCCCCACCAAACCGCGCGCCAGTGCCAGCGCGAGCTCGGAGTCATCGGTCGGCTGGCCCGCCAAAGTATCCCACACCCCGCCATCCCGCAGGTCACGCACCCCGTTCGGATACTCCCGCCGGATGCTGGCCGCGTCGCGGAATTCCACCAGCGACCCCAGCGAATCGCCGATCACCAACCCCAGCAGGCACCCGGCGCCGCGGTCCAGCATCGTCTCGGGAACCAGACGCGGGAAGGTCAGGGCGATCCGCGGTTCCCGCCGCGGTTCGGTGCTGCCGCGCCAGACACGCACGCGCAAGGTCGCCACCGCCGCCGGCGCGCCGCCGAAACAGGCGGACGGACGGCTCTCACCCAGGTCGTTATAGGTGACGGGCGCGCCGTCCTCGGTCACCAGCACGCCCCCGGCCGCGGTCAGCAAGGCATGGCCGCCGGCGATGTCCAGCGCATTCACCGGCCGCAGGGTCTGCGTCGCGATCCCGTCCCCAACCGCGACCCGAGCCAGGCGATAGGCAATGGAGGGCAGGGGCATGAAGCGTCCCGGCGCGCAGGCGGTGCCGCTCCAGACCGGCCGCTGCCAGGCGCCGTGGTTCAGGAACACCACGTCGCCGGTCTCCAGCCGCCGGTCGCGCAGGTCGATCGTCACCGGCGCGCCGTTGCGCGTGATGCCGCCGCCCTCGGCCCAGGCGATCAGGTCCGGCCCCCGATCGGGCGACAGCGGTGCATAGACGACCCCCAGCACCGGCACGCCCGCCCGCAGCAACGCCACAGACACCGCACTGCCGCGCTTGCCCTCCAGAAACGCGCGCGTGCCGTCGTGCGGATCGACCACCCAGCAGAAGCCGTTGGCCTCGGCCGCCACGATACCGGCTTCCTCCCCGACAAAACGCGCCGGGAGCAGGCCCAGCAGGTGGCTGCGCAGGAAGAGCTCGACCTCGTAGTCCATCGGCGCGGTGACGTGATCGCTGAAGCGCGGCCCGTCCGGCCGGGTGAATTCGGCGGCGACCATCCGCCCGGCCTCGGTCACGGCCTGGATCACGGAGGGCAGCAGCGTCTGCGGACTATCGGGCACGGTTTTCCCCTTTCGCGGGCCGCCAATCTAGGCGAGGGCGGCGGGACACGCTATCTGCCCCTGCCTGCCATGGATATTCAGACCAACCCCTCCCCGGTCGCGGCCGGCCCGCTGCCCGCCTATCGCGCCATGGTTGCGGCGGGCGAACTGGCGCCCGACGCCGCCCAGGCGATCGCCGCGGAACGGTTGCAGGCGCTGTGGACCGAGTTGCGCGGTTACGATCCGAAGCCGTTGCAGACCGGGCGTTTCGGCCGGCTGCTGCGCCGCAAGCCGGCGATGCCCACTGGCCTTTATCTGGTCGGCGCGGTCGGGCGCGGCAAGTCGATGCTGATGGATCTGTTCTTCGAAACCGCCGCGGTCGCGCGCAAGCAGCGCGTCCATTTCCATCGCTTCATGCAGAACAATCATGCCAGGGTCCACGCCTGGCGGCGCGCCAACCCGGATGCCGCCGACCCGATCCCGCCACTGGCGGACCAGATCACAGCCGAGGCGGCGCTGCTGTGCTTCGACGAGTTCCAGGTCAACGACATCGCCGATGCGCTGATCCTGGGGCGGCTGTTCCAGGCGCTGTTCGACCGTGGCGTGGTGGTCGTCGCGACCTCCAACGTCGCACCGGACGATCTGTTCAAGAGCCAGCCGGGCCGGGATGCCTTCCTGCCTTTCATCGCGCTGATCAAGCAGCGGCTGGCGGTGCTACCCCTGGACGCCGCGCGCGACTTCCGGCGGGAGCGGATGCGCGGCCTGCGCACCTGGCATGTGCCCGCCGATGCCAGGGCCGACCGCGCACTGGACGAGGCCTTTGCGCGTCTGACGGACGGGGCGGTGGGGCGGCCGGTGAACCTGACCGTGATGGGCCGGACCGTGACCGTGCCGCTGGCAGCGCAGGGTGTGGCGCGGATGGACTTCACGGCGTTGTGCGAGGCGCCGCTGGGTGCCGGCGATTACCTGGCGATCGCGACGGAATTCCACACCCTGATCCTGGACGGCATTCCGCGCCTGTCGCCCGATAATTACGATTTTGCGCGTCGTTTCATTGTGCTGGTGGATACCTTGTACGATCGGCGGGTGAAACTGATCGCCTCGGCCGCGGCGATGCCGGATGACTTGTACCGGCGGGGCGAGAATGCCAGGATGTTCGAACGAACCGCATCGCGGCTGGATGAAATGCAAAGCGAGGCCTGGCTGGCCTTGCCGCATTTGACGTAACGGTCCGGCGCCGGCCCAAGCCGGATTTCCCGTTGGTTTGGTTGCGCAGAGGCAGCGAAATATCCAATGCGCAACAGGCTTAGCCTGGCAACGCCAGTGCGCTCGGCAGCCCCGCATTTTCCACCCGCGCCGACCCGGCCGGGATCGCTGGCGATCCCGTGGCGGGAGGGGGCGTGTCACAGAGCGCGTTTTGCGGCATGGTCCGGCCTCGCTCGCCGCACCCGGAGGCCTTCCATGCCGACCTATGACTTCGTCACCGTCGATGTCTTCACCGAACAGCGCTTCGGCGGCAATCCGCTGGCCGTTTTGCCCGACGCGCGCGGCCTGTCCGACGCGCAGATGCAGGCCATCGCCGCCGAATTCAACCTGTCGGAGACCACCTTCGTCCTGCCGCCCGACAATCCGCAGCATCACGCGAAAGTGCGCATCTTTACGCCGACGCGCGAGATGCCCTTCGCCGGCCACCCGAATGTCGGCACCGGCTTCGTGCTCGCCGGCCTGACCGGCGACCCGCCCGAACATTTCGTGTTCGAGGAAATCGCCGGCCTGGTCCGCGTCCATCTGTTGCGCGATGCGGACAAGGTCGTCACCGGGGCCCGGATCTCCGCCCCGCAGGCGTTGTCGATCGACATCGATATCCCCGTCGATGTGATCGCCGCCTGCGCCGGCCTGACCGAGGCCGATATCCGCACCACCGCCCACACGCCGCTGGTCGCCTCGGTCGGCACGCCCTTCGTCATTGCCGAGGTGGCCAGTGTGGCGGCCCTGTCGCGCGCCAGCCCCGACATCGCCGCCTTCCGCGACGCGGGGATCCGGTTCGGCGGCACACCACCGCGCTTCGCGCTGCATTTGTATGCGTGGTGTGGCGGCGACCCGGCGCGGCTGCGGGCCCGGATGTTCGCGCCGCCCTTGGGCGTGCTGGAGGACCCGGCGACCGGCAGCGCCAATGCCGCTCTGGCCGCGCTGCTGACCTCCATGGCGCCGGGTGAGAACGTCGATTTGCACTACGAGATCGAGCAGGGTGTGGAGATGGGGCGGCCGAGCCAGATTATTGCTTCTGCGTGCAAGACGGGGGAGGGGGCGGTGCTGGCGACGGTGGCCGGAAGCTGCGTGCCGGTGATGCGTGGCACGCTGACGGTGTAACGACGCGGGCGTGGCGGGCTGCTATCGCAACGGCATCGCCAGAGCCGGCAGCCAGGTCGCCACCGGCGGAAACAAGGTGACGACCGCCGGCACCAACACCGGCCGCGACATTGCCTCGTTGCTGATCTCGGCGATCCGGCTGGTCACGAATGGCACCACCCCGGCCGGCGGGTGGATCGTCAGGCCGCCAACCGCTGCCCGGTCGCGGCGTCGAACACGTGAACCAACCCGGGATCAGGCGTGATCCGGATCGTTTCGCCAGGCCTGGCCGAGACCCGCTCGCGGAACGCCGCGATGATGTTGCCGCCGGCGAATTCCGCCATTACCTGGGTTTCCGATCCGGTTGGCTCCACCACGTGCACCTTCGCCGGCACCCCGCCTGCATCGAGCTGGAAATGTTCCGGCCGCACGCCATACACCACGGGCTGCCCGTGCGAACCAGGCCGGCCGCCCGGCAGCGGCAGATCGGTGCCGGAATCCGACCGGAAGATTCCATCCGTGATGGTGCCACGCAGGAAATTCATTGCGGGCGAGCCGATGAACCCGGCGACGAACAGATTGTTGGGGTAGTCGTACAGTTCCAGCGGCGCGCCGATCTGCTCGACGTTGCCGCCGTTCATCACCACGATCTTGTCGGCCATCGTCATCGCCTCGATCTGGTCGTGCGTGACATAGACCGTCGTGGTTTGCAGTCGCTGATGCAATTCCTTGATTTCCGCGCGCATCGCCACACGCAGTTTGGCATCCAGGTTCGACAGCGGCTCGTCGAACAGGAAGACCTGAGGGTCGCGCACGATCGCCCGCCCCATCGCCACCCGCTGACGCTGCCCGCCGGACAATTGCCGCGGATAGCGCGCCAGGTATGGCGCGAGACCGAGAATTTGTGCCGCGCGCGAGACCTTCTCATCGACGACGGACTTCGGCGCCTTGGCCAGCGACAAGGCAAAGGCCATGTTGTCGCGCACCGTCATGTGCGGATACAGCGCGTAATTCTGGAACACCATGGCAATGTCGCGTTCCTTCGGCGCGACGTTGTTCACCACCCGCCCGCCGATCGCGATTTCGCCACCGGTGATGTTTTCCAGCCCCGCGATCATGCGCAGCAACGTCGATTTGCCGCAGCCGGAGGGGCCGACCAGGATCACGAACTCGGCGTCGTCGATTTCGACGCTGACGCCGTGCAGCACCTCGGTCGTGCCGAAACGTTTGCGCACGTCGCGAATGGACACGTTGGCCATTGGTTCTTGGACGCCCCTGTGTTTGTTGCAGCGGTGCATTGCGGGCACCGCCCCTCCCCCTGCCCCCCTCCCGCAAGGGGAGGGGGAAAGCTGCCGTGTAAACCTCAGAACTTCGAAACGCGGGTTTCTTTCGCGGTGATGAATTCCAGCAGCGCCGGCTTGCCTTCCTTCGTCTGCTCGATACCGCGCTGGATCGCCGCCTGGATCTGGTTCGGATCCGTCACACGCTCCCCGTATCCGCCGAACGCCTTCGCCATGTCGGCGTAGTTGCCGGAAATGTCGGTAGACCGGTATTTCTCGGTCGAGACCGGCATCACCTTCAACTCGATCGCCATCGAGAAGTTGTTCATCAGGCAGGACAGGATTGGAATCCGCTCGCGCACCGCGGTTTCGAAATCCATCCCGGTGAAGCCGATCGCCGCATCGCCCCAGAAGTTGATGCAGGTCTTGTTCGGATGCACCAGCTTCGCGCCCATCGCCAGGCCGAGACCCATGCCCAACTGCGTCGTCTTGCCCCAACCGATATAGGACATCGGTTCGGTGGAGACCCAGAACGGTGAAATCTGGTCGCGCGGGCTGCCGGCATCATGGGTGATAATGGTTTCGTTCGGATCGGTGCCCGCCATCAGCTCCTTGATCACCCGGTACGGGCTGATCGGCGCCTCATTGGAATTCAGCAGCGGCTCCCATTGCGCCATCCACTCCGCTCGGATCGAGGTGATTTCGCGCACCACGTCGCGGTTGTCGCGGTTGGCCTTGATGGTCTGGCGCAACTCGCCGATCAGCGCCTGCAAGGTCAGCTTGGCATCGCCGACCAGGCCGATGGTGCTGACGACATCCTTGTTCAGGTGGTTCGGGTCCAACGTGGCATGAATGAACTTCTTGCCCTTGGGGAACTTGATCCCGAAATTCGTTTCCGTGAACGAACACCCGATGCCGATGATCAGATCGGCATTTTGCACGAAATGGTGCACCGGCTTCGGCACCGCGTTGCCGCCCGACCCCAGCGACAGCGGATGGTTTTCCGGGAACGAGCTTTTCCCGCCCAGGCTGGTGGTCACCGGCGCGCCCAGCAGTTCGGCGAATTCCCGCAACTCCGGCCAGGCTTCCGCCCATTGCACGCCGGTGCCGGAGTAGATCACCGGCCGCTTCGCCGCCAGGATCGCTGCCGCGGCCTTGCGCACGTCGGCCGGATCGGGACCGTACTTGCTGATGCCCACGGGGGTGTAGTCGAGTTCGCCGATATCCTCATTCCAGATATCGGTCGGGATTTCGACGATCGCGGGGCCACTGCGGCCGTTGCGCAGGTTGCTGAAGGCGCGCCGCATGATGTTGCTGACTTCGCCGGCCAGGTTCACCACCTCGGCGCTTTTCGACACGTGCCGCATTTCGCGCGCCGATCCGAAATTCGGGTCGATCTGCGCGATGCGGCGCGGATAGCCCTGCGGCAGCACCAGCAGCGGCACGGATTCCGAATAGGCCTGGGCGACGCCGCCATAGGCGTTCTCCGCGCCCGGTCCGTGCTGCATGCAGAAGGCGCCGATCTTGCGGCCCGAGGTCACGCGGGAGATCGCATCGGCCATGTGCAGCCCGATCCGCTCCTGCCGGACGATGATCGGGCGGATGTCGGCCGCCGCGGCGTATTCCAGCAAATGGTTGACGGGGTAGCCGCAGAGGATCTCGATCCCCTCGCGCTTCATGATCTCCGCAATCGCGTCGCCGACCTTCATTGATGTGTTCCCTTCCTCGGGGTTACGCTCCTCCGCTGACCGGCGGCCGGTAGCGATATCCCGAACAGGGTAGGGGGCTCCGCGGCGGCTGGCAACGGTGGGATGCGGTCAGCCGCCGGCTTTGGCTGCCAGCGTCTTCACCTCATCCATCGCCTCGGCGAAGCGCTGGTTCAGCAGTCCGATCGCCTCGGCGTTGGAGCGCTGGATCAGGTCGCCGATCTCCTTCATGTTCGCCACCGCCCGCTCGTAGGCCGCCTTCAGCAGCTCCGCCTGCCTGGCGGCTTTGGCTTGCGGCGTGTCGGCGGACGACAGGGCCCGCACCGCCTCGGTCATTTCGGTCATGCCTTGCTGCATGATCTCCATGTGCCGGCGTGCGACCGCTTGCGCACCTTCCAGCGCGATGCGGTTGGCGGCGGTAAAGACCTCCATGTTGCGCCGGCTGGCCGCGACGAACGCATCCATGTCCGGCATCGCGGGCAGTTTCATGTCGGAGAACAGCTTGGTGAAATCGGCGAAATCCGGGATGCTGCCAAGCTTGTATTGCGGACCGGTTGCCATGGTTGGCTCCTGTGTTGGGTCATGTGACCTGCGGCGAACCTAGGCCCTGGGGGGATTCGACTCAAGGGACGTGCCGGTGTTGACCAGGCGGACGGGCCCGCGCACACAGGCGGCATGGCCGAATCACTGCGCATGCCGGGCTTGCCGGTGCCACACGGGTTCTTCACCCGCCGCGGCGGCGTATCGGGCGGGCCCTTCGCCAGCCTGAACTGCAGCCTGTCCAGCGCCGATGATCACGACGCCGTGTTGCGCAACCGCGCGCTCGCAGCCCGAGCGGTTGGGGTCGATCCGGGGGCGCTGGTGGGCCTGACGCAGGTGCATGGTGCGGCGGTGGTGCCGGTCGCCCGTCCATGGCCCGCCGGGGCCGGGCCGCGCGCGGACGCCATGGTGACCGACCGGCCGGGACTGGCGCTGGGCATCGTCAGCGCCGATTGCGCGCCGGTGCTGTTCGCCGACCCCAAGGCCGGGGTCGTCGGCGCGGCCCATGCCGGCTGGCGCGGCGCACTGGCCGGCGTGTTGGAGGCAACCGTCGCCGCCATGGTCGCCCTCGGCGCGCGTCCCGACCATATCGCCGCGGCGGTCGGCCCGTGCATCGCCCGGGACTCCTACGAAGTCGGGGCGGACCTGCGCGATGCCGTGCTGGCGCGCGCGCCACAGGACGCCCGTTTCTTCGCGCCAGGGCAACGGGCGCAGCGCTGGCAGTTCGATCTTGCCGGCTATTGCGCGGCGCGGCTGGCGGCGGCGGGGGTGGCCACGATCGCGCAGGCGGATGCGGATACCGTCGCCGACGAGGCGCGATTTTTCAGCCACCGGCGCCGGACATTGGGCGCGGGCGGGCCGATCGGGCACCAGATCTCGGTGATCGCGCTGGGCTAGGGGCGGTGCCGGGCTGGCACAAGTGGGCGACATCTGCTTGAAGCCTCGCCATGCAGCGTTCCCTGATCCGAGTCCTGGCCTGGCTTTCCCTGGTCTGCCTTACCGCCTGCGGCGAACTGCCCGAACCCTTCCTGGGCAATCCCGGCGCAACCGCGCGCCGGCTGGCGCAGCCGCTGGCAGCCAGGCTGGTGGTGCCGGTGCCATCCGATACACTGTTGCCGGACTCGGCGAACCAGGTCCTGGCGGACAGTCTCGCGGCGTCGCTGGTGATGGAGGAGGTGCCAGCGATGGCGCAGCCGGCGCAAAAGACCGACTGGCAACTGCTCGTCTCGGCGCGACAGCAGAACAATACGGTGGTGCCGAGCTTCGTGGTGCGCGATCCGGCGGGCCAGGAAGCCGGGACGGTGGAGGGCGCGCCAATACCGCTGCGCGCCTGGGGGGAGGCGCGGCCGGCCACCCTGCGCCAGGCCGCCGATGAGGCGGCGCCGCGAATCGCCGCCACCCTGACCAGCATCCGCATCGCGCGCGACCGGGCGGACCCGAACAGCTTGTACAACCGCTCCGCCAAGGTGATGGTGGCGGACGTGACCGGTGCACCCGGCGACGGCAACGTGTCGCTCACCCGGCAGATGAAGAGCCATCTGGCGACCTTGGGCCCCGTCGTGCAATCCACGCCGAGCGGGGCGGATTACCGCGTGCGGGGCGAGGTCAAGATCGTCGCGCTGCCGGCGCATCAGGAACGGGTGGAGATCCAGTGGATCATCACCGCGGCCGATGGCACCGAACGCGGGCGGGTGGTGCAGTTGAACGAGATTCCCGCCGGGACGCTGGATCGTTATTGGGGCGACGTTGCGTCTGTCGTCGCGACCGAGGCGTCGGGCGGGGTCAACGACGTGATCCACCGCCAGACGACCGATCTGGCCCCGACCGCTCGGAAGTGATCGGGGGGGAAGGCGGGGTCTTGGCCACGAAATCCCCCCGCGGGTTGGAAGCCGTCAGCATCAGCACCGGACGGCGCTTCGTGGTGGTCAGGTCCGAAAACGGAAATGGCAACAGAACCGGATCGCCGGCCTCATACATCGTTCCAGGCCTTGTCCGCCGGATTGTCCCATACCCCGGCGTGCGCGACGGTTTGCGCGTCCATCAGATCGCGCCATTCTCCACGCTCCCGTTCGGCGCGCGGGAACAGCACGAAATCGATGGCCTGCTGAGCCAGGGGCTGGGGAAGCAGCTTGGCCTGTTCGGCGACGGTCATGGGAACCTCGGCTTGGCAGCGCTCCGGGCGCAGAATAGCAGAGGAATGGAGCGCAAAGCGATAGAAGGCGAAGGCCGGCCGTTCCAGGCTTCCCTACCGCGGCATCCCGAACCGCGCCTCCCCCGGTGTCCGCAACGGTGCCGCCGGGTCGGCGAAATCGCAAAGCAGGCGCCGCGTGTCCCCTCAATGCTTGCCGGTGTGTCCACGTTTGTGTATGATCGGGCATGCGCTTCGAGTGGGATGAACGCAAGAGGGTCGGCAACCTTGAAAACCACGGGGTGGACTTCAAGGACGCCGCGTTGATCTTCGACGGCATCGTTTTCGAGGCGGAGGACAAACGCAGCGACTACGGCGAACGGCGCTTTCGCGCACTGGGCCATGTCGGCGACGACTACTTCATGGTCGCCTACACATGGCGCGGCGACGCGCGCCGCATCATCAGCGCGTGGAGAGTGGACGATGACGGCAAGCGACGATATCAGGCAATACTCGCCGGAAACCCTTAGGGCCGAGCGTGCGCAGGGCAAGACCAGCACCCGCGTGGACGCGCCAGGGCATTCTGTGGATGAGGATTTCTGGCGCAACGCCCGGGTGGTGATGCCGCCGCCTGGCAAGGCATCGGTTCATCTTCGCCTGGATTCCGACGTGCTGGCGTGGTTCCGCGCGCAAGGCCGTGGACACCTGACCCGGATGAACGCGGTGCTCCGGTCCTACATGGACGCGCACAAGCAGTCGTAGCGGGCGGTTGTCGCCTCCGGTTTCCGGCGATAGCGCGCCCGGTCGCCATCCCGGGGCCAGGAACGTCAGGCCACGCGGCGGAGTGACCAGGTGCGGCCGGCGTCGGCGCTGCTGACCCAGCCCATGCGTTGCAGCGCTCCTAGCACGGCGTCAACCTTGGGCGCGGCGCGGCGGCCCTGGCGGAAGCGCGCGGCCAGGGAGGCGGCGTCCTGCGGCGTGGTGGCGGAGGCCAGCGCCGCCATGACCGCGGCGGTTTGGTCCGAGTCGCCGGTGGGGAAGGCGGGTTTCGGTCCGGCGGCTGCCGCCGGTCCGGCCGCGCGCATGGCGCCGCCCTCCAGGACGAGTTCGGCTTTTTGCTG
>Ga0302196_10005478_pt1 | contig 11356 bp, 8 predicted proteins | sample II_Bog_N1_3_FD_198794 | JGI IMG/M metagenome (GOLD analysis project Ga0302196, IMG submission 198794) | Peat permafrost microbial communities from Stordalen Mire near Abisko, Sweden - II_Bog_N1_3 | ecosystem: Environmental > Terrestrial > Soil > Wetlands > Peat | place: Sweden: Abisko, Stordalen...
CCTCGTTCACGTCGATGCCGGCGAAGGCTCGCCCCGCCAGCCGGATCACCACCCCCTCGACGCCGCCGTCGCGGACGATGACGTTCGAGCCGACCCCCAGCACCGTCACCCGGACCTCCGCCGGCAGCCGGCGCAGGAAGTCCGCCAGGTCGTCGGGATCGGCCGGCAGGAACAGAGCGTCCGCCGGCCCGCCGACCCGAAACCAGGTGAAAGGCGCCAGCGCCTCGCCGGTGAGCAGCTTGCCGCGCACCTCTGGCAAGTCGTCGCGGAAGCTCACGAGGCCGCCAACGCCTCGAGCTGCGCCGGCAGGGCGTGGGCCCAGGTGGTGATGTCGCCGGCGCCCAGGCAGACCACCAGGTCGCCGGCGCGGGCGACGTCGTGGATGGTCGCCGGCAGGGCGGCCGGACTCTCCAGGGGCAGCACGTGCCGGTGGCCGTGGCGGCGCAGGCCCTCGACCAGGGCGTCGCGGCTGGCGCCCTCGATCGGCGCCTCGCCGGCGGCGTAGACATCGGCCACCACCACCACGTCGGCGTCGTTGAACGAGCGGCAGAAGTCCTGGAACAGGTCGTGCAGGCGGCTGTAGCGGTGCGGCTGCACCACCGCGATCACCCGCCCGTTGGTCACCGCCCTGGCGGCCTTCAGCACGGCGGCGATCTCCACCGGGTGGTGGCCGTAGTCGTCGACCACCTGCACCCCGCCGCCGGCGCCGGTGAAGGAGAACCGCCGGCGCACACCGCCGAACTCAGCCAGTCCCTTGCGGATCGCCTTTTCCGTCGCTCCCAGTTCGCGGCCGACGGCGATGGCGGCCAGGGCGTTCCTGACATTGTGCTCGCCGGCCATCGGCAGGGTCACCTCGCCCAACAGCGTCTGGGTCTCGCCCTTGGGGTCGTTGATCAGCACGTCGAAGGTGGACCCCTCCGGCCCCATGCCGATCTGCAGCGCCCGCACCTCCGCCTGCGGGCTGGTCCCGTAGGTGATCAGCCGCCGGTTCTCGACCCCGGCGGCCATCTCCTGCACGTCCGGATCGTCGATGCAGATGGCCGCGAAGCCGTAGAACGGGATGCTCTCCACGAAGCTCTGGAACGCCCGCTTCACCGCGTCGAAATCGCCGTAGTGATCCAGGTGCTCGGGGTCGATGTTGGTCACCACCGCCACGGTGGGGCGAAGGCGCAGGAAGGTGCCGTCGCTCTCGTCGGCCTCGACCACGATCCAGTCGCCCTCGCCCACCTTGGCGTTGGCGCCGTAGGCGTTGATGATGCCGCCGTTGACCACCGTCGGATCGAAGCCGGCCGCGTCGAGGATCGCCGCCACCATCGAGGTGGTGGTGGTCTTGCCGTGGGTGCCGCCGACGGCCACCGAATATTGCAGCCGCATCAGCTCGGCCAGCATCTCGGCCCGGCGCACCAGCGGGATGCGCCGCTCCCGCGCCGCCGCCAGCTCGGGGTTGTCGGCCTTCACCGCGCTGGTGAACACCACCGCCGAGGCGCCGTCGATGTGCGAACCGGCGTGGCCGATGAAGATCTTCGCGCCCAGCTTCTCCAGCCGCTCGGTATTGGCCCCGGCGCGGGCGTCGGAGCCCTGCACGGCGTAGCCGATCCGGATCATGATCTCGGCGATGGCGCTCATGCCGATGCCGCCGATGCCGACGAAGTGGACCGGGCCTAGGTCGAAGGGAACGGGACGACGGTTCATGGAATTGTGACTAGCCGATCCAGGCGCGGGGGGAAACGCGCCTCGCGGCCAGGCGGCCAGTTCGGCATTGTTCGTGGAAGGATTGTCCACGAACCTCACGAACCACACGAACGGGCGCCACCACCAAGGCCGTCATCCCGGAAGCGGCGCAGCCGCTTCCGGGATGACGGCGAGTTTGAGTGTTCATGTGGTTCGTGAGGTTCGTGGGCAAATCCTCTTTTTTGGAACTGCCATCACCACGGCTCCCCGATAGGATCACCCAAACGCAAGGGGAAAACGGCCATGGCCATCGCCCAGCTTTCCAAGGTCCGCCTGGAATATTTCCCGCACGGCGACGGCCCGGAGCGGGTGGTTTTCATCCACGGTTTCCAGGCCTCGGCGCGCATCTGGCGGATGGTGCAAGAAGCCCTGCCTGCTGACCGATACCAATCGATCGCCATCAACAACCGCGGCGCCGGCGGCTCCGACGCGCCGCCGGACGAGGCCGATTTCAGCGTGCCGATTTTCTCCGAGGACGCCTTCGAACTGGTGACCCAGCTGGGCTGGAGCGGCTTTACCCTGGTCGGCCACTCCCTCGGCGGCGCCACGGTGGCGCAGTTCGCGGTCGATCACCCCAAGCTGGTCAAGGCGCTGATCCTGCTCGACCCCGCCGACCCGGATGGCCGCCAGCTGCCGCCGGGCGGGCCGACCATGGACCAACTCCTCGACGGGATGATCGCCGGGCGCCGGGCACAGCAGGCGGCGGGCGGCGCGGGCGACGGCATCCACGCCACCGGCTCGGGCGCCGGCAGCGAGTTCATGCGCCTGCTGGCGGCGGACATGCGCGCCGCCCCGGAGCAGCGACTGCGCGGGTCGATGCGCTCGATGTTCGACATCCGCTTAGGGCAGCGGGTGAAGACCCTGCCGATGCCCGTCCTGCTCGCCGCCGGCGACGCCGACGAACTGATCCCGCTGGCCAACATGCTGACGACGTGGGCGAAGTACCCCGCCGGCACGGGCCTGCACGTCTGGCACGGGATCGGGCATTCGCCGAACGTGGACTGTCCGGAGGAACTGGCGGGACTGATCGGGCGGTTTATCGGAGCCGCGCGCTCCTGAGCCGCTCAGGCGAACACGTCGCTGATCGAGCCGTTGGCGCCGGTGGGCAGGCCGTGGGCGGGGGCCAGCCGGCGGTAGATGGTGGCCGCCGGAGTCATCAGCAGCGGCCAGAGCAGGGCCGAGGACATCGCGGTCGGGGCCAGGTAGGCGATCCGGGCGGGCACGAAATAGCTCTGCGGCGAGGTCAGGTCGGGGTTGAACAGGGTCGGGAACGGATTGCCTCCGCCGAAGATCGCCGCCGCCGCCACCGACACCGCCGAGACCAGCAGCCAGACGATCAGCGCCATGAACAGGGCCAGCAGATAGGTCCCCAGCAGCGGCCAGAAGCGGCCCCGGGTCAGCGCCCAGGAGCCGAACGGATTGACCTTCTTGGTGGCGTAGGTGAGCGCCGAGGACAGCGACAACCGCACGCCCAGCACCGCCGCGCCGCAGATCCCGCCGACGATCAGCATCGCCGGGATCAGCACGGCGATGATCCCCGCCGCGCCGGCGCCGCCGGCCACCACGCCGACCGCCGCCACGATCACCACGAACACGATCGCCACCACATAGGCGCCCAGCCCCAGGCCGGCGTAGATCAGCAGCAGCAGCAACTGGCGCCATTCGTCGCCGCCCAGGCGAAAATAGCCGAAGCCGTCCTCCTTGGGCCGCAGCACGGCCCGGTTCATCGCCGCCGTGAGCACCGGGTAAAACAACAGGTCGAAGCCCAGCAGAACCCCGTACATCGGCAACAACTGCGAGAGCAGACCGAGGGTGCGCACCGGGTCGGCGGTGGCCAGGGTCCCGGCCTGCTGCATCTGCATCAGCTGCATCACCGCCGGGCCGGAGGTGAGGGTGATGAAGCTGCTGAAGGCCACCGACGTGACCAGGCCGACGCCGGCCCAGATCGCCGCCGCCCACGGACGCTCCCAGACAACGCGAAAGCCGGTGAACGCCGCCTCCTGGACCGGTACTTCCGCCAAACGATCGTCTCCCGAAGTCAGCCGCGGCGCCGACGCGTCGCGCCGGAAATCGGCGGCGCGTCTCGATGGCGGCCGGCCGCGCATAGCACCGGGCGAGCCACTCCGTCACCCTTGGGCGCTGCCGGACGTCCATATGCCGAGGGCGAGAGCACGGTGGCGACGGGTTCAGGCGGCGGTGGTCTCGACCACATCGGCCAGCCGGTCGGCGGCGTCGGGCTTGGCGACCTTGCGGGCGGCGGCGGCCATCTTGGCCAGGCGCGCCGGCGAGGCGATCAGCTTCTTCAGCGCCGCGGCCATGCTGTCAGCGGTCAGTTCGTCTTCCCGGGCGACCTCCGCCGCGCCGGCCTCGGCCAGCAGCCGGGCGTTCTGGCCCTGGTCGTCGTCGAGGGCGATCTTCAGCGGCACCAGGATCGAGGGCCGGCCGGCGACGGCGATCTCGCACACGGTCGAGGCGCCGGCGCGGCCGATCACCAGGTGGGCGGCGGCCAGCCGGCCGGCCATGTCGCGGAAGAACGGCGCGATCTCGGCGGCGACCATGCCGTCGGCGTAGACCCTGCGGGCGTTCTCCATGGATTCCGCCCGGGTCTGCTGCTGCACCTTCAGCTTCAGCCGCATCGCCTCGGGCAGCTTGCGCACCGCGGCCGGGATCAGCTCGGAGAGCAGCCGCGCGCCCTGGCTGCCGCCGGTGACCAGCAGGCGGAACTCATCGGTCGGCGGCTCATAGGGCTTGTCGGCCAGGGCCTGGATCTGCGGCCGCACGGGATTGCCGACCACGACGGCGCGGGCCTGCACGGCCGCCGGGGCCTTCTGCAGGGTCGGAAAGGCGCAGGCGACGGTGGTCACCCGGGGCGCCAGCAGCCGGTTGGCCCGGCCCATCACCGCGTTCTGCTCGTGGATCACCGTGCGCCGGCCCTGGCTGATGGCCGCGATCAGCGCCGGCAGCGAGGGATAGCCGCCGAAGCCGACCACCACCGCCGGCTTGATCTCGTTCAGCGCCGCCCGCGCCTGCAGCACGCCCTTGAGGATAGCCAAGCCGGCCTTGATCATGCCCAGCGGATCGCCGGGCCGGTAGGTGGCGGCCGAGAGGGCGATCTGCCGCTCGGCCGGGAAGCTTTCGGAGAGCCCCTTCACCCGGTCGTCGGTGGCCAGCACCACCCGCCAGCCGCGGGCGACCAGCGCCTCGGCCAGCGCCTGGGCCGGGAACAGATGCCCGCCGGTGCCGCCGGCGGCGATCACCGCCACCTTGCCTGCGCGTAGTTCAGCCACGGTCGATCCGATCCGGAAATGTGTGGTTCACGAACGTCACGAACCGCACGAACGCTCAAACTGGCCGTCATCCCGCAAGCGGCGCAGCCGCTGTCCGGGACCCCTCAGCACCGCCGGCGACGCTGGGTCCCGGCCTTCCGCCGCTGCGCGGCTCCAGCCGGGATGACGGGTTTGGAGGATGGAGGCACCGGCGCCGTTCGTATGGTTCGTGAGGTTCGTGGACAAGCCCTACTCCGCCCGGTCCGCCGCTTCGCGCGGCCCCTTGGGGGCGTAGGCGCCGGGGCGGCGGCGGGTCAGCGCCAGGGCCATGCCCATGGTCAGCCCCATCGCCAGCATCGACGAGCCGCCGTAGGAGATGAACGGCAGGGTCATGCCCTTGGTCGGAATCAGGTCGAGGTTCACCGCCACATTGATGCAGGCCTGCATGCCCACCAGCACGAAGAGCCCGGCGGCGGCCACCTGTTCGAACGGGTCGCTGAGCTTCAGCGCCTTGTAGAGACCGCGCAGTGTGAGCAGCATGAAGAGCGCAATCAGGATCAGCGACAGCCACAGGCCATACTCCTCGGCTGAGGCTGAATAGACGAAGTCGGTATGCATGTCGGGCACGTCGCGCTTGACGATCCCCTCGCCGGGACCGCGGCCGAAGAAGCCGCCGTGGGCGATGGCGCGGGCGGCGTTGTGGGCCTGCTGCTGGGTGTCGATAGTCTTGTCGTGACTGAGGAACTTGTTGACCCGGGTGGTGACGTGCGGCAGCAGGAAATAGGTGCTGGAGAGCCCGGCGATGGCCAGCGATCCCAGCATCATCACCCAGCTCATCGGCACCCCGGCCATCCAGAACGCCGCCCCGAAGGCGACGGTGATCAGCACCGTCTGACCGACGTCGGGCTCGCGCAGCAACAGGCCGACGGCCAGCACATAGAGACAGAAGGCGATCGAGACGCCGGGCACGCCCTGGCCCTTCTGGCCCTCGGCGAACATCCAGCCCACCAGCACGATCAACGCCGGCTTCATGAATTCCGACGGCTGCAGGGTGAAGCCCGCCACCTCCACCCAGCGTGTCGCGCCCTTGGCCGAGTGGCCGAGGAAGAGCAAGCCGAGCATCAGCGCGATCGAGCCGCAGTAGACGAAAAAGGCCACCCGCCGCACGCCGCGGGGCGTCAGCAGGGAGACCGCGAACAGGAGCGCCATGCCGCCGAGGGCGAAGATCGACTGGCGGACGGCGAAGTGGAACGGGAACGGGATGTCCAGCCGCGAAGCCGCCGCCGGGCTGGTGCCGAAGCTGAGCAGGACGCCGAGGCCAATCAGCGCCAGGGTCACCCCCAGCAGCCAGCGGTCGACGGTCCACCACCATATCCCCAGCGCCGAGCGGTCTGTGCGGGCGAAGACGTGGGTTGAGGATCCGGCGTCGGGCGGCGAGGCGGCGGTCATCTCAGGCCCTCGCGCCCTGCGCGGCGGGCACGGTCAGTTCGTGGACGGCGGCCCTAAAGGCCTCGCCGCGATCCTCGAAGTCGGTGAACTGGTCGAAGGATGCGCAGGCCGGCGAGAGCAGCACCACCGCGTCCTCGCCGGAGGCCCGGGCGTCGGCGAACGCGGCGCGGACGGCGCTCTCCATGTCGCCGCTCTTCACGTAAGCCGCGCGGCCCTCGAGCGTACTGGCGAATTCATCCTGCGCCTCGCCGATCAGATAGGCCTTGATCACCCCGCCGAAGAGATCGTCCAGGCTGTCGATGCCGCCGGCTTTCGGCTGGCCGCCGGCGATCCAGTAGACCTTGGGATAGCTGCTGAGCGCCTGGCGGGCGGCGTCGGCGTTGGTGGCCTTGCTGTCGTTGACGAAGCGCACGCGCCCGATCGTGCCGACGGTCTCCATCCGGTGCGCCAGGCCCGGGAAGGTCATCAGCCCATCGACGGCGTCGGCCTCGGAGATGCCCAGCGCCCGGGCGGCGGCATAGGCGGCGGCGGCGTTCTGCCAGTTGTGCCGGCCGGGCAGCGAGGCGGCGCGGGTCAGGTCGGCGATCTCGGCCACCCGCTCGCCGGTGGCGTCATAGAGCATGCCCTGCAGCGCATAGACGCCCCGGCCCATCGCCCGGCGAGCGCTGATCGGCACGATGGTGCGGCGGTTGGAGGCGGTGATCTCGGTGCAGATCTGCTGGCACCAGGCGTCGTCGACGCCGACCACAGCCGTGTCGCCCTTGCCCTGGTTGAGCAGGATGCGCTTCTTGACGGCGACGTAGTTCTCCATCTTCCCATGCCGCTCGAGGTGGTCGGGGGTGATGTTGAGGATGATGGCGACGTCGGCCTTCAGGCTCGAGGTCAGGTCCAGCTGGTAGGACGACAACTCCAGCACATAGACCGCGCCGCCGTGCATGTCCTCGAGGTCCAGGACGCCGATGCCGATGTTGCCGCCGATGCGCACGTCGCGGCCGGCCTGGCGACAGACGTGGCCGACCAGGGCGGTGGTGGTCGACTTGCCGTTGGTGCCGGTGATGGCGACGATCTTCGGTCGCTTGTGCGCCGGGGCGGCGGCGACGGTGCGGGCGAAAAGCTCGATGTCGCCGACGATCTCGACCCTGGCGGCGCGGGCTTTCTCCACCGTCCAGTGCGGCTTCGGATGGGTCAGCGGCACGCCCGGCGACAGCATCAGCGCCGAGAGGCCGAACCAGTCGCTGGTGGCGAGGTCTTCCAGGGTGAAGCCTTCGGCGCGGGCGGCTTCCCGGGCGGCGGGCTTCTCGTCCCAGACCACCACCTCGGCGCGGCCGGCGGCGAGAGCGCGCGCGGCGGCGAGGCCCGACCTGGCCAGGCCGAACACCGCTACCTTCTTGCCCTCGAATCCGCGGACCGGGATCATGGCGCGCCAGTCTCCCCTATCTCAGCTTCAAGGTGGCGAGGCCAACCAGGGCCAGCATCACCGAGATGATCCAGAAGCGGATCACGATGGTCGGTTCGGCCCAGCCCAGGCGCTCGAAATGGTGGTGGATCGGAGCCATGCGGAACACCCGCTTGCCGGTCAGCTTGAACGAAGCGACCTGGACCATCACCGAGACGGTCTCCAGCACGAACAGGCCGCCGACGATGGCCAGCACGATCTCGTGCTTGGTGGCGACGGCGACCGCGCCCAGGGCGCCGCCGAGAGCCAGCGCGCCTGAGTCGCCCATGAAGATCTTCGCCGGCGGGGCGTTGTACCAGAGGAAGCCCAGGCACGAGCCGACCATGGCCGCGCAGAACACCCCGACCTCGCCGACGCCGGGGACGAAGTGCAGGTCGAGGTACTTGGCGAACACGAAGTTGCCGACCAGGTAGGCGATCAGGCCGAAGGCGCCGGCGGCGATCATCACCGGCACCGTGGCCAGGCCGTCCAGGCCGTCGGTGAAGTTCACCGCATTGGAAGCGCCGATGATCACGAAGGCGCCGAAGGCCAGGTAGAACCAGCCAAGGTTGAGGAGCGCGTCCTTGAAGAACGGGAAAGCTAGCGAGCTCGACAGGTGCGCGCCCTCGGGCGAGGGCTGGCCGAACTGCATCATCAGGAACACCGCCAGCATGGCGACGCCGGCCTCGACCGCGAGCCGCAGCTTGCCGGAGATGCCCGCTGTGGTCTGCTTGGTCACCTTGGCGTAGTCGTCGAGGAACCCCAGGAACCCGAACGACATCGTCACCAGCAGCACCACCCAGACGTAGACGTCGGTCAGGTCGGCCCACAGCAGGGTGCCGACGGCGATGCCGGCCAGGAACATCAGCCCGCCCATGGTCGGCGTGCCGGCCTTCTCGACGATGTGGCGCTCGATCCCCTCGGCGCGGATCGGCTGGCCCTTGCCCTGGCGCGCCTGCATCCAGCGGATGAACCGCGAGCCCATGGCCACCACGGTCAGCTGCGCCGTCGCCAGGCTGAGGCCCGACCGGAAGGTCAGGTAGCGCAGGAGGTTGAGCACCGGCACGTAGTGGTGGTTTTCCGCCAGACGCTCATAAAGCAGGTAGAGCATCAGGCCGCCTCCCCCGAACCGGAGTCGAGACCGGCCAGAGCCTCGGCAAGCGCCTTGGCTTTTGAATCGCGCGACCCCTTCACCATCACCACATCTCCGGGCTCTACGGCCCGGATGAGCGACGGGATCAACTCCGCCGCACTCATCGCGTACGCGCCTTGTCGAGTCGGCGGAAGCGCTCGCCAGAGGGAATTCATCATCGGCCCGGCGCAGAACACCTGGTCGATGTCGGCGGCCGCGATATCGGCGGCGAGACCGGCATGATAGCGCGCTGAATCGGCGCCCAGTTCCAGCATATCGGTGAGCGCGGCGATCCGCCGCCCCTTGGCCGGGTGCAGCCCAAGCGAGCGCAGCGCGGCCCCGACGGACAGCGGATTGGCGTTGTAGCTCTCGTCGATCAGGGTAAAGGCGCCGCCGGCGATGGCCACCGCGCGCTCGGCGCCGCGGCCTTCCAGCGGCTCGAACGCCGCCAGCGCCGCCAGGCCGTCGTCCAGGCCGACATCCAACGCCCGCATCATCATCAGCGCCGCCAGGCTCATCAGGCCCCAGTGGGCGCCGCTCTGGCGCAGGGTGAAGTCGATCGGCCGGCCTTCGAAGCGTGCGCTTACCCGGGCGCCGCGGCCGTCGAGGGCGAAACCGGTGAGCTGGGCGTCACAGCTCGCCGCCGAGCCAAAGGTGATAATATTCGCGCCCTTAGCCTTGGCCGCGCCGGCGAGGAGGTCGAACCAGGAATTATCGGCGTTGAGCACGGCGATCCCGCCCGCGGCCAGGCCGTCGAAGATCTCCGCCTTGGCCCGGGCCACGCCCGCCTCGCCGTCCGCGAAGTTCTCGATGTGCACCGGCGCGACCGTGGTCACCACCACCGCGTGCGGCTGGACCATGCCGACCAGCGGGGTGATTTCGCCCGCGTGGTTCATGCCGATCTCGAAGATCGCCCGCTCGGTCGCCGCGGGCATCCGCGCCAGGGTCAGGGGCACGCCGATATGGTTGTTGTAGGACTTCACCGAGCCGTGCGCGGGGCCGGCGCGCTCCAGGCCCGCGCGGATCGCCTGGGTCACGCTGGTCTTGCCCACCGAGCCGGTGACCGCGCCGCGCCGGGCCCTGGTCGCGCGGCGGCGAGCCGCTTGCCCCATCGCCTCCAAGGCCTTCAGGGTGTCGGGGACGACGATCCGCGGCCCCTCGCCCGGCTGGCTGACCAGAGCGCCGGCCGCGCCGCGCTGCAGGGCGCCGGCGACGAACTCATGCCCGTCCCGCTCGCCGGCCAGGGCCACGAACAGGTCGCCGACTTCCAGAGAGCGGCTGTCGATGGAGACGCCGGTGGCGGAAAAGCCCGCGCCGGAGCGCCGCCCGCCGGTGGCGGCGACAATGTCGTCGGAGGTCCACAGCGGCTCAACCATGCGCCGCCTCCAGGCCAAGCGCGGCGGCGATCTCGGCGACGTCGTCGAAGGGATGGATCACCGCGCCGATGATCTGCTCGCGCTCATGGCCCTTGCCGGCCACGACCAGCACGTCGCCCTTTCTCAGCATGGCGGCGGCGGCGCGGATCGCCTCGCGTCGGTCGCCGATCTCGCGCAGGCCGGCGGCGCCGGCGCGTATCTCGGCGCGGATGGCGGCGGGGACTTCAGTGCGCGGGTTGTCGTCGGTGACGATGGCGATGTCGGCCAGTTCGCCAGCGATGGCGCCCATCTGCGGACGCTTGCCCCGGTCACGGTCGCCGCCGGCGCCGAACACCACGATCAGCCGGCCCTCGGCGTGGGGGCGCAGCGCCATCAGCACCGTGCGCAGCCCGTCCGGTGTGTGCGCGTAGTCGACATAGGCCTCGCCGCCCTTGGGACCCGCGCCGACCCGCTGCATGCGGCCGGGCGCGCCCTCGACGTGTTCGAGCGCCGCCAGCACTGGCTCGGGCGCCTCGCCGGCGGCGATGCACAGGCCGGCGGCCACCAGGGCGTTGGCGGCCTGGAAGGCGCCCGCCAGGGGCAGCTTGATCTCGTAGTTGCGGTTCCAGGCGCCGATCTTCAGTCGCTGGCCGTCAGGGGTCAGGGTCCGCCCGGCCAGGGTCAGACCCTCGCCCATGGCGCCGACGGAGAACACCGACAGTCCGTTGCTCACCGCCGCGGCGGCGAAGGCCGGGAAGGCGTCGGTGTCGGCGTTCAGCACCGCCGTCCGCCCGCGGGGCAGCAGGTCGGTGAACAGGCGCAGCTTGGCGGCGCGGTAGGCCTCCATGGTGCCGTGATAGTCCAGGTGATCCTGGGTGAGATTGAGGAAGCCGGCGGCGGTCAGCTCGACCCCGTCCAGCCGCCGCTGATCGATGCCGTGCGAGGAGGCCTCGAGCGCCAGGTGGGTGACCCCGCGGCCCGCGAGATC
>Ga0302196_10005481_pt1 | contig 11356 bp, 10 predicted proteins | sample II_Bog_N1_3_FD_198794 | JGI IMG/M metagenome (GOLD analysis project Ga0302196, IMG submission 198794) | Peat permafrost microbial communities from Stordalen Mire near Abisko, Sweden - II_Bog_N1_3 | ecosystem: Environmental > Terrestrial > Soil > Wetlands > Peat | place: Sweden: Abisko...
CTTCTCCCCGTGAGGGGAGAAGGAGGGGCCCACGCGCCGTAGCTCTTGCGAAGGCGCGTGGGAGGATGAGGGGGCTCGCGCCGACGGTTTTCGCGCGCTCGCACTTAAGAAAACAAGACTCTTGGCGGCTCCATGGGCTTGGCCGACGTCCGCGCCAGCCCCCTCATCCCCCACGCCGTAGGCGTGGGTCCCTCCTTCTCCTCGAAGAGGAGAAGGTATGAATTGGGGCCCTCAAACCGTCCTTTTCGCCCGGTCCTTCTCGTTGGTCCCCTGGATCATCGCGCGGGCCTGGGCCCACTGGTCGTCGCTCCATTCGTGCAGGGCCGAGAAGCCGCCGCCGCCGGCGTTCCAGGCGCCGCCGTCGATGGCGATGGTCTGGCCATTGACGTAGGTCGACAGGGGATGGAGCAGGTAGACCGCCAGATTGGCCAGCTCGCGCATCTCGCCCACCCGATGCATCGGGTTGCTGCTCATGCTGCGCGAGGAGCCCATGTCCGAGCCGGGGCTGAGCCGCGCGCTCATCCCTTCGGTCGGGAAGGGCCCGGGCGCGATGGCGTTGAAGCGGATGCCCTTGTGGCCCCACTCGACGGCCAGCGACTGGGTCATGACGTTGAGCCCGGCCTTGGACATGGCCGAGGGCACGGTGAAGGGACCGCCGCTCCAGACCCAGGTGGTCAGGATGGAGATCACCGACGCCTTCTTGCCCTCGGCGATCCAGCGCTTGCCGGCGTCGAGGGTGACGAAAAACGAGCCGCGGAAAACGATGTTGGAGATGGCGTCGAACGCGCGCGGCGACAGATCCTCGGTGCGGCTGATGAAGTTGCCGGCGGCGTTGTTGACCAGGCCGGTGAGCGCGCCGCCATCGGCCCAGATCTGGTCCATCATGTCGTGGATGGCTTCGGGCACGCGGATGTCGCAGGCGACCGGCACGCATTTGCCGCCGTGGGCGTCCATCAGCGCCTTGGCGGTCTCCTCCAGCACCCCGCCGCGCCGGCCGCAGATGTAGACCTCCGCGCCGAGCATCAGGCAGGCCTCGGCCATCTCCTTGCCGAGGCCGGTGCCCCCGCCGGTGATCAGGATCCGTTCGCCCTTCATCAGGCCGGGTTTGAACATCAGGTCGTCGGGCGTCATGGGCTTTCCTCCGGTTTTGCCGTGGAGGAGACGGAGCTTACGCGGGGGAGGTCAAGGGGCAGGCGTCGATTTGGTTCGGGCGCCAAGCGCGCGACGACGGCCGCGCCTCGCGCCGGACTTGGCCCAGCCGCCTAGTTTCCGTCGGTAAGACGCGAGACCGGAGCCTTGGCCGCCGGCAGAACGCCCTTGAGCACGCCGCCGACGAAGTAGTCGAAGTCCGCCGGGTCGGACACGTCGACCGACAGGCCCGCGATCTGCGGCACCCGGTAGGCTTCGCCCGCCGCAAGCTCTTTGCCGAAATAGACCGTGCCGTCGGCGCCGTGGATGACCAGCAGGCCCGAATGGTTGGCCTGAAGGATCACCACCGACTGGCCGGCGGCGGCGCCGTAGACCGCGCCCTTGGCGACAAAGGCGACCGGCGCGGCCGTCGGATCCGACACCGGAATGGCGGCCGCGGCGTTGGACGGCGCTGCGGCGGCGCCGCTCGGCGGCGGCAGGCCGGGCGTGACGTAGGGAGCCGGCGTCGTCGATTCCGGCGGGGCGGGCAGCGGCGCGTTGATCGCCACCGGCCCGGCGTTCACCGCTGACGGCGGCAGGGCGGCGGACTTGGCCGCCGACTGGGCGACGTCGCTCGAGACCGGCTTGGGCGCCTCGTCGATCACCCGATGCTGGACGATGTTCCAGGCCGCGACGCCGAGCACGACCACCAGCCCGGCCACGACGAACAGCGTCAGGCGCGGATCGCGCTCCTTGCGTACGCCGACCGGCGCGCGCAGGCCCTGATCCTCTTCCGGCGCGTCCTGGCGAAACTTGGCGACGGCCGCCTCGGGATCGAGCCGCAGCACGCGGGCGTAGGCGCGGATGTAGCCGATGACGAAGGGCCGCGACGGCAGGTCCTCGAGCCGCATGTCCTCGAGCGCGGTCAAGTAACTGCGGCGAATGCGGGTGGCCTGGGACAGGTCTTCCAGGTCCAGGCCATGGAACTCGCGCACCGCGCGAAGTGCGGCGCCGATTGTGGGTGCAGAGTCTAGGCCGGGAGAATAGGTATCCACGCCGTTTTCGCGCTCGGGAACGGCTGGAACCGTTCCAAGAAGCATACCCAACTCATCAGTAACCCTAGCCGTATCGAGCGGCATGGCTACATCGCCCCCCCCAACTACGCACGCTATGAACTTGCCAGCCCCACGCCCCAAAGTGTTAGGCTTAACCATTTGTTGTGTATCAGAATAAATCAAGCCTCTCAACAGGCTAAATGGCAACAGACAATTTTCGGGCCAAGGTTTCAACTTCGCTGCGGACAGATCCGGACACCCCCTTGAGCAGGCTGAGGACGCCCCGCCGGGCGGCTTCCCGGTCGCAGGACAGCACCATCCGTTTCACCGGCCCAACCCCGCCTGGGGGCATCGACAGGTGATCGTATCCGAGCGCGATTAAGACGAAGGCTTCCAAGGGCTTGCCCGCCATCTCGCCGCACACCGAGACCGGCGTTCCAGTCTCCGCGCAGGCGTCCTGGATGGCCTTCAGCGCCCGCAGCGCCGGCGGCGAGAGCGGGTCGTAGCGATCAGCAACCCGGGGATTTCCCCGATCGGCGGCGAAAAGATACTGCATCAGATCATTGGTGCCGATCGAGACGAAGTCGGTCATCGGCAGCAGCGCGTCCAAGTGCCACACGAGCGCCGGCGCCTCGATCATGGCCCCCACGCGCAGGGTGCTGGGCGCGGGGCGCCCGCGCCGCTCGGCCCAGGCCACCTCCTGGTCGACCAGAGCGCGCGCGGTGCGGAACTCATCGACCGTGGCGACCAGGGGGAACATCACCCGCAGCTCGCGCCCGCGCGTGGCGGCGATCAGGGCGCGCAGCTGCAGCCGCAGCAGCGCCGGCCGGTCCAGGCCCATGCGGATGGCCCGCCAGCCGAGCGCGGGGTTGTCCTCCCGCTCGGCTTCCAGATAGGGCAGGATCTTGTCGCCGCCGAGATCGAGGGTGCGGAAGGTCACCGGCTGGCCGTTGGCGGCCTCCAGCACCCGCTCATAGAGGGCGGTCTGGGCGTTGAAGCGCGGCAGCTCCTCGGCGACCATGAACTGGAACTCGGTGCGGAACAGGCCGATGCCCTCCGCGCCAGTCTCCTGCAGGATGTCCAGGTCGACGGCCAGGCCGGCGTTCATCAGCAGGGTGATCTTGGCCCCGTCGCGGGTGAAGGCGGGGGTGTCGCGCAGGCGGGCGAACTCGGCCTTGCGCTGGTCGCGGACCGCCAATCGCGCCTCAAGCGCGCTGATCACATCCGCCCGCGGGCGCAGATAGGCCTCGCCGGTCTCGGCGTCGACAATCACCGGATCGCCCTGGCTGACGCGGTCGCGCAGGCCGGACAGACGCCCGACGCAGGGAATTTCCAACGCGCGGGCGACGATGCCGGCGTGGCTGGCCGCCGAGCCTTCCTCGAGCAGGATGCCCTTCAGCCGGCCGCGGTCGTATTCGAGAATGTCGGCCGGGCCGAGGTTGCGGGCGATCAGGATGGCGTTGTCGGGCAGCTCGCGCCGCGCGGCGCCGTCGGCTTCGCCGGACAGGTGGCGCAGCAGCCGGTCATTCAGGTCTTCCAGGTCGTGCAGCCGCTCGCGCAGATAGGGGTCGCGCGCTTGGCCGACGGTGGCGCGGTGTTCGGAGCGGACCCGCTCGACCGCCGCTTCCGCCGTCAGGCCCGAGCGCACCGCCTCGACCAGGGATCGGTTCCAGCCGCCGGAGTGGGCGAACATGCGGTAGGTCTCCAGCACCTCGAACGAGGCGCCGACCAGGCCGTGCTGGCCGTCCATCATGTGGTCGATCTGGGTTCGCAGGGCGGCGATGGCGGCCTGCAGCCGCACCTCCTCCGCCGCCACGTCGTCGGACAACAGCTGCTCGGGCGCGACTGGCGCCTCGTGCAGCACCGCAACGCCATAGGCCAGGCCCTCGGCGAAGCGGACGCCCTTGAGCCGCTCGGGCTTGTAGGGCGCGATCTCGACGTCCTTCAGCGCCCCCTGGGCCAGCAGTTCGCCGCCGGCGACCATCTCGGCCAGGACCATGGCGATGATCTGCAGGTCCTCGACCTCGTCGTCGGCATAAGTCCGTTCGGTGCGGTTCTGCACCACCAGCACGCCGATGGTGCGCCCGCCGCGCAGCAACGGCACGCCAAGGAAGGCGTGGTAGGGATCTTCGCCGGTTTCCGGCCGGTAGGAGAAGGCCGGATGGTTCGGCGCGTCCGGCAGGTTCAGCGGCCGGCCCGATCGGACGATCTCGCCGACCAGGCCTTCGCCCGGCCCCATGCGGGTGACGTGAACGGCCGAAGGGCTCAGGCCCTGGGTGGCGAACAGCTCAAGATCGCCGGTGCCGCGGCGCAGATAGAGCGAGCAGACCTCGGCGACCATCGACTGGGCGATGATGCGCACGGCCATATCCAGGCGCGCCTGCACCGGCCCGCCGCCGGCCATGGACTCGCGAATCTGCCGCAGCAGGCTCCGAGGTCCACGCATGGGTAATCCGGTCGCGGCCATCGCCGGCGAAGTCTCCTGAGAATGTTTCTCTCCCTATCAGGCCTACCTAACGGAAGCGCGACTAAGGAGCAATTTATGCGGGGATAGAGTCTGGATTGTCGTTGCGGCTGATCAAACGCGCGCCGCCGCCTGCTCCGGCGGCCGAAGCGAGGCGCCGAGGTAGCCGAGCAGCGCGCCGAGGGTGTTTTTCTCGAGCGCCTCCCGGTCCACCGGGCCCCGGTCCAGCGCCGCGTCGATCAGGGCGCGGACCAGGGCCAGGCAGTCTCTGGCGATGGCCATGACCGCGCCTGGATCGGCGCGCGACGCTTCGGCGGCCAGCACTGGCGCCAGCACGGCCAGAATATCCGGCGCCGTGGTCCGCTCATCGGTGTCCAGCGCCATCCCCTCCTCCAGCCGATCCAGCACCCGCGACAGCCTTGGCCGCGCGCATTGCTGGGCGATGGCGAAACGGACGAAGGCCCTGAGGCGCACCTCAAGCGGCTGGCCGTCGGTGGCGGCGGCGACCTCGGCCAGACCTTGCAGCACCGCGTCGGCGTTGCGCCGGCTGAGCTCGGCGACCAGCGCCTGCTTGGCGGGGAAGTACTGATAGAGCGAGCCGACCGAGACGCCAGCCTTGGCCGCCACCGCGTTGGTGTTGAATCCCTCCGGCCCGGCGGTCTCCAGAATGCGAGCCGCCGCCTCGAGGATGGTCTCCACCGTCGCACGGGCGCGCAGCTGGCGCGGCGATTTTCGGGGGTTCAGCGCGGCGCCAGTCATGGCCGCAACGCGAGTAGGTCAATTATGAGCATTTGCTCATATTTGTCGGCATCAACCCCGAATGCAAGCCCAAGGAGCTTTCGATGAAGATCACTATGTTCATGCTGCTGAAAACCACGCCGGCGTGGCTGACCCTGACCCGGCCCGAGCGCCGCGTCTTCATGTCGAGCGTGCTGCAGCCGATCCTGGCCGCGCACCCTGCTACGCGGATGCGCTACTACGACGCCGAGGCGCTAAGCGGGCGCTGCACCGATCTGGCGGTGTTCGAGACCGAGGATCTGGAAGACTATTCCGACCTGATCGACGCCATGCGCGACACGCCCTTCTTCGGCCTGCCCTACTATGAGGTGGTCGACATCATTCCCTCGATCGAGAACGGCTTCCTGGCCTACGACGAGCGGCTTGCCGCGCGCGGATAGGGCCTGAAAAGGCGCGGCGGCCATGACCGTTGGATCATGACCGCCTCGACCTTATTGGTAGATGTCGCTTCAGCGGGCCTTAGAGGCGCGCGAGACGATGGCTGGCGTCGGCCTGGGCTTGCAGCTTGGCTTCGGCCGCGGCGGTGGCTTCGGCGACGCAGGCGTCCTGGGTGTAGTACTGAACCACGTTGTTGCCGGTGCTCAGCTCGATGCTGCAGGCGTGTTCGGCGGCGACGACGATCTTGTCGTGAGCAGCCTTGGAGTCGAGGCCGGCGACATTGACGGTGACGCTGGCGGCGGCGGCCGGAAGGGCGATGGCGCCGAGGATGGCGGCGATGGCGAAAGTGCGGATCATGGTGTTTTTCCAAACAAGAGGGTTTTTTGAGGACCCCTTCGTCGGAACGCTTCCTACTGGTCTGTTCTTGCCCCCTTCGTGACCGGGCTGGGCCGTCCACGCAAGCGCAAACTTAACACCCGTCAGATCATTGTGCGCCGCAACAGACGTTTGCCTGAAGTCTGATCACTTATCGCCCGTAAGTTACGCAAAGCCCTTACATGAAGGCGTTCATCGCGTACCGGCGATATGTATTGCGCCGCAGCGAGGCGCTTGCGCGGCCGTGCGCGCTAGAGCTGGTCCAGGCCGTAGGCGGCGTGCAGGGCGCGCACGGCCAGTTCGGTATAGGCGGCGTCGATCAGCACGCTGATCTTGATCTCCGAGGTCGAGATGACCTGGATGTTGACGCCCTTTTCGGCCAGGGCGCTGAACATGGTCTTGGCCACGCCCGCATGGCTGCGCATGCCCACCCCGATCACCGAGACCTTGGCCACGTCGTCGTTGACGGCGACATCCTCGAACCCGATCTCGGCCTGGGCGGCGCGGACGATGTCCACCGCCCGTCCCGCGTCGCGCTTGCCGACGGTGAATTCCATGTTGGCCGCGCCGGCCTGGCGGGCGTGGCTCTGGACGATCATGTCGACGTTGACGTTGGCGTCGGCCAGGCGCGAGAAGATCTGCGAGGACACGCCCGGATGGTCGGGCAGGCCGAACAGGGTGATCTTCGCCTCATCGCGGCTGTAGGCCACGCCGCTGACGATGCGTTTTTCCATGATCTCCTCCTCGTCGCAGACGATGGTTCCGGCCCCCGTGGCCTCGCCGGGCTCGACGAAGCTCGACAGCACCCGCAGCGGCACCCGCTGGGCCATGGCCAGTTCGACCGAGCGCAGCGCCAGCACCTTGGCGCCCAGGGACGCCATTTCCAGCATTTCTTCGTAGGACACCTTCTCCAGCCGCCGCGCGCGCGATTCGATGCGGGGGTCGGTGGTGTAGACGCCATCGACGTCGGTATAGATGTCGCAGGAGCTGGCCCCCACCGCCGCGGCGATGGCCACCGCGCTGGTGTCGGAGCCGCCGCGCCCGAGCGTGGAGATGCGGCCGTCGCGGCTGACGCCCTGGAAACCGGCGATCACGGCGATCTCGCCGCCCTCCATCGCCGCCAGCAGCTTGTCCGACGGCACGTCGTCGATCCGCGCCTTGCCGTGGGCGTCGTCGGTGACGATCGGCACCTGCCAACCCATCCACGAGCGTGCGGCGAGGCCCATGTTGCGCAAGGTCAGCGCCAACAGGCCCGCGGTAACCTGCTCGCCGGACGCGACCACCACATCATATTCATCGTCCGAGAGCGGCAGTCCGCCCCCTGGCGCGCCAGCCGCGTCGGTCCAGGCGACCAGCTCATTGGTCTTGCCGGCCATGGCCGAGACCACCACCGCGACCTGATGGCCGGCCGCGGCTTCGGCGGCCACCAGCCGCGCCACGCGCCGGATGCGCTCCATGTCGGCCACCGAAGTGCCGCCGAATTTCATCACCAGCCGTGACACGCGTGAATGCCGCCCCGCCAAAAACGAAGGCGACCTTCTAGCGACGCCTTGGCGGCGGGGCAATCACCGACTTCCAAGCGATATTGATCCGTTGACGCCGCCGCTGCGCCGGTTCAGCACTTCGCCCATGAACGCCGCCGCCCCCACCAGCATCGATCCCGCCGACGTCGCGCGGTTCTCCGCCATCGCCGACGAATGGTGGGACCCGACCGGCAAGTTCGCGCCGCTGCACAGGTTCAACCCAGTGCGGCTGGGATTCATCCGCGAACAGGCCCTGGAACGCTTCGGGCGCGACGCGAAGGCGCGGGCGCCGTTCACGGGCCTCAGGCTGCTCGACATCGGCTGCGGCGGCGGCTTGCTGTGCGAGCCGATGGCGCGGCTGGGCTTCAGCGTGACCGGCGTCGACGCCTCGGAGCGCAACATCGCCACCGCCGGCGTGCACGCCGCGCAGGGCGGTCTGAGCATCGACTACCGGGCGTCCACGGCCGAGGGCCTATTGGCGGAGGGCGCCGGCCCCTTCGACCTGATCCTCAACATGGAGGTGATCGAGCACGTGGTCGATCCCGGCGCCTACCTGCGCGCCTGCACCGGCCTGCTGGCGCCCGGCGGCCTGATGATCGTCGCGACGCTGAACCGCACGCTCAAGGCCCTGGCCCTGGCCAAGCTGGGCGCGGAATATGTGTTGCGGTGGGTGCCGGCCGGCACCCACGACTGGCGCAAGTTCCTGCACCCGCATGAGATCCGTGGCTTCCTGGCCGAGGAACCGGTGACGGTCGATGGCCCCTTCGGCGTGGCGTTCGATCCGCTGTCGGGAACGTGGGCCAGATCGCAGGACGCGGACATCAACTACATGATGACCGTCGCCAAGCCCGAAAAATAAGTCTTGAGCCGGAACCTGGGTCCGGCCTCATGGATAGGCGCGTTCCATGGAGACGCCAGACCGGATGAGCGACCGCTTCCTCAGTCCCAACGAGACCGCAAGACGCCTTGGCGTCGGCGTGCGGGCGTTGCGCCTGTACGAGCGGAAAGGCCTGGTATGCCCCGCGCGGACGCAAGCCGGCTGGCGGTTATACGGCCCGAACGAGATCGAGCGGTTGCACCAGGTGCTGACGCTAAAGTCGCTTGGACTGTCCCTGGCCCGCATCACCCAACTTCTCGACGGGCGCATCGCCGACCTGCCGACCCTGCTCGCCCTGCAGGAAGACGTACTCACCGCTCGCATCAACGACCTGCAGCGCGCACGCAAGTCGGTCCAAGCGGCGCGCACCAAGGTCTTGCGAGACAGGCGTCTCTCCCTGGAAGACCTCATCGACCTCATTAGGGAAACGACCATGTCCACGATAGATGAAGCCAGGCTGGCGGCCAGCGCCCACCAGGTTATCCGCGACGCGATCGACCCGCGCCTGCCCGGCCTCTACCGCGGCAAGGTCCGCGACAACTACGACCTGCCGGACGGGCGTCGCATCCTGGTCACGTCCGACCGCCTGTCGGCCTTCGATCAGGTGCTCTGCTGCATCCCGTTCAAGGGCCAGGTGCTGAATGGCGTCGCCCGCTGGGCCTTCGAGCAGACCGCCGATCTCTGTCCCAACCACGTGCTGGCCTATCCCGACCCGAACATCGTCGTCGGCCGCCGCCTCGATATCCTGCCGGTGGAGATCGTCGTCCGCGGCTATCTGGCGGGCGCGACCAGCACCTCGATCCTGACCCTGTACCGGGCCGGTCGTCGCGAGATGTACGGACAGCGGCTGCCGGACGGCCTCGCCGACCATCAGGCGCTGGACGCGCCGATCATCACCCCCACCAGCAAGGCCGCCGACGGCGCGCACGACGAGCCACTGACCGCGGAGGACATCCTCGCCCGCGGACTGCTCAGTGAAGCCCAGTGGCGGCGGGTGAGTGAAACCGCCCTCGCCCTGTTCGCCCGCGGCCAGGCGCTCGCCGCCGAGCGCGGGCTGATTCTGGCTGACACAAAATACGAGTTCGGCGTCGACTCCGAGGGAACCCTCCGCCTCGCCGATGAGATCCACACCCCCGATTCCAGCCGCTACTGGCGGGCGGACACCTACCGGCAGCGCCTCGCCGCGGGCGAACGGCCCGACAGCTTTGACAAGGACGTGATCCGCGATTGGGTCGCCGCGCGATGTGATCCGTACAAGGATGAGGTCCCGGAAATCCCCCCCGAGCTCATCTGGAAGACGGCATTGACCTACGTCGAAGCGCACGAACGGATTACCGGGCGCCCCTTCGACCCGCCCAGCCCGGCGCCGCCGGTACACGATCGAGTCCTGGCGGCCCTGGGGGGATTCCACGTCGGCTGAGATCAATCGGACGCAAGCGGCCGTTGGCGTCGTCAGCCCTTCAGGACCCCCCGCGCCGCGGCCAGGAATTCGTCCGGCGCGTCGAGCGGCACGGGGTGGCCGGACCTGGCGATCTCGACGCAGCGGGCGTCGGGGATCACCTGGACCATTTTCTCGGCGGTCTCGCGGGCGAACAGGTCGGACAGGCCGCCGCGGATGATGAGGGTCGGGACCTGGATGTTGGCGCAGGAGGCCCAGGCGACGTCGGGTTTGCGCGGGCGCAACGTGCCCGGCGCGCGCAGGGCGCGGTCATAGCGGTAGGTCCACTGACCGTCCTCGGTGCGCATCAGCGAATGGTCGGACCGATGCCGGTGATGGGCCTCCGGCGGCAGGGAATTGACGGCGCGGGCCGCGGCGAAGGCCTCGTCGCGGCTGGCGAAGACGTCCTTGGCCTTGGCGCCGGTCTGGATGCGCTGGGACCCGGCCTGGATCAGCTCCGGACCGATGTCGACGATCACCAGCTCAGCCAGCGCCTTCGGCCGCCGGCCGGCGTATTCCATCGCGACCATGCCGCCCATGGACAGGCCCAGCAGGCTGAAGCGCTCCAGGCCCAGCGCGCCGACGAAGGCCTCCAGGTCGTCCGCCATGTCCTCGACGCCGTACTTGTCCGCCGGCGCCCAGCCGCTCGCGCCATGACCGCGCTGATCCAGGGCGATGACCCGGTAGCGGTCGGTCATCGCCTCGGCGAAGGCGTCCCAGGAGCGGGCGTGGCCGGTGTAGCCGTGCAGTAGCACCAAGGTCGGCGCGCCGGGCGCCTTGGCCGCCCAGTCGCGGAAGGCGAAGCGCAGCCCGCGCAGCTCAATCAGTTCGTCGAAAACGGTCTCGGTCGTCATCTGGCGTCTCCCTTTAACACGCGTCCGCGCCGTTTTCGGCGTCGGCGGGGCGGCGCCCCTAGTTCAGCTCTTCCTTCTTCACCGGCGGCGGCGGCAGGGGCGCGACAGGCACGCCGTCCTCGACCAGGGCGCGGACCTCCGTCGGGGTCGCCTCGCCATAGATGCCGCGTTCTTCCGAACGCCCCTCGTGGATGGCGCGAGCCTCGCTGGCGAAGCGGTCGCCCATGTAGTCGAAGTTTTCCTCCACATGGGCCCGCACCCGGCCCATGGCCTCCATCATCATGGCCCGCATCTGCGGCGAGGCGTCGATCGCCCCCGTCTGCGCCTTCGTCCCGGCGATGGCGGGCGCCATGATCTGCTTGGCGATCGCCCGCGACCCGCAGACGGGGCATTCCAGCCGGCCCGCGGCCTTCTGGTCGTCGAAGTCGCTCGACGCTGAAAACCACCCCTCGAACGGATGGCCCTG
>Ga0302196_10005489_pt1 | contig 11345 bp, 9 predicted proteins | sample II_Bog_N1_3_FD_198794 | JGI IMG/M metagenome (GOLD analysis project Ga0302196, IMG submission 198794) | Peat permafrost microbial communities from Stordalen Mire near Abisko, Sweden - II_Bog_N1_3 | ecosystem: Environmental > Terrestrial > Soil > Wetlands > Peat | place: Sweden: Abisko, Stordalen...
CGAGGCGCGCGTGGCGTGATCACGCGCGTCACGCTCGCCGCAGAGGCGGGCGAAGGCCTCCACGACGACAAGCCCGTGGACCACCCCTTGCACGAGCCGAGAGGCATGAGGTTCAACGTCACCGTCGTCGACCCCCCGGGCGAACGCTTCGCGCACTTCATGTTCGACATGGCTCGCTATGTCATGCACAGCATCGAGTCGCTGGGCTACGACTGCACCCTCGAGCGCAACCGGTGCGACCCGCGCGCGGTCAACGTCATCGTCGGGGCCCACCTGCTCGCGGCGAGAAGCGAGGCCGATGCGCTCCTCTCGTCCGCACGCGACTACGTCGTTCTCGAAACCGAGCACCTCGCCGGAGGCAAGCTCAATGACCATGACGTGGGAAACCGCCTGACCGACGTCACCTTCCCGCTGCTACGTGGGGCGCGGGCCGTGTGGGAGTGCATGCAGCTGAACCTCCCCGTCCTCGCCAAGCAGGGCATCGAGGCAGACCTCTTCCAGTTCGGCTACCACCCGAAGATGGAGGAGGTCTCCCACAAGCTGAACAAGGACATCGACTTCCTCTTCTACGGCAGCATCAGCCCCTGGCGGCGGACTGTGCTCGGTAACCTCGAGGCACTCGGCTACCGGGTGCGGGTCGAGTTCGACGCCATGTCGGTCTTCCGCAACGACCTCATCGCTCGCTCCGAGGTCATTCTCACCCTGCGTCACGGGCACGGGCAGGCCATGGGGCACTTGCCGCATGCGCGCATCGTCTACGCCGTCACGAACCGGTGCCTGGTGGTGGGCGAAGGGGGTCTCGAGCAGGAGTCGCTCGAGGATGTCTTCGTCTGGACCAACAATCCCGCCGAGCTCGTGAACCTTTGCCGCGCCACCAGAGGCCGGGGCGACCGCCGCGCCCTCGCGCGGTCGCTCCACGAGAAGCTTCGTTCACGACCGATGACCTCCTTCATGGCGCCGCTCATCGCGCATCTCGAAGGGGGGAGCCGGGAGCCGGCCGCGCGCCTGCTCGCCACGGGCTGAACGGCGGGGCTGGATCCGGTGTCGCTGGAAGCAGGTTCGCGCTAAGGGACCGGCATGCCCGCGGTCCGCCGCCTCCCCGACGACCTCGCCAACCAGATCGCGGCCGGAGAGGTCGTCGAGAGACCGGCCAGCGTCGTCAAGGAGCTGGTCGAGAACGCCCTCGACGCGGGAGCCACGAAGGTCCGAGTCGAGATCGAGCTCGGCGGCGTCGCACGCATCCGCGTCACCGACGACGGCTGCGGCATGGAAGAAGGCGACGCGCGCCTCGCGCTCGAGCGCCACGCCACGAGCAAGATCGCCGTGCTCGAGGACCTCACCCACATCACCTCGTTCGGCTTCCGGGGCGAGGCGCTCCCGAGCATCGCGTCGGTCTCCCGCTTCTCGCTGTCGACGCGCGCGCGGGGACGGGACGAGGGGGTCGAGATCCGGGTCGAAGGGGGCGGTGAGCCACGCGTCCGCCCCGTGGGATGCGCCGTCGGTACGCACATCGAGGTGACCGACCTGTTCTTCAACGTTCCTGCGCGCCGCAAGTTCCTGAAGGCCAAGGGGACCGAGAGCGGTCACGTCGGGGAGGTCGTTCTCCTGGCCGCGCTCGCCTCGCCGGGGGTCGCGTTCACCCTCACGCGCGACGGGAAGGTGGCGCGCGAGCTCGCGAGGGCGGCCGGGAGACGCGAGCGCGTCGTGGAGGTGCTGAACGAGGAGCGCATCGAGGCGTGCGAGCGCATCCGTGGCCCCATGCGCATCGAGGCCTATCTCGCACCGCCCGAGCGCGCGCGCCCAGGAGCCGTGGCGTTGTACGTGTTCGTCAATGGGCGCCCCGTGAAGGACCGCCAGCTGACGCGCGCCGTCGCGCAGGCGTACGGGTCGGTGCTGGAGCCGGGCCGGTACCCCGTGGGCGTCGTCTACCTCGAGGTGCCCCCCGAGCTCGTCGACGTCAACGTTCACCCGCAGAAGGCCGAGGTTCGCTTCGCCGAGGGCAGGGCCATCTTCGACGCCGTCACGCGCGAGCTTCATGCGGCGCTCGCGCAGGCGTTCTCGCTCCCGGCCTTCGCGGCGCATCGTCCGTGGAACCTCCCGCATCGCCCTTCTCTGCCCGAGCCGCCTCGCCCCGACGCCGACCCGTTCGGCCCCGCGGACGGGAACGACGTTGACGGGTGGCAGCTCGGCCCCATGAGCGGCTCCATGGTCGTCGCCGAGCGCGTGGCGACCTCGGGCACCTACTCCGTCCCTGCGGCCGCGCCGTTGCCCCTGGAGGATAGCCCGGGGGACCCTCTGTTTGGGCGTCAGAGCTTCTACGGTCAGCTCCGGGTGGTCGGGCAGGTGCGCGCGATGTTCATCGTGGCCGAGGGGCCGGACGGGATGTACGTCCTCGACCAGCATGCTGCGGCGGAGCGCGTGACGTTCGAGCGCATGCGGGGCGACTATCGCGCTCGACGGGTGGTCTCCCAGCGGCTGCTCATTCCGGAGGTGGTCGCCCTGTCCCCGGACGAGCACGCGCTGGTCGAGGAGCACGCCGAGGAGATCCTGGGGGTCGGGCTCGAGGTTCGCCCGCTCAGCGGCTCGTCCGTCGCCGTCCACGCCGTGCCCAAGATCCTGACCCGCGCCACACCGGAGGGGCTCCTGCGCGACCTCGTCGCAGAGCTGGGGCGCACCGCCAAGCGCCCGTTCCATGATGCCGTCGACCTCGTGCTCGCGACCATGGCGTGCCATGGCTCGGTGCGCGCCGGGGATGTGCTGTCGGAGGAGGCCATGAAGGCGCTCCTCGTCAGCCTCGATGGAGCCGACTTCGCGGGGCACTGCCCGCACGGGCGCCCCGTCGTGATGCGGCTCGGGTGGAGTGAGCTGGAGCGACGCGTTGGACGTTGACGCCGTGCTCGGCGATCTAGCCGCGCTGGCGACGACCGCGGGCCCGGCCGATAGCCAGCCGGCCCCCATCGTCGCCTTCGTCGGCCCCACGGCGAGCGGCAAGACCGAGCTGGCGATCGCGCTGGCCGAGCGCGTCGGCGGCGAGATCGTCAGCGCGGACAGCGTGCAGGTCTACAGGAGGTTCGACGTCGGCTCGGGCAAGCCCACGGTGGACGAGCTCGGCCGCGCGCGTCACCACCTCGTCGGCATCCTCGATCCTCTCGAGCCCATCGACGCGGCCGCGTACGCAGACCTCGCCCACCGCGCCGTCGTGGACATCCGGAGCCGCGGCAAGCTCCCCATCGTATGCGGCGGGACGTTCCTCTGGGTGAAGGCGCTCCTGCAGGGGCTGGCCGACGCTCCCCCCGCGGACGAGACGGTGCGTGCGCGCCATCGCAACGTCGTCGAGACGTCGGGTCGGCCCGAGCTGCACAGGAGGCTGGCCCTCGTCGACGCGAAGGCGGCGGCGCGGCTGCATCCCAACGATCAGGTCCGGGTGAGCCGGGCGCTCGAGGTGTTCGAGCTCACGGGGGAGACGATGAGCGCGCTCCAGGAGCGTCACGCGTTCCGATCCGTGCGACTGCCGTCACGCCTCGTCGCACGACGATGGTCCCCCGAGGAGCTGACCGCGCGCATCGAGCGTCGGGTCGAGGGGTGGCTCGAGGCAGGGTGGATCGACGAGGTGCGAGGGCTCCGGGACGCCGGGTACGGGTGCGCTCGCGCCATGGGGTCGGTCGGCTACCGCGAGGTGATGGCCCACGTCGAGGGGACGCTCCCCCGAGAAGGCCTTGCCCTCGCGATCACGCGCGCCACGCGGGTGTTCGCGCGGCGGCAACGGACCTGGCTCAATCACGCCGAGGTCACCTGGGTGTGAGGTCTCGCGGATCTCCGCTACGCTTTGACCATCTTGGTGCGGCCCCTCGTTCGTCGCGTCCTGTCCTTCGCGCTCCTCGCGGAGGCCGCGTGCGGCTCGTCGGGCGGGGGGCCCGGTGGCGGCGTCGGCGGGGGTAACGCGAGCCTGGCGTTCACGGGCACGGAGGGGGTGCCCATCGCCGTCACCAACGTCTCGGATACTCTCGTCGTGCCCCTTGCGGCCAACGGGGCGCGCGGGACCGCCATCCTCGACACCGGCTCGCCGATCCTCGCGCTCGACCTCACGGCGTTTCCGGGTGCGGGGCTGCCCAGCGGGAGCGGGACGCTCGACACGCTCACCCTCGGCGCGATGACCGTCGATCGGGCCACGGTCGTCGGGGCCAACCTCATCGTCAGCCCGGACCCCACCGTCCCCATCGGCGGCTCGCTCGGATGCGCCGTGATCTGCTCCTTCGGCGTCGCGCTGAACTACCGGGACACCGAGGTCACGTTCGGCAAGGGGACCGCACCGGCCAACGTCGAGAGCCCCGGCACCGTCGTCCCGTTCGACCTCCTCGGGGGCGGGAGCGTCACCATCACGGGCGTCCCGGGTGTGGTGAGCTTCCCGGTCTCGCGCATCTCGCTCTCGGCGAACGTCGAGGGGACGAGCTACGCTTTCGTCGTCGACACGGGCGATAGCTTCGTCACGCTCCGCCAGACGCTCTTCGGCGACATCGTCGCGGACGGACGCGCGCAGATCGGTGGCATCGGGACCGCCACCGTGGGCCAGAGCTCGACCTCCTCGGTCACGCGGCTCCGCAGCTTCTCCGTCGGCGGGGTGAGCACGTCGGGCATCGTCGCGTCGGAGGACTCGACCATCGAGGCCACGCTCGACGCGGTCGCCATGGAGGTGGGGCACCCGATCGACGGGCTCGTCGGCGGCTCGTTCCTGCGCCAGTTCTTCGTGGCCATCGACTACGCCGGAAGCACCCTCACCCTCGCGCGCTACACCGTCGGCGCCCCGACGTTCGACGCGTTCGACCGCGTCGGGATCGCGATCACGCCCCCCGGCACGTCGGGCCATGCGCTCGTCTCCGGGGTCGTGGCCGGAACCGACGCGGCAGCAAAGGGGGTCAGCATGGGGGACGAGATTGTCGCAGTGGACGGGCAGCCGCTGGCTTCGCTCGGGGCGACGAAGATCGACGTGCTCCTCAGCGGCGACGTGGGATCGAGCAAGTCGGTCCAGTTCGGAACCGCGGCGTCCGCGTCCCTCGCGAACAAGACCGTGGCGATCCTCGTGAACGACCTTCTCCCGCTCTAGGGAGAAGAGACGCTAGAGGCCGAGGGTCGAGTCGAGGAGGTCGCCGAAGGTCTGCGGCTTCCACTCCGGGGCGGCACCGCGAAAGACCGCAGCCGGACCCGCTGCAGCAAGAGGCTGCGTGACGTCGGCCTTGAGCGCGGCCGGGGCGGCGGGCGGTGCCGCGGGCGGAGGCGTCGCGGGGGCCGCGCCGGGAATCGACTCCACGAGCGGACGGACGCCGCTGAGCTCGCCTTCGAGGTCGTTCGTCGGCAGGGCCACCTGTCGCCCGGACTCGGGAGGCGCAGGATGGGACGCGCCCTTCGCCTCGGCTGTCTCGCCGAACGTGAGCTCGGCGAGAGGGGGCTCGATGTGGATGGGACGGCGTGACGATGCCGGCAGCTCCTCGGCGGCCTCGGCCGGACCCGCAGCGCCATCGGCGGAAGCGGCCGCCAGCTCGTCGGCGTCGATCCCCTCGAGGTCGATCTCGGCCGTCTCGGCCATGACCTCGACGTCGACATCGCCGTCGGTGGTGTGGGGCGCGGGGGTGTCGGGCGCGGGCGTCACCGGGGCGGGCGGCACGACCGGCGCGGGGGCATGGAACGCGACGGCAGGCACGACCGGGCGCGCGGCCACGGGGGCAGGCGTCGGCGACGGGGCATGAACCGGGGCGGGCGCGGCCGCAGCCGTCTCGACGTGCACGGGCCGCGGAGCGTCCCGGCGTGTGTGGACCCGCGTGAGCAGGGCCTCGAGGCGCGCGACCTGTTCCTGCGCCGTCACGACGAAGCTCCTGACGGCGGCTCATGAAGCCGGCTCAGCACGTCACGCTCGGAGGCCCCCTCGGCAATCCAGAGCCGCGCCCGCTGGGCAGCCTTCGACCCCAGGAGAAGCACGCGCGCCACGCCGCCTGCCTTCTTGTTGCCGCCTTCACCGTTGAGCGCCACCGCGTGAACCTCGCGCGCGGCGGCCGCTTCGACCGCCCCCTCGAGCAGAGACGCGAGCGCCCCCGTCGGAAGATCCGGCGCGTGGTCGACGACCAGGACGAGCGCCTTGCCCCATCGCTCGAGCCGGAGGGCGCCCCAGCCGGAGACGGCGACCTCCACCGCGAGCGCGGACACGACGGCCTCGAGCGATGCGCCTGCGACGGCGTCCGCGGAGCCCAGCTTGGCGGCCACGCGTCGACCGAACGAGACGCCGACCGAGCGGGCAATCTCCTTGATAGACTCGAGTCCGGCGAGCTCGGCCAGCTCACTCAGTACGGGGACGGGGACCAGGACGACGCGGTGATCGCCTCCGGTGTCCACGCGACCTCGCGTGAGGTCGAAATCGACGGGACCGGTCTTCGATTGCGCGTTCATCAAGGATGACTCGTTTTATAGAGGTCTTGGAAACAGGGTGTCAATTCTGGCCCATGAAGCACCTCCCGTCGTGACCGCGCCTCGGCGCCTCTTCGTCGCGGCCCTGGCCGTCGGGCTCACCCTCGGGATGAGCCGCCCCGCGCACGCGGGGGACCCTCCCAATGTCGCGGTCCGGCCCGAGTTCGCCCGGTCCGGAAGCTTCGTGGTCTACCCGCCGCGGCCGACGATGCCGCGCGCGCGGAAGGCGTGCTCGTTCCTCCACCCGATGTGTGTCCACGTCGCCAAAGGGGGCCCAGGTGAGCCCGAGAGAGAGGCCCTCGCGCTGCTCGATGCGCTGGATCGCGCGTGGAGCCTCGCGGTCGACGCGCTCGATCTGCCGCCCCCCGACCCCTCGCCCGAGACCGGCGCGCTCGATGTCTACCTCGTCCCCGGCGATCCCTTTGCGACGCGCGTCGGGCTCGCCGAGAGGGCGCTCACGGGGGGGTTCGACCGCGCGAGCGCCTTTGGCCTCGTCGGCAGAGGGGTCACCCCGGGGTGCGCGCTCGACGCGGCGGCCGCGAGGGTCGTGACGCGGGCCGTGCTGTTCCGGGTCGCCCCCGCGACCGACGAGGGGAGCGCGCTCGCGGAGACGACGTACCTGTCGAGCGTCCTCGTCCCGTGCGCTCCCGTTCCGGCCCTCGGGCTGTCGCTCTTCCAGGGGCACCCCGAGATCGGCCTCGCCGACACGCTGGGTCCACCCACCGAGACGGTCGACCCGCCCCCTCTGCGCCTCACCGCGACCGCAGGCGAGATCTACGCGTCCGGGGCGTCGTCCTTCTACGCATGGACCGACGCGAGCTTCGCCGTCTCGCCCGGGAGCCTGGTGCGCGCCGTGTGGGCCTTGAGCCCCACGATCACGCCTCCGGGCGCAGCGCGGTGGAACAACGAGCCGGACGGGTTCGAGGTGCTGCGAATGAGCTTCAAGGAGGCGCTCGGCACCAAGACCACGGTCGACGACCTCTGGCTCGACTTCGCGGTCGGCAGAGCCTTCGACACGCGCTTCCCGGTCCGCTTCGAGTGGTCGGTGGACTGGCCCACGCACCCGAGGTCGCTCAGCGCGAGCGTCCTCGGCGTCGCCCCCACGGGCGCGGCGTACATCGCGGTCGACTGCAAGGGGCGCCCTGCCGGGACGCGCCTCCGCTTCGAGGCGACGTGGGAGGAGCACGCGCGGATGCTGTGGACGCTGGTGCGGGTGGACGCCTCGGGGCGCGAGGTCAGCCGGGTCGGCGTCCCGTCGCGCGAGCGGGGGACCGACGCGCAGCTGACGCTCATCGACCTCGACCAGGCCGCGCGCGTCTTCATCGTGGGCATCAACGCGGGGGACCCGCTCTTTCCGTTCGACCCGGACGACTACCAGCAGGAGCCACACGGCTGGGTCGTCTCGCTGGCGGCCGAGGCGCCGTAGCCCAGTGGCCTCGGCCTCGTGAGCGCGGATCTCCGTCCGAACTGCGCTATGCTGGAGCCTTCACCGCGGGGCGAACGAGGGCGCATCATGACGAGGTTGGCGTGGCGTGGGCTCGCAGTGCTCTTCATCTCGCTGGGCGTCGTCGCAGCCAGCCTCGACTGCGGGTCGAACGGCAGCAGCGGCGGGGGGAACCCGGGAGGCGACAGCGGGAGCCGAGACGTATCGCGCGGGGGCGACGTGCATGCGTCGGACACCGGCATGCTGCACCAGAAGGACAGCGGACACGCCGGCGACACCGGGCTCGTCCCCGACGGCAGCTGCGCGGTCGACCACGCCAGGGCGACGCTCGTTCCCGCGTACCTGGTCTTCGTGATGGATCGCTCGGACAGCATGCGGCAGTACGGCAAGTTCCCCGCCTGCTCTGCGGCGCTCGACCGCTTCTTCGCCGACCCGAGCACGACGGGCATCTCGAGCTCGCTGACGTTCATGCCCTACTTCGCGACCGACGGCGGCGCTGCGTCGTGCACCGCGACCGACTACGAGACACCCGAGGTACCGATGACCGCCCTGCCGAGCGACGCCTTCGCGCCCGTCATCGCGGCCGAGAAGCTTGGCCTCGGCACGCCGACGACTCCGGCGCTGCAGGGCGCGGTCCGGTACGCGAAGACGATCAAGACCGCCCACCCCAACGACCGCGTGCTCATCGTCCTCGCGACCGACGGTTACCCCGCCGGGTGCCCGAACAACGCCATCAACAACGTGGCGAACGTGGCGGCCATCTCGCTCAGCTCGGATGGGATCCCGGTCTACGTCATCGGGGTGGGGCCCGACACCGATGCCAACGCGGGCATTGGCAACCTGAACGAGGTCGCCGAGGCAGGGGGCACGCACAGCGCGTTCTTCATCGCCACCGAGACCGACGGGGGTGACTCGGGCGTCACGACCGAGGCCTTCCTCGCCGCGGTCAAGCAGATCCAGGGCTCGCTCCGGTGTCACTACGGCATCCCGCCGGCACCGGCAGGGCAGACGATCGACCCCGCGAAGGTCAACGTCGTGTTCACCACCGGCAGCAGCAGCACGACGCTCGGCTACAGCGCGGGCTGCACGAACGCCGATGGGTGGCAGTACCTCGAGAGCGACGCCGGCGTGCCGCAAGAGATCGTCCTCTGTCCGACCTCCTGCGCCGCCGCGACGACCGCCGGAACCAGCGGCTCGATGAACATCGTCTTCGGCTGCACGACCCAGGGGGGCACGCCCCCGTAGCCGGCGCTTCTGCCCGGCACTCCGCGCGTCATGGCCGAACGCATCGTCATCTACGGCAACTCCGGCTCCGGCAAGACGACCATGGCCCGCGCGCTCGCGAGCACCCTGGGCGTCCCGCACCTCGACCTCGACAGCATCGCCTGGGACGAGCCGCTCGTGCGAAAGGCGATGCCCGAGACGCTGACGCTCCTGTCGGCCTTCATCGCGGAGCATCCTTCGTGGGTCATCGAGGGGTGTTACGGCGACGTGGTCCATGCGGCCGCGCGCGTGGCGACGGAGCTCCGCTTCCTCCACCCGGGCATCGAGGCCTGCATCGCCCACTGTCGGCTGAGGCCCTGGGAGCCGACGAAGTTCCCCACCCCCGAGGCGCAGGACGCCATGCTCGAGGCGCTGATCGACTGGGTGCGTCAATACGAGACCCGGGACGACGAGTACGGGCTCGCACGCCATCGCGCCGTGTTCGAGGGCTTTGGCGGGGTGAAGCGGGAGTACCGGTAGAGACGGGGGCGGAGAGGGCGGAGGAAGGGGGGGATCGGGCCGAGCAGGGGGGTGCACCGGGCGAGAAACGGGTTTCTCCGACGGAGCAACGCCTTGCTCGGCCCGTGCAACGGGTTTCTCCGACGGAGCAACGCCCTGCTCGGCCCGTGCAACGGGTTTCTCCGACGGTGCAACGCCCTGCTCGGCCGGGGCAACGGGTTTCTCCGACGGTGCAACGCCCTGCTCGGCCCGTGCAACGGGTTTCTCCGACGGTGCAACGCCCTGCTCGGCCCGTGCAACGCCCTGCTCGGCCGGGGCAACGCCCTCCTCAGGCACGTGGAGTCACTCTCTTGTCGCGTGCGGTCAGTGCTCGGCCGGGGGAGCGGTCGTATCTCGTGGGGCATGACGATTCCCACCGCAAGCAGCGCCCTTGTCGCGACCAAAAGCCCCCTCGTTCGGCCCAGTTACGCCTCGCTCCAGGGGTGGCAGGCGTACGAGACGTTCTTTCCCGAGCCCATGCGCATGACCGCCGAGACCACCCCGACGGAGGAGTGGTGGGGGTGGAACGGGCTCGACATCCACATGGACAGGCTCGCGGTGCCCGAGTCGCCGCTCAAGGTCATCGTGCTGCACGGGGCGGGGGCGTACGGGAGGGTCATGTCGCCGGCCGCGGTCATCGCGCGACGCCACGGGTGGGAGACGGTCTCGCCCGACTTGCCCGGGTACGGGCTCACGACGGTGCCGCGCGACCGCTTCGTGTACGGGCTCTGGGTCGACTGCGTGGTGGACCTCATCGAGGCGGAGATGGCGCGTGACGGCAGGCCCGTGGTGCTCTTCGGGGTGAGCCTCGGGGGGCTGCTCGCGTATCACGCGGCGGCGCGCTCGAAGCGGGTGGTGGGGCTCGGCGCGACGACCCTGGCCGACCCGAGAGAGCCCGAGGTGCGAAGGGGCTTCGCGCGGACCGAGACGCTGGGGACCGCAGGGCTCTGGCTGCTGGACAAGCTGCAGGGGGTGACCGACGGGCTGCCGATGCCCATGCGGTACGTCACGAGGATGAACCGCATCTCGAACAGGCCCGAGCTCTCGGCCCTGTGCGAGCACGACCCGCGCGGCGGGGGCAACTGGGTGCCGGCGAGGTTCCTGCGCACGCTGATGAACGCCGTGCCCGACATCGAGCCGGAGGACTTCCACGTCTGCCCGGTGCTGCTGACGCATCCCGGGGTCGACCACATGACCGACATCTCGCTGTCGCGTCGGTTCTTCGACCGCCTCGCGGCGCCGAAGAAGATGGTGGTCCTCGAGGGGGCGAGCCACATGCCGACCGAGCACCCGGGGATCGATCAGCTCGAGCACGCGATGGTCGACTTCGCGCGCGGCCTCGAGCGAGACGTGCGGGCCCGTCGCGCCCGTTCATGACGCGCCTGCTCGCGATCGCGACGCTCCTCTATCTGCCCCACCTGGCGGAGGAAGCGATGACCGGGATGCACGACGACCCCATCATCGCGCTCGCCCTCGCGCCCCTGCTCACGCTGGCCCCGCGGCATGCCGTGTACCTGATGTTCCAGGGGATGCTGCTCGTGACCCTCACGACGACGCTGATGTTCGCGCGGGGGGGGCTCACGCGGCTCTTCGTCGTCGGCGCGGTCGGCCTCGCGCTGCTGGGCGAGAGCCACCACCTCTGCCGCGCGCTTTTCACGCTTCGTTACAACCCGGGCCTCGTCACGTC
>Ga0302196_10005492_pt1 | contig 11343 bp, 8 predicted proteins | sample II_Bog_N1_3_FD_198794 | JGI IMG/M metagenome (GOLD analysis project Ga0302196, IMG submission 198794) | Peat permafrost microbial communities from Stordalen Mire near Abisko, Sweden - II_Bog_N1_3 | ecosystem: Environmental > Terrestrial > Soil > Wetlands > Peat | place: Sweden: Abisko, Stordalen...
ACGATCGCCCGCAACGCTGCTGAATCGGGCGGCGGGCTTGCACCCGCAGGGGGCCCCGGATACCCGGATCTCCAGATCGAGAACACGATCGTCGCCGCCAACGGCGGAGGCGATTGCTCCGGCGCGGGTCTCGCAGACAACACGACCACGGCTGATGTCGGCGGCAACATCGACGGCGACGGCAGCTGCTTCAGCGACCTCGTCACGGGCGATCGCGCCGGCGTCGATCCCCTGCTCGGCCCGCTCGGCAGCTACGGCGGCCGGACTGAAACCGTCGCCCTGTTGACCGGCAGCCCCGCGATCGGCGGCGGTGTCCGCTCGCCGCTCGCCTGTCCGGCAACCGATCAGCGCGGTGTGGCGAGGCCCGGCGGCTGCGACGCCGGCGCCTACCAGAGCGCGCCCGCCTCACCCGCCAAAGCCCCGGTCCCCGCTCCGGGCTCCGCGAGCACGCCCGCCGTCCAGCAGCCGTGCCGCAGCGCCCGGTCGGTGACCATCCACTGGAAGGTCGCAAGGGGCGTCGCCCTCAGGCGGATCCTCGTTACCGTCGACGGGCGGATCTACCGCGCGCTCGGCGCCGGCGCACGCGCGGTCACCGTCAGCATGGTCGGCCGCCCGAAGGGAACGGTCGATGTGGTGGTGGTCGGCGCCCGGCCGGGTGGCGCCCGCTACGCGACGACGCGCACCTTCCACCTGTGCCTTCCCGTCAAACGCGGCCACGAGAGCCTGGGCAGCCCCTACCTCAAACGCGTCTAAACGACCGCTCGGCCGGCCCGGCCGGTGCCCGCCCGCGGAGCTTCGGGCCGGAGCAACCCCCGGAACTAAAGGCGCCCCGTCCGGCCGTCGATAGGTGCGCATGCTCCCAATGACGAAGGTCCAAAGCGCAGTTCGCGTGTCCCTCGCCGACGCCGCCGAACGGCGCTCCAGCCCCTGCGCGCGGCGGACGCTGAGCGCACTCACCGTAGCCGCATTCGCCACGCTCGCGAGCGCTGCAGCGGCGAACGCCGCGTCGTTCACCGTCAACAGCACCGCGGATGCCGCGCTCACCAATCCCGCCGCGACCACCTGTGTCTCGACCCACAGCGGCGCGTGCACCTTGCGCGCGGCGGTTCAGGCCGCCGACAACACCGGCGGAGCGAGCACGATCACGCTGCCGGCCGGCGACTACAAGCTGACGGTCGCGTCGACCTCGGCCGATGACCCGGCGAACGGCGACCTCGACATCAAGGGCGGTTCGACCGCCATCACGATCAACGGCGCCGGCGCCGCCGCCACGGTCATCGATGCCAACCACATCGACCGTGCATTCGCCGTGCAGGCGGGCGAGGGCCTCACGCTCTCCGGCGTGACGATCGAAAGGGGCGACTCCGGTGAAGGCGCGGGCAGAGAATCGAGCAAATGGGGCGAAGGCGGCGCCATCCTCAACGAAGGGAGCCTTCTCGTCGAGGGCAGCCGGCTGGAGAACAACTCCTCCATCGAGTCCGGTGGCGCCATCTTCCAGGGCTACAGCGCGACCTCGACGTCGATCGTCGACTCCGAAGCCAACGGGAACGCCGCGGACCTCTACGGCGGAGTGATCCTCGCCTATGGCGCCGGGACCATCACGCTGACCGGCGACACGATGACCGGCAACGTCAGCTACGACAACGGCGGCGCCGTCTCCGCTCAGGGGAGCGGCCCGCTGACGATCACCGGCAGCGACATCAGCGGCAACGCCGCCCACAAAGAAGGCGGAGGCGCCCTCGGGTACTACGACAGCGCGGCGCTCACGATCTCGCACAGCACGCTCAGCGACGATGGCACCGGCGAGTACACCGGCGGCGCGATCCTCGCCTACTCCGCCTCCTCGATCACGATCGAAGACTCGACGCTCTCGGGAGACAGCGCCTATGAAGCAGGTGCCATGTACGCCGACGGAACCGGTCCGATCTCCATCCAGGGCTCAACGCTCTCCGATGACCACTCGGACACGGACGGCACGGTGTATGCCGGGGCGACCGGGCGCTTGACGGTCGGCAACTCGACATTCGACGGTGACGCAGCCCCCGCCGGCAGTTGCGGTGCGCTGTGCCTGAGCGTCACCGATCTCACGCTCAGTGGCTCGAGCTTCAATCACGACTCGAGCTACGAGGGCGCGGCGATCTATCTCAAAGGCAGCTCGGCCACGGCCGAAGAGTCGATCGCCGCGAGCACGTTCTCCGGCAACCAGGCGATCGACGACAGCGGTGGCGCCATCTACGACGAACGCGGGAACCTCGAAGTCTCGGCCAGCACGTTCACCGGCAACAGCGCTGAAGAAGGCGGAGCGCTGACCTACGCCAGCGGCGACACGCTGAGGCTCGTCAACGACACCTTCGACGGCAACACCGCCTCCCTGAACGGAGGAGCGATCAACCTGAAACAGGCGGCCGAAGGCGAAGCCGAAATCGTTCTGCTGAACGACACGATCGCCCGTAACACCTCGCTCGCGGGCGGCGGCATCTACAAGCCGGAGTTCGCCAACACGATCGAGAACACGATCGTGGCCGGAAACTATGGCGTGAGCGGCGCCAACGGCGGTGCCGACTGCTACGGCGTGGCTCAGACCGACAACGCCGGCGCCGCCGACAGGGGCGGCAACATCGACAGCGACGGCACGTGTTTCAACGGCGGCGTCAACGGCGATCAGACGAACATCGACGCGCTGCTCGGCCCGCTCGCGGCGAACGGCGGCCTGACGGAGACCGACGCGCTGCTCCCGGGCAGCCCGGCGATCGGGAACGCCGTGCTTGAACCGCTCGCCTGTCCGGCCACCGACGAGCGTGGCATCGCACGATCTGGCCTCTGCGACATCGGCGCCTACCAGACGGTCGCCGCTCCGGCCTCCGCCCCGGCGCCGGTGACAGCCGGCGGCGGCGCGGGCCCCACCATCAGCGGTGCCGTCAAGGCGCCGGCCGTCACGCAGTTCCAGTGCAGGAGTACGCGCTCTGAGACGATCCGCTGGAGGGTGACGGCGGGCGTTCACCTGAAGCGGATCGTCGTGAGCGTCAACGGCGTCGTCGTTCACAGGCTCACCGGCAACGTGCGCTCGGTAACCGTCAGCATGGCCGGGCGCCCCAGGGGCAGCGTGAGTGTCGTGATCGCCGGCGTCGGCTCCGACGGGGCTCACTATCAGATGGTGCGCACCTTCCACCTGTGCGTGCCCGCAAAAACCAGTCACCAGAAGCCGGGCGGCTCCTACCTCAAACGCGTCTGAGCGCTGACGCGCGGCGGACGCCCTCGCGGGCCCGCCGCGCCCGCCGGCAGACCGCGCCGCGGCGGGCGCCCCATCACAGGGCGCGCCGCCCCGGCCGAGCCCGCCTTCACATCACGGGGACCGTCTCGTACACGTCCACATCGCCGCCGTTGTCGAGGATCGGGCAGCTCTCGGCCAGCTTGGTGGCAGCCGCGAGCGAGTCCGCCGTCAGGACCGAGTAACCGGTCAGCGCGGAGGGGGCTGCGCCGCCGCCGTTGCCCACCGATGCCGAGGGGCCGAACGGGTTGCCCGCGTCGACGATCGCCGGGCCGAGCGTGCCGAACCATGCGCCCCACGCAGCCATCGCCTTCTCGCGCTCCTCATCTGTCGTCGCCATGCCACCGCCTCGATATGCCAAAAGGTATGTCGCCATCTCTGTCTCCTCTGTTCGGTGTGAGTGTGTTCTTCTCGCCGTCGCCGTCGTGAAGCTCTTTCAGTTGCGGACGCGCGCGCAAGCGCGCTCTAGTCGTCGTTCCGTCGGTCCTCCTGCGCCCACGCGTCCGCTCCCGGATCGCCGCCGGCGCCGAGGATCTGCAGCCGCTCCAGGTAGTGATCCCAGCCGGCGGTGTGGCCCGTCGCCTCCTGCGGGTTCGGAAGGTCGCGGTGGATCAGTCGCAGGGTCGTGTGCTCGCCCTGCGGCGTCAGCGTCACTTCGACCGTCGATGAGCCCGGCGGCACGGCGCTGTCCTCCCCCTCCCAGCCCCATGTGAAAACCACCCGGTGCGGCGGTTCGACCTCCACGAACTCGCCGCTCGCGATGTGCGTGGAGTTCACCGCCGAGCGGAAGATCCCGCCCGGCCGCGGGTCGAGCGTTCCCACGCCGCCCCACTGCGACCAAAGATCGGCGTCCGTGAAGAACGGGAAGATCGTCTCCGGGCGGGCCTCGATCAGCACCACCCGCTCGAGTGCCGTCAGCTCTACTTGGGTCATCTGCGCCTTCCTCTCTCTGCTCGCTCGGCGGCTGCCTTCAGGCGGTCCAGCCTGACAGCCCAGAACTCATCCAGATACTCCCGCAATTCCGACAGTCCCTCCGGCCGCGCGCGGTAGATGCGCCGCGTTCCCTCCCTGCGCACGCTCACCAGGCCCGCCTCGCTCAGCACCGTCAGGTGCTGTGAGATCGCCGGGCGGGTGACGTCGAAGCGCGCCGCGATCTCCCCCGCCGTCAGCTCCTGCGGGCCAACCAGCTCGAGGATCCTCCGCCTGCGAGGCTCGGCGATCGCGTGTAGGACGGCATCCATCCCCTGGAAGTATAAGCCATCGCTAACGTAAGTGTCGGCTGACTAAGGATGGCCGGCGTGCCTCCCCCCGCCAGATCGAGCCCAGCAGCATTGCGACCGCGCTCATCACGGTCGCCAGCAGCACCGCAAAGCGCACCCAGCGCTGTTCGGCGAAGACGACCAGGTAGCCGAGCTTCGCCACGCGCAGCGCCTCGTGGAAGACCGTCGGGCCGGTCAGCGTCGCGTGCCAGCTGTCGATCGCGTTGTTCGCATCGCCCTTCGTGCGGATCGCGACACCCGCCGCCGTGCGCCTGATCGACACGACGCGGTGGGCGACCGTGATCGGCTGGCCGGGCGGGTGAAAGGCGATGATCTGCCCAACGCGCAGATCGGCGATCGGCTCGGCGAGCATCACCGCCACGTCCCCCGGGTCAAGAACCGGGCGCATCGAGCCGGAGTCGATCACGGCGAACCGCCATCTTCCGAGCATCATCCCCGCCGTCACCGCGAAGATCAGCGCGACCAGCGCGACCGGGAGCCCGGCGGAGACGATCCTCAATGTGCGCCTTCGGCGCGTCCTCCCCGCTTCCCGTCGCGACCGCGCTTCGCGCATCGACCGCACTTCGCGCATCACGGCGGTCTCGCGCCCGGCCCTCCTCCCGCGCCCCAGCTGCCCGCCGCGCCCCAGCCGCCTGCCGTGACGGGAGCCCGATCCGGCGTGGGGCACGACGCGGAGCGGCTCGCGCTCCGGGGAGGGCTCGGGCCGCGCGCTGATCATTGCCAGCCTCCGACGTTGAAGCCGAGCGGATACATCACGGCGGCGCTCAGCGGGCTCGCCCAGACGCCATGCGTGCCCTGCAGCTTGTAGAAGTACGGCGAGGCGGTCGCGAGCACGGCGTAGGGCGTTTTGCCGACCGTCGCTTCCGCCAGCGTGCTCGACACGGTGTTCGTCGAGGTGGCGATCACCGAGACGCTCGCCGAGGCCCCGTTCGCGACGTACACGTGCGTGCCTTCCGGCGCGGCGGAGATGCCCGTCGGGTCGCCCGTGCTCGCGACCGCCGGATGGGCTGCGAGAGCGTCGCTTGAGACGGTGATCACATCGACGACGTTGTGCGCGTGGTCGTGGACGTAGAGCTGGCAGCCGTTCGGCGTCAGCGCCAGCGCGTTCGGGTTCGAGGTGCTCGCTTCATAGAGCGCGATCGTGCTCGTCACCGTGTCGGTCGAGGTGGCGATGTCCTCGACGCCGTGGCCGGTGTAGCTGGCGACGTACAGCTTCGTCCCTTCCGGGTTGACGGCGAGGATGTCCGGATCGCCGCCACCGGAGACGTTCGCGTCGGCCATGCTGCCGACGGCGATCGTTTTCGAGACCGTGTTCGTCGCCGTCGCGATGTCGTCGATCTGTGAGTTCCCCTGGTCTGCGACGTAGACGTGCGCCGAGCTCGGGCCGGCCGCCAGCGCGATCGGTTTGCCCGTTTCGCCCGCGCCGATCGTGACGGTCGCGGCGACCGTGTTCGTCGCCGTCGCGATCGCCGAGACGCTGTGCGAGCCGTAGTTCGCGACGTACGCCCGTTCGCCGTTCGCCGTGATGAGGATCGCGCCCGGGTCTCCCTGGGTGCCGACGGCGATCCCCGTTCCAAGCGCGCCCGAGGAGATGGTGATCGGGTAGACGAGTTTGTTCGCCCCGTCGACCACGTATGCCCTTTCCCCGTTGGGTGTGATCGCCACCGCGTCCGGGCGGGATTTCGTGCCGCTCACTTCCGGGATCGCCACGGTTGCGGCGACCGCATGGGTGGAGACGGTGATGATCTGGACCTGGTGGGAGGCGCCCTCCGCGACCACGACCTTCGTCCCTTCCGGCGTGACCGCGATCGCGTTCGGCTCGGTGCCGAGGATCCCGGTGGCGATCGAGGTGCCCACGTTGGTGGACGTGTTGATCGCGTGCACCGTTTTCGCTGCTTCGCCGCCGTTGCCGACATATACCTGTGGTGTTTCCGCCCCGCTCGGATTGGAGTTCGTGAGGCTCGTCGCGACGCCCGTCGTCCCGACGGAGGCATAGGTCCCGGCGGCGGCGGTCGAGCGCAGCAGCGTGTAGCCGCCGATCAGAGCGCCGCCCACCGCGTCCACTTCCGCCGAGGCGCTCCAGCTCACCGACACGTTCGCTTTTTCGCTTCCCCCCGAGCAGCCGCCGTTCGCGGCGCCGAGGCCCGACGGTGCGGTGAGTGTCGCGGCCGCCAGCGTTGCCGGCCCGCCGGTGGGGGCCGCTTTGAAGCTCGCGAGCGACGAGCCGAGCGGCGCCAGCGCCGCACCGAGAACCGGGAGCAGGGCGATCGACATCACGCGCGGGCGCATCGACGCAGGAGGGTCAGAGCAGCCGGCGCCGGGGGGACCGAATGGTCCTCAATCCCCCCGGCAACCGCCCATTACTGGGCGATCGCGTTCCGCTGCGTCGCCTGGAAGGTGTACGTCAGGGTCGAGGAGCAGCCCTGCAGGTCCTCCGTGGCTTCCGTGCCGCCCGAGGTGCCCGAGCAGGCCGCCACTTTGGCGATGTTCCCCGGCGCCGCCGACGGCAGCGTGAGCGTGAACAGGAGGTAGTCCTGGCCGCCGGTCGCCAGCGAGTTCAGCGGCGTGAGCGCCGCCGCGGTGGTTGTGAGCGAGGAGACGGACGCCGTTTCCGCGCCGCCGATTTTGACCGTCGATTCGGTTCCGCTGCAGGTGTATTTGAAGGCCGGCGGCCCCGATTCGACTTTGCGGGTCCAGGCAACCGAACACGCCTTGATGGCGACCTGCAGCCCGTTCGTCGGGTCGGTGTCCAGCAGCGAGGAGGGAGAGGCGCCGAACTTGAGCGTGATTTCCTTGTTCGCGATCGTGCCCCCCGTCGAGTTCAGGTCGGCCTCGCGGGCGATCGTGTCACCGGCGGCGATGCTCGTCGCGCCTGTCGCCGCGTCGTTCACCGGCCCGACGGCGAGTTTGACCGTGCCGGAGGTGATCGTCTGCGGCCCGGCCGAGACGGAGTCGGTGAACGTTGCGAACGCTCCGCCGATCAGCGCCGTCGCCGCGCCGACCAGCACGGTGCCCGACAGCGCGAGCTTGCGGTAGTCCCGCCCGTGCCCGCCGCGGGCGACCGGTGGTGTCTTGAAATGCATCATGTGGCTCCTGGTCCTCTGAGTTGGATGTCGGCGCGCCCGGGTGAGGGGTGGGAAAACTGGCCGCTTCGCGTACCAGATTGCGCTGGGAATAGACCAGGTATTCGGCCGCATACCGGAAAACCGGTAGTCGGTTTTGAGCAGGCTGGACGAATGTCCGGCTACCGGAAACCGGTACGCCTCTCTCAGGAATCGATGATTCGTGACTTTAGGCACACGGCGCTCGCGCCGATACACGTGCATGGCCGCAGAGCCGTCTCCATCGCCGCCGCCGGAGCCGCCGGCATCGTCCGCGTCGGCGTGTGCCCGCGCGGAGCTCGTTCAGGCGTTCCTGGACGACTCCCCGTTTCCGATCTCGCTGTGCGACCTGGACGGTCGCTTTCAGATCATCAACCGGCTCGGCGCGGAGCTGATCGGCCGCCCGCGTGAGGAGATCCTCGGGCACAGCGCGGTCGAGCTGTACGGCCGCGAGACGGCGGAGACGATAGCTACGCGTGAGCTGGCGGTTCGCCGAGGGGGGGAGACGGCGGTCTTCGAGATCCCCGGCCGGGCACCCGACGGGAGCTCGCGCGAGTACCTGGTGACGAAGTACCCCGTGCGCGACGCGAACGGCGAGATCGTCGGCGTCGGTGGCATATCGCTTGACATCACCGCACGCAAGGAGATCGAGAACCAGCTCCGCGAGGCCGAGGATCGCTTCCGCGGGGCCTTCGACGCGGCGACGATCGGGAAGGCTCTCGTGTCCCCCGATGGGCGATTTCTTCAGGTGAACCCCGCGCTGTGCGAGCTGTTCGGGTACACCGAGGAGGAACTGCTCGCGGTGAGCTTCCAAGAGCTCACGCACCCGGAGGACCTGGACGCCGATCTCGACCTCGTTCGGCAGATGCTCGCGGGGGAGATCCAGACCTACCACCTCGACAAGCGCTACGTACACCGGCTCGGCCACACGTTGTGGGCCCGCCTGAGCGTTTCGCTCGTCCGCGATGCGGGTGGGGCGCCGCTGCACTTCGTCTCGCAGATCCAGGACATCGGCCAGCAGCGCCAGGCAGAAGAGCTCGCCGAGCAGCTGCGTCATTCACAGAAGCTCGACGCGATCGGGAGACTCGCCGGGGGTGTGGCCCACGACTTCAACAACATGCTCACGGCGATCAGGGGCTACAGCGAACTGCTGCTCGGCGGTCTCGATGAGGGAGATCCCCTGCGCCGCTATGCCGTGCAGATCAGCCGCGCGGCTGAGCAGGCGGCGACGCTGCCCAGGCAGCTGCTCGCGTTCAGCAGGAGGGAGGCCTGGCAGCCGCGGCCGGTCGACGTCAACGAGGTCCTGACCGAGGCAACAGACATGCTCGGCCGTCTCGTCGGCGAGTCGATCGAGCTCGTCGTGACGCCGCGCGCTCAGTCTGGAACGGTGCAGTCGGACCCCGGCCACCTCGAGCAGGTGCTGCTCAACCTGGCGATCAACGCCGGCGAGGCGATGCCCGGGGGCGGGACCGTGCGGATCTCGACGAGAAACGCCCTGATCACGGGCAAGCCCCACATGGGGGGAGTCGATGCGAGGGGCGGCCGCTACGTCGTGCTCGCCGTCTCCGATGAGGGCGAGGGGATGAGCGCTGAGACCAAGGCGCGCGCGTTCGAGCCGTTCTTCACGACGAAGGTCAACGGCTCGGGCCTCGGCCTCGCAACGGTCTACGGGATCGTCAGCCAGAGCGACGGCTTCGTCCACATCTACAGCCGGCCCTCCCAGGGCTCGATCGTCGAGGTCTGGCTTCCGTGCCTCGACGTCGGCGCCGGCGGTTTGCCCGAGGGGCCCGAGGGGGAGCCGGTCGCAGAGCCCGACCGGAAGGCCGGCAGGGTGCTGGTCGTCGAGGATGAGGAGCTCGTGCGCGATCTCACCGTCGCGGTGCTCGAGCGGGCCGGATACAGCGTGATGTCGGCCGGCGACGGCGATCGCGCGCTCGAGCTGCTCGACGAGAGCGAACACGGTATCGACGTGCTGCTCAGCGACATGGTGATGCCGGGGATGAGCGGCGGCGAGCTCGCCCGGCGCGTGACCGCGCTCGAACCCGACTCGCAGGTCCTGCTGATGTCCGGTTACACCGACGAGCTCATGGCCCCGGGCGGCGATGGCGCAACGCTCGGCGCCAACTTCCTGCAGAAGCCGTTCGCCGCGGACGCCCTGCTCGAGAGCGTCGCCGAGCGCGTGGGTCACCGCCCGGCCGTGGCGGAGGATCTCGGCCGGGCCTCTGGCGCGGATCTCCCCGAGGATCTCGGTTGGGCCTCTGGCGCGGATCTCCCCGAGGACCCCGCCGTGATCACGTGCCTGGTCGCGGACGACCACCCGGCGGTGCTCGACGCGGTCGTCTCCTATCTGGAGCACAACCAGATCAACGTCGTCGCGGGAGTCGCCGGCGGGGACGAGGCGCTCGCGGCGATAGTCGCGCACAAACCGGCGATCGCCCTGCTGGACGTTCGCATGGAGCCCTTCTCCGGCATCGAGGTTGCGCGCCGCGCGCTCACGGACGCGCCGGCGACGCGGTGTGTGCTGTACACCGGCCACAGCGATCGCGCCCTGCTGAAGGAGGCGCTCGACGCGGGCGCACGCGGCTTCGTGCGAAAGGAGGCGCCGATGGCCGAGCTGCTGCAGGCGATCACGACGGTCTTCGGCGGCGACACGTACGTCGACGCCGAGCTCGCCGCGGACCTGGCTTCGGGTGCGGCGGAGAACAAGCTCTCACCGCTGACGGACCGAGAACGGCAGATCCTCGCGATGGTCGCCGACGGTATGACGAACGACAAGGTCGCCGCCGCCCTGGGCATCTCGCCGGAGACGGTCCAATCGCACGTCCGCCACGCGATGGCGAAGCTCGACTCGGAGACGCGCACGCAGGCGGTCGCAACCGCGCTGCGACGCTCGCTTCTGGTCTGATCAGGCGCCGCGAAACGCCGGCGCGACGCTCGCTCCTGGTCCGATCGGGCGCCGGGTAGCGCCGGCGCGAGCAGACCTGATAGAAACCGCGGCGGATGGCGAGGCAACGTTGATCGAGGTCATTGGGGCGGGACTTCCGCGTACGGCGACGACCACGCAGATGGTGGCCTTCGAGCAGCTCGGGCTCGCCCCGTGCTACCACATGCGCGATCTCCTCGGCGACCTCGAGGGCGGCCTTCCGCTGTGGGAAGCGGTCGCCGCCGGCAAGCCCGACTGGAAGCGCATATTCGGCGAGGCGAGGTCGACGTGCGACTGGCCCTCCGCCCGCTACTACGCCGAGTTGATCGAGTTCTACCCGGACGCGAAGGTCGTGCTGAGCGTCAGGGAGGGCGCCTCCTGGGTGCGCAGCATGCGCGAGACGGTCTGGGGGCTGTTCTGGGCCGATTCGGTGATGCGTCACGCGAGCTATGCGCGAACGGTCGTCGATCCGCTGTGGAAGCGCTACATAGCGCTGATGACGGGGATGAACTGGGATGAGAAGACGGGCGTGATGGCCGGCGACCACTTCTCCGATGAGGGTCTGATCGGGCTGATGGAGCGCTGGAACGAGGGCGTCAGGCAGACGGTTCCGGCAGAGCGCCTGCTCGAGTGGTACCCGACCGACGGCTGGGAGCCGCTGTGCGAGTTTCTCGAGGTGGATGTGCCGGAGGGCCCGGTGCCGAACCTGAACGACACGGCGGCCTTCAAGGAGGGCATCACCGGTGGCGCGCTCGCCGCCGTCAACGAGTG
>Ga0302196_10005496_pt1 | contig 11340 bp, 6 predicted proteins | sample II_Bog_N1_3_FD_198794 | JGI IMG/M metagenome (GOLD analysis project Ga0302196, IMG submission 198794) | Peat permafrost microbial communities from Stordalen Mire near Abisko, Sweden - II_Bog_N1_3 | ecosystem: Environmental > Terrestrial > Soil > Wetlands > Peat | place: Sweden: Abisko, Stordalen...
TCTCCCGGCCCGCTACTTCATCCCCATGACCCGTCCCATCCCCCCCGTCGCGCCCAAGCGGCCGAAAACCATCACCCAGCTGCAGCGCACCCGCGTCGACGACTATGCTTGGATGAAGGACGACAACTGGCAGCAGGTGCTGCGCGACCCCTCGGTGGTGCGCGCCGACGTGCGCGAGCACTTGGTGGCCGAGAACGCCTATACCGCCGCCATGCTGGCGCCCACCGAGGCGTTACAGGCCGAAATGTTCGCCGAGATGAAGGGGCGGATCAAGGAGGACGACGCCTCCGTGCCGTCGCCGGACGGACCTTGGGACTATTACGCCCGCTACGCCATCGGCGCCCAGCATCCCATCCACGCCCGACGCCCACGCGGGGCCGAGGACGGCGAGGTGATCCTCCTGGATGAGGACGCGGAGTCCAAGGACAAGGCCTACTTCCACGTCGGCGGCGCCGAGCACAGCCCCGACCACAACCTCTACGCCTACGCCGTCGATGAACAGGGCTCGGAGGTCTATCAGATCCTGGTCAAGGACCTGGTCACCGGCCAGACGGTGGGCGAGCCGGTGCAGAGCTCGACCGGCAGCTTCACCTGGTCGCCGTGCGGGAACTGGCTGTTCTGGATCTGGCGCGACGACAATGGCCGCCCGGCCAAGGTGTTTCGCCGGCCCGCCCGTGGGGCCGCGGCCGACGACGTGCTGGTCTACGAAGAGGCGGATGAGGGCTTCTTCATCTCGGTGGGGACGACCTCGTCCGACGCCTTCATCGTCATCGGCTCCGGCGATCACGAGACCTCGGAGGTCAGCCTGATCCCGGCTGGCGACCCGACCGCCGCGCCCAAGGTCGTGCATCCGCGCGAACCGGGCCTGCGCTACGACCTGGAGCATTGGGACGGCCGGTTCTTCATCCACACCAACGCCGACGGGGCCATCGACTTCAAGGTCATGACCGCGCCGCTGGACGATCCGGCCCGCGCCAACTGGAGCGAATGGCTGGCGCATCAGCCGGGCCGCTACGTGGTCGGCATCGGCGCCTACAAGGATTGGTTCGTGCGGCTGGTGCGGGAGAACGCCTCCAACAGCATCATCCTGACCGAGCGCGGCTCGGGCGCAGAGCACGCCATCGCCTTCGACGAGGACGCCTACGCCCTGTCCATGGCCGGCGGCTATGAGTTCGATACGACGACGCTCCGGTTCGTCTATGAATCCCCGACCACCCCGCGCCAGACCTTCGACTACGACATGGCCACGCGGGCGCGGACGCTGCGCAAGACCCAGGAAATCCCCTCGGGCCACGATCCGGCCAACTACGTCACGCGTCGGCTCTATGCGACGGCGGCGGACGGCGTGGACGTACCGATCACCGTGCTGATGAGGGCCGACACGCCGCTGGACGGCTCAGCGCCGCTGCTGCTCTACGGCTACGGCTCCTACGGCATTCCGATGGAGCCCAACTTCTCGATCCGCAACCTGTCGCTGGTTGACCGGGGTTGGATCTGGGCCACGGCCCATGTGCGCGGCGGCTCGGAGAAAGGCTGGGGCTGGTTCCTGGACGGGCGCGGGGCGAAGAAGCCCAACACCTTCACCGACTTCATCGCCTGCGCCGAGCATCTGAACGCCGCCGGCTATGGCGCGGCGGGTCGCATCGTCGCCTATGGCGGCTCGGCGGGCGGGATGCTGATGGGGGCGATCGCCAACCTCAGGCCCGATCTCTGGGCCGGGATCATCGGCGCGGTGCCCTTCGTCGACGTGCTCAACACCATGAGCGACGACACCCTGCCGCTGACCCCGCCGGAGTGGCCGGAGTGGGGCAATCCGCTGGAGGATCCCGCCGCCTACGACCTGATCGCCAGCTATAGCCCCTATGACAACATCACCGCCCAGGCCTATCCGGCGGTCCTGGCCACCGGCGGTCTGTCGGACCCGCGCGTGACCTATTGGGAGCCGGCCAAATGGGTTGCCAAGCTGCGCGACTACACCACCGGCGAGGCGCCGATCCTTTTGAAGATCAACATGGACGCCGGCCATGGCGGCGCCTCGGGCCGGTTCGATTTCCTCAAGGAAATCGCGCTGGACTATGCGTTCGCGGTTTGGGCGGTCGAGAAGGGGTGGGCCTAGGGTCCGTCGCGTCGCGCGCCCTGGCCCTACTGAGCCGCGGCGTAGAGCAGCTGTTCCGACGACGGATCCAGGTTGCCGGTGCCGGGCAGACCCTGGTCACGCTGATAGGCGGCGATGGCCAGCCGCAGGGCCGGCGAGGACACGCCGTCCGTCGGGCCCTGGTAGTAGCCCAGCCGTGACAGGGCCCGCTGCAGGTTGGCGGTGTCGGCGTTGCCGCCGATCGTCGCCTGGGCGACCTGGGAGGTGGTGTTCAGGCCCGCGGCCAGGCCGCTCGCGTCCGGCCCCTGCGGGCGGAAGCTGGCGGCGGCGCGCTCGGCGGCGGCCTCGGCCTGGGGCGACAGCTGGGCCTTCAGCTGCTGGGCGCTGTCGCGCGACGGCACGTCGCCCGAGCGGGCGGCGATCAGGTACCACTTATAGGCCTCGGCCGGGTTCTGGCTGACGCCGAAGCCTTTTTCGTAGAGGCGGGCGAGGTTGTACTGGCTGTCGACCAGGCCCTGGTCGGCGGCCTTGCGGAACCAGTCGGCGGCGGTGGTCATGTTCTTCGGCCCGCCGGTGCCCTCGAAATAATAGAGGGCCAGGTTGTGCATCGCCTTGCGGTCGCCGGATTCCGCGGCGCGCTCGGTCCAGACCCGCGCTTCGGTAAGGTCCTTGCGCAGGCCGGCCTGACCGTCCTCGTAGAGCTTGGCCAGGTAGAATTGCGCCGGGGCGTAGCCCAGGTTGGCGGCCTTGCGCAGGGCGTCGACGCCGGTGAAGTCGTGCGCCTCGATCCGCCGCGCGCCGTCCTCGTAGAGGGCCGGGCCGTTGATCGCGGCGGCCGGGCTGGGCTGGGTCGACGGGGTTTCGTTGGCGCCGGCGATGGGCGTCGGGTTCAGGGCGACCGCGGCGAGCGGGCGCGAGATTTCGGAGGTCGCCAGCTGGCCGCCCGCGGCCTGGCCGTCGGCGACCCGGGCGGGGACCGCGCCGGTCGGCTTGTCGTTGATCAGCACATAGCCGGCGGTCGAAACGCCCGCGGCGGCGACCACGCCGGACAGCAACAGCATGGTCTTCATGCTGACGCCGGCGGTCTTCGACTTCTTCGGCCGCGTCAGGCCGAAGCCGGAGAACAGCGAGCCGCTGGCGCCGTCGCTGGCGCGCGCCTTCTTGCCGGCCGCCGCGTCCTGGGTCGACGCGCGGGCCGCGGCCCTGGCCTGCTCGATCAGTTCGCGGGTGCTGCTCGGACGGCTGAACGGAGAGGTCTCGGCGACGGGTTGCGCCGCCGGGGCCGCCAGATAGGGCTCCGGTTCGAAACGCGGCGCTTCGTACGATGGCGCCTCATAGGCCGGCGCGGCGTAGGCGGCGGCCGGTTCCTCGGGCTTCAGGAAGCCGTCGTCCTCCTCGTCGTCCGTGGCCTCGAACGTGTCGAACCCGCCGGTCGTCGCCTTGGCGAACGGCGAGGGTTGGCCGAAGGGCGCCGGGGTCTCGAACTCGTCGTCGTCCTCGAAGCCCTGCGGGGTCAGCAGGTCGGGCTCGTTCCGCGCCGGTTCCTGGAACGCGGTGTCCTCGAACGCGGGGTGCGCCGCGCGCGCCAGGGCGCTGACGCGGGGCTGATACAGGGCTTCCGCCAGGGGCGCCGGTTCGATCAGGTCGTCGTCGGCGTCGAAGCCGGCGGGCTCGTCGCCAGGGAAGCGGCGATCGAAGCTGCTGGTCCCCGGCAGCGGCGCGGCCGAGAAGCTGGACTGGCCGAAGGGCGCCACGGTCGGATCGACGTAGGGCGAGGCAGCCGGCGGCGCGACCGCCTCGGTGACCCGGCGCTGGGTCTCGCCCAGCCGCTGGTCAATCCGCTCGCGGGCGTCTTCCAGCAGCTTGGCGGTGCGTTCCTCGCTCTGGCGGATGCGGTCGGCCAGCTCGGCCGAGACGCGCTCGCTGCGCTCCTGCATCCGGTCCGAGGCGCGGGCCATCTGGTCGCCGACATCGTCGATCGCTTGCGCGGAGCGCCGCTCGGCATTGGCGATGCGCTCAGCCAGACGCTCGGTGATGCGGGCGATCTCGCCGCCCAGCTTTTCAAGCGCCTGGGCGCCGGCGGTGTCCATATGGTTCAGGCGCGATTCCATGACCTGGGCGATCCGTCCCACCTCGCCGCTGACCTGCTGAATGGCGCCGGCGGAGGTTTTTTCAACGTCGTTGACCTTGCGGCTTAGCGTTTCGGCCATGCGCAGAACCTCGTGACCCATGCGCTCGATCGCCTGGGCGGAACGCCGCTCGGCGGCCTGCACGTGGCCGTTCATCTCCGCCAGCGTCCGTTCCATGCGGTCGAAGCGGCCGTCGGCGGAGGCGCGGATCTTTTCCGTCATTTCGGCGCGGACCTCGTCGACCCGCGACGATAGGCTGATCGCCAGCCGTTCCAGGCCCACATCGCCGCCGCCGCCGCGGGCTTCGGTCGCCTGCAGCCGCTCGTCCAGATGGGCGAAGGAGATCTCCAGCCCCTTGATGGCCTCGTTGGTGCGCGCGCCGGCCTGCTCCAGCCGCTCGGCCACCCGGGCGACGACGGTGTCCACCAACTCGGCGGCGCCGACGCCGGCGGGGCCGTTCTCGACCTTGTCGGCGACCGCCTTCAGGCCTTCCTTGAGCGCCGACAGCTCCTGGGTGGTGCGCGCCTCGCCCTCGTAGAGGTGGCCGGCGACCTTGCCCAGCGCCTGCTCCATGGTGTGCAGCGCCTCGGCCGAGCGGGGGCCGGTCGCTTCCTGTTCGATGCGGCGCAGGCGTTCGGTGATGCGGTTCTGGTCGACCTTCAGATCGTCGGCCAGGCCTTCGAAACGGGCGGCGATGGCGGTCTGTTCCCGCTCGTTGGCGGTCAACCGGGACACCAGGCCTGAGACGGATTGGTCGACGCCGCTGATGGCCAGGGTCGAGCGGTGCTCGGCCGCCTCGATGCGCGCCGACAGCTGTTCCAGGGCGCGGGTCACGCGTGACAGCTCGTCGCCGGGATGGTCGGGGGTCTCGAAGCGGCGATAGAGCGGCGGCGGCGCGGGCTCGCGGCCGTAAGGGGTGAAGGGCGCGGGCTCCTCCGGCGTCGGGCCGTCTTCCAGAATCACCTGGTTCAGCCACTCGCCAAGCGTCATGCCTGACCGGCGTGCAAGGTCCTTGGCGATTTCACGCGCCTTTGGATCAATGCCCTTTACGCTCCAAGGCGCCCCGGCCGTCATTTTCGAATCGGTCTCCACGCATACTGCGCTTGGACGCTAGCCACCGATTCCTAGTGTGTAAACGCGACGTAAACGCTAAATATAGCGTTCAGCCGGATTCCTGTGGACGGAGTCGCGGTTGGCTAGACGGCAGCCCCTGCAGTCTCTCACATCGGGGGTTAAGTCCGCGTTAATGCTTAATGAGAGGTTGACGGAGGGGCCAGCGGGCGCGAACAGGCCTCATGAGCATCACCCTCTTCGGCATCAAGGCCTGCGACACCATGAAGAAGGCCCGCGACTGGCTGGGCGCCCATGGGATCGACTACCGCTTCCATGACTACAAGGCTGTCGGCGTCGATCGGGCGACGCTGGAAGCCTGGACCGACAAGGTCGGGTGGGAGGTGCTGCTGAACCGCAATGGGACCACCTTTCGCGGGCTGCCCGACGCCGACAAGCAGGATCTCGGCCGCGACAAGGCGATCGGCCTGATGTTGGCCCAGCCGTCGATGATCAAGCGGCCGGTGCTGGACGTGGACGGCGCCTTGACCGTCGGCTTCAAGCCGGATGTGTACGCGGCCAAATTCGGGAGCACGACATGAACAGCGCCGACAGTTTCAGCCCCGACTATGCGACCGCGCGCGCGAAGTTCCGCGACGCCGCCAAGGCCGCCGGCGGACGGCTGGAGGCGATCACCCATCCCGAGCGCGGACCCGACGGCGGCGATCTGACCACCGACACCGCCTGGTTTGGGCCGAAGGACGCTGAAGCGGTGCTGGTGATGATTTCCGGCACCCACGGCGTGGAGGGATTCTGCGGCTCGGGCGCCCAGGTCGACTGGCTGGCGCGCGGCGCCGCGGCCGGCCTGCCGCCGGGCGTGGCGGTGCTGATGATCCACGCGGTCAATCCCTATGGCTTCGCCTGGCTGCGGCGGGTGACCCATGAGAACGTGGACCTGAACCGCAACTGGATCGACTTCAACGCGTCCCTGCCGGCCAATCCCGGCTACGACGAGCTGGCCGACGCCATCGGCCCGGCCGAGTGGACGCCCGAGGCCCAGGCCGCCAGCTTCCAGACCATCGGCGCCTATATGGCCGCCCATGGCATGGCCGCGATGCAGCAGGCGCTGAGCGGCGGCCAGTACAGCCATCCCAAGGGCATCTTTTATGGCGGCGCCCAGCCGACCTGGTCGCGGCTCACCCAGACCGCGATCTTCGAAGACCAGCTGCGCAACGCCGGCCGGGTGGGGATCATCGACTACCATACCGGCCTCGGTCCCTGGGGCTTCGGCGAGCAGATCATCACCGACCTGCCCGGCACGCCCGGGTTCGCCCGCGCCCGCGCCTGGTACGGCGCGGCGGTCACCTGTCCCGCCGCGGGCAATTCCACCTCCGCCGACATCGTCGGCGACGGCCTTTCGCTGGCGCCGGTGATCCTGGGCCACGCCGAGGTGACCGGCATGGCGCTGGAGGTCGGCACCCAGGATGTGATGAGCGTGCTGAACGCCCTGCGCGCCGATGCCTGGCTGCACGCATATGGCGATCCGCTGAGCGAGGCCGCCAAGCCGCTCAAGGCCCAGATCCGCGCCGCCTTCTACGGGGACGCCGACGACTGGAAGGGCATGGTCGCGGGCCAGTCGCTGCTGGCGGTGAAACAGGCGATCACGGGACTGGCGGGATAGGCGGTCCTCTCGTTCCATTCGATGTGAGCATCCCAGTATCCATTTCCCGCACGGGGAAAAGGAAGTCCGTTACGAACGGCGCTGCGGCCGGGATGACAGCGAGCAGAGCCCTGGCGTCCCTAAACCCCCGGGACCCGTTTCCTGAACACCCAGAACACCGCCGCCAGCAGCAGGCAGGCCCCGCCGCTCAAGGCCGCGTCATTGATCAGCGTGCCGTTGACCCCGCCCAAGCCATAGGCCTGGCCATCCAGGTACTGCATATAGATGAGCGGCAGGCCCGTGGCGGCGATCAGCAGCCCGAACTGGGTGGCGGCCAAGGGGTTGTCCTCTCCGTTGGTGCGCAGGGCGATGACGTTGGCGACCGAGAAGGCGCCGGCCTGGAAGATGTTCTCGACCATAAGGGCCAGGCCGAAGGTCGCCGGGGTGCGGGGCAACAGCAGCAGGGTCAGTGAGAACAGGGCGCCGGCGATCCCGACCATCAGATAGAGCGGCCGCGGCGGCAGCCGATCGGCCAGGGGCGGAATCAGCAGCGGCCCGAACACGCCCGCGATGGTCACCCCGGCGCCGCCCACCAGGCCGACCATCCACTCGGGCGTGTTGAAGTCGCGCCCGAGCCCGCCCAGCGTATTGGTCAAGGCGAACGAGGCCGAGGGCATAAGGAACAACGGCAGGGTCCATAGCACCGAACGCTTGCGCAGCACGCTGCCGACATCGCGAGCGAAGTCGCGGAAACTCTCGCTGGCCAGCTTTTTGTCGGCCGGCGGGCAGGGCAGCCACAGGAACATCGGCACGGCGGCGACCACCGACAGGCTGACGATGGCCGCGCCGACCACATAGGGCAGGCCGCGCACCAGGCTGATGGCGCCCATGGCCACCGCCCCGCCGCCGCCGAGGTTGAAGACAGTGAACCAGGCGCCCAGCCGATCCTTGTCGCCGGCGTCGGTCAGATTGCCGAACCAGCCGCCGACCGCGGCGATGCACAGCGAGATGGCCATGTAGCCGGTGAACAGCAGCACCGGCAGCACCGCCAGATTGGTGACGAACAGGAAGGCGGCGTACATGCACAGCCCGCCGACGATGGCCAGGCCGATCGCATAGCTGCGCCGCTTGAAGCGCCAGTCCAGGATCGGGGTCAGCAGGAAGTAGGCGAAGCCGGGGATCAGGCCGATGGCGGTGATCGCCGCGATCTGTCCCTCTGGCACACGGTTGGTGGCCAGCAGCGCCGGAAAGGTAATCAGCATCAGCGAGCCGAACGCGCCCAGCGGCAGAAAGCCGATGCCCATCAGCCAGACGGGCGGGAGGGGACGGGTTTGGGGCAGGGGCGGTCTCCAGCACGGCCCTGGCGGGCGAAGCCTCCCTTAGACGGTCGGCGCGATAATGGCCAATGGACCGCCTAGAACCACATGTCCGACACGCAGCGCGCCTCGCGCGGCACGACGGTCCAGCTATCGAAACCGTCCAGATGCTCGACCGGGATGGCGCCGACCGCCTCCGGATCGGCCAGTCGCAGATTGACCCCGACCCTGCGCCGGCCCTGCTCGTTCAGCGCCAGGCCGCGCCAGTAGGCCACGCAGCCGCAGTCGCCGCAGGCGTGGAAGGCCAGGCGGCGATCGCCCCAGACATAGGTGCGGGTCGGTCCCGAAACCGCGACGTCCTCGTCCTCATGGCCGTAGGCCCAGAGCGCGCCGTAGCGGCGGCAGACGCTGCAGCTGCAGGCGGTGGCCGACTCTGGAACGCCCTGGAGGCGCCACTTGACCGCGCCGCAGTGGCAGGAGCCTTCGATCATTCCATCCTCCAGGCGAGGGTTCAGGCCGCCGCGGGCAGCGCCTCTGGCTTGGGCTGCTCAGCCTCGTCCTTGCGGGGCTTGCCGCGCAGGCCGGCGACCCCGCCGGAGGAGAGCAGGCCCACGTCCGCCAGCAGCAGCGGGATCGACCACTTGTGCGGGGCGGCGATGTAGCGGGGCTGCCAGACCGGGTCGTACTTGTCCTTGTACCGGCGCACGCCGCGGAAATTGTAGAGTTCCTCGCCGCGCTCGAACAACAACCGCCCGACCCGCGACATGATGGGCGCCAGCGGGCGGTCTTCCAGGCCGGCGAGCGGCGCGGCGCCGAACTCGAAGGCGTCGTAACCCTGCTCGCGGCCCCACTGCATCAGCTCGACGAACAGATAGTCCATGACGTTCTTGGGCGCCTCGTCGGAGTAGCGCATCAGGTCCATCGAGAAGGAGGAGCGGTCGCAGGTCGGCCAGATGGTGGCGAAGGCGACGATGGCGCCCCCATTGCGCACCACCGCGCAAGGGAACTCCGTCATGTAGCGCTGTTCGAAGCCGCCCATGGAGAAGCCCTTGTCGCCGCCGGCGTGGTGGCTGAGCCAGGCGTCGGAGACCTGCTCCAACTCGTCCAGGATCTGGACCACGGCCTCGGACTCCAGCACCTCGAAGCAGGCGCCGGTCTCGCCGGCCTTGCGCCAGTTGCGGCGCAGCACCTCGCGGCGGCGTCCCGTCAGCGAGAACTGGTCCAGCGGCACGGTGGCCGACTCGCCGGTCTTCTGGATGGAGAAGCCCAGCTCGACCACGTCGGGCAAAAGGTCCGGACCGATGGCGTAAAGGCCCGGCCGCGCCGCGTGCGCGTCGGCCAGTTCGCGGAAGCGCCAAAGCAGCTCCAGCCGCTCGTCGCGGCGCCCGATCGGCGCGCCCAGGGCGATCCAGGAGCGACCCCGCACGCCGAACATCATGAAACTCTGGCCGGAGGCGGAGAACAGGAACCGCTTGTCGCCGAGCAGGGCGAGGTTGGCGGAGGGTTCGGGGTCCTCCGCGGCGGCCAGGATGGCCCGGACCTTCTCGAAGTCGGGGTCGTGGTCGCCGACGATCGGCGGGGTCGCGGGGGTCGAGATCAGCCGCCACACGCCCACCACCAGCAGCAGGATGGCCGCGCCGGCCGAGGCGCGGATCGAGCGGTTGGCGTCGGCGTCGGCCATCACCTTCCACCAGGGGGTGTCGGAATAGTCGGCGTGGTTGAACGACCACCAGCCGACCGCGCCGGCGCCGATCACCACCGCCAGGGCCGAGACCAGCCAGCCGGGCGTGATCTCCATCCGTGTCAACCGCGAGGTGCGCGGGAAGGCCGGATGCAACGGCAGCATGATCAGCCCGATCGCGACCAGGGCGCCGGTCTGCTCCCAGTTGAAGCCCTTGAACAGGGCCAGCACCGCGGCCAGCGCCAGCACCCCGACGGTCGCGCCCCAGGCGGCGTCAAGCCGGCGGCGCAGGCCGAAGGCCAGCAGCACCAGCACCAGCCCCAGGATCGACGAGAGGAAATGGCTGATCTCGATCAGCGGCAGCGGCGCGATCTGCACCACCCAGCGGAACCGTTCCGGGTCCGAGGGCGTGGCCCCCGACACCAGCAGCATGATCCCCGCGCCCAGCGCCAGCACCGCGCCCACGTTGGGCGCAGCCTCAAGGGCGGCCGGCTTCAGTTCGCCAAGTGTCTTCAGGCCGGGAATCCGCATCAAAGTCCGGTTCGCTGTTACGGGGACACACAACATACCTGTTTCGGCGATGAAATTTGAGGGGGTTTCGACGCGACAATTCGAACACGCCCTCAAACAGCTGTTCGAACCGACTTTGCCCCCGACGCGCCTTGCGCTAAGTTGCCGGCGAATTTTGCAAAACACCGATTGGCGAGGACATTTCATGGCCGACTTTGGCGCGGATCAACTGGACGCCTTCCGCTCGGAGACCCGGGCCTGGCTCGAAGCCAACTATCCGGCCGAGCTGCGCGACCCGAAGGCCAAGACCGACCCCGAAGCGACCTGGGGCGGGCAGGCCTTCATCGGCTCCGACGATCCGCAGATCGTCTGGATGCGCCGGGTGGCGGAAAAGGGCTGGACCGCGCCGACCTGGCCGGCGGCCTATGGCGGCGGCGGCCTGAGCGCGGACCAGGCCAAGGTGCTCGACCAGGAACTGTCGCGCGGCGGCTATCGCACCCCCCTGGCCTCGTTCGGCGTCTGGATGCTGGGCCCGGTCCTGCTCGAATACGCCACCGAGGAACAGAAGCAGGAATATCTGCCCAAGATCATCAAGGGCGAGGCGCGGTGGTGCCAGGGCTATAGCGAGCCCGGCGCGGGCTCCGATCTGGCCGCGCTGCAGACCAGGTGCGAGGACAAGGGCGATCACTGGCTGATCAACGGCTCCAAGATCTGGACCAGCTACGCCAACAAGGCCGACTGGTGCTTCTGCCTGGTGCGCACCGACACCACCACCAAGCACGGCGGCATCAGCTTCGTGCTGATCGACATGAAGAGCCCGGGGGTCGAAACCCGGCCGATCAAGCTGATCAGCGGCGCCTCGCCGTTCTGCGAGACCTTCTTCACCGACGCCACCGCGC
>Ga0302196_10005502_pt1 | contig 11337 bp, 14 predicted proteins | sample II_Bog_N1_3_FD_198794 | JGI IMG/M metagenome (GOLD analysis project Ga0302196, IMG submission 198794) | Peat permafrost microbial communities from Stordalen Mire near Abisko, Sweden - II_Bog_N1_3 | ecosystem: Environmental > Terrestrial > Soil > Wetlands > Peat | place: Sweden: Abisko...
TCGCGGTACCGGGGGGCACGGCGGGGTGGGCGCCCATCTCGGAACCGATGTGACGTTGGCCCAGGCGCAATTCCTGCTGGCGCTGCAGACGATCGTCAGCCGCAATATTCCGGCGATCGAGGCGGGGGTGATCAGTGTCGGACATATCGCCGCGGGAGCGGCGGATGCCCCCAACGTCATTCCAAGCCGCGCGACCGTTACGGGAACGGCGCGCAGCTTCTCGCCCGAGGTCCGCGACACGATCGAGCGGCGCCTCGGTGAGATCGCCCGGGCTCACGCGGTCGGCTTCGGCTGTTCGGCCGAGATCGAGTACCGACGGCTTTCCCCCGCGCTGGTGACGCAAGCCGAACCAACCGCCATATCTTTGCGCGCCGCCGCCATTCTGGTCGGGCGGGAGAAGGTCGGGGGGGAATTCCCGCCGGTGACCGCCTCCGAGGACTTTTCCTTCATGCTCGAGGCCAGACCGGGCGGCTACATTCTGATCGGCAACGGCATGCCGCATGAAGGATTCGCCAATCTGCACACGCCGGACTACGACTTCAATGACGACATTCTGGCTCTCGGTTCGGCATATTGGGTACAATTGGTTCATACCGAACTGGCGCCAACAGCGTTGCCGGCGTCGTCGCAGAATTCCCGATGACGGTGATAGCCGCGAGATAAGTCCTCTCTCGCTCGCGACAAGGCTTGGAAAATTCTCCGCTTCCTGATGTTATCAGGGCTCACGACTACCTGACGAAAGGCCTCCGATGAGCACGCGACGCGAACACGATCTGCTGGGCGACCGGGACGTTCCGGCGGACGCCTATTACGGCGTTCATACCCTGCGCGCCGTGGAGAATTTTCCGATCAGCGGAACGCCGATCTCGATCTATCCGGACCTGATCGCAGCGCTCGCCTCCATCAAGCTGGCCGCGGCGAGAAGCAACCGCGAACTGGGGCTTTTGGACCAGGCGCGCACGGACGCCATCGTCGCCGCCGCCGAGGAAATCAAGGCCGGCAAGCTGCTCGAGCAGTTCGTGGTCGACGTCATCCAGGGCGGCGCGGGCACCTCGACCAACATGAATGCCAACGAGGTGATCGCCAACCGCGCGCTGGAGCTGCTGGGTCGCGCCAAGGGCGATTATCATTTCCTGCATCCCAACGAACACGTCAACATGAGCCAGAGCACCAACGACGTCTATCCGACGGCGCTGAAGCTCGCGGCCTATTCCGGAATCATGCGGCTGGTCGACGCCATGGCGGTGTTGCGCCAGGCCTTCGAGACCAAGTCCGAGGAGTTCAAGGACATCATCAAGATGGGCCGCACCCAGTTGCAGGACGCGGTTCCGATGACCCTCGGGCAGGAATTCTCGACCTATGCGGTGATGCTGGGCGAAGACGAGCAGCGGCTGAAGGAAGCGGTGCTGCTGGTGTGCGAGATCAACATGGGCGCCACCGCCATCGGCACCGGCATCAACGCGCATCCGGACTATGCCCGGCTGGTCTGCCAGCACCTGCGCGACGCCACCGGCATTCCGGTGGTGACCGCGTCGAACCTGATCGAGGCGACGCAGGATTGCGGCAGCTTCGTGCAGCTCTCCGGCGTCCTGAAGCGGGTCGCGGTCAAGCTGTCGAAGACCTGCAACGATCTGCGGCTGCTGTCGTCGGGCCCCCGCGTCGGGCTCGGCGAGATCAACCTGCCGCCGATGCAGGCCGGCTCCAGCATCATGCCGGGCAAGGTCAATCCCGTCATCCCCGAGGTCGTCAACCAGATCGCCTTCGAGGTGATCGGCAACGACGTCACGGTCAGTTTCGCGGCCGAGGCCGGTCAGTTGCAGCTGAACGCCTTCGAACCCATCATCGCCCACAGCCTGTTCAAGAGCGTCAACCATCTGCGGGCGGGTTGCCTGACGCTGGCCAGCAAATGCGTGAGCGGCATTACCGCCAATCGCGAGCATCTGCGCCGCGGCGTCGAAAATTCGATCGGCATCGTGACCGCGCTCAATCCCTATATCGGCTACGCCAACGCCACCGAGATCGCCCAGCAGGCGCTCATGACCAACCAGAGCGTTTACGATCTGGTGCTGGCGCGCAAGCTGTTGACCCGCGAGCAGCTCGACCAGATCCTGCAGCCGGAGGTGTTGACCCGGCCGCGATCGTTCGGACCCGGCACCGCGCCCGCGGATGCCGGCGGGCTGATCCTGCGCCGCGATCAGGCCGATTGACGGCGACGGAGTGTTCGATCGATCTGGATGTGCAGTCGGCCGGGAACAGACAGGTGTCGGTGGGTCGATATTGATCCCCGCCTGGACATCGTCTAGTATTTTTCCGATTCAAGGGGATGGGGTTCCCCAAAACCGCCTGTGAGGGCTGATGACTCCTGCCGCGTCGAGAATGCGGGGGTCATGCCATGGCGATATGCCGCTCAGGCCTGCTTCTCCGTCTCAACGCCGATTGAAGTAACCGTCGCGCGTTCCAATCAGGGATGGTGCGCGACCGGCGGCTGGACGTGTTGATGGACGAGGACGATTGCCGGCAGGAAGCTTGCAAAGAAACCTGAAAGGAATCCTGGCAGGAAAAATGCAAACCAAAACATGATCACCGGCTGCGCGTCGGCAGCCGGTTTGGGCGACATACAAGTGTGACGGCAAGTCGAGGCACGCGGTGGATACGATCGACGGAGTGATCTGGGTTTCTCTGGGCAGTGTTTTCGGCGGGATAGCCCGATTCTGGCTGTCCGGATTCGTCGCACGGCGCGTCGGCGAGACATTCCCCTGGGGCACGATGGTCATCAATGTGAGCGGTGCGTTCCTGATCGGCGTGCTCGCGGCGTCGGCGGCGGGCCATGGGGCCTTTGCGGCTGCAAGGCCATGGCAATTTGCCGTCACCGGATTCCTCGGATGCTACACCACCGTTTCCTCCTTCAGCCTGCAGACCCTGTCGCTCGCTCGCGACGGCGAGCTAAAGCTCGCGGTCTGGAATCTGGTGCTCTCGCTGTCGCTTTGTCTGCTTGCCGTTGCCGCCGGCTTTGCCGCCGGCCTGCACGCCTTCGGGTAAGGGGAGGCCCGGGCCATGCAGGAAAAGGTTTCACCCTCGAACCCGCCGCCCCGGGCGCGCCGCTCCATCTGGTGGCAGAAAATGTGGGACACGACCGGCTCCTATGTTTCGGTCGCGCTCGGCAGCATTGTCGGAGGGGTCGCCCGCTATCTGGTCTCGGTTCTGTTCCTGAGCGAGCTCGGCGGCGGCTTCCCCTGGGGAACGCTGTTCGTCAATGTGACGGGCTCGTTCATCATCGGATTTTATGCCACGCTGACCGGACCGGACGGCAGGCTGTTCGTCAGTCCGCGGCAGCGGCAGTTCGTCATGGTCGGGATTTGCGGAGGCTACACCACCTTTTCCGCGTTCAGTCTCGAGACCCTGCGGCTGGTGCAGTCCGGCGACATCCGGGCCGCATCGGTCAATTTACTGGTTTCGATCGTGGGCTGGATGACGGCCGTATGGCTCGGTCATGCCCTGGCGGCGCGCTTCAATCGTCTGTGAGGATTCGAAAAATGCAAATGCCGAAACAAGCCATGCTGCTGCGGATTTTCACCGGTGAGAATAACAAGTTCGACGGCCGTCCACTCTATGAAGCCATCGTCAAGAAAGCGCGCGAAATGCAGCTGGCCGGCGCCACCGTGCTGCGCGGTCCGATGGGCTTCGGCCAATCGAGCCTGATCCACACCGACAAGATCCTGCGGCTTTCGATGGATCTGCCGCTGGTGATCGAGATCGTGGATTCCGAAGAGAAGATCACCGCGTTCCTGCCCGTCCTCGACGGCATGATGGACAGCGGCCTCGTCACGCTGGAGAAATTGCAGGTGCTGCAATACGGCAAGGACAGGGCCAACGATGCCTGACCGGGGGCGAAGGATTTATCTAAGTCAGATCTCTGTCGAAATCGGTATGGTGCCCCTGGCCGGAATCGAACCAGCACTCCTTGCGGAACTCGATTTTGAGTCGAGCGCGTCTACCAATTCCGCCACAGGGGCTTTTCGCGCTCTGCCGCTTTGGGCGAGGCGCGAAGCCGGCGGAATATAGCGGGCGGTGAGGGCCGGTCAACCCGCGTGTGGCCCGGAAATGACTGGCTTTGGGCGATCCAGAGCCGGGATGCGGATCGGGCGAAGGCGATCGTCCCCATGCGGTTAAATTGCAGCCAGGCAGCGGTCCGTCGAGCAGGCTTCCTTGAGAGGTCCCGCCGTCTTCCACCGTCGCCGGACTGATAAAACACCGCCCTGTGATCGCGGCTGCCTCGACAGCGTCATGCCGGCGCGTTACGACCCCTTCTCGCACAGGAGGCCGCCGTGACATCGACCATTGCAAATCCCTCGCAGGCGCGCGGCGACGCCAATCCGGCGCTCACGGCGGCGCTCGCGGTCGCGGTCATTGCGGCGGCGACGCTGGCGGGGGCCTGGTTCTTCCAGCTGGTGCTGGATATCCGGCCCTGTCCGCTCTGCCTCGAGCAGCGCTACACGTATTATGCGGTGGTGCCGCTCGCCGCCCTGCTCGCGCTCGCCGCGGCCAGGAAGGCGCCGCGCACATTACTGGTCGCGGGCCTCGCCGTCATCGCGCTGGCGACGCTCGGCAATGCCGGGCTCGCCACCTATCACGCCGGCGTCGAATGGGGGTTGTGGCAGGGGCCGACCGATTGCACCGGGCCGATCCTGGATCTCGGCACCGCCGGCAGCCTGTTGCAGCGTCTCGACACCGTCAAGGTGGTGCGCTGCGACGAGGTGCAGTGGAAATTCCTCGGCCTGTCGCTCGCCGGCTACGACGTGCTGATCTCGCTGGCGATGGCCGCGATCGCGGCCTGGGGCGCGGTGAGGGCGAGCAGGCGCTGACATCACGCCGTCGTCCCGGCGCAGGCCGGGACCCATATTCACTGGCGCTGATTGTTGTCCCAAGGCCGTTGAACAGCGTTTCTCGACATCATCAACACGGCGCATGGATCCCGGCGTGCGCCGGGATGACGAACAAGGATGCGTTCGTGCCCGCTCGTCCCCCTAATCGTCGACGTCTTCCTGCGGCCGTCCGAACAGATGGATGATGCCCGGCGTCGCGATGGTGACGAAGACGAAACGCGACAAATGATGCGCGCCGACGAAGATCGGGTCGATGTGCAGGGTCAGCGCCAGCGCCAGCATGGCGTCCATCGCGCCGGGCGCGAAGGCGACGACGATGTCGGAAAACTTCACCTGGGTGGTCAGCGCGATCACCGCGACGAAGATCGCCGAGATCAGCACCGCGACCGCGAAGGATCCCAGCGCGGCGTTGACATGGCTGAGCAGCACCCTGGTCTTCATGCGGGCGAAGCGCGAGCCGATCAGCGAGCCGATGCCGACCAGCGCGATGCCGCGCACCCAGGGCGGCAGGCCGCCCTCGATCAGCCCGGTGCCGTGCAGCACGCTCGATCCGATCATCGCGCCGAACATCCAGCTCGCCGGAAATTTGACCAGCCGCAGCACCAGCGCGGCCGCGACCGAGGCCGCGATCAGCGCGGCCAGTTCGAGCGGCGAGGCGATCGCGGAAATGGAAGCAGGCGGCGACGATGGCGCTATTCCGGTCAGCGCCAGCAACATCGGCAGCGCCGCGGTGAGCATGATCACGCGCATGGTCTGCACCACCGCGATCGCCGAGACGTCGGCGCCGCGCTCGATCGCCAGCATGGTGATCTGCGACAGTGCGCCGGGGCTTCCCGCCAGGAAGGCCGAAGTGCGATCCCAGCCATGGACGCGCTGCAGGTAGTAGCTCGAGCCGAAGGTCGAGCAGAAGGTGGCGAGCGCCAGCAGGCCGATGGTCAGGGGATAGGCGCTGACGTGCTGCAGGAGTTGCCGCGACACCAGCGAGCCCAGCGAGATCCCGAGCAGCACCAGCACGGTCTGGGTCAGGATCGGCGGCACCACCAGCGGCCGTCCTGCGATCGCGGCGCCGCCGACCGCGATCATGGCGCCGGAAATCAGCCCGCCCGGAAGGTGCGCCAACAGGAACAGCAGGCCGCCGGCGGCGCCGATCGCCAGCGTTTCGAGCACGTGGAGGGTTTTGGTACGGCTGGGGATGGCAAAGGCCATCGATGCGGGGATCAGGCTCACGCCACCTTATGGCAAATCCGCGAAGCGGAGACAAATGCGCTGGCGCGATGCAGCAATGCGCGGTCCGCTTCGCCGGCAGGGACCGCAGTCCACAGGATGCCGCGCAACACCACGGCCGCCATTTCCCGCTTTCGCTGGATATGGCGGCCGTGAACGTTGCGGCTTGCCGCCACCCCCGGGAGAGGGCGGCTCAACCGTCAAACATCAGGTCTTCGGCTTGGCGGCGGCGTCCTTGGCGGCCTTCTTGCACTCGGACATGAACTTGTGGCGCTCCTTGCCGTGGATGCCCTTGGTATCGGCCTCCTTCGAGCATTCGAGCGATGCGGCCGTGCGCGGCTTCTCGGCCTTCTTATCCGCGGGCGCGGCCTTTGCGGCGGGCGCCGCCGGCGCCGCGGTTTGCGCGTACGCCGAGCCGATCAGGAACAGGGACGCAATGGCGGTCGCGGCAATGCGGGAGGAAATCGTCTTCATGGGAGCACCTCGGGTTAAAGAGGGGCGCAACGTCGCGCCACGATGCTGAACCGCGGATGAATGGAGCTGCGCCCGGCCGCCATTTCACCGCACGATATTTTGCCGCGATCATGGCTCGCTCCGTTGTCAGCCGCCGTTGCTTCGCTAGGATGGGGGACCAAAAGACCAAATGCCCAAGGAGACCAAGGGATGACTATTCAAGCAAAATTATTGTGCACCTTTGCCGTGACCGGCTTTGCCGCACTCGTGGCAACCGCGCCGGCGCAGGCCCTGACCACGCAGGAATGCAGCGCGAAATACCAGGCCGCCAAGTCCGCCGGAACGCTCAACGGCCAGAAGTGGAACGATTTCCGCAAAGCCCAGTGCGGCGCCGACGCTACCGCTGCCGCGCCCGCCGCGGCGCCTGCTGCGCCTCCGGCTGCGGCGCCCGCGGCCCCCGCCGCCCCGAAAGAGGCCAAGAAGGAGGCCGCGCCCGCGCCGGCCGCGGCGCCTGCCGGTAACGCCGTGTTCCCGACGGCCGTGGATGCGAAATATTCCAAGGAAACCGCCGGCAAGGCCCGCATGCACACCTGCCTCGATCAGTACAAGGCCAACAAGGCGGCCAACGGCAATGGCGGCCTGAAGTGGATCGAGAAGGGCGGCGGCTATTACAGCGAGTGCAACACGAAGCTGAAGGGCTAAGGCGTTTTTCCACCCTCGGGCTTGACCCGGGGGTGGAAACCGGCTCGCGTCAGGAAAACGCGTCACGGCAGGCCCGGGCCGAACGGGTCCGGGTCTGCCGCCGTGCGCGCGCCGCCGTTTCATGAGGGGAAGTATGGCAAGAGCTTTGCGGAATATCATCGGGGCCATCGCGCTTGTCGTCGTTTCCCAGACAGCCGCGGCGGCGCTGGACGGTGGCGTGGCGATTCCGGCTGGCGATTCCGCCGAACGAAATGCGCCGCGGCCGGATGACGCGAAGAACCTTCTGGCCCAGGCCGCTGCGCCTGCCGTTCCCGCAACGACCCCGACTCAGGATTCGAAGGGGCCGCAGGACCAATCCCCTCCAGCCGCCGCGTCGCCGTCGGGCCCGGTATCGGCCGAGGTGACGCGCGGTGAAAAGACAGTCCCCGGATGCGCCCTGAAATACATGGCGGCCGAACTTGCCGGCAAGCTGAAGGGACGCAAGTGGAAAGAGTTTCGGCAGGAAGAGTGTGGCGCAAGCACCGTCCTGGTGGTGTTTCCATCGGCGATTGCGCCGAAATATTCCGCAGAGGCGCCGGACAAGGCGCGGATGCTGACGTGTGCGGATCAATTCAGCGCCAACAAGGCCTCGAACGGCAATGGCGGCATGAAATGGATCGAAAAGAGCGGCGGCTACTATAGCGAGTGCGCAGTCCGCCTGAAGGGATGAGCGTCCCCGGGCCTGCGCGGTCGCGCTCCCGATCGTTGACAGGCCGGAGCGGCCACCGCCTGATGCGCGTTTTCGGGGGGCGCCGATGATCGCAAGCCTCAGCCTCATCCTGCTGTGCCAGCTGGCCGGCGAAGTGTTCGTTCGCGGCCTCGGCCTGCCGATGCCGGGTCCGGTGGTCGGCCTTGCGCTGCTATTGCTGTTGCTGCTGGCGCGCGACCGTTTCGACATTCTCGCGGTCGGACCGCTGCAAGGCGGCGGCGTGGAGAACGCCAGCCGCGGACTGCTCGCGCATCTGTCGCTGTTGTTCGTTCCGGCCGGCGTCGGCGTGGTGCAGCAGCTCGGTCTGATCGCCCAATATGGCGTCGCCATCGCGGCCGTGCTGGCGATCTCGGTGGTGGTGACCTTGCTGGCCACGGTGGCGACTTTTCTGGTCGCGAGCCGGCTGCTGGCGCGCGGGGGCGGCGAGCCATGAGCCAGAACCCGTTCTCGCTGTGGGTCTATCTTTCGCAGTCGCCGCTGCTGTGGCTGACGGTGACGCTCCTGACCTATGCGGTCGCCGATGCTGTATCGCTCGCAACGCATCGGCATCCGCTCGCCAACCCCGTGCTGCATTCGATGTGGATCATCGGGGCGTTTCTGCTCTTAACCGGCACGTCCTATACGACCTATTTCGGCGGCGCCCAGTTCGTGCACTTCCTGCTGGGACCTGCGACGGTGGCGCTCGCGGTGCCGCTGTACGAAAACCGCAGGGTCGTGATGGCGGCGATCCTGCCGATGCTGGCGGCGCTGGCGGTGGGTTCGGTGACCGCGGTCGCATCGGTGGTGCTGCTGGCGGAGGCCTTCGGCCTGCCGCGCGGCGTGGTGCTGTCGCTGACGCCGAAATCGGTCACGGCAGGCGTCGCCATGGGCATCAGCGAATCGCTGCACGCCGATCCCTCGCTGACGGCGGTCGCGGTGGTGCTCACCGGTATCTTGGGCGCGATCACGGTCACGCCGTTGATGAACCGGATCGGCATCACGGATTTTCGCGCCCGCGGCTTTGCGGTCGGCATCGCGGCGCACGGCATCGGCACGGCGCGCGCGTTCCAGGTCGACGCCGTCGCCGGCGTGTTCGCCGGCATCGCCATGAGCCTCAACGCGCTGGTCACCTCGCTGCTGGTGCCGCTGGCGGTGACGCTGCTGGTGCGCTGATCGTCCTTGCAGTTTTCAGGCTGCCATCCTAGAGCTTCGTGGAAATTCCTTCCCATAGAGCCGCCGTGCGAGCGAGGTTGCCGCTTTTGATGATCTCCGCGATGCAGGGCGTGCTGGGACTGGTGTCGGGCTCGCTGGTCGGGTTCTCGCTGGGACTGGTCGGCGGCGGCGGATCGGTGCTGGCGGTGCCGCTGATGGTCTATGTGGTCGGCGTGCCCGATCCGCATCTGGCGATCGGCACCAGCGCCATCGCGGTGGCGACCAATGCCGCGATCAATCTGTCGAACCATGCGCGCGGCGGCACCGTGCGCTGGGGCTGCGCGCTTACTTTCGCGGCCGCGGGCATCGTCGGCGCGTTCGTCGGATCGATCTTCGGCAAGATGCTCGACGGCCAGAAGCTGCTGGCGCTGTTCGCGGTGCTGATGCTGGCGATCGCCATGCTGATGCTGAAGACGCGCGCGCGGGTCGGGGTGCCCGACGTGCAGATGGACTGGTCCAACCTGCCGGCCATCGTCGGGCTGGGGCTGGCGACCGGAACGCTGTCGGGCTTCTTCGGCATCGGCGGCGGATTCCTGATCGTGCCGGCGCTGATGCTGGCGACGGGAATGTCGATCATGAACGCGGTCTCCTCGTCGCTGGTCGCGGTGACGGCGTTCGGCCTGACCACCGCAGCCAGCTACGCCTGGTCCGGATTGATCTCGTGGGAGCTGGCGGGGTTGTTCATCGCCGGCGGTATTGCCGGCGGACTGGCCGGCACGCGTTCGGCGCGGCTGCTGGCGGCGCGGCGCGGCGCGCTGAACGTCGTGTTTGCCGCTGTCATTATCGCGGTGGCGCTCTATATGTTGGTGCGCAGCCTGACCCCCATCCTGATGAGCACGCCCTAGGGCCGCCCGGAGACCCAAGATGACGAAATCGATCGATCCGGCGCCGATGCGTCAGGGACGCAGCCGGCGCGAGGCGCTCGGTATGCTCGGCGCCGGCGTGCTCGGGTTCGGGATGTCGCCGCCATCGGCGTTCGCAGAGGGGTCCGAGGAGAACGTGCTGACCGAGGCGCTGGTGTTGCGCGATCCGGAAATTCCGGTGGCCGGCAATGCCAATGGCGACATCACGATCGTCGAATATTTCGATTACCAGTGTCCCTATTGCCGCAAGGTCGATCCCGAGCTGCGCCAGCTGGTGCACGACGATGGCAAGATCAGGCTGGTGCAGAAGGACTGGCCGGTGCTGGGCGAGGTCTCGGTGATCGCCGCGCGGCTGGCGCTGGCCTGCAAATACCAGGACAAATTCATTCAGGCGCATGAGGCGTTGATCGGCGTCAATTCCAAGCTCACCGAACCGCGCATCCGCGAGCTGCTCGCCGGCGCCGGCATCGATGTCGATCGCGCCACGGCCGATCTCGCCACCAACGCCAAGGCGATCGACGCCATTCTCGCCCGCAACAACGATCAGGCCACCGCGTTCGGCTTCAACGGCACGCCGTCCTTCATCGTCGGCAAGTTCCGGGTGCCCGGCGTGCTCACCCTGGCCCAGTTCCAGCTGGCCGTCGCCGACGCGCGCAAGGCCGCCAAGAAAAAATAGCGGCGCAGAAATAGCGGCGTAGAAATAGCGGTGCTCGATGCGGCTATTTCGACGACAGCCTGATCCAGTCGTCATGGGCACGCGTGGTCAGCGCGTTCCAGTCGGTGGCCGCGACGTCCCAATTCACGATGGTGCGATTGGTCTGCGCCACCGCGCCGCCCGCCACCGTCGAGGTCTGCATCGAATCGTAGGTGTAGACGCCCGCGACCAGCAGCAGCGCGCCCAAGATCATTCCCAGAAAAACTCGCATGTCGACCTCCATTGATGGCCGACAACGCGGTCAGCCGGTGATGGTTCCACGTTCGCCGGCGAGCCAGTTCAGGATCTCGGCGTTGACCTCGCGCGGATAGCAGTGGCTGAGATCGTCGATCTCGCGGTAGGTGACGTCGGCGCCGGCCGCCGCCAGCAGTTCACTCGTCTGCCGGGCCACCTGCACCGGAAACATCCAGTCGAGCCGGCCGTGCACGAGATAGATGGGCAGGCCCCGCAAGCGTTCCGCATCCGCCATCTCGGCCATCAGCGGGTGGAAGGTGGCGGAGACCGGCGCCAGATGGGTGAAGGGCGAGGCGCTCTCCAGTCCCGTGACATAGCAGAACG
>Ga0302196_10005506_pt1 | contig 11330 bp, 7 predicted proteins | sample II_Bog_N1_3_FD_198794 | JGI IMG/M metagenome (GOLD analysis project Ga0302196, IMG submission 198794) | Peat permafrost microbial communities from Stordalen Mire near Abisko, Sweden - II_Bog_N1_3 | ecosystem: Environmental > Terrestrial > Soil > Wetlands > Peat | place: Sweden: Abisko, Stordalen...
AAGCTGGCCCGCATCCGGGCCGCCGCCGAGGTGAACAGTGCCCGCTTGGGTAGTCCCAGACTCCGCAGCTCGTCGGCCATCGGGTGGTCGCCGAGCACCAGGGTCGACCCACCGAACCGGCCGGTGATCCCCTCGGAGGAGGTGGTCCACTCGGTGCGCCGCAGTACCCCGTCGCCAAACGAATAGCTGGGTGGCGCCTGGGCGGGCAGCTTGATCGGTCCGCCCGAGGCCATGGTCAGGGTGAGGGCGTGGTCCCCGTCGTCGACCAGTCGGACCACGGTCCCGGTCCCCGCCCCGGGGGTGCGGGGCTCGTCGATGTCGATGGTGGTGATCCACTTGGGGTAGCCCCAGACGTCACGGCCGGCGGCACAGGTGAACTCCTGGTCCACCGGGAGGCGGTGGATGTAGGCGCCGATGGTCCCGGTGGCGAACTCGCGCAGCCGCTGGGCGGTCGACACTCCCCGGGGGGCGTCGTGGGGGCGGACCACGAAGCTGACCGCCACCTCGTGGTAGGCGTCGAGGTCGGTGTCGTCGTAGCGGCACACGGCCAGCGCCATCAGCGCCCGACCCGGCACGGGACCGGTGACCTCGAGCCCGGTCGGGTCCACCAGGCGCTGTGCGGCGGCGGTCGGCACCAGGTACTGGACCCCCCACTGGGCGGCGGCACGCACCTCGACGGGCAGGCCCACCGTCCGGCCGAGTACCTGGTAGGGGCCGGCATCGACAGGTGCGGAGGCTGGTGTGGAAGAGGCCGGCGTGGGGGCTGATCCAGGCCCTGGAGCAGCGGTTTGTGCACGTGTCGCGGTCATCAGTGCAGTACAGCACACGCACGGTTACCGTTTGCCCGTGGCCTACTGGATCATGAAGGCGATCATCAGCCCGTTCCTCTACCTGCTGTGGCGGGTCAAGGTCGAGGGTCGCGAACACATCCCGGCCGACGGCGCGGTGATCCTGGCCGCCAACCACCAGTCGTTCTGCGATTCGTTCTTCCTGCCCCTCGTGGTCAAGCGGCGGGTCACCTACGTGGCCAAGGCCGAGTACTTCGACAGCTGGAAGACCGCCTGGTTCTTCCGGGCCGCGGGGCAGATCCCGATGAACCGGAGCGGAGGCGACGCGTCGCAGCGTGCACTCGACACCGCCACCGAGGTGCTCCAGGGCGGGGGTGTCCTGGCCATCTACCCGGAGGGCACCCGTGCCCCGGACACCCGGCTCCACAAGGGCAAGACGGGCGTGGCCCGGCTGAGCGTGGGCTGCCACGTTCCCGTGGTGCCCGTCGGACTGTCCGGGACCCGGGTCGTCCAGCCTCCCGGGAGCATGTTCATGCGCCCCTTCCACACGGTCACGGTCCGGTTCGGCCCTCCCGTCGCCTATGTGCACGACGGGATCCCGGTGACCACCGGATCCTGGGAGGAGGGCGACGGCGAGCCCGCCCCGGCCGGACAGGAGGAGCTGCGCTGCCTGACCGACGCCCTGATGCAGGCCATCGGGGCCCTGTCGGGCCAGGAGTACGTGGACGAGTACGCCAGTCGCAAGAAGAAGGACCCCGCCCGGGTCGAGCCCGTGCCTGACGCCTCGGGGGCCCCGCTTTCCCGGCCCAGTTCGTAACCGGCTCGAAACCGTGCCGACACATTCCACCTCTACCCTGATCCGGTGCCGAACTACCTGATCCGCGTCCAGCTACCCGATCGCCCCGGAGCCCTCGGCGCCGTGGCCAGCCGAATCGGGTCGGTCGGGGGTGACGTCGTGTCGATCGACATCCTCCAGCGCGACAACGGGGTGGTGGTGGACGAGCTGGGCGTGGGCCTGGCCGGGGATCACCTGCTCGACCTGTTGCGCGACGAGATCCTCGAGGTCGACGGTGTCATCATCGAGACCCTGCGGGCCGTCGAGGGTCCGCTGCCCGACCGCCACACCGAGCTCCTGGACATCGCCACCGAGCTGTTCGTCCAGGTGTCGCCCGATGCGCTGCTCGACCACCTGGCCGACCGGGTGAGGCGCAGTCTGGCCGCCGACTTTGCCGCCATCGTCGACGCCGATACCAACCGGGTGGCCGCCTCGCACGGCGAGCCGCCGCCCGAGGACGAGCTGGGGGCCATGGCCCTGTGGGCGGTCGCCCCGCTGTCGGCGCCGGTCGGAGCGGACGAGTCAGGTTCGGCCACCGGTGACCAGAGTCCGTCGGTGGCGGCGGCCGAGATGGTCCGGGCGGGCGTGGTCCTGGTCGTCGGGCGGGTGGCACCGGTGTTCCGGTCCCGTGAGCGCCAGTGGATCGCCATCATGGCCGAGCTGGCCGACCACGGGTGGCGCGAGCTGGCCTGAGCCCTAGCGGGCCCACCCCCGGGAGCGGTCGACCGACCGCGTCCAGGCGTCGTGGGCGGCGGTGACGGTCGCCTCGTCCGCCATCGGTCGGAACGAGGCCTCGGCGGTCCACCGCCCGGTCAGGTCGTCGAGCGAACCCCACAGCCCTTCGGCCAGCCCGGCCATGGTGGCCGCACCCAGTGCGGTCGTCTCCACCGAGGTCGGACGCACCACCTCCAGGCCTGCCTGGTCGGCCAGGTGCTGGAGGAGGAGGCCCATGACCGCGGCCCCGCCGTCCACCCGCACGATCGAGGGGACCGTGCCGGTCGCGCCCATGGCCTCCAGGACGTCCCTGACCTGGAATCCCATCGCTTCGATCATCGCCCGGGCGAGATGGGCCCGACCGATGCCCCTGCTGAGACCGGTGATGGTCCCCCGGGCCGCCGGATCCCAGTGGGGACTGCCCAGACCGGTGAAGGCGGGCACGATCACCACGCCCTCCGACGACTCGACCGACCGGGCGAGCGGTTCCAGGGCGGCCGACTCGTCGATGATGCCGAGGCCGTCCCGCAGCCACTGCACGCCGGCTCCGGCCACGAAGACCGAGCCCTCGACGGCATAGGCCAGCGAGCTGCGACCGTGCCGGGGACCCCCGTCGGCACCGATGGCGATGTCCCCCTCGGTGCCCAGGTCCCAGGCCAGCGTGGTCAGGAGCCCGTCGACCGGTTCGGGACAGGTGTCGCCCACGTTCATCAGGATGAAGCTGCCGGTACCGAAGGTGGCCTTGGTCATGCCCCGGTCGAAGCAGGCCTGCCCGAAGAGCGCGGCGTGCTGGTCGCCGACCATCGCACTCACCGGCACCCCGGCGAGCGGTGACGTCCCACCGAGAACACCGGGCGCCACCTTGCCGAAGCGTCCGCACGACGGCGCCACGTCGGCCAGTGCGGAAGCCGGTACGTGGAACAGGTCGCACAGCTCGGCCGACCAGCGACGGACCACGATGTCGTAGAGCATGGTGCGCGACGCATTGGTGGCGTCCGTGGCGTACACACCACCGTCGACGCCGCCGGTGAGGTTCCACAGCACCCAGGTGTCGACGGTGGCCAGTGCCAGGCCGGGTCCCCGTTCGACGCCGCCCTCCTCGAGCAGCCACTGCATCTTGGACGCCGAGAAGTAGGGGTCGAGGACCAGTCCGGTCTGCTCGCGCACCAGGGGGAGATGGCCGGCATCGACCAGGGCCGCACAGCGGTCCGCCGTGCGCTTGTCCTGCCACACCACGGCGCGGTGGAGGAGGTCGCCGGTCGTGCGGTCCCAGGCCACGACCGTCTCGCGTTGGTTGGTGACCCCGATGGACCGGGCCACCCGCCCGTCGTCGGCCAGTCGTCCGGCCACCTCGCCGAGTGTGTCCCGCACCGCCCGCCAGATCTCGTCGGCGTCGTGCTCGACCCATCCGGGACGGGGGAAGTACTGGGTCAACTCCCGGTAGGCGATGTCCACCACCCGGGCGTGCTCGTCGACCACCAGGGCCCACACCCCGGTCGTCCCGGCGTCCACGGCGATGCTGACGGGGTTCCGGGTGGCCACAGGGCGACTGTAGTGAGGTCGGCCGACCGGAGAGCGGAAGGCGCTCGACCCGGTCCGGAGTGCTCGCGGACAGCAATGATTTGCAAACCTTCGCGAACGCCCCCCGAGCAGGCAATTCGCGCCCGAGAATTCGTCGAATCCGTCCGAGGTTCGTTGACAGGGACGTAACTACACTGCTGTAATAGACCCACTATCTCGTACCTCGGGGGAGGGTAAACCACAACATATTGTGTCTTCATCTCATTTTCGGTCAGAGCGGCCGGGTAGGATGGAGGCGGGCCCGGGCGGTCGGGGCAGGACGGGAGCGGCGGACATGCCGGCGGTTCCGGACCTGCAGACGGCGCAGACGAACCGCTCATCGGCTCTGTTGCTCGGCTCAGTTGCAACGACACGCTTCACCAGTGCACCGAGTCCTCCTCCGAGATAGGGACCACCCGCAGCACGCAGCATCCAGCACCGCAGTCCCCGGCAACATCCGGTACCCACGCCCCGCAGCACGGACGACGAAAGAAAGAGGTCCACCACATGGCCATCGCACCCCAGCGAGTCGGCATCGGCATCCGCCGCCACTTCACCAGCGCCGACACCCACCCCTACGACGACATCGTCTGGGAGCGTCGCGATGCCCGCATCACCAACTACCGTGACGGGTCGGTCGCCTTCGAGCAGTTGAACGTCGAGGTGCCTGCGAGCTGGAGTCTGAACGCCACCAACATCCTCGCCCAGAAGTACTTCCGGGGGACTCCCGGCACCCCGGAGCGTGAGTGGTCGCTGCGTCAGGTGGCGGACCGGGTGGTCGACACCGTCACCGCCTGGGGCATCAAGGACGGCTACTTCGTCGACGACGAGGAGGCGGACGCCTTCCGTGCCGAACTCAAGCACCTGATCGTCCACCAGATGGCGGCGTTCAACTCGCCGGTGTGGTTCAACATCGGGGTGGCCGGCGTGCCCCAGCAGGGTTCCGCCTGCTTCATCCTGTCCGTCGACGACACGATGGACTCGATCCTCAACTGGTACACCGAGGAGGGCGTGATCTTCAAGGGCGGCTCGGGTGCCGGGGTCAACCTGTCCCGCATCCGCTCGTCCCAGGAGTTCCTGAAGGGCGGCGGCACCGCATCGGGCCCGGTCAGCTTCATGCGCGGGGCCGACTCGTCGGCCGGCACCATCAAGTCGGGCGGCAAGACCCGCCGGGCCGCCAAGATGGTCATCCTCGACGCCGACCATCCGGACATCGAGGACTTCATCTGGTGCAAGGCCATCGAGGAGCGCAAGGCCCGCGTGCTGCGCGACGCCGGATTCGACATGGACCTCGACGGCAAGGACGCCATCAGCCTCCAGTACCAGAACGCCAACAACTCGGTGCGGGTGACCGACGACTTCATGCAGGCCGTCATCGACGGAGGGGACTGGGACCTCACGTCCCGTGGCGACGGCTCCACCATCCGGACCGTGCCCGCCCGCGAGGTCTTCCGCCAGTTCGCCCAGGCCGCCTGGGAGTGCGCGGACCCCGGCATGCAGTTCGACACCACCATCAACAAGTGGCACACGGCCTCCAACACCGGGCGGATCAACGGTTCCAACCCGTGTTCGGAGTACATGCACCTGGACAACTCGGCCTGCAACCTGGCCAGTCTCAACCTGATGAAGTACCTGCGGGAGGACTCGTCGTTCGACGTCGAGGGCTTCCGCTCCTCGGTCGAGGTCATCTTCACCGCCCAGGAGATCATCGTGGGCAACGCCGACTACCCGACGGAGAAGATCGCCGAGAACTCGCGGCGCTTCCGGGAGCTGGGCATCGGGTACGCCAACATCGGCGCCCTGCTGATGGCCCAGGGCCTTCCCTACGACTCGGACCAGGGTCGGGCGTGGGCCGGTGCGATCACCGCCCTCATGACCGGGCACGCCTACGCCACCTCGGCCCGCACCGCCGCCCGGATGGGCCCGTTCGCCGGCTACCACGACAACGTCGAGCCGATGACCAACGTCCTCAAGATGCACCGCGACGCCGTCGCCGACATCGACGAGGAGCAGGTCCCGACCGAGCTGCTGTCGGCCGCCCAGGAGGCATGGGACCTGGCCGTCGAGCTCGGGGAGCAGTACGGCGTGCGCAACTCGCAGGCCAGCGTGCTCGCCCCGACCGGCACCATCGGGCTGCTCATGGACTGCGACACCACCGGCGTCGAGCCCGACCTGGGCCTGGTCAAGACCAAGAAGCTGGTCGGCGGCGGCACCATGTCGATCGTCAACCAGACCGTGCCCCGTGCACTGACCCGGCTGGGCTACTCGCCCGACCAGGTGGACGAGATCATCGCCTACATCGACGAGCACAAGTCCATCGTCGGGGCCCCCTACCTGGCCAGCGAGCACATGGCGGTGTTCGCCTGCTCGATGGGTGACAACACCATCCACTACCTCGGCCACGTCCGGATGATGGGTGCCGTCCAGCCGTTCATCTCGGGAGCCATCTCCAAGACGGTGAACCTCCCCGAGGACGTGACGGTGGAGGACGTCGAGCAGCTGCACATCGACGCCTGGCGGCTCGGCATCAAGGCGGTGGCCATCTACCGGGACAACTGCAAGGTGGCCCAGCCGCTCTCGACCACCAAGAAGGACGGGGCGACCGGGGACGACGACAGCGCGCCGGTGGCCGGCTCCGAGGCCGAGGCCCACGCCCGTGAGCTCAGCGCCAAGATCGCCGAGCTCGAGTCCGCCCTGGTCCACGAGCAGGCACGGACCCAGGAGACCCTGGTGGTGGGTGCGGTGCGCGAGCGCCTGCCCCGCCGTCGCAAGTCGGCGACCTTCTCCTTCCGGGTGGCCGACTGCGAAGGCTACGTGACGGTCGGTGAGTACGAGGACGGACGTCCCGGCGAGGTGTTCATGAAGGTGTCGAAGCAGGGGTCGACCCTGGCCGGCATCATGGACGCCTTCTCCATCTCGGTGAGCCTCGGCCTCCAGCACGGTGTGCCGCTGTCGACCTACGTCCGAAAGTACGCCAACATGCGCTTCGAGCCGGCCGGCATCACCGACGACCCGGACCTGCGGATCGCCACCAGCCTGGTGGACTACATCTTCCGCCGGTTGGCCGTGGACTACCTGCCCCTCGAGGAGCGGGCCGAGCTCGGCATCCTCTCGACGTCCGAGCGGATGCAGCCGACGCTGCCCGGCGTGGAGGAGACGGCCACGCCGTCGTCCGGCATCGTCGAGGCCGAGGCCATCGATCCGTTGGACCCCACCTCACTCGGTACGCCGATCGGGGCCGCAGCCGAGGCGGTCTCCCTGTCCGCACCCGCTGCACCTGCTGCGGCCGACGCCCCTCTGGCCCGGGCCGAGCAGCGCGACGCGCCCATGTGTTACCAGTGCGGCAACTCGATGCAGCGGGCCGGCTCGTGCTACGTCTGCTCGAGTTGCGGGGCCACCAGCGGCTGCAGCTGACGGCCAGCCGTCCCGTGCCGGATCTCGACGTGGTGCGGCTTCCTGACGGACGCCGGCTCGAGGTGTACACCAGCGGACCCGTCGACGGGCTCCCGTTGGTGTACCACCACGGGACGCCCGGATCGGCGTTGCCCGAGCGGGTGGTCGAACGGGCCGCCCACGGACGCGGGCTGCGTCTGGTCTGCGCGTCGCGACCCGGGTACGGGACGTCTGACCCCTGCCCGGGACGACGGGTGGTCGACGTCGTCGAGGACACCCGGGCCGTGTTGGAGTACGTGGGTGCGGACCGGTGCCTGGTCCTCGGGTGGTCCGGCGGCGGCCCCCACGCACTGGCCTGTGGTGCCCGACTGGACGGCGTCGTCGGCGTGCTGGTCATCGCCGGGGTGGCTCCCTACGATGCCGACGGCCTCGACTGGATGGCAGGCATGGGCCAGGACAACGTGGTCGAGATCGGTGCGGCGCTCCAGGGCGAGGCGGCGCTGCGCAGCTACCTCGACCAGGAGCGCACCGGCATGGAGGGCCTGACGGTGGAGCTGCTGATCGCGTCGATGGAATCGGTCCTGCCCGAGGTGGACCAGGCCGTGCTGACCGACGAGTTCGGCGAGGACATGGTCGCCGGTACGCGCCAGGCCCTGCTGTCGGGGGTGGAGGGTTGGCTGGAGGACGATCTGGCGTTCGTCGCCCCGTGGGGATTCGACCTGGCGGAGGTGGGTGTGCCGACCATGGTCTGGCAGGGGTCGGAGGACCTGATGGTCCCGATCGCCCACGGACGGTGGCTGGGGGACCGGCTGCCCGGTGCAACGGTGCACCTGGAGGACGGCGGGGGCCACCTGTCCGTCGCCATCGGGGCGCTCGACCGGATGCTCGACGAGCTGGTGGCCGCAGCCGACTGACCTCTGACTTCTGACTTCCGCCCGACCGGGGCCGTCGGGCGATGTGCCCGCGGGTGTCCGAGGTGGGCGGGTGTCCGAGGCGGATGTCGGCAGGTCCCGTCCACGGACAGGCCATGAGGGTGCGAGGATGAGCGGCGATGAGCCCCTCCGCCGAACGTCTCAAGGTCCACCGCAGGTCACTCGTCCTCGACGGCCTCCACTACACGGCGCTGTCTCCACGTCCGGGGGCCGGGCCGCTATTCGCCACCAACAACTACCACGACACCTGGCACATCCTGTCCGATGTCGTCGGGGCCCAGCTGTTGGCCCGACTGTGCTGGGCCATGGCCTACCAGCGCCACGAACGGACCTTCGTCGTGATCGATCCCCCGTCACTCTGCCCCAATCCGTTCGACGCCGATCCGTCGTCCCCGGTCGTGATCGTCAACAGCGACCTCGGACCGTTCGGACGGGACGCGGCGGACGCACTGCGTGCCGCACTCCCATTCACCACCCCCTCGGACGGGACGGTGGTCCTGCAGACCCGGGGCCTCGACGTGGCGCTGGCCGATCCCAAGGCGTTCGCCGAGCGGGACGACCAGGCCGGCTGGCGGGACGCACACCAGAAGCGACGGTGGATCGACGTCGTCCACGGGCTCCTGGTCATCGCCGCACCGCCCCCGGTCCTGCGCGAGTGGGGCCTGGAGCTCTCGGGTCTCGGCGAGTGGTCCCACGAAGGCTCGAGCTGGTCGCACCTGGACCTTCCGGAGCGGACCGGAGAGGTGCAGATCCTGGAGGAGTTCACGACGCTCGTGGACCAGACCATGGCTGCCAGGGAAGAGCGCTTCCCGGGCCGCACTACGCAGCGGCTCAGCGACGCCGAGCGCACCGAGCTGTGGTCGTTGCGCCAGTCACCACCTGGCTGACGGTCGCCGGTGCCGGCTGCACACCTGATCGACACCGGATGCAGAGGACCGCGGATCCTGTAAGGTCGATAAAAGCGATCGGAAAACTAGGAAATAGGATGTCAGCCGAGGCTCCCGGTCGCTCCACTCCGAGAAAGGACCCGCCATGAGCATCCGCAACGACGTGTTGGCCGCCAACGAGGCCTATGTGGCCGACTTCGGCGACAAGGGCAGTCTGGCCCTCCCACCGGCTCGCCAGTTCGCCATCCTCACCTGCATGGACGCACGGCTCGACCCGGCCAAGTACGCCGGACTGGCCGAGGGCGACGCCCACGTCATCCGCAACGCCGGCGGCCGGGCCAGCGACGACGCCATCCGGTCGCTGGTCATCTCGTACAAGCTCCTCGGCACCAAGGAGTGGTTCGTCATCCACCACTCGAACTGCGGGATGGAGTTCTTCACCGACGACGTGATGCGGAGCCTGCTGGCCAGCAGCCTGGAGACCGCGCACCTGGGGGAGGACGGATTCAGCGACGTCGGAACGGGTCCGGGATCGACCGAGGCCCGCTATGTCGACTGGCTGACCATCGACGACAACCCCACCAGCGTGGTCGACGACGTCACCCGCATCCGCAACCATCCGTTGGTGCCGAAGGGGATCCCGATCTACGGCTACATCTACGAGGTGGAGTCCGGCAAGCTCATCGAGATCCCCGAGGCCACCGAGGTGGGTCGGGCGTCCCAGGCAGCGTGACCTCGGTGCACTGGCGGCGGGAGCCCGGAAGGCGGCACCGGGAGGCGTCCGGATAGAGGTCGGGCGGTAGTGGTCCGGGAACGTCGAGGGACGGGGAAGGTGGTCGACCGGTGATCAGCCTGGACCTGCACCGACCGGCCCGTCCCGCCACGGGCCAACCTGCCGATCCACCTTCCCCTCCCTGCGACATCGGAGCGCACGACCGCCGCCCTACCCAGAGACTGCACCCGAAATCATGCTCACCAGTGAGCAATTCGGCGCCTTGCAATCATGCATTGCCCTTCTCCCCGGTGGAACAGGTGGTGACGCCAGGGAAGTTCACCTCATCCTCGTCGCCGTCGGCGTGACGGTCGGCGTCACCAGCGTCATCGGGGCTGCGTCACCGCGCCCTGCGCCCCGGTCGGGCGATGGCGCGCCAGTCCTCACCGGCGGCTGCAGCCTCGATGCAGCGTCGCGCCCGGCGGAGGTCGTCCGGTGCCACCGACCCGGTCGTGCCGTGGGCGGTGCGGGCCAGGACGACCGCGGTGAAGTTGGCGATCTCGTCGAAGGCGGCATCCCCCCGGGAGAACCCGGCCGAGGAGAGCAACAACGGGAACTCGCGGTGCACGCTGGAGATCCATTCGAGCAGCGCGTCGACGGCCGCCACCGCCGCCGATCGGAACTGCACGGCGAAGGTGGCGAACCCCTCCCACTCCCCGGCCAACCAGCGCAGGCAGCCCGATGCGAAGTCGCGGTCGGTCGGGTAGCGGTCCCGGGCCAGGTCGGCGTCGACGTCGGACAGGGCGGTCAAGGAGTCGAGGCTGACGATGGAGTTCGCCGTGCGGTACCGCTGGAGCCCCTCGGAGAGGAGACGACCCTCGAGACCCGCCTCGTTCACGGAAAAGAGGCTCTCCTCGGTCATGCCGACGATGAGATCGAGCATGGCGCCTTCGATCTGGCCGTCTCCGAGCGGGAGTCCGGTGACCTCGGACACCGGTGACGGGGGTGCGCCACGGCCGTACTCCGGGTACTCGTCGGGCTCGAGGAACGCCCGGTGGACCCCGCCGATCCACAGTGACTGGGCGGCCCGCACGATCTGGGGGACCGTGTAGCCGGGCTTCGGTCGGCGTCGCATCAGCAACAGTGCGAGCGACAGCACCGTCTCGTAGGCCGCGGACGTCTGCCGCGACTCCTGGCGCCGCTGCTCGACGAGCCAGGTGGCCCACGTCAGCGCCTCGTCCGACGTCGCCTCCTCGGGGTCGGTCAGTTGGCGGAAGCCGCGGGCGCGCACGTATTCGAGCGCCAGGTCCTGCACCGCGAACCCGGTCAGGAAGCGGGCGTCCGACGAGTCGAACTCGTGCTGCACGGTGATCCGGAGCAGCGATGCCATCGCACCGTGGATCTCCTCGGGGTCGAGGGGCACCACGACCTCGCCCATGATCTCGAGCGCCGCCTCGAAGCTCGCCTGGCCTCCATTGCGGCTCCAGTCGAACAGGGCCGACATGGCGA
>Ga0302196_10005507_pt1 | contig 11330 bp, 10 predicted proteins | sample II_Bog_N1_3_FD_198794 | JGI IMG/M metagenome (GOLD analysis project Ga0302196, IMG submission 198794) | Peat permafrost microbial communities from Stordalen Mire near Abisko, Sweden - II_Bog_N1_3 | ecosystem: Environmental > Terrestrial > Soil > Wetlands > Peat | place: Sweden: Abisko...
AGCGTCCGATCTCGATTGGCGTTTTCACGACGGTGCCCTGAACGAGATCTCCGATCGCCTGCAGGCGACCTACGAATACGGATTCATGCTCGAGAAGGAGCCATGACGACTGCCCCCGCGCTCGACGTAGCGAGCTTGCTGACGCGCCTCGCGCAGGAGGGGGACCGCCCCGCGCTCACCTTCTACCGCGGCAAGCTCCAGGAGGGCCGGTTGACCCGCGGCGAGCTCGTCGCGAGGGTGGAGTCCCTCGCGGGCGCGCTCCACCGGGACTTCGGCGTGCAAGGTGGGGAGCGCGTTGCCATCCTCGCCCCGAACCGCCTCGAGGTGCCGGTGCTGGTGCTCGCGCTTCTTCGACTGGGTGCCGTCGTCGTGCCGCTGAACCCCGGGTCCGCGCCCGAGGACTGGGCTTACGTCCTGCGGCACTCGGGGGCCCGAGGGCTGTGCGCTACGCGCGAGCTCGACGCCTCCGTGCCGGAAGCCGCACGCCCGTCGTTCACGCTACACGTCGAGGACGTCTTCGCGCGCAGCGCCCCATCACCCGCCGTGCCGCCGGAGCTCGCGGACCGAGTGGCGGTCGTCCTCTACACGTCTGGGACGACGGGCAATCCGAAGGGCGTGGCGCTCCGCCAGCGCAACCTGCTGTCGAACGCCTGGAGCATGGCGCAGAATTTCAAGCTCGGGGGGACCACGCAGCTCGCCGTGCTTCCGCTCTACCATGCACACGCGTTCGGCTTCGGGCTCATGACCGCTCTGTCGACCGGGGGGCACCTCGTCTTCACCGAGCGCATGGAGCCGTTCACCTGGGCCGAGGTGATCAAGAGGGAGTCCGTCGCCGTCACGAGCGTGGTGCCATCGCTCCTACCGATGCTGATGGCCGCGGGGATCAGACGGGAAAAGGTGCCCTCCCTGCGGCACCTGCTCGTCTCTTCGGCTCCTCTGACGGCCGACGCGGCGCGGCTGTTCGAGACGCGTACGGAGATCCCGATCACGTTCGGCTGGGGGCTGTCGGAGTACACGAACTTCGCCTGCTGCACCTCGCCGGAGGTCGGCGCGGACGAGCATGCTCGGCTCATGTTCTCCTGGGAGGTGCCCAGCGTTGGACCAGCGCTCCCCGGTACGGAGGTGCGCGTCGTCGATTCGTCCGGCACACCTGTCGAAGAGGGTGCCCGCGGCGAGCTCGTGGTGCGAGGCCACTCGACGATGGAAGGCTACTTCCAGGACCCCGAGAGCACCTTGCGAACGCTCGACCGAGACCGGTGGTTGCGCACAGGCGACGAAGGACTCTTCCACATCCATGATGGACGCCCGATCTTCTTCGTCACTGGGCGGCTGAAGGAGGTCATCATCCGCGACGCGGAGAAGTACAGCCCGCTACGCATCGAGGCGCGGCTGGCCCTCCTGGTGCCCGAGCTCTCGGGGCGGCTCACCGTCCTCGGCTTTCCTCACAACGAGCACGGCGAGGAAGTGGGCGCTTACATCGAAGGCGCCGCGCCGGACGAAACCCTCCGGGCCAAGCTCACGGAAGCCATCCTGTCGATGCCCGTGACCGAGCGACCGAAAGTCGTCCTCGTGGGTGCGCATCCAGCCCCCCGGACCCACACCGGCAAGATCCAGCGTCGTAAGATGCAGGGTTGGTTTGCCGAGTGGGTGGCGCACCGGGGCGCCATCGTCATCCACGTCGCCGAGGGCCGCCCCGTCAGTTCGTGAGCACCATGCGGTAGCGGACGAGGTTCTTGCGCACTCGATCCACGGCCGCGTTGACGCTGTGCATGGGTACGGTCTCGATCTCGGCGCCCACAGCGTGCTTGGCGGCGAACGTGAGCATTTCGCGAATGTCCCTGGGACTACCGATGTCACTGCCGCAGACGGCTCGCTGTCCGGAAAGCAGGAGCGCGGCAGGTATCTGCAACAGCCCGGGGGGCACACCGACGAGGCAGAGCGTGCCGTTCGGCTTGAGCGTTTGCAGATAGGTGATCCAGTCGAGGCGGGCGGGCGCCGTACATAGAAGAAAATCGAAGGAGTTCGCGTACGCTCGAATCTCGCGAGCGTCGGTGGACGATGCTGCGTCGTCCGCACCGAGCCGTAGCGCCTCCGCGCGCTTGTCTGGCGACGAAGTGAAGGCCGTGGACCGGCACTCCATGGCGCGCAGAAAGCGCAACGCAAGGTGCCCCAGGCCGCCGATGCCGATGACTCCCACCCGGGCACCTGCCTGCACGCGCCAGCGGACCAGCGGCGCGAAGACCGTCACCCCGCCGCACAGGAGTGGCGCGGTGGCGGCAGCATCGAGTCCGGCCGGCAGAACGAACACGAAGCGCTCGTCGGCACGGATGCGCCGCGCGAAGCCGCCCATGCGTCCTACGCAGGTCGCCTGCTGCTTGAGGCAAAGGTTCTCGTGTCCGGCACGGCATAGGTCGCAATCGTGACAGGCGGACCGTTGCCACCCCATCCCGACCCGCTGGCCGACTGACAGCTCGCATTCTGCTCCCACGGCGCTGATGGTGCCGACGATCTCGTGCCCTGGGACGAGCGGGTAGGTGCTCGTGGACCAGTCGTTGTCGATGAGGTGAAGATCGCTGTGGCAGATCCCGCAGTGGGATATCTCGATCTCGACGTCCCTCGGACCGATCGGCGCGGGCTCGTATTCGTGGGCGACGAGCTGTTGCTTTGCGGCAAGAGCGGCGAAGGCTTCGATTTGCATCCCCGACTAATAGCGCGAGGTAAGGTGGTCGGTAAGGACGTCGCTGAGGCGCTCCTGGGCCTCCACAGGCGTGAACGTGTGGTCCGTGCCGTCGAGGTCGACGCGGCGGAACCGCGGGACGGCGCTCACGGCGCGCATCGCGTCGCCCGCATGGGCGTCGACATACGCGACGCCGGGGTCGTTCTTGCTGACGACAAGGAGCGTATCGACGCCGCGCTCGGCGATGGCGCGAAGTCTCCTCGGCACGGCGTCCACCGACGCCGATGGGGGAGCACCGTCGGCCGACTCCACCGCGACGAGGTCGAGCACGCAGAAGGTCCGGGGATTGAGGAGCCAGGCGCCCACGACGCCCTCGCGCAGACCAAGCTGAAACGCATAGTCCCCCCCCGAGCATAGGCCCACGATGATGACGCGCTCCGCACCGACGGCACGGATCGCCTCCTCGATGTCAGCGAGCCCCGTCGGCGGGTACGGGATGTTCTCCTGAGCTCCGGGAGCTACCGGGCTGTCGCCGATGCCCGAGAGGTCCATCCGAAATACGTCGAAGCCAAGCGCCGCCCAGCGGCGGGCCATTCGCACGTAGGTCCGGTGCGGACCGGAGCGGTTGACGCTCCCGGCGTTGGTCAAGACGATCGGCGGGCGACCAGGACGGGCGCGGGCGGGATCTGCCGGCGTGAGGATGCCAAAGAGCGGGTGAGAGCCTCCAAACACGACGGGGCGTTCGCCCGAAGGGGCCAGGCCCGGCGCCGGGGGCTCGCGCGTGGGCGGGACTCCCAGGGATGGATAGGCGTCCGTGAACCACCGCACGATCGAGTCGATGACCTCGTCCGGGAGGAGCGAGCGGTGCGACACGGTGATCAGAAACTTGTGACCGAGATGCGTCTCCAGCTGCGGCGCGGCTTCCAGCTCTCGCAGACGGGCCATGAGCGAGTCGCGCTCCGGGAAGCTCCCCCCATCGATGAGCAAGGTGCGCCGCGCCGGACGACGCTCTACCTTGAGGAGATCGACCTGCGACAGGTCCTCGATGAGCCTGCGGGGCAAGAATCCGCCGAGCGCTTCCTCCCCGTCGGCGGGGGTCGGGCGTGCGTTTGCGAGCTGCGGCTCGATGCGCAGATACAGCTTGTGCAGCCTCGTTACCTCGCGGACGAACGACGGCCCCGACACACAGGGCCCCCAGAGGACGAGGGAGTCCACGTCACCGTGCTCTGCGCCGTGGAGCATCGCCAGGGTTGCCCCCAAGCGGAGGCCGAAGAGGCCGATCTTCTCGGCTCCAGAACACGCTCGCAGCTCTTCTACCGCGCGGCCGATGTCCTCGACCCACGAGCGAAACAGGCCCGGCTCCCGCTCGTCCCCGCCTGAGTCACCCGTTCCCGACAGGTCGAACCGGAGGCAGGCGAAGCCCGCGGCGGAAAGACGCTCAGCCAGGTGCCGGTAGGTGCGCTCGGACCGAGTCTGGTCAGTGCCGAGGGGATTGCAAAGAACGACCCCCACCCCACGCCACGATGCCTCGGCGGGGGGGTGGTAGAAGCCGAACAGCGGATGGGAGGCTGAGCCAAAGTGGATGGGGCGCTTGTGCGCCCCGGCGACTCGGATCTCGAACGGCTTCACGGGCACCCTCCCACCACGGCTTCAGCAAGCCTACTTGGCCTTCTGTGCTCCGCTGGCCCTGCTCTGGTCGGGTTTACCCGGCTTGCCGACTTCCAGGCCTTCGGCCCGGGCATAGTACTGCAAGACCGTTCGAAGTGCCTCGGTCCGGGACCGAATGCCCGTGTGCCCCTGGATTACGCCCAGCAGCTCGAGCTCCTCATCGGTGAATCGAAAGGCGGTTACCTTCACGGCGGCCATATCACGGGCGACCGTCTACTCGGCGAGAACTCCGCGCGGCCGCACGGGCATCTCGAGCTTGCGCACGGTGACCTTGAACTCCTGCTCACCGGAGCCGCTCTCCTGCTCCTGCTCCGCGGGCTCGTTCGCGACCTTCTTCGACTCGCTCGTCTCGTGCTCGCTGCTCATATGTGTGCTCCTTCGCGTGGGTTACTTCTTCTGACTCGAAAACTCTTGTGCTACCCGAACTAGATCTCCGAGGGTCTTCACACCCCCAAGGTCGATATCCAGCGTATCGATGTCAACTCCCAGCTCGTCGGCGAGTCTCAAGGTTAGAGAGACAAGGGACAAGGACTCAATAGCCAGATCGTTCCTAAGGGAGAGGCCGGTATCAAGAGGCCGCGTAGTCGGTACTGTCTGCGCGTACTCGCAAATCAGGCGCTCGACGAATGCCGCCGGGGTTTCCACGGACATTGCTGTTTTACGCTACCAGCACACTTCGGCTCGCGCAACGTGCGTTGCGATCGTATCGCTCCAGCGCTCCGTACCGACACGGACTTACCTTCGGCTCGTTGGCGCGGGCTCGCTGAAATGCATGGATTCTTGAGACCCTACGCCCGTCCCCGCATCGCCAACACCTACACCGACGTGTAAGCTCGCGCGATGCGCAGGCAACTCCCGCTCGTCGTCGCGACGGCCATCGCCTGCATTCTGGCCGTGCCGGCAACGTACGCGACGCTGCGCTCCTACGAGATCTTGTTCAAGCCGCCCGAAGCGAACCCCGCCACGATCGTCTGGTCGGCCCACATCGCCATGTTCTGGCGCCTCTGGATCGGGGCTTATGTCGCAGGGATGCTCGCCCCGCTCGCCTATCTCGCGGCCAGGACGAACCTCGCGCGGACGATGCGGGTCCTGGCTACAGGAGTCGTCGTGGTCGCGACCATGGTCGGTGTGCAGGGACTCTTGATGCCATGACACCGCTCAGTGTGCTGATGCTCCGGCTCCTCGAGCGGATCCATGGACACATCGGCTGGCTCAGCGTAGCGGCACTGCTGCACCCCGCGATCATCCTGCGCAACTCGAAGAGACGCGCGCGCCTTGCGGTATCGCTCGCCACCCTCTTCGTGGCAGCGACGGCCCTCCTCGGCGGCTACATCTACCCATCGTACCGAGAGCGACTCAAGCAGCACCTGTTCATCGAGACGCCGAAGGTTGGGTGGCTCTTCGAACGCAAGGAGCACCTCGCCGTAGGTGCCGTGGCGCTGGCGCTCGTTGGATGTATCGCGCACCTTTCGGTCCCGTCGGTCGCCGATGACGCCGTGAAGCTGACGCTCGCTCGTCTGGCGCAACGGGCTTTCGCCGGCGCCTTCGGGCTCGCCTTGCTCGTCGCGATTCTTGGGGTCGTCGTCGCGTCCTACAAGTCTTTCTGACCGCGAGGCGCCCGCGTGGGAGATCAGGTCGCGTAGGTGCGGTAATCGAGATCCGGGAACAGGTTGTCGCGGCGCTCCATCTCGGCCAGCAAGCGTTCGTCGATCTTGTCCGTCACAAGCCCCTCGTAGAGCGAAGTGAAGCGCGAGATGTGATCGACCGTGCGCTTGTTTGCGTACGTCACGGTCGTCCCCGTCTTCATGATGAACGCCCAGTCGCTCGACTGGGCGAGCATTACCTCGCGCCCCGCCTGCGCCAGCGCACGCCGCTGGATGCCATCCGCGTTGGGAAAACGGCGCGCGAGCTCGCACATGCGCTCCGCCATCTTGTGGAGGTGCGGATAGATCCAGGCATTGGGCCCGTCGCACCAGAACTCGAAGTAGCCCTTCTCACCCCAGGACGAGGCGCACGGAGTCACCACCTGGTTGGTCGGATATCTGTTGAGGTACCCGCTCGGCGTGATGGGCTCGAGGTTGGCCTGGTCGTAGTGGAGCTTGCGGAAGAGGAGCTCCAGAAACATGGGCCCCTCGTACCACCAGTGGCCAAAGAGCTCCGCGTCGTACGGGGAGACCACGATGGGCTGGCGCCCGAGGACGCCGTGCAGGTGCTGGACCTGCTTCTCCCGGTTGTGCATGAAGTTGCCGGCGTGCTCGGCCGCCCGCAGATACGCCACGTGAGGATCGTACGGCTTCTTGTCGTGCAGACGGCGGTGCGTGATCGAGAAGTACTTCATGCCCGTGAAGGCTCGGACCCCGCCGGGAGGCAGGTACGGCGCGATGTAGTCGAGCGGGAGATCGAAGCCGATGTCACGGTAGAAGTCGCGGTAGTTGGGATCGCCGGGGTACCCCTCCTGCGCGCTCCACACCTGCTTGGAGCTCTCGAGGTCGCGGCCGAAGGCGGCGACGCCCGATCGGCAGTACACGGGCGCGTGCACACCGAAGACGGGACGTGGATCCCCGAAGAGCACGCCATGGGTGTCGACGAAGAAATAGCGGATGCCCTCCTCGCGCAGGAGCTCGTCCACCCCTGGTACGAACCCGCACTCCCCCAGCCACATGCCCGCGGTTCGCCGCCCGAAGACGCGCTCGTAAACGTCCGCGGCCGTGTGCACCTGGGCACGAAATGCGGACCAGTTGCGGTCGAGAAGGGGAAAGAACGGGTGAGTCGCCACGCACGCGATGATCTCGAGCTTGCCCACGTCCTGGAGCGCACGAAAGCCCCGCGCGAGATCGCCGTCGTGGCGACGCCAGCAGGCCCGGATCTCGTCGAACCGATGGCGGTAGGTCTTCGCCAGCTCGTGGAAAGTCCGGTCTTCGCGCCACGTGCGGTCTATCTCGCGATCCGCGAGCTCGACCAGCTGGTCCAGGCGGCGGGCGTACCGCGCCTTGAGCAGATCGTCCGTCAGCATCGCCAGCAGCGTCGGGCTGAAGGAGATGGTCAGGCGGAAGTCGATGTCCTCGCGGTGCAGCCGCTCGAGGGCGATGAGGAGCGGAGCGTACGTCTCCGTGATGGCCTCGAAGAACCACTCCTCCTCCATGAACTCGGGCGCCTCGGGGTGCCTGACGAACGGGAGGTGGGCGTGAAGAACTATCGCGAGATAACCGTGCGCCATTGGCTACTCCTGTCCGCCCCGGACCGAACCGGCAACGTGCTCACTGCCGCCGAGCGCGAACGAGCTCCACGCCTCACTCGCCCCTGCCGCGCGCCATTCGCTCGCTCCGCCCAGGAGCGCCTCCGATGCGCCCTGCGCGAGGAGCTCCGATGCGCCCTGCAGCTGCAACTCCGACGACCCGAGAGCCACCCGCTCACTGGCTCCCCAGAAGAGCCATTCGCTCGCGCCGAGCTGCTCGCTCGCCCCTCGCACGAGGAGGGCGCTCGCCCCTACCAGCGCGAGCTCGGAGGCGCCCCACATGACCAGCTCGGATGCGCCCATGAGCATACCGGCGCTCGCCCCGAGCCACAGCTGCTCGGAAGCGCCGAGCCTCCACATCTCGCTCGCCCCCGCTTGCCCGAACGCCAGGCTCTCGGACCCAAACGACACATGGTGCGTCTCCAGGTGTGCGCCGGTGCGACGCCGCTCGATTGCCGTGATCCAGCGTTCGCGGACGATAGCCGTGGGCCGCGCCCAGTGGATCGTCCAGCTGCCTAGGACCCGACGCTCCGGCTCGCGGTCGAAGCCGCGGATCGTCACGCGCCACGGACCGAGAAGCTGGACCGGCCCCCACTCGCTTGGCACGATCATCGGCACGCCCGCGAAGCTGAAGTCCACTCGCTCGAGACCTGGGAGGTCCGTCAGCACACGCGTGAAGGGGCGAGCCTGCCACGCGAACAGCTCGCCCGTCGCCAACGGGCCCGCAAGCGCCCCGGGCCACTCGCCCGTCCATCGGAGGAGGCGAAGGTCCGAGCGCCACTCGGTGCGCCAGTGTTCGAAGAGCATTGGCAGATCGACGAGCTCGGTCATGTCCCTTGGCGAGACGGTGATCCACTCGGTCGAAACACGCTCCTCTACAGTCCACGACTGCGCAGTCGTCCACGTCTGGGCCGCAGGAGTCGCGGTCGCGTAGGTGGACACGTCCTCGGGGGGCGGCGGCGCACCGGGCGGAGGGCTGGATGGCGGCCCGCCGAAACGCGAATGGTACGGCCTGACCGTCGGGCTCTCGTTCTCGCTCGTGACGGTCATCCACTCGAGCCAGGTGTTCGCCGAAGGACTCTTGCGGGGAAAGTCGGCGCGATTGGACCGAGCAATCGGCTGAAAGTACCCCTCGTGCGTCATCACCCCGATCTCGACGTGCAGGCTCGAGCCCGGCCGGTGCACCCCGAGGAACCGCTCGCGCTGCTCCCGATCGACCGGCAAGTCCACGTAGTGGTTTGCGTTCGTGCCGTCGAACTCGCGCCCGGTCGTATCGTAGACCCTCAGGTTGAGCCAGCCGTGGGCGCCTGCCGCGCCGAGCCTGCCCTGGGCCGCGCGAAAGCCTTCGTTCGTGACCTCCCAGTAGAGGAAGAGGTTGTCGGGGCTGCGGACGAGCGCCGTGATCTTGTCCACCCCGTAACCCCACGGCAGCGGCGGGGATGGGAGCTCTGGGGGCGTACCCAGGTCGAACTTCGCGCGCTCCACATCTACCGATCCGTCGCGCGTCCGTGGGACGACGGGCTCACGCGAGGGTTCCGGGCCGGTCGCCTGCGGGGCGGCGAGATCACGGGCCTGCTTGGAAGTGTGGATTTCGTCGGTCATGGTGGGGGCCGTTTCGTGCCCGCCCTGTCTATACGCAGTCAGTCCGCGGGTCGAGGGGCGTCGGCCACCTGCCGCAACTGCGTCCGCGGCCTACTTGACCTCGACCGGAAGCCCGCCGTCGCCGGCGGCTGGCGCGTCGCTCTTCGGCTTTGGTGTCGCTGACTTGGCGGGGGACGGTGCCGCCGTGTGCTCATCGTAGGGGTTCTCGAAATCGTCGTCGCCCGGGTTGTGCGCCAGGGGCGGTGGGCCCTTCTTCGGTCCGGGGGCACCTGCCTCCGCGACCGGCGGTGTCGAGTCGGTGCCAGAGGCGGCGGGTGCCGGTGCGCTGGCCGAGGCGGCGGCCGAGTCCACCGGCGCGGTATGATGATGGTGCGGCGCCTCGGCGACCTTGGGCTCCAATGCGGTCGAGTTCGAGGTCGGCGGAGGAGCGGGCTCGGGCACGACCGCACCCGGGCGGGCATCGAGGTCCGCCGTCGCCACCGCTGCATCCAAGGCCAGGACTTTCACCGGATCCGCTGCGGGAGCTGGCGTCGCCACCGAGGATGGGGTCACGGCCGGCGCCGAAGGCACGGTCCTGTCCGCAACGGCGGGGCCCTCGGGCCGCACGCTGCCGGCCGGCACCGGGCCCGCGTCCACCGCCTGGACGGCCCAGAGCCTTCCCGCTGCGATCCCGGCCCCGAAGATGACCACCACCCCACCGAGGATCATCGCAAGCGGGAAACCCTTGGAGCGCGTCGGCGCAGGGGCGGCGGCCGAGTCGAAGCGGACCGCAACCGAGGGCTCGTTCTCGAGAAGGCTTGGCGTCGTGGGCGCCGCCGCCGCGCCCGAAGCCGAGAGCCTGAGGCCGAGCGAGGACTCCGAGGACGGCCCCCCGCTCGACGTCTCTCTGGACCTGCGGGCATCCGCCTTGAGGATGGCACCGGGGTGGCTGGAGTCGCGTGCCGCAAGCATCGTCTGCGTGTCGCGCTCCGCGCTCACCTCGATGAGCCCCGCAAGCTCGACGAGAGCGGCGCGCATCGTCGCTCCGTCCTGGTAGCGCTCGGCCGGGCGACGCCGCAACGCCTTGGCCACCAGCGCCTCCAGGCCTCGTGCGACCGGGTCAGTCCTCCCCGTCTGAAGGGGCCGCGACTCCCCCGTCACCTTGGCACGCGCGACCTGGCGGATCGTCTGGTACTCGCTGAACGCGTGAACGCCCGCGAGCCCGCGATAGAGGATCGCGCCGACCGCGTACAGGTCCGAGCGCTCGGTCGCCTGGCGCGAGTTGAGCACCTGCTCTGGGGCCATGTAGCGAACGGTGCCAAGCGCCACGTCGCCTCGCGTGAGCTCGGTGAGCGAGGTGGCCATCGAACCTTCGCGACGCGGTCCGCTGGCGAGGCGGCTCAGGCTGAAGTCACAGATGACGGCTCGCAGACGACCGTCCGGCTGCGGCTGCATCAGGATGTTCGCGGGCTTCAGATCGCGGTGAATGATGCGCGCCGCGTGAAGGTCGATGACGCCTGACAAGATGTCGATGGCGACGGCGATGCTCTCCTCGACGGACAGTATCCGTCGATCGAAAATCTGCGCGAGGGACTCGCCCTCCACGAACTCCATCACGAGGACCATCCCCGTCGCGGGGTCGTTGATGAACTCGTAGATCTTAGCGACGTAATCGCTCTTGGCTCGGGCCAGGAAGAAGGCCTCGCGGCGAAAGCGGGCCACCACCTCCTCGTCGGCCGTCATGGTCGAGAACAGCGCCTTCAAGGCGACCTTGATCCCGTTCTGCGTGTTGATCGCGGACCATACCTCGCCCGAGGCTCCCTCGCCGACCTTGCTCTCGACCCGGTAGATGCCCGCAACGAGCTCCCCGGGACGCAGCCCTGTCCGCGGCTCGGCCTGCAGCGTCATCCGCTTCTCGAGCTCCACGAGGTCACGAGCCCGTCCCCTTGATCACCACGCCGAACGTGCGTGCCAGAACGTAGATATCGAGCCATGGCGACCAGTTCCGTACGTAGTGTACGTCGGTCTTGATACGAAACTCGAATCCTGTGGAATTTCGGTCGCTGACTTGCCACAAGCCGGTAAGTCCCGGGGGGGCCCGCAGGATGATCTTCTCGCACGACTGCATGTCGGGGATCTCCCGCTCCAGGTAGGGCCGGGGCCCCACGA
>Ga0302196_10005517_pt1 | contig 11319 bp, 8 predicted proteins | sample II_Bog_N1_3_FD_198794 | JGI IMG/M metagenome (GOLD analysis project Ga0302196, IMG submission 198794) | Peat permafrost microbial communities from Stordalen Mire near Abisko, Sweden - II_Bog_N1_3 | ecosystem: Environmental > Terrestrial > Soil > Wetlands > Peat | place: Sweden: Abisko, Stordalen...
CTGCCGCAACCTCCTCGGCGTCGCCGCCGATCTCTCCGCTCATCACGATGAGTTCGGTCTCGGGGTCGGCTTCGAACAGGTCGATGATGTCGACGAAGCTCGATCCGGGAACCGGATCGCCACCGATCCCGACGATCGACGAGTTGCCGAAGCCGCGCTGCGCGAGCTCATGGCCGACCTGGTAGGTGAGAGTCCCGGAGCGCGAGACGACGCCGACGTTTCCCTCGCGGAAGAACGCCGCCGGAATGATGCCGACGTTGGCCTTGCCCGGCGAGAGAACGCCAGGACAGTTGGGGCCGATCAGGCGGATCTCCGGCGTGCGCCGCAGGTGCGTGTAGACCTTCAGCTCGTCGTGCGCCGGGATCCCCTCGGTGATCGCGATGATCGTCGTGATCCCGGCGTCGGCGGCTTCGAGGATGGAGTCGGCGGCGAACGGCGGCGGCACGAAGATCATCGCCGTGTTCGCCTGCGTCTGTGCCCGCGCTTCGTGGAACGTGTTGAAGACCGGGATGCCCTCGACGTCCTGCCCGCCCTTGCCGGGCGTCACCCCGGAGACGACGTTGGTGCCGTACGCGCGATTGTTGAGCGAGTGGAAGGTGCCCTCGCGGCCGGTGATCCCAGACGTGCACAGCCGCGTTTCGCGGTCGACGATGACGCTCATCGCGCGAGCTCCACGACGCGCGCGGCCGCTTCGTCCATCGTGCTCGCCGCATACACGTTCGGCAGTGCGGCTTCCGCGAGCAGCGCGCGTCCCTCCTCGCCGTTGGTGCCGTCCAGCCGCACCACGAACGGGATCGTCGGCTTGATCTGCTCGAACGCCTGGATCAGCCCGCGTGCGACCTCGTCGCAGCGCGTGATGCCGCCGAAGATGTTGAACAGCACGGCCTTGACACCCGGGTCGGAGGTGATCACCTCGACCGCGGCGGTGATCGCCTCCGCCTTCGATCCGCCGCCGGCGTCGAGGAAGTTCGCCGGCGCGCCGCCGTGCTGGGCCACGACGTCGAGCGTCGACATCACCAAGCCGGCGCCGTTGCCGAGGATGCCGATGTCGCCGTCGAGCTTCACGTAGGTCAGGTCGCGCTCCTTCGCCATCCGCTCCTGCGGATCCTCGTTGGAGATGTCGCGCAGCTGCGCGTTGTCGGGATGTCTGTACAGCGAGTTTCCGTCGAGGGTGACCTTCGCGTCGAGCGCGACAAGTGTGCGCTCGGGCGTGACGATCAGCGGGTTGACCTCCACGAGCGTCGCCTCCTCGCCGACGAACGCGCTGTAGAGCCGGGCGAGGAAATCGCCGATCGGGCGCACGAGGTCGGCGTCCACGCCCGCCTCGAATGCCAGCCGGCGGCCGTGGAAGGGCTGGAAGCCGATCAGCGGGTCGATGTGCAGCGACGCGATCGCCTCCGGGGTCTGCTCGGAGACCTCCTCGATGTCCATGCCGCCGCGCGTCGAGAGCATCGCGAGCGGGGCCTTTGCGCTGCGGTCGAAGACGAACGACGCGTAATACTCGGCCTCGATCTGCGAGGCCCCCTCGATCCACACCTCTCGGACCGTCAGGCCCTTGATGTCCATGCCGAGGATCGCCTGGGCATGCTCGCGCACCTGCGACTCGTCGCTCGCGACCTTGATCCCACCCAGCTTGCCCCGCCCACCGACCTGCACCTGTGCTTTGACCACACACGGGTAGCCGACTCGGCCGGCGGCGGCGACCGCCTCCTCGACGCTACGGGCCGGCTCTCCGGTCGGTACGGGGATGCCGTGACGGGCGAACAACTGCTTCCCCTGATACTCGAGCAAATCCATCGGCCGCCACGGACTCTATTCGACGTTCATAATTGGCGGCTCACCCACGGTCAGCGAGGAGCACAAGCTCTAGATGCCATTGCCAGCGAAGACGACGTTCGTCACCTTCGACGTGTACGGAACCCTGATCGACTGGGAGAGCGGTATCTGGGACGCTTTCGCCGCCGAGGCGGCGCGCGACGGGTTCACGATCGAGCGCGAAGAGGTGATCCCGCTCTTTCACGAGATCTCACGCCAGATCGAAGGCGGGTCATACGAGCTCTACGCCGAGGTTCTGCGGCGCACCGCGGTCGAGATATCCAAGCGGCTCGGCTGGCCGCTTGAGCCATCGCGGTCCGGATTCCTGCCCGACTCCGTGCAGCAGTGGATGCTTTTCCGGGAGGCCCGCCCGCAACTCGAGAAGCTCTCGAAGAAGTACCGGTTGGGGCTGGTCTCCAACATCGACGACAAGCTGCTGGGCCAGACGCGCCGGCACATCCCGATCGATTTCGACCTCGTCGTGACGGCGCAGCAGGTTCGCTCCTACAAGCCGGACCTTGCCCATTTCAACGAGTGCGCCCGTCGCATCGGCGGCAAGAAGGGCTGGGTGCATGTGGCGTCCAGCTACTACCACGACGTCGAGCCCTGCGTGAAGGCGAAGATCCCCGTGATCTGGGTGAACCGCCACCGTGAGACGCTCGACGCGGGCCAGCGCAAGCCGACGGCCGAAGTGCCAAACCTGCGCGAAGCGGCCAAGCTCCTCGGCATCGTCTAACCAGGCGAGCGGGGAGGAGCCGTGCGCGCGACCAGCGTCCACGAGGACGTGATCGTCGTCGAGAGCCGCGTCTGGCGCACGACAGCCACGGTCGTGCGGAGCGGCTCGGAGGCGTTCGTAATCGACTCGCCGGTGTTCCCCGACGAGCTCGAGCTACTGCCTGCGCTGCTCGAGCAGGCGAACTTCCGCTTCAGCGGGCTGATCGCGACCCACGGCGACTGGGATCATCTGCTGGGTCGCCTGGCGTTCCCGGGCGCCGCGCTCGGGGTCGCCGAGACGACTGCCGCGAGGTTGCGGGCGCATCCGGGCACCGCCCAGCGCTCGCTGCGTGACTTCGACGAGCGCCACTACCTCACGCGGCCCGCGCCGCTGGCGCTCGGCGCTGTCGAGGCCCTGCCGGTCCCGGGCTACTGCGGGCTCGGCGAGCGCGAACTGGAACTCCATCCCGCGGACGGACACACCGTTGACGGCATGGCGGTCTGGATCCCGTGGGCCGCGGTTCTGGTCTGCGGGGACTACCTCTCGCCCGTGGAGATCCCGACGCCGGAGAGTTCGATCGACGCCTACCTCGCGACGCTGGCGCGCCTTGAGTCGCTCCTCGAGCGGGCCGACTGGGTGGTGCCCGGGCACGGCGGACCGCTCGAGGCGACCACAGCCCTCGCGCTCTTGCGCGAGGACCGCGACTACCTCGACCGCTTGCGCGAGGGATCAGCGGCCGGCTCCGCCCTTCCGCCCGGCCGCCGCGACGCGGAGCAGCGACGGCTGCACGAGCGCAACCTCGCGCGGATCAGGGCAGGCGACGGCCCATGAACACGTCACGGCCGCGGAGATCCCCGTGGGCCTTGCTCGAGGTCGAGAAGCCCAGGGACTCATACAGCGCGATCGCGCCGTGGTTGTGCTCGTTGGTGTCAAGTTCGATTCGCCGCGCCCCGCGTGCGCTCGCTCGCTCGCTCGCCAGCGCAACTAGCGCGCGCCCGACGCCGCGTCCGCGCGAAGCGTCCTCGACGTAGAGATCCTCCAGCCAGCAGTCGGGCGCGGCCGTCCAGATCGAGTGGCGGAAGCGCAGTTGACAGACACCGCATGGCGGAGCCCCAGCCCGTTCGCTGCCGAGCAGGAACTCGGTGGCGGGATCGGCTGCGAGGCGTGCGACGGACGCTGCGAACGAGTCGTCGTCCGGCAGAACCTCGCCGAGCCAGTTCCGAAAGGCGATCAGCAGGCGTGTGACCTCGGCCGCCTCGTCAGCGCTTGCGCGCCACGCCTCACTCACGCTGACTCGATCACCGCGAGTGCGTCCCCCGATGCCACCGAGGAGCCAACCGAGATCGGCAGCGCGGCGATCGTGCCCGCCTTGTGAGCGGTGATCTCGTTCTCCATTTTCATCGCCTCGACGACCGCGATGAGCGCGCCGGGCTCGACCTTCGCCCCGGTCTCGACGGCGATCTTCAGCACCGTGCCCTGCATCGGGCTCCGCAGTACGTCATCGCCATCGGCGCCGCTCCCACTCCCCCGCGGGGTACGGGCCGAGCGCGGCCGCGCCGGTGCGCCGGTTGGCCCACTGTTGCCGGCGGGTCCGCTCGCCGAGCCGCTGACGCGCACGTCAAAGCGGCGACCGCTGACCTCGACCGTGTAGTCGAGCGTGACCCGCTGCTGCGCAGCGCCGTCGGCTGTCGCGGTCTCCTCGGTGCCGATCGTCGCCAGCCAGGCGTCGTCCTCGAGCAGGTCGCGGCAGGTCTCGCCGCGCTCCCACTGCTCGGTTGCCAGCAAACGGCGATGGAAAGGGATCAGCGTGCGCAGGCCCGTGATCTCGAACTCGCCAAGCGCCCGCAGCATGCGCTTGGTCGCTGCGGCGCGATCGCTGTCCCAGACGATCAGCTTGGCGATCATCGGATCGTAGTTCTGGGAGATCTCGGATCCGGCGGCGACGCCGGAGTCGACCCTGACGCCGGGGCCGGACGGCTCGCGGTAGGTCGCGATCCGGCCCGGATCGGGGAGAAAGCGCTTCGCCGCGTCCTCGGCGTTGATACGGCATTCGATTGCGTGCCCCCGCAACACGACGTCGGCCTGGGTGAAGGGCAGAGGCTCGCCGGCGGCGACGCGGATGCCGGTCTTGACGATGTCGATGCCGCTGGTCATCTCCGTCACGCAGTGCTCGACCTGCACCCGCGTGTTCATCTCGAGGAAGTAGTACTCGCCATCGGCGAGTAGCCCCTCGACGGTCCCCGCGCCGCAGTAATCGACGGCGCGCGCGGCGTCGATGGCCGCCTTGCCGATCTTCTTTCGCAGCGCTTCGCTGACCACCCAGGGCGGCGCCGGCGACTCCTCGATCAGCTTCTGGTGGCGACGCTGGATCGAACAGTCACGCTCCCCGAGGTGAACTGTGTGGCCGTGGGAGTCGGCGAGTACCTGCACCTCGACGTGACGCGGGTCGGGCAGGTAGCGCTCGAGGTAAACGGTCGCGTCGCCGAAGAACTTCTCGCCCTCACGGGCCGCGCCCTCGAAGGCCTCGCTGAGCTCCCCGGCCGACTGGGCGACGCGGAAGCCCTTGCCGCCGCCCCCACCGGCAGCCTTGACAGCCACCGGGTAGCCGATCTCGGCCGCGATGATCTTGCGCGCCGCGGTGACCGACTTCACGGGCATCGTGGTGCCCGGGACGATCTGTACTCCGGCTGCGGCCATCAGCTCGCGCGCCCTGGTCTTTGAACCCATCGCCGTGATCGCGCTCGCCGGCGGCCCGATGAAGACGATGCCCTCATCCTCGCAGCGTGCCGCGAAGGCGGCGTTCTCCGCGAGAAAGCCGTAGCCCGGATGAATCGCCTCCGCGCCGGACTCCCTGGCCACCGCGAGGATGCGATCGATGTTCAGGTAGCTCTCCGCCGGCGCGGCGCCTCCCAGCAGGTAAGCCTCGTCGGCGCGGGCAACGTGGATCGCCTCGCGATCGAGCTCGGAGTAGACAGCGACGCTCGCGATCCCGAGCTCTTCGAGCGCGCGAATGATCCGAACCGCTATCTCGCCGCGGTTGGCGACCAGGACCCTCGAGAACACCGCGCGCAGCTTAAGCCATGCCGGCGTGCTTCGCCGTGGAGGACCGCGCGCGGCTCCTGGGTGGCCGGCGGCGCGGGCATCAACGCGCAGGGTTCGCGGCCGTTTTCGCGCGCGGTGAATGCAAGCCGTGCGAGACGGCCGTCGCGCGGTTCGCCACAAGCGTTCCGGACGGTCGGGGTTGCGCGTGGCGCGGCTGTTCAACATCCGCCCGCGGGATCAGGCGACCCGCTCCCCTGCGCATAAGATCAGTCGCGACGTGTCGTTTCGCGACGAGATAACAAGGCTCGACGGTCTTGCCGAACGCCTCAAGGGGCCGATTGGCAACGCGGCCAACACCAAAGCGCTGCTGATCGAGCCGATGCTCGCGGCGCTGGGCTGGGATACGACGAGCCTCGAGGAGATGGTCCGCGACTGGCCCTTGAGCGAGACCGCCTCGATCGACTACGCCCTCAGGGTGGGCGAGTCGAATGCGGTGTTCATCGCGGTGCGAGGAGCCAACGAGAGCATCGGCGACTCACGGCTGGTCGCTCAGACGGTTGACGCCGTCAGCGACGCGGGTGTTCCCTGGTGCGTGCTGACCAACGGACTGAGCTACCGCGTCTATAAGGCCGACGAGTCGACGCCGATCGAAGCGCGGCTCGTGTTTGAGGTCGAGATCGCGGATGCCGCCACGTCGGCTGAGGCGGAGCGACGGCTCGCTCTGCTCTCGCGCGAGTCGCTGATCGACGGCAGCCTCCTGCGCCAGGGCGACCAGCTCTTCACCGACCCGCACCTCCACGAAACGCTCAGGCGACTGGCGGCGAACCCCTCAGCCGCATTCCTCGAGGCCCTGGTCGAGGCAATGGGCGAGCCGGCCGTGGCGACGGGCCGCTTGAGGGAGAGTCTCGCTCGCGTACTCGGCCTGGATGAAGGCGACGCGACTCAGCTTGGCGCCGGGCCGGCCGCGTTCGTGATGCCGGAGGCGCCGGCGGTGCTTGAGGCGCCAGAGGCGCCAGAGGTTCCAGAGGCCCCCGTGGTGCCTGAGGCGTACGAGGTCGAGCCTGCGCCGCCCGAGGTGCTGGAGGTGCTGGAGACCCTCGCGCCTGAGGTTCCCGAGGCGCCGGAGGTGTACGTCGCGCCGGAGGCGGCAGTCGTGCCCGAGGTGCTCGTCCCCGAAGCCGTCGCTCCCGAGGCGCCGGAGGTTCCCGAGGCGCCGGAGGTTCCCGAGGAGCAGGTCGCGCCGGAGGTAACCGTCCCAGAAGTCGTCGCTCCCGAGGTTCGCCCCGCGCCTGAGGTTCCCGAGGCGCCCGAGGTTGCTGAGGTTGCCGAGGCCCTCGAGCCCGTCGCGCCGGAGGTTCCCGAGGAACAGGTTGCGCCCGAGGTCACTTTCCCCGAGACGCTCCCACCTGAGGCTCCCGAGGCGCGGGAGGTTCCCGAGCTTCTCGAGCCCGCCGAGCCTGAGGCGCCCGAGATTCCGGAGGTTGCCGAGCCTGAGGCGCCTGAGATTCTGGAGGTTGCCGAGCCTGAGGCGCCCGAGATTCCGGAGGTTGCCGAGCCTGAGGCGCCCGAGATTCCGGAGGTTCTCGAGCCTGAGGCGCCCGAGATTCCGGAGGTTCTCGAGCCTGAGGCGCCGGAGGTTGCCGAGCCTTTAGCGCCCGAGATTCCGGAGGTTGCCGAGCCTGAGGCGCCCGACATTCCGGAGGTTCTCGAGCCTGAGGCGCCCGACATTCCCGAGGTTGCCGAGCCTGAGGCGCCCGACATTCCCGAGGTTGCCGAGCCTGAGGCGCCCGACATTCCGGAGGTTCTCGAGCCGTCAGCGCCCGAGGCGCCCGAGGCCGCCGCGCCGGAGCTTCGCGAGCCAGTAGCGCCTGAGGTCTCTGCTGAACCTGCGCGACCCGAGCCGTCCGGCGCTCCCGAAGATCCTTGGGCGGTCGCCCTGCCCCCCGCGACGGAGGTATCCACGACGCCGGAGGCGCCGGTCGGGGCTGCGAGCGCTTGGACGGCCGAGTTGCCGGCGGCTCCCGACGAGCCGGCTGGCCTCCCCACCGTGCCCGGCGCGCCGTCCGATGCCTGGACGGCCGAGCTGCCGGCGCCGGCAGAGTCGCCTCCGACGCAAGCCACGCCGGGCGACGCCTGGACGGCTGCGTTGCCGCAGGGGACCGACCCCGCCGGCGCTTCCGAATCCCCGGCCACTCCGAAGGATGACTGGACGGTTGCACTCCCCGAGCCGGCCGAGCCGGCCGCTACGGGTTCGCAGCCGGCGTCGTCCGTGGACGCCTGGGCCGTCGGCTTGCCGGACTCAGCGGAGGTTAGCGACGCTTCCCCGGCCCCCGCGACGTCCGGCGACGCCTGGACTGTCGGCCTGCCGGAGGCGTCCGAGGTGCCCCCAGCGCCGGCGACGCCGGAGACGCCCGCGAACGCTTGGGCGACCGGGTTGCCGGATTCCTCGCAGCAGCCCGCGGCGCCCGCGCCGCCTGCGACGCCCGCGAGCGCCTGGGCGACCGGGTTGCCGGATCCGTCCGAGGCGCCGGCGCTGTCCTCGGCGCCCGAGGACGCGCCGCCAGAGAAAGAGCCGGCGCCTGTGGTTGCCAGGAAGGGCCAGCACACGCTCGCCGACCACCTCGGCGGTAAACCCGAGGCGATCGTCGAACTGTTTGGGCAGCTCGACGAATACGCGGGTCGGCTGGATGTGACGCGGCGAATTCGCAAGCGGCACGTCGAGTATCTCCGTCGCGGCAAGCGCTGCTTCACCATCGAGGTCCAGCGTGAACGCGCGCTGCTCTGCCTCACACTGGACGCGACGGCCGTCAGCGCGTGGTCGTCGTCGCCCGGTGCGGAGAGCCGCCCCGTTGAAATCCGCGAACGGGACAAGCACCACGTGGAGTACGCCGTCGGCGACGCCGCGCAACTCGACGACGCGTATCGGCTGATCGACCTCGCTTACAACGAACCCTCCGGGCCGCAAGCGAAGGGCTGAGATGCGGTAAGCGCAGCGCTCCGTGAGGCCACCAAAAAGCCGGTGGGAGCGAGGTTCGTGGGCGCTGCCAAGGGGGCAGCATTCGCGCCGTCCCGGTCTCCAGCTAAGATCACTGCACAATGGCACTACTCGATGACGTAAGAAAAATCGCTGGGGTCGCTGAGCGGCTAAAGGGCCCGGTCGGCAACGAGGCCAACACGAAGGCACTGCTGATCGAGCCGACGCTTTCGGCTCTCGGCTGGGACACGACGAACCTCGACCACGTGCTGCGCGACTGGCCGATGCATGAGAACAGCTCGATCGACTATGCGCTCAGGATCGGCGACGCAAACGTCATGTTCATCGAGGCGCGCGGCGTCAACGAGAGCCTCGACGACCACTCGTTCACCGCGCGTGCGGTCGACGGCGCGAACGGCGAGGGCGTCCTCTGGTGTGCGGTCACCAACGGGCTGATCTACCGGGTCTACAGGACTGACGAGCAGGTTCCGACCGACCAGAAGCTCGCCTTCGAGGTCGATCTCAGCAGGGCTGCCGTTGGGTCTCCCACCGACACCGCAAATGTTCCGCTGCTGTCGCGCGAGTCGCTCGGCGACGGCAGCCTGGCGCTGTGGGGCGAGCAGAAGGTCTTCACCGATCCGCGCGTGCGGGAGGTACTCGCGGCGCTTGCGGCCAACCCGTCGGCCGCGTTCCTCGACGCGATCAACGAAGCGATCGGCGAGCACAAGGTGCCGCGCGACCGCCTGCGCTCCAGCCTCGGTCGCGTGCTGGTCATCGAGACGCCGCCGCCCGGGACGAGGGCCCCGGCGTCGACGGCTCCCGAGCCGCCGGCCCGCCCCCGCGACACGCCGATCACGCCGGATTCGAGCGTCACGATCACGAGGCCGGACGCGCCCGCGCCGGCAAGGCCCGATGCTGCTCCGCCCACCGCGCCAGCGCCGCGCGCAGCAGCGCCGCCCCCGCTGCCGGCCGAGCCACCGCGTGCGGTCGAAGTGCCGCGTGCGGTCGAGGCGCCACCGCGGCCCGTCGAGCCACCGCCCGCGACGCCCGAGACGCCGGCCGCAGATTCCGAAGCCGCGCCCGACGCTGCACCGGCCGCCGAGACTCCGGACACCGCGCACTCGCCAGAGACGGCGGCCAAGCGGAGGTTCCTGGGGGTTTCGAGAGGATCACGCGACAGCGCGACGCAGTCCGACACCGCGCCGGCCGATCCCTACGCGCCGCTGGCTCGTCCGGATGGGCCGTTCGACGAGGTGGACTTCTAAGCAGCCGGTCGGGGGGTAGGGCGCCGGCGGCACCAAGCCCCGGCGCCTCGTAACGACCTTGGCGCAGCGGCCGGTCCGCAGTCGGTCAGTTACTTCGGCTCGGCGACGATCATGCCCGCGCCGACCGTGGCGTCGGTGGATTCGTCGATCAGCACGAAGCTCCCGGTACGGCGGTTGCGCGCGTACGGGTCGATCGCCATCGGCGCGCTCGTGCGCACGCTGACACGCGCGATGTCGTTGAGCACGAGCTCGCTCGGACCCGGCTCGCGCTCCAGAGTGTCGACGTCCACGCGGTCGATCAGCGCATCGATGATCGCCGTCGCAGTGTGCGATGTGTGCTTGATCGCGTAGCGCCCGCCGGGCTTCAGCGGCTCGCTGGCCAGCCAGCAGACGTCGGCGTGGAATTCGCGCGTGACGAGCGGCGGGTCGCTGACGGCGGCGATCAGCTCGCCGCGCGCGACATCCAGATCGTCCTCAAGGCGCAGTGTCAGCGAGAGTGGTGCGACGGCCTCGTCGAGCTCGCCCTCGTAGGTGTCGATCGCGGCGATCCGCGTGCGCTGCCCGGAGGGAAGGACGACGACCTCCTCGCCCGCGCGCAGCGCCCCGCTCGCGAGCTGCCCGGCGTAGCCGCGATACTCGCCGTCGCTGCCCCCGGTTCGCACGATCCACTGCACCGGGAAGCGCGCCGGCACGTCATACGGGTGGTCGTAGGAGACCTCGACCTCCTCGAGATGCTCCAGCAGGGTCGGACCCCCATACCACGGCGTCAGCTCTGAGCGGTCGACCACGTTGTCCCCGCGCAGCGCCGAGATCGGGATGTTCAGCCAGTCGGTGACGCCGAGCTTCTCGAGGAACGGCGCGAAGTCGGCAATGATTTCGGCGAAGCGCTCCTGCGAGTACTCGACGAGATCCATCTTGTTGACCGCCACGACGATGTGCGGAATGCCGAGCAGCGCGCTGAGGAACGCGTGGCGCTTGGACTGCTCGAGCACGCCCTTGCGAGCGTCGAGCAGGATCACGGCCAGGTCGGCCGTCGATGCGCCGGTGACCATGTTGCGGGTGTACTGCTGGTGCCCGGGACAGTCGGCGATGATGAAGCGCCGCCGCGGCGTTGTGAAGTAGCGGTAGGCGACGTCGATCGTGATGCCCTGCTCGCGCTCGGCGCGCAGCCCGTCGACCAGCAGCGCCAGATCGATCTCGTCCGAGCCGCGCCGGAGCGAAACCTCGGTGACGTGCTCGAGCTGGTCCTCCAAGACCTGCTTGGAGTCGAAGAGCAGGCGGCCGATCAGCGTGCTCTTGCCGTCATCCACCGATCCGGCGGTCGTGAATCGCAGCAGGTCGAGCGTCATGCGAAGGCGCCGGCGAGCGACGACCGCGTCGGGGACAGCGCGGCCACTAGAAGTATCCGGCTTTTTTGCGGTCTTCCATGGCGGCTTCTGAGGTTTTGTCGTCGGCGCGGGTTTCGCCGCGTTCGGTGATGCGGGTGGCGGCGATTTCTTTGACGATTT
>Ga0302196_10005518_pt1 | contig 11319 bp, 11 predicted proteins | sample II_Bog_N1_3_FD_198794 | JGI IMG/M metagenome (GOLD analysis project Ga0302196, IMG submission 198794) | Peat permafrost microbial communities from Stordalen Mire near Abisko, Sweden - II_Bog_N1_3 | ecosystem: Environmental > Terrestrial > Soil > Wetlands > Peat | place: Sweden: Abisko...
AAGACCGAGGTCCAGATCATCAACAGCCACCTGGGGCTGGTCGCTCGCGAACAGCAGAACCAGGCCCGCGCCCTGGCCGGGACGGAATGGCTCAAGCGCCCCGAGTGCGCCGGGCCGACCATCCTTCTGGGCGATTTCAACGCCACCTCGGCGTCCGTGGTCTACCGCACCTTGACCGCCCGCCTGAAGGACGCCCGCAAACTGTGCCCGCACAACCGGCCGACCTCGACCTTCCCGTCGCGGTTCCCCTTCCTGCGGATCGACCACGTCTTGGTCGGCGGCGGCGTGAAGGTGACGAGCCTGGACGCGCCGTTCGGGCCGGCGACGCGGATCGCGTCGGATCACTTGCCGCTGGTGATGGATTTCGAACTGGCTGAGTGAGCCTCGCCTAGCTGGTCGAGCGACGGCGCCGCGGCGATCTGGCGCACCGCCTCATCGAGCAGCCGCTTTCGCTTGAACGGCTTCCAGGCGTCGCCAACGCCCAGCGGGTCGCCCAGGTGATAGGCGGCGATGAAGGTCGCGAGCGGGCCCAGCTTCAGCACGTCGATCGGCGCGAACCGGCCGCGCGCATTGAGCTGGTCGATCGCGCCGATCAACCCGCCGCGCCGCGCGATGGCGGTCGCGACATCGGCGCCGGTGCGGCCGAAATAATGGCCGACCAATCGATTGCGCAGGCCGGCGATAGCCTCCGAATCCGTATCGTCGCGCGCCTCGATGGACAGCTCGATCTCGGTATCGAGGCCGCCGGACCGGTTGTTGAGATTGGCCGAACCGATCCGCACCATCCGGTCGTCGACGATGGTGACCTTGGCGTGGACAATGACCGGCTTACCGGCGGGCGTGTGGGGACTGTAGGCGCGAAACCGGCCGAAGACGTCGGCCCGCTGCAAGCGGCGGATCACGATCGCCCGGGTGCGGTCCATGGTCAGCTTGTCGAAATAGCTAGGGCTGTGCTCGGTCGAGATCAGCACGATTTCCGGCCCGTTGGGCTCGGCCAGCCGCTTGGCCAGGGCCTCGGCGATGATCGGCGAGGTGAAATACTGGTTTTCCAGATAGAGCGTCCGCTCGGCCAGCGCGATGCAGCGAAGGGTCAGCGCCTGCCACTCGGCCACCAGCGAACGTCCGCCCCAGGCCGGCTCGGTCCGGGCGATCGCCACCGGTACGTCGGTCAGCACCGGCGCGAACTGGCTGGGCCAGGGGTCGTCGTCCGGCCCCGGCCTGTCGGTTGGCGCAGGCGGCAGGACCTCGTCCGTCGCCCTGCGCCAGCGCTCACGGCAGTAGTCGCCGAGCGCCCGCGCCACCGGTCCCTGCACCATCATGGTGACCTCGTGGCGGGGGGCGTGGTGATCGTGGCTGGGATCGATCCGGCGGGCGTCGTCGTCCAGGTGGGCGACGGTGTCCCAGCGGTCGACGCCGAAGTCGCCGCCGCTGCAGAACGCCACCTCGTCGTCGATCACCAGAACCTTCTGGTGATGACAGCCCCCGAGCGGCACCGCGTCGTCCAGGCGAAAGCGGACGCGCGTGCCGAGAAACCAGGCCTGGGCCTTGTGGGGGAAGAACTCCTGCGAGGCGGCGACCGGCAGGGCCGATTTCCAGATCAGCACATGGATGTCGAGGTCGGGCCGCTCGCGCGCAAGATCGATCAACATCCGGCCCATCTCGTCCGGCTCACCGCCGACCTCGAAGCCGTCCGGCTGCAGCCGCGTTCGGGGATCAAAGCCCCAGCCGATCAACTGGATCGACCGCCTGGCCTTCTGCAACGCGACCCGGGCAGCGGCGAAATAGTCCTGGACGTCGACCAGAAAGGCGACCCGATCGGCCAGATCGATGCGCCAGCAGGTGTCTCCGGGGCGCAGGAACTTCATCGTCGGATCGATCGCCTTCTGCTTACGCCGCCTCCAGCATAGCGCAGGCGAGCTTGACTAGGGAAAGCGCAACGAGCGCCGCCGTTCCATCCGAACGCGTGATCGACCCCTCGCCAACCGCGCCGATCCGATAGCCGGCGTTGGCTGACCGGCCGGCGAGGCGGCAGTGGGCGACGGCCGTCGGGTCGATCGCCCGGATCACCTCGAAAGCGGCGCGCGCGGGAGCGCCGTCCAGCAGCACCGGGATAGTCTGGCTTCGCGCGCCAAGGATGGCGCCGGCGATCGCCGCTGTCTCTCGGCCGCCGAATTGGCGCAGGCTTTCAAGCGGATCGGCGGAGGTCTTTAGCGCATCGATCAATCCATCGGCGGCCGTTTCCGAACCGGGGCCGACGCCGACCAGGATCAGCAGGTCCGGCTGTTTGGCCAGCACCTCCATGCCGAACGCCATGGTCGCGGCGCACTCGCGCTCGCTCATCACCGGACCGGCGGCGGGATCAGGCAAGGGCCGGTCGAGCGCCAGGTCGAACACGTCCAGGCCCGCGCCCAGGCTCTGCGCGCCGCGACTGATTTCCGCCTCGCCCGCCGCGACCGCCTCCATGAAGGCGCGGATCTCGGCGATGTCGCCGCCGGCGTGCGCGCCGGCGTAGAGGGCCAGGATCGGCCGCACCACCCTGGCCTTGCCGCGCCAGGCCGCAATCCAGTCAGCGGCCGCGGCGACCTCGCCGAGATCGGCGGGCGCGGGATGGGCGGTCGGCGCATGCCCCGGCGCCTGGGCGATCAGGGCGCGGATGTCGGCGAACGGGCTTGTGGGCGCGGGGCTGTCGGTCATGGTCGGCGGCATAGCCCGAACCTCGGCCGCGTCAAAGCCCGTCCGGGCACGCGCCTATCCGCCCGCATCCGCCAGAGCCCTGTACCGATGCACGGGCGGCGGCATGACCGACTCCGGTCCCTTCACGCTCCTCCAGATGATCTCGTTCAGCTCGTGCATCGGCGCGCGGTCCTCGTCGGCGAGGTCCATCTTCGAACTTGCCCCCGCTCCCCAGGCGGTCACCGCGTTCTTCGCGTTCAGATCAACTTGCGCCGGCAAGCCGTTGAATGGCGTCAGATCCGCCGTCGTTCCGAAGGCGGCGTAGAAGGGGATGGCGGCCGCGTCGTACTGGCTCATCGGCGGCAGGCCGAGCAGCAGCTCCATGGTGCGGATCATCGAGCTCGTCGAATAGAGAGTCGAGTCGACCGTCCCGCGCCGGATATAGGGGCTGATCGCCAGCGCCACCGTGCGGCGCGCGTCGACATGGTCGGGACCATCCTGGGCGTCGTCCTCGATGACGAAGATGGCGGTGCTCGGCCAGTAACGGCTGTGGCTGACCCGATCGACCAGCTGGCCCAGCGCGTAGTCGTTGCTGGCGACGGCGGCCACGGGGGTGAAGGCGCCGGGCAGCGTTCCCTTGGTGTGGTCCTCCGGCAGGCCCATGACGATGTAGTTGGGCAGGCGCTTGTCCGGATCTGGGCTGTCAAAATTCGCCTCGTACTGGTCGAATTCCTTGAGGAAAACCTTGACATTCTCAGTGTCTCGCACCGCGAAGTTCTTATAGTCTGGCGCGACGTGGCCGCGCAGGCCGGCGATGCCGGGCGCGGCGTCCATGGTCGCGCCGGTGCTGACGCGGGTCGCGTACTCGCCATAGCTGCGATAGGTCAGGCCATGGCGCCGGGCCAGATCCCAGAAGTAGCCGGCGGCGGGCACATAGGCGGGCGGGCGGCCCAGCGAGGAATGGCCGCCATAGTTGGCCGGCCAGCTCTTCTCGTTGAAATCCGTCGCATAGGCGGCGTTGGACCAGGAATGGCCGTCCTCGCTGACCTCGCCGTCGGCGTAGAGGTTGTCGAAGGTGACGAACTGCTCGGCCATGGCGTGGATGTTGGGCGTAACCTTGGCGCCGAAGATCACCAGGCGTGGATCGCCATTGGCCCGTGGCAGGTCGCCGAGCACCTGATCGTAGGTCCGATTTTCCTTGATGATGTAGATGATGTGCTTGATCGGCGAGCCGGCGCCCACCTTGGCCGGCACGATCGACGGCCGCGCCGAGGTGCGGGCCTCCTGCAGCAGGGCGTCGTGATAGGGCGTGTCGGCCAGCACCTGGCGTGAATAGGCCGGCAGGCGGCGCATCAGCCCGTCGAGCGGCAGACGCTCGATACTGCTCTTCTGCAAGGTCTTCACGCTTTCGTCGCCGTCCCAGGTCGAGGCCAGCGGGCTCTCGGGTCCCCTGGTGTCGGCGTGGCCGATCTCGCCCTTGGCCGTGCCGATGTAGAGGGCGCGGCCGCCCTCTCCGAGCGCCAGAGCGGATGGGTACCAGCCGGTGGGGATGAAGCCGGCCACCTCGCTGTGCGCCCGCTCTCCGATCCGCACCACCGCCAGATCGTCGTTGTCCGCGTTGGCGACGAACAGCAGGCCCCGCTTGCGATCGAGCGCGAGCGCGTTCGGCGTCGCCCCCTCGGGCGCCTTGGGCGACAGGGTCGTCGAAATCCGCTCGATCACCGCCAGCTTGCGCGTATCGATGACGTCGACGGTGTTGTCGCCCGAGCAGGCCACGAACAGGCGCCCGTCGGCGCTGAGCGCCATGTCGTTGGGATTGGCGCCGACCGCGACGGTGGCGATCGCACGCCGGACCCGCGTGTCGATGATGCTGACCGTGCGGCTGGACCAGTTGGAGACGTAGAGGCGTGAGCCGTCCTGGTTCAACACCGCCTCATAGGGACTGACGCCGACCGGGATGTGACCTTCAAGTTTGCCGCTTTGGGTGTTGAAAATACTGACGTTCGACGGGTCGGCGCTGATGCCGCGATCCGTCGCGTAAAGCAGCGGGCGCCGGGGATCGGCCGCCACGCCCGACCACCAGACCTGGTCGATCGGCTTGGCCTCGCTGAACCGGGCGATGGGCTGGTCGGTCAGCCGCCCGTCGCGGTAGCCGAAGGCGTAGACCGGCGCGAGCGTCTGCTTGTCCTTGTCGCCCGCCGCATTGCCGCCGGCGACATAGAGGGTGCGCCCATCCCGCGACCAGGCCAGGCCCAGCCAGGCGGACTTGATGGCGACGGTCTGGGCGGCCTTGTGGGTTTTCGCGTCGATCACGGTCAGACCATGCGGCAGATAACCGGAATTGACGGCGATGATGGCGCGGTGGTCGGGGGTCGCGACCAGCTTCAGCACCAGATCGCCGAGGTCGGCGATGTCTGGCGCGGCGGGCGTGATGCGCCAGCCGTTGGGCAGGTTGGCGCCGCCCGGGATCGGTCCTGGCCGTTCGGTCGTCGCCGCGCCGATTTCGCGAAGCGCCGAAGTAGCGGGGACGGCGGCCAGGCTGAGCCCGGCCAGGGCGGCGGCGAACCAGGCGCGGTGTCTTACGATCATGACCTTCCCCCCCGCTTGGCCGCACTCGGCGGCCCTGCGCCAGTCTAAGCCGACCGGCATGTTGGTTTGGCGACAGGCGCCCCGGGAAACGAGGATGGTACAATAGGGCCAAGCCATACCGGGAGTGACGATGACCGACGCGCCAAACGCCGCCAGCTTGAGGCTGAACGCCGCCCAGCTCAATGATTTCATGGCCAGGGCCTTCCCCGGCGTCGAGCGGGGGCCGGGCGTGGTGGCCGAGGCCGAACCGGGGCGGGTGCGGTGCGTGATTCCGTTCAATCCCCTATCGCTGCGACCGGGCGGCGTGATCTCCGGGCCGACCATGATGTCGATGGCCGACACAGCCGCCTATGCCCTGGTCCTGGCCCATATCGGCGAGGTTCCCATGGCGGTGACGACCTCGCTGACCATCCATTTCCTGCGGCCCTGCAAGCCGGGCGACCTGGTCGCCGACGCGACCCTGCTGCGGCTGGGCCGGCGGATCGCCACCTGCGACATCCGGCTGTGGACCGAGGCGGCCGACAAGATCGCGGCCCAGGCGACCGTGGCCTATGCGATACCCGCGGACATCTAGTCCAACAGGCGTAGGCCTTGCACATCGGCCGTCGGGACGGCACATCAGGCCGATGGAGCCGAGCCCCCCGTCCCGCCGCGCGATCACCACGCCCTGCATCAAGGTGTGCATGGTCGATGGCCAGTCCGGCCTGTGCCTGGGATGTTTCCGCACCCTGCCGGAGATCGCCCAATGGGCCCGGTTCACGGACGACGAGCGCGACGCCCTGATCGCCGCCCTGCCCGCGCGACGCGGCCGCATCGCCCCGGAAAAGCTCGGCGACGCCTGAGCGCCGGTCGCCCCGGATCGGCGTCGCGCCGTTCACAGGTTGCAAACCGCTTTGCGCTCATAGTCTCCGCCCAAGGGGGTCAGAACGGCCCTCAAAAAGGCCGAGATGGCGGGGCGCTGGATGCTGAGGTTCGCAGTCATTGGGTTCGTCGGGGTGATCGCCGCGGCCGCCTCGGCCCAGGCGGTGATCGCGATCGGCCATAGCCAGAGCGCCCCCACCCTCAGGCCGGCCCAGGCCATCGCCGACGTCGCAACCTTGCCCGCCGGGACCGGATCGGCCGCCCAGGTCATCAAATCCCCCGACGGCCACTACTGGGCCGACGCCAACGTCAACGGCAAGGCCGTGCACCTGCTGGTCGACACCGGCGCGACCGCCGTGGCCCTGACCGCCGATGACGCCCGCCGGCTGGGCTTCCAGCCCGAGAGCCTCGACTACGCCTACCAGGTCACCACCGCCAACGGCCCGGCCCGCGCGGCCAAGGTCAACCTGGCCAGCGTCTCCGTCGCCGGCGCGGAAATCTCCAACGTCGACGCCCTGGTCATCGACCGTGGGCTGCAGACGTCGCTGCTGGGCATGACCTATCTGGGACGGCTGTCGCAGTTCGAGGCCACCCCCACCTCGATGATCCTGCGCCCCTGAGCCATCCGAGCCTTCGCGGCTAGACCGCCGGCGGGTCGCCCGGCGCCGGAGTCTGCTTTTCCTCGCCCTCGTTCGCCTCGATCAGATGCTTCGACGGCGGATCCATCACCTCGCCGAAACCGAGCATCAGCGCGGCGACGCCGATCCCGCCGCGGACCTTGCCGCCAAAGCGCCGGGCCCCGTAGGCGACCACCGGCGCGGCGATCAGCACGATCGCCAACGCGACGAGGTATTGCGCCCAGCGCGGCATCAGCCGGCGCCGGCCATCGCGACCTTGGCCTCGGCATCGTCACGACGCCGCGCGCGCGCGTCTTGGATGGCGGCGAGTGCGTGATCGATCACATCCGCCCCAGCCCCGGTCCGCACGCCCTCGACGGTCAAGATCCGCCGCCAGGTCCGCGCGCCGGGCTGACCGTGAAACAGGCCGATCATCGGACGCACCAGCGCCGCCAGGCTCACGCCGCGCGCGAGACTGGCCGCGACGTAGGGCCGGTAGCGCTCGACGGCTTCGATATCGTCCACGTCCGGCCCAGCCTCGGCGAACAGCCGCCGATCCACTTCGCCCAGCAGCCCGGGCTCGTGATAGGCCGCGCGACCGAGCATGACGCCATCGACATGGCCCAGGTGCGCTTCGGCTTCATCGAGCGAAGCGATCCCGCCGTTGATGACGATAGTCAGATCCGGTCGTTCGGCCTTGAGCCGATAGACCAGCGGATAATCAAGCGGCGGAATGTCGCGATTTTCCTTTGGGCTCAGACCCTTGAGCCAGGCTTTTCGCGCGTGCACGACGAAGGTGGTCACGCCCACCGCGGCGCACCGGTCAACCAGGTCGAACAGGCTGACTTCTGGGTCCTGGTCGTCGACGCCGATGCGGCATTTGACCGTGGCGGGAATGGCGACCGCATCGGCGATGGCGGCCATGCAGTCGGCGACCAGCGCCGGTTCGCGCATCAGGCAGGCGCCGAAGCGGCCGCTCTGCACCCGGTCGGACGGGCAGCCGACATTCAGGTTGATCTCGTCGTAGCCGAAATCCTCGCCGATCCGCGCGGCCAGCGCCAGATCCGCCGGCTCCGATCCGCCCAGTTGCAACGCCACGGGATGCTCACAGGCGTCGAACCCCAGCAGCCGCTCGCGGTCCCCATGCAGCACCGCTCCGGTCGTCACCATCTCGGTATAGAGCAGCGCCCGGCGCGTCAGCCCGCGATGGAAGACGCGGCAATGCCGGTCGGTCCAGTCCATCATCGGGGCGACGCAAAGGGTGTGGGCGGAGGCTGTCACAGCCCGCAGATAGGCGAATACAGGCCGTCAGACCAGGGTCGAGCCGGTGGGCGGCGCCGGTCTTCCGATTTCAGGGGTTGCCCAACTCAATCTCACGACATATCGTACGATATGTTTCACGATCATCATCACAAACATCGACACACGCTCCACGCCATAGGCCGGCGAGGCGGGCGTCACGGCTGGGGCCACGGCGGCGGCGGATTCTGGGGATTCGGCGACGGCGGCGTTCCCGGCGCGCGCAAGCTATCCTCGGCCGACCTTCAGCTGGTCATCCTGGCCTTGCTGGAGACGGCGCCGGCGCACGGCTACGAGCTGATCAAGGCCGTCGAAGACCGCTCGGCCGGCTTCTATACGCCCAGCCCCGGCGTCATCTATCCGGCCCTCACCTATCTGGAAGAGATCGGCCACGCCGCGGTCGAGCCCCAGGGCAACCGCAAGCTCTACAGCCTCACTGACGCCGGCCGCGAAAATCTTGCGGCCAACCGCGCCAACGCCGAGGCGATCCTGGAGGCGCTGGGCCGGATCGGCGGGCGAATGGACGATGTCCGCGAAGCCTTCGCCGGCCTGGGCGACATCGACCCCTCCGCGTCCGACGACCTGCACAGGGCCAGGCATGCGATCAAGCACGCGCTCGCGCGCAAGCGTGGCGCGTCGCCCGACGAGATGCGACGGATCGCGGACATTCTGAAGCGGGCCACGGCCGAAATCCTCGGCGACCGCAAGGCGAAACAGTAGGACCGGCCGATGACCGCCCGCACCGATATGACCGATCCGCTGGTCAATCCGCCGTCCAAGCGCACCAACGCCGCCAAGGTGCGCCGGGCCGCCGCGCATCCGGATCGTCCGGGCCAGGGCTGCAAGGCCGAGCCGGGCGCCTACGTCCCGGTCGTCGATCACGCAAAATGCGAGGGCAAACGCGACTGTGTCGAGGTCTGCCCCTACGAGGTGTTCGAGGTCGAGACGATCGCAAAGGCCGATTATCGCGCCCTGCCTTTGCGGTCGCGCCTGAAGGTCTGGATTCATGGCATGCAGACCGCCTACACGCCCCGCGCCGACCTGTGCCTGGCTTGCGGGCTCTGCGTCGTCGCCTGTCCGGAAGGCGCGATCAGGCTGGCGCCGCGCGGTTGAGCGAATATCGGCCTACCGCCGCAGCGTGATCCCCACGCTGACGATCCGTGGGGCGCCATAGCTGACCACCTTGTCTGTTCCGACCGCGGTCGCGACCTCGGCGTTGAAGGCGTTCTGGGCGTCAAGGAAGAGGTCGGCGCGCGGGTTGAGGCGCCAGGTGGCGCGCGCGTCGGCGACGGTGGCCGGATTCAGCGGGTTGGTGTTGAGGTCATCGTCGTAGCGGTTGGCCTCGTATCGGACATCCGCCGTCAGGGTCAGCCGGTCGCTCGCGCGCCAGTCGGCGGCAGCGGTCGCGGTATAGATCGGCGCCTGGGCCGGACGCTTGCCGGTCAGTTGGGGATCGATCGACCCGCCGCGCACCCGCGCGTCCGTGGCCGCGAAGGCCGCGCGCAGGGTCAGTCGGTCACCGAACAGCCGCTCATGGGCCTGGGCCTCGAAGCCGATGGCGTCGATGGTCGGCACATTGCGGCGCTGCTGGGTGGTGGGCGTCAGGGTGACGTTTATGATTGGGTCGACCAGCTGGTTGACGAAGACGTCCGCGTCGACGCCGCCGTGGGCGAAGTCGCGCCCGACGCCAGCCTCGCCGCCATAGAGCTTTTCCGGCTGCAGATTGGCGTTGGCCGCGATCGACAGATTGCCAACGCGATAGGGGCGGTAGAGCTCGTTCAGGCTGGGCGGTCGAAACCCGGCATAGGCGTCGGCGCGGGCGTAATACTCACCCCCCAGATCGCGGCGGACGCCCACCCGCGCGGTCGGCACGGTCCCGCCCTTCGCGGCGTAGCTCTGGGGCGTTGACACCGGCGCGCCCGTCGCGATCGCCGTCTGCAGCAGCTTGCCGTCCCAATCGCGCCAGTAATCCAGCCGGGCGCCCCCGGTCAGGAGCCAGCCGTCCTGCGACAGCGAGCCCTCGGCATAGGCGCCGGCGACCAGATCGCGGCCGCCCGCAATGCGCCGGTCTTTGAACGATCCGGACACGTAGCTGTAGAGCTCCTGGGTCTCGCCCTCGGCCGTGCGCCCATCGACGCCGAGTTCCCAGCTCCAGCGATCAGCCGCGCGGCGGACGGCGCCGTTCAGGCCCAAACCGTCGGCGGGGGTGGCGTATTGCAGGTCAGCGGGCGTCGCGGTGGCGTGGCCCGCGGCCTCGGACAGCGACAGCTGCGAGAACCCGGTCTGGCGCGCCCAGATCTGCAGGTCGGCGCCCACGTCGCCGGCAGTGGGCTGGCGCGCCCAGCTCAGGCTTTCAGAGGTTCCCTCGGCGCGCGCAAAGCCGTTCGAGACGCCGGTGGCCTGATCCTGGCCATAGCCCGAAATCCGCGCGGCGAAGGTCCCGCCGGCGAGCGCTGTGGCGTAGCGGGCCGAGGCCTGGCGGTCGTCCAGCTCCAGCCGGTCGTCCGCCGCGCCGCGCCCGGCGTTGACGGCCGTCCAGCCATCGGAGTGCTCGCCCGACGCGCTGAGAAACAGATCGCCGGGCCCGACCGCCACGTCGCCAACGCCGGCGGCGCGCTCATAGCCCAGACCGCCCGCGGCGAGGTCGCCCTCCCAGTCTCCCGGCGGCGGCGCGCGTTCGGTCAGCGCGACCGTGCCGGTGAGCGCGCCCGCGCCATAGGGTCCCGCGCCGGCGCCGCGCACCACCTGGACGCCTTCGATCGCTTCCGACGGCAGGTTGCTCCAGATCACCCAGCCGCCGAACGGGTCGCCCTGGGGAACGCCATCCAGGGTCACCAGCGCCCGCCCGGCGCCCGTGGGCGCTATGGCGCGCATGGACACGCCCTCGACCGTCGGGTTGGCCGACAGGCTGGAGGAGCGCCGGAACAGCGACAGCCCCGGAACCTGCTCCAGCGCCTGATCAAGCCTGGGCTGGTCCGCCAGGGCGGTCCGGGTGACCTGAACGACGGAATAGACCGTCTCGGCGACGGTCGGCGCCAAGCGCGCGGCCGAGACCGTCACCGTGGCGACGACGGCGGGCTGATCGGGCGGCGGCGCGGCGGCGGGCATGGTCAGCTTCTATACTCAAGCCTGCTGCGCACAATTGCGCCGGCGCCACGCCCGGTGGGATTCCGGTCTAATATCTCGCGCATCCCCGAGGGCATTCGCCGCGATGAGCGGTGCGCAGCTACCGCCCCTTGAACGCCGCGGGCCGCTTCTGCAGAAAGGCAGTGACCCCTTC
>Ga0302196_10005527_pt1 | contig 11309 bp, 7 predicted proteins | sample II_Bog_N1_3_FD_198794 | JGI IMG/M metagenome (GOLD analysis project Ga0302196, IMG submission 198794) | Peat permafrost microbial communities from Stordalen Mire near Abisko, Sweden - II_Bog_N1_3 | ecosystem: Environmental > Terrestrial > Soil > Wetlands > Peat | place: Sweden: Abisko, Stordalen...
GAATTCCGGCTTGCCTCCGAGGGCCACCGGCGCCTCGGCCTTACCTGGCAAGGCTACGCTGGCGAGGAAGGGAATGATCACTCCGGCATCACCGCAGCAGGCGAGCACATGCTTGCTCGCTGGATCATAGATGATGCAGTCCGGATCCTCTGCGGTGGCGATGGTGCCCAGCGTGGCGTTTGTCGTAAGATCGAAAACCGTCGATGTTGCCGCCTTGCCGTTGCTGGTGAATCCCCGACCGGCATCGACGGCGAGTGCAACGCCATGCACGCCATCCGTGCCGGGGATGTCGGCGATGAGCGCACCGGTGACGGCATCCAGCACCATAGTGTGACTGGTCCGCGGCACATAGAGGCGCTTGCCGCTGGGGTCGCAGATCAGGTAATCCCAGCGCCCTTCGCCGCCGACCTTGTATGCTGCGGTGACTGCGAACGCCGGTGCATCAGCCGCCTGCATCACGGCCGAGAGCCCCAGAAGGCCGAGTGTGAGCGGTGCGAGTATGGTGCGCATGCTGATCACCCCTGAATCACGAGCATGACCGTGGTCCAGCATGCCCCTGCTCACGGCGCAGCTGAAACCCGACTCGGGCGATAGCTTAGTCGTGGTAGCGACGAGGCCAGGCCCAGCTGACGGTATGCACACGCGAGCATGAATCGGTTTGCTAGTGCAGGCGGGCATCGTCCAGAGTACCGGCTGCGCGTGCCTTTGACGGCCGACATGACCTTCGTACCGATCTGTGCTCACGCTCGTGCCGGTGCGGTCGCCGTGGCGGACTCTCACTCCTCAGTCATGCCCAAAACTGCCAAGTCGGCCGACTGGAAGCACGCCATCGCGCATGCAGCGCCGTCGGCGAGGGGTGTGATGATGACAATTGCCACATCACCCCCCGAATTGTCGGTGTGCTCGAGGAACTCTGCGACATGACCGCAGGTGTCGTCATGAGGCTGTCATCATCGCCAGATGCAACCGCTCCGCGCGATGGGATCGGCATGATCTTCGCGTTGGCTCCCGCGACCCGGCACGCGGACCTGCCGACCCCGTGAGATAAAGGAACCAACCATGACCATCTCCAGCATCGACTCGAGCAGCCAGTACTCCCTGCTCATGCTCATGGCGCAGAACTCCACCACAGCAACGACACCGACGACGAGCACCAGCGGCTCCAGCGCGGCCAGCACGGACTCGGCGTCGATCAGCCAGAGCAGCTTTGCCGCCCTACTGCAGAACCAGACAGGGAGTTCAGCGGGCCAATCCTCGGCGCTTACCGATGCCCAGGCCGCCCAGATCGGCTCGGTCATCCAACAGAACGATCCCGCGCTCTATGCCGCTCTTGATACGGGCAATACGCCAACGCTGACACCCCAGGATCTGGCTTCAGCAACCCAGGCCCTGCAGGGTGCCACCACCACGAGTGAGACCCACCACCATCACCATCACCATGGCGGGGGCGGGGGCGGGGCCGATGCGCTGCTCGGCACTTCCTCATCGGAACCATCAATCGATTCGGTCTTCGGTTCGAGCTCGGCATCCTCGAGTGGGACGAGCAGCCAGTCGGATTCCTTCGCCTCGCTGTTCTCCTCCAGCAGCCAGAGCAGCTGGCAATCCAGCTTGACCGCCAATCAGGTTCTCGACTCGCTCACCTCGTCATCGACCTCAACCACGCAAACCTGACGACGATCCGCGAGCCCACCCTGATACCGCGACCTCCCTGGCATGCCGGTGGAGGTCGCAGTGCGTGGTGGCGCCTGCCACCATCCGGCCAATGGCGTGCAATTGATGCATCGTAAAGAGGCATGGTGTCGGCCATGCGTCGGATGATGCACATCTCCCCGCCAGGGGGCCTGGCCTGATCCGCCAAGAACCCGGGCGGGACATTGTGCTCAAGTCCACTGTACCGGTGCCGATCCTACTGTGGGGGAGCACGGACCTCCCCAGCGTGCCTCGGTTTGGGAATGGCATGGACGCCATCTGAGAATTCAGCCTGCGTCCCGTTGAGCCCCCCTCAACGCTCACCTCCCGAGTTGACCATGCACATTACCAACGCGCTCTATCTCCCGGTCCAGAGCCAGGCTCCGGCCACCACCCCACCCGCCACGCAACTGACCAGCGCGACCGGCAGCGCCTCGTCCGCCGCGACGACGGATAGCGCCACCTTCAGTCAGCAGGCGCTGCAGGCGCTCGACCAGCTGCTCGAGCAGCTGGCCGCCCAGGCGGACGAGCAGCCGCCAGCGTCTGGCAGCACGGCAGCGCCCGCCCCGACCTCGGCGGCCACCAGCGCCGCCCCGTCGTCCAGCACCGCCAACCCTGATGCAACCGGAGCGCTGCTCAATGCCCTCCAGGTGCTCGCGCAGGCAGACTCTGCCGAAACCCCGTCAAGCACCACCCCCGCGGTATCCCAGCAGCGATTGACCCAGATCTCAAACGAACTGCAGCAGGCAGATCCAACCCTCTTTTCCCAACTGGACACCGATGGCGGTGCCACCCTCAGCCTATCTGATCTGCAGAATGGCCGCAGTGCCATCAACAACGCGCTCCAGCAGGCCAATCCCCAGCTCTTCGCCCAGCTGAATACCAGCGGAACAGGCCAGCTCACCGATAGCGAAATCAAGAACAGCCTGACCCATGCGCCTGCATCCGGCGGGCACCACCACCATCATGGATCGCACGGGGGCGGCTCCGGTGGGGCATCATCGTCTTCGTCCAGCAGTTCGTCATCAACCTCATCCAGTGTCTCCCCCCCGGCATCGTCCAGTTCCGATTCCACCGACAGCTCCCTCAGCGAGCTGCTTCTGGAACTCGACAGCACCCAGACCAGCACGACCGCGCCCTCGGGGACTGGCTCGACCACGGTGAGCACGCAGTTCCAGCTCCTGGCGCTCTATTCCCAGAATACCACCCCTGGCAGCTCCTCTGGGTGATGACCGCTCCAAGGCCCGGGGCAGCCCCACCCAGGCGAAAGGCAGGGCCACCGGCTTCGGTGCGCCTGCCAGCGTCCGGCGACTGGGCGGATACATCTCATCACGATATTTAAGCAGTTGCAGTGTATACCCTTATGGTGATATGCGCGGCCTCTGCCATATCCAGTGCGGCTTTCCGGTTGTGTATCACGGCAGTGCAGATTACCCCATTTGATAGGTCAGCCGTTGTCGCTATCGTCCCGCCTCGTCGGGCCCAACAGCGCGCGAGGAGCATGCCAATGCCGGATGAGCAGTCGCAGCAGAAAACCTCTTTCACCAGATGGATGGTCACCTTCTTCGGCGGCTTACTCTTCCTGGTCTACTTCGTCATTCCTGGCTTCGTCATGGGGTCCTACCTGAATCTGATCCACTACCAGGGCAAATCGACCCCCGAGACCGTCAATGCGGCCTTCCTGCCCTCCACGATCATGGGGCAGATCTGCCCACCGCTCGGGGTGATCTATGATCTCGAGCTGAAGATGGTGTGGCTCCCGACAAGCTGACCACCTGCTCAACGGGGGATCGTGGCGGAGCGACCCCGAGCAGCATGTGAGTCGGGCGTCGCAGATCTGCGGGGGAGCCATGGGCGGGAGCGATCCAGAAGCTTACCATCCCTCCAGATCCCCTCGCCCCTCCCCGGCCGTCGCGCCGGCACTCCTGCACCAGTCGGCCTGAATGTCATTACGAGCGCTGTGCTTCCTTCTCTTCCTCACCACCCTCTCCCTGATCCTGGCCATCGGATGCCTGCCCGGGAGCCTCCCTGGCGATGCCGCCCAACCGGGAGGCCTCCCTCCAGCCGCCAGCCCAGTCCAGGCTCGCGCTGCGGAGCATCATGTCGACCTGCTCGACCATGCCTCGCCCTATCCTGAGGCATCTGTCGCCTATCGCTGGGTGGAGATCATAGAAGAAGCGGCCGCCCGCCGCGTCGATCGGATAGGCGCGAAGCCGACGATCATATCCCGCGACATGATGATCTCCTGCACTGGGATGTTCGACGCCTGGGCCTGCTACGATGACCGTGCCGTGGGGACGCGTCTAGGCCATGCGCTCAGGCGTCCGGCAGCCGAGCGCACCCAGGCGAACAGAACCATCGCCATCGGCATAGCGGCATGCCGCTGCCTCGAGGATCTCTATCCCGAGGATACCACCTGGATCGATGCCAAGGCGGTGACGATGGGGATCGACCACCATGATCGGGATGCGGATCCCGCCCATGCGGCCGGGATCGGCAATCTGGTGGCGGCGGCATTGCTCTCCTATCGGCACCATGATGGCGCAAACCAACTCGGCGATGAGAGCGGCTCCGATCACACGCCCTATGCGGATTACACCTACTATCGGCCGACCCGCGGACCCGATGAGCCTCTCGACCCGGATTCCTGGCGACCGATCCCCTTCAGCGATGGCAAGGGAGGAATCATCCGTCCCGGGTTCCTCACTCCCCATTGGTACCGGGTCGCACCGGTCGGTCTGGTGAGCGCCGACCAATTCCGCCCTCCTCCCCCGCCCAAGGCGGACTCGGCGCAAATGCGCACCGAGGTCGACGAATGCATCGCATGCAATGCGCATCTGACCATCGAGCAGAAGGCGGTAGTCGAATTCATGCGCGACGGGCCACGGTCCACCGGACAATCGGGGCATTGGTTGCGCTTCGCACAGGACCTGTCGCACCGCGACCGCTATGACCTGGACCAGGACGTGAAACTGTTCTTCTGCGTCGCCTCGGTGGCCTTCGATGCCTTCATCGCCTGCTGGGATGCCAAACGCTACTACAATACCTCGCGCCCCTACTGGTACGTGCGCTACCTCAAGAAGGGACAGCTGATCCAGGGATATGCTGGCCCCGGCCTCGGGGTAAAAACGATCCCCGCCGAACAGTGGCTCCCTTACTCGCCGATGACCTTCCTCACACCCCCCTTTCCCGGCTACTCCTCCGGCCATGCGACAGTGAGCGGGGCCGCCTCCAAGATCCTCGAGCTCTTCAGCGGCAGCGACCGCTTCGCTGTCATCGCCCGGCGGTGCGCCGGAGCATTGACGGAGCCGGGAATCCCCATGGCCCGAATCCAGGCCGTCGAGGGGAAGCCGGCGGAGAACGCCCCCGATTCCTGCGTCGTCGATCTGGTACTGCCGACCTTCTCTGGCACCGCCGATCTGGCCGCCTTGTCCCGCATGCTCGGCGGCTACCATATCCGTAGCGACAATGAGGCCGGACTGGCGATGGGACGCGCGCTTGCCCTATACTGCTTCCCCAGGTACCGCGCCTTCTGGGACGGCAACGCCCAGCCGACATCACGCTGATCAGCTGGATATGTCCCGCGCCCCGATGCCTTGCCCGCCCGGCCAGGCCGGCCCGGGGGGAGGCGTCGACGATATCGCGAATGGGCATGGCCAGGTCCTTCCACCAGAGCATCATGCCAGCATGATGCCCCCGTCCGGCCTGACCCAGGCAGGTTCATATACATCGCACCTTGCAGCCTGGATCGTGCTGTGCCTGGGCGCCATCCTGCTCGTGGATTGCGGCGACCAGCCGAGTTTCCCGGTAGTCGCAGTGCAGACGCCGCCGTCACCGGGCGACCCTCAGCAGCACCACCATCGCCTTGCCCGCAGTAGCAGCCCCTACCTGCTCCAGCATGCGGACAATCCCGTCGACTGGTATGAATGGGGTGACGAGGCCTTCCATGCCGCGAAGGACCAGGATCGCCCGATCTTCCTGTCAGTCGGCTACGCGACCTGCCATTGGTGCCATGTCATGGCGCGCGAGTGCTTCAGCGATCCGGCGATCGCCGCCTACATGAATGAGCACTTCATCTGCATCAAGGTCGATCGCGAGCAGCGCCCAGACATCGATCAGGTGTACATGGAATTCGTCCAGCAGACCACCGGCAGCGGCGGCTGGCCGATGAGCGTCTGGCTGACCCCAGAACTGAAGCCGCTGTTTGGCGGCACCTACTTCCCGCCCACGGACCAGGGCGGCCGTCCAGGCTTCCTGAGCATCCTGCGCCGGATCGACGAGGTCTGGCACCGCCAGCGGGCCGATCTCGAGCATCAGGCCGCACAGGGGCTCGCCGCGCTGCAGGCGCAGATCGCCGCCTCCGCCCCTGGCGGTGCGGAGCCCGCCGGCACGACTCCGGCGGCGACCCTGGTCGACGCCTTCCGCGCCGACTTCGATGCCGTCCATGGGGGATTCGGGGACGCTCCCAAATTCCCCCGTCCAGCGGCGCTTGCGGCATTGCTGCGCGCCCACCGCCTCCAGCTCCCCACCGCAACCGGGCATCCTGCCCTGGATATGGTGGTCACCACCCTCAGGAGCATGGATCACGGTGGCATCCACGACCACATCGGCGGCGGTTTCCACCGGTACTGCACTGACAATGCCTGGAGCATCCCCCATTTCGAGAAGATGCTCTATGACCAGGGACAGCTGGCAGCGCTGAGCGCAGAGGTGTTCCGGCTGACCGGTGATCAGGAGTTCGCCGCGCTCGCCCGCGACCTCTGCTCCTATGTGATACGCGATCTCAGCGAGCCGTCTGGCGCCTTCGTCGCCGGCGAGGATGCCGACAGCCAGCTGATTGCGGGTAGCGCCGAGCATGACGATGGCGCCTTCTATCTGTGGGACGATGCTCAGATCGCCAATGCACTGACCACGCAGGAGGCGGCTGCCTTCCGCAGGCGCTTCGCCCTCGTGCCATGCCATGCGTTGGGTGCGCAGATGGAGCAGGCCCACGAAGGCGCGATCCTGGTGATCGCCGAGGCGGATGCCGACATCGCCAAAGACATGGGGCTGGAGACAGTGCAGGTCGATGCCCTGGTCGCCTCGTCGATCGCCAAGCTGGCAGCAACGCGTCGGCAGCGTCCGCGACCGCAGCAGGACGATACAGTCATCACGGCCTGGAATGGCCTGATGATCTCCGGTCTCGCCCGCACTGCCGCACTGCTCGATGAACCGCGCTATGCCGAGGCCGCCAGCGCAGCGGCGCTCGCCATCCGCAACCACCTCTACGATGCATCTAGCGGAACCCTGTACCGCAGCTGGCGGCATGGACGACGTGATCCAACCCCGGGATGCGCCGCCGATTATGCCTTCCTCGCCCAGGGCCTGATCGATCTCAGCGACGCCACGGGCGATGCCTCCTGGCTGGCGTGGGCATGCGAGCTGCTGCGACGCCTCGATCGCGACTTCGCCGATCCGCAAGGTGGCTGGTACGATACCGATGGGCACGATGAGCGCATCCTGGTGCGTACCCGGACTTCTGGTGACTTTGCCGAACCTGCACCCTCGTCGGTCGCGCTGTCTGCTGGCGTGCGGGTGGCCGAACTGCTCCAGGATCGCGCCTACCGCGAGCGGCTCGCCACCGTCAGCACGGCGTTGCGCCGACGTGCGCTGAAGGACCCCCTCGGCATGCCATTGTGCCTCGCCGCGACGACGCTCTCGGAGCATCCCTTGACGCGTGTCCTCATCAGCGGCGCGGGCCATGACGCAGATGCCCTGGTACGGATCACCCATCATGCGACGCCGGACCTGGTGGGCATCCTGCTCACTGACGGAGCGCGGCGCCTCCTGGCAGGCAATCCTGCACTCCCCGCGCTGCTGACGGCCGCAACCGCGCCTGCCTCGGCGGAGGTCTGGAGTGGGTCCACCTGCCTGCTGACCACCGCCGATCCCGCTGCCTTGGCGCGCAAACTCGTGCTGCAGCCATGAGCTGGTCAGCGTTCCGGATCAGCTCCGGTGATGATCCTGGTGCCTGGTGCTGCCGCACCGGCGGAGGGAGGGGACCGGTGACGGTACTGCTCATTTGACAGAGCGGAGACCACCGCGCACAGTCGATCGAGGATCATCCAGGAGCCCGTAGACGTGAAATCCTTTGTCATGTTGATCTGCCTGGGCGCCCTGCTCGTGATCGGTCTCGGGTCAGTGGTCAGACGAATACTGAACACTGGACCGCTGATCTCGCCGCCGCCGACCACGGAAGAGCGGGCAGATGCCGAGCTCAAACGGAGACAGACGCTCGATCGCGAAGTCTACGCCCTGGAAGTCGATGCCCAGCGCCATGAGCACTGGTTTGTCCAGCAGTGGGATGCCGCACGCACGGCGGCCTATGGCTATGCCTTCATCGAGCATCTCGGCATCCCCACGATCCGCATCGGCTCGGCGGGGACGACCACCCACCATGCCTGGGGGATTGCCATCACCCACTGGGCGCCACAGGCAGCCGATGCCCCTCTCGATCAGGCCGCCTGGTCCCGGCAGTTGACGGCATGGAAGCTGGCGGGCTACCTCGTCGAGCAGAGCGAATGGCACCAGCCCCGTTTCGAACACCCGCCTGGCAAGCCAGCGACCTCGACCATCCACATGCTCCTCCAGGTGGTCAATCATCGCGAACGCCGTCGGTTGACCGTGCGCGGTAGCCTCGATGTGGTCTGGCGTGAACCAGTGGATGCGACCTCTCCACCGACGCCCGAGTCGGTGTCGGTCAGCGGGCTGGATGTCATGCAACGCACTGGCGAGCCGGCCTTCAGCGAGGTCGAGGCCACCGGTGAGATGGCGAGCCATCACGTCTTCGGACCCTATCCGTTGAACATCGAGTCCCTGCTCGTCTACGACCTGCGAGGCCATGGGCTGCCCGACATCATCCTCGGGTCGCAGGGACTCATCCTGCGCAATCAAGGCGGCATGCGCTTCAGCAGCGAACCGCTGTGCCCCCAGCCACTGGCGCTGGAGAGCGGAGTCATCGCCGATTTCAACGGTGATGGCCTGCCTGACCTCCTGGGGGTATCGGAGCACAAGCTGGTGCTGCTGCCCGGCACCGCGGACGGGCATTTCGGCCCTCCGCAGATCGCGGCCTCCCTACCACCCATCCTGCATCCCCAGGTGATCACCGCCGGCGACATCCGGGGCGATGGCCAGCTGGACGCCCTGCTCGCACAATACCTCGGCCCCTATGAGAACGGGCAGATGCCAACCCCGTATTACGACGCCAATGATGGCGACACCTTCTTCCTCCTGCGCAACGACGGCCATGGGCAGTTCACCGACGCAACTCCAGGGTCAGGGCTTGAGATCAAGCAGCGGCGCCGGGTATTCGCCGCATCATTCCTCGACCTCGACGGCGATGGGACAATGGATCTGCTGCTCTCGAGCGACTTCGCCGGCAATGACCTCTTCCTCGGTGACGGCCACGGACATTTCCGCGATGCCACCACCACCCTGATCGACGAGCCGCACACCTTCGGAATGGCCCATACCATCGCCGACTTCGACCGCGATGGCCATCTCGACCTCTATCTCGTCGGCATGAGCTCGACGACCGCACGGCGCCTGGAAGCGATGCATGTCGGCCTGCCGGCCTTCCCGGCATACCAGCGTGAACGGCCGGCGATGGGCTATGGCAATCGCATGTACCTCGGGCAGGGCCCCGGTAAGCCATTCCGGCTTGCACCGTGGAGCGATCAGACCGCCCGGACCGGGTGGTCATGGGGATGCGTGTCACCCGATTTCGACAACGATGGCTGGCCTGATCTCTTCATCGCCAACGGTTTCGTCAGTGCCGAATCGAGCCAGGATTACTGCACCACATTCTGGCGACACGACATCTATACCGGCAGCTCGCGCCCGGATCCGGGCCTGAACATGTTCTTCAACCGCGATCTGCCCGACTTCACCAAGGTCTCCTGGAATGGCTACGAGCATAAGGTGCTGTACCTCAACGAGCCTGCCGACGATGGCGGACGCGCTTTCATCAATGTCGCGCATCTGATGGGCGTCGGGTGCGAGTACGATGGGCGCGCGGTGGTGGCTGCCGACTTCGATGGCGATGGCAAGGTCGACCTGCTGGTCGAGGAACGTGATCTCCGCAATCATCAGGTCCTGCTGCATCTCTATCGCAATCTCTGGCCAGGCGACAACCATTGGATCGGCATCAGCCTGAGGGAATCCGAGCAGGGAGCCCCGGTGCCCGGATCGGTGGTGACCTTACGGCGGGGCGCCGAGCGGCGGGTCTCGTGCGTCATCACTGGCGATTCCTTCAAAAGCCAGCAGCCGGCAATGGTCCATTTCGGCCTGGGAGGTGATTCCCAGGTCGATGCCATCGACATCCGCTGGGGGAATGGCCAGCAGAGCCATATTGATCATCCCGCCGCCGATCAGCTCCACGCCGTCGTCGCACCGCCGATCTCCATCCACCGCTGAGGGTTGACCGTCCGGACCTCCTGCGTCAGCCACCCAGACGACGTGCTTCCGGGGCATCCGCCCCCCCTGCCGATCCTGGCCGCTTCGATGGCCCCGCCTGTGACATCTGGGTGCGCCCGCCGGAGCGCTGACCTCAACGCCCTGCCAGCGACCGCCCGCAGAATGTGTTTATTCTCGCTACACTCTGTTCGCCGGGTAGCCACTGGATACACTATGGGAAGGCCGTACGCACTCCTGGCAGTCCGAGGACCTCGGTTTCATGGCCGCACCCACCCATGATCTGCGCTCCTGCACGCATGGGCTCGCACACCGGACCGCGGGCACCGACCCGGCGGTAGGGCCCCGCAGCCGTGCGGGAAATCGCGGCACTGGCGCTCGCCATCACCGTCCCAGGCGGCGATCGGCTTCTATTGGTAGCGCTCTTTGAACGACCGATCACCAGCGGCATCGCCGGTTCTGGAGTGGCGAGGACCGCAAACCTGCCGCTGGACGCGCTTGACGAGCCTATGATGATCCGGTCCGACCAGTGCATGCACCAACCCACAAGGAACGATGCCAACATGACGACTACTTCAGATCGTGAACTTCTCGCCACCCTCGAGAAGCGAGTCTCAGAACTGGCGACCCTCGTCCGCTACCAGGATACGAAGCGGGTTGAGATCGAGAAGTGCATCGGCGTGATCGATCAGCAGCTCATCAGGACTGATGCCGGGCTTCATCAGGTGCGCAAGTTCCTGAAGGTCTCTGCACCCAAGAAGGTCGCCGCCAAGCCCGCGCCACCCGCGCCGAAAAGCAAGCCGAAGGCCAAGGCTCCGGCCAAGGCCAAGGCCAAGGCCAAGAAGCACAAGTAGGCTGGGCAAGAACCGCTCGACCGCGTGGCGGTGCTCCGCAAGGCCCGCAGCTTGGAGATTCGTCGGATGCGGCCCAGCCGACCTCTGGTGTTGCGCGATGACAGGACGGGACGTGCCCATGTTCAGATTCCTGCAACCCCTGGCCACCCTACCGACGCTCCTGCTGCTGGCGGTCCTGCCCGTGGCAGTCCAGCTTGCGACAGGCTGCTCGGTGCGTCCGGCCGCTTCGGACATACCGCAGAACCTGCGCGTACCCGACGGTCAGGATCTGGCGTTCCAGGCTCATGGCCAGGGCGTGCAGATCTATACCTGGAA
>Ga0302196_10005529_pt1 | contig 11303 bp, 9 predicted proteins | sample II_Bog_N1_3_FD_198794 | JGI IMG/M metagenome (GOLD analysis project Ga0302196, IMG submission 198794) | Peat permafrost microbial communities from Stordalen Mire near Abisko, Sweden - II_Bog_N1_3 | ecosystem: Environmental > Terrestrial > Soil > Wetlands > Peat | place: Sweden: Abisko, Stordalen...
CGTCCTGGTGCACGGCGAAGAGGCAGGGGACGCCCTGGCCGTCGGCGTAGGTCCACCGGACCAGGTGGCCGGGCCCCTTGGGCGCCACCATGCTGACGTCCACCCCGGCGGGTGGGTGGATCAGCTCATAGCGGATGTTGAAGCCGTGGGCAAACATCAGCATGTCGCCCGGCTTGAGGTTGGGCGCGATGTCGGTGTCGTAGAGCGCCCGCTGGCGGGTATCCGGGATGAGCACCATGATCACGTCGGCCTCGGCGGAAGCCTCCGCGGGGGTGAGGACGCGCAGCCCCTCCGCCTCGGCAGCCGCCCGGCTCCTGCTGGTCTCGGGGAGGCCGACCCGGACGTCGTAGCCGGAGTCGCGCAGGTTGAGGGCGTGGGCGTGGCCCTGAGAGCCGTAGCCGAGGATGGCGATCTTTTGCCCCTGGAGGGCCGCCGGGTCGGCGTCGGCGTCGTAGTACATGCGGGCGGTCATCGCGGGATGTTCCTCCGGTAGGTCTCGGATCGGGCCGCTGCCGAGAGGTGACGGCCCATGGACGTGATCACGGCGTGGATTCTGCCTTGCACTAGATGTCCCCTGTCGTGTCGGCGGTGACGCTCGCGCCGGCGGCCCCCGCCCCTGTCCGGGAGCCCTCGGGGGCTGCCCCGTCCAGACCGAGGCCGCCCAGGCGGGCCCCGGCCTGATCGCCCCGCACCAGGGCGACCGCACCGCTCCGGGCCAGCTCCTCGATGCCGTAGGGGCGCATCAGCTCGACGAAGTTGTCGATCTTCTGGGTGGTGCCCGTGATCTCGATGATCATCGAGCTGGCGGCGATGTCGACGATCCGGCCCAGGAAGACCGTGACCACGTCCAGGATCTCGGCGCGCTGCTCGGGCGGCGCGTGCATCCGGATCAGCATCAATTCATGCGACACGCTGCGCAGCTCGGTGATGTCATCGATGGTGATGACGTCAATCAGCTTGGCGAGCTGCTTGGTGGCCTGCTCGGCCGCCTGGCGGCCGACATGGACGGCGATGGTCATGCGCGATACCGTCGCGTCCTCGGTCGGCCCGACCGAGAGGGAGTCGATGTTGAAGCCGCGGCGGCGGATCATCGAGGCGACCCGGTTGAGCACCCCTGGCTTGTTCTCCACCATGACCGAGACGAGGCGGCTGGGGTTCATCAGCTGGCCTCCACGAAGTCGAGCATCCCCTTGCCGAGGGGGACGATCGGGTAGACGTTGGCGTCGGGATCGATGTCGAAGTTGAGGAGCACCGGGCCCTTGTGGGCGAGCGCCTCATCGAGCATCGGGCCCACGTCCTCGAGCCGGCGGGTGGTCATGGCCTTCATCCCGAAGGCTTCGCCCAGTTTCACGAAGTCAGGCGTGAAGGTGAGGTCGACCGCGCTGCGCACGCCGTCGTAGAAGTCGTCCTGGAACTGCCGGACCATGCCCAGAGAGGCGTTGTTGAGGATGATGACCTTGACGTCGATGTTGTTCTCGACCATGGTGGCCATCTCCTGCATGTTCATCATGAAGCCGCCCTCGCCGGTGACGCAGAAGACCGTCCGATCGGGGTTGGAGAACTTCACTCCCATCGAGGCGGGGAAGGCGTAGCCCATGGTGCCGAGGCCGCCGGAGTTGAGGAAGAGGCCGGGCTTCGCATAGTTGAACCAGAGCGCCGCCCAGATTTGGTTCTGACCGACGTCGGCAACCACGATCGCCTCGTCCTTGCAGCGGCTGTACATCGCCTCCAGCACCTCCTGAGGCTGGAGGAATCCCTCGCGACGGACGTAGTGGATCGGGTGCTCCTCCTTCCACTGGTCGATTTGGGTGAGCCACTCGTGTTCGCGCTTGGGCTCGACCATGGGCAGGAGCCGGCTGAGGGCGGTCTTGGCGTCGGCGACCACCGAGAGGTGGGGCACCACGCTCTTGCCGATCTCCGCGGGGTCGATGTCGATGTGGATGAGGTGCTCGACCCGGGGGGCGAAGGAATCCAGCCGGGTGGTCACCCGGTCGTCGCAGCGCATCCCGATCATGATCACGACGTCCGCGTCGCAGACGGCCTTGTTGGTGTAGCCGGCGCCCATGAAGCCGACCATCTGGAGCGCCATCGGGTCCTGCAACGGGAAGGCGCCGGTGCCGAGCAGGGTCCAGCCCACCGGGATGTGGGCGCGGTGGGAGAGCTCGAGGAGCTCCTGCTCGGCTCCGGAGATGAGCACGCCGCGACCGGAGAGGATCACCGGCCGCTTGGCCTCCTTGATGATCCGGGCGATCTCGCGGAGCTGGTTGGGGTCGGGCTGGGGGGGCGGCGGGAAGGAGCGCATCCGTACCGGCTCCTCCGGGTAGTTGAACTCGCCGACCGCGGCCTGGAGGTCCTTGGGGAAGTCGATGACCACCGGCCCCGGACGGCCCGAACGGGCGACGTGGAACGCCTCCTTGATGGTGGGGGCGATGTCCTCGACCCGGGTCAGGAGGTACGAGTGCTTGACCACCGACATGGTCGAGCCGATGACGTCGGACTCCTGGAAGCTGTCGGTGCCGATCGCGGAGACCGGGACCTGGCCGGTGATCGCGATGACCGGGACCGAGTCCATGAAGGCGGTGCCCAGCCCGGTGACCAGGTTGAGCGCTCCCGGTCCGCTGGTCGCGAAGCAGACGCCGACCGCGCCGCGACGGCTGCGGGCGTACCCGTCGGCCGCGTGCGCGGCACCCTGCTCGTGGCGGACCAGGATGTGATGGAGATTCGGATAGTCGGGGAGCCAGCGGTAGAGGTAGAGGTTGGCGCCTCCCGGGTAGCCGAAGATGGTGTCGACGCCCTCGCGCAGGAGCGATTCGAGGCAGATCTGCGCACCGGTCATCCGTCGTGGGGGCGCGGTCGCCGGCGTCTCGAGCGGCGGGGCCGGGGCGGAGTCGGGCTGTGGGTGGGCGCCGATCACTGGAACGCCCGCTGCATGGCCTGGAGGACGAAGTCGGCGCCGGCGTCGTCGCGCTGCCACGCTGCCGGGGGCGAGGCGATGGCGAGCGGGACGCCCCACGGCAGGTGCCTCTCGTGACGGCGCGCGTCAGCTCCTCGCGCGCGCCGGCGCGGCTCGCCGTCCCGCGGCCGCGGGCTCGGTCCCTGTCCGTTGCTGGTCATCCCTCTGCCTCCTGCTCGCTCTCGTGGGCGCTCATCGCGATGCCTCCTGCTCGGGTCCGGAAACAAAAGAAGGGGCCCCCTCTTGGGAGGGGGCCCCTTCGGCTGGTTCCGGTCTGGTTCTGGTGGCTTACGTGTGCACCGACCCGGCCTGAAGCCTGGAAGCCCCGCTCCTAATCAGGAGCAGGCCCAGCAGCAGTACCAGGGCGGCGGCGTAGGTCATCGTGATCGGGGAGCATACCCTGCGGCTGGTTGCCGCGTCAACCGAGCCGGGGTCACGATCCGGCCACAGCGTATCCTTGCGGCCCATGACCCAGAACGAACACACCCGCAAGAGCGCCGTGATGCTCCACGGCCCCGACCGCGCCGCCGCCCGGGCGATGCTCCACGCCATCGGCTTCAGCCGCGAGGACCTGGAGCGTCCGATCATCGGCGTCGGTCACTCGTGGATCGAGACCATGCCCTGCAACTGGAATCACCGGGTGCTCGCCGAACGGGTCAAGGCCGGCATCCGCGCAGCCGGTGGGACCCCGATGGAGTTCAACACGATCGCCGTCAGCGACGGCGTCTCGATGGGCACCGAGGGGATGAAGGCCTCGCTCGTCTCGCGCGAGGTGATCGCCGATTCCATCGAGTTGGTGACCCGGGGCCACTGCTTCGACGGCGTGGTCCTCATCGTCGGCTGCGACAAGACGATCCCGGCCGCCGCGATGGCGCTCTGCCGGATGGACCTCCCGGGTCTGGTCCTCTACGGGGGCACCATCGCCCCCGGGCGGCTCCGCGAGCGTCACGACCTCACCGTCCAGGACGTCTTTGAGGCCATCGGCTCCTTCAACGCCGGCAAGATCGACGACAAGGAGCTGCGGGCGGTGGAGGAGGCGGCCTGCCCCGGGGCGGGTGCCTGCGGCGGCCAGTACACCGCCAACACCATGAGCGGTGCCCTCGAGTTCCTTGGCCTCAGCCCGGCTGGAGCCAACGGGGTGCCCGCGCTCCACGCCGACAAGGCTGCGGTCGCCGAGGCAGCTGGGCGCCTGGCGGTCAAGCTGGTGGCCGAGGACGTCCGGCCCCGCTCGATCGTCACCCGCGAGGCGCTCGAGAACGCCATCGCCTACTTCTCCGCCACCGGTGGGTCCACCAACGCGGTGCTCCACCTCCTCGCCATCGCCGCCGAGGCCGAGGTACCGCTCGACATCGAGGACTTCCAGGCGATCTGCGCCCGGACCCCGATCCTGGCCGACCTCCGCCCGGGGGGACGGTTCGTCGCCACCGACATCCACCGTGCCGGCGGGCTGGCCGTCCTGATGCAGCGCCTGCTCAGCCTCGGTCTCCTCCACGGGGAGGCCCGCAACGTCGAGGGTCGCACCCTGGCGGAGATCGCCGCCGGTGCCCACGAGACCCCGGGGCAGGAGGTCTTCCGCCCCGCCGACCACCCGGTCAGGTCCCATGGCGGGATCGCGATCCTGCGTGGCAACCTGGCGCCCGAAGGCTGCGTCATCAAGCTGTCCGGCCACGACAGGACCACCCATCGCGGGCCCGCCCGGGTCTTCGACTCGGAGAACCAGGCGTTCGCCGGGGTGCGGGAGGGGAAGGTCCAGGCCGGCGATGTGGTGGTCATCCGCTATGAGGGCCCGGTCGGCGGACCGGGGATGCAGGAGATGCTCTCGGTGACCGGCGCGCTCGCCGGTGCGGGCCTCGACGACGACGTGGCCCTGGTCACCGATGGGCGCTTCTCGGGTGCCACCCACGGCTTCATGGTCGCCCACGTGGTGCCCGAGGCCGCCCTCGGGGGCCCGCTGGCGGCGCTCCGCGACGGCGACATGGTGCGCATCGATGTCGCGACCCGCGAGCTGTCCGTCGAGCTTCCCGAGGCGGAGATCGCCGCTCGGCTCAGCAACTGGATCGCTCCCCAGCCCCGCTACCGGACCGGCGCCTTCGCCAAGTACGCCGCGAGTGTTGCCTCGGCGAGCCAGGGGGCGATCACCGTGCCGGTGCCGCGTGCCGCGGTGGAGCCCGCGAAGGGCTGACCCCCTCTTCTTTCTCTCTGCCCCTGCGCGCCTACCTTCTCGAGCTCCGACCTGCTCGGCCAGCTGCGCGGCGCCCCGCTTGGCCATGTCGCGAGCCGCTCTGGTCGAGTGGATGGCCGGGCTGATCGATGCTCGCGGTGGACCACCCACCTCTCATCAGGGCCTTTAGGACAGAAGTGTCCTTAAGGGGTGTGACGGTGATGGGGAGCCCACGACCTGGGGCTTTCCACGCGTTTGGCGTTTGCTCGCCCGAACCCGATCTCCGCCACTCGGTCAGCTGCTCGGCGCCCCAGCTCTTCCCCCGTCGTCTCCGCCCGCAGTCGTGGCCGGCTGCTCGGGACGGCTTTCTCCGGCGAGCCGGCCGACGCCGTCGAGGATCCGTCCGAGGCCGTAGTTGAAGTAGGCGTCGTGGTCGTCATCACCAGCGTCGAACGCGCCGGCCGCCATCGCCCGGTGCAGGGCCGGGAAGAGGGCCGGGTCGGTCAGCGCGGCGAGCACCTCCCCGTAACCGAAGTTCACCGGTGCGCCACCCGAAGCGGCGGCGACGTCGGCGGCGAGGGTGACCTCGCTGCGGACAAAGAAGCTGAGCAGCAGGACGGTGGCCAGCTTCTGCGACTCGGAGAGCGCGGTGCCCCCGAGGCTGCGCAGGGCCGCCTCGAGCCAGGCGACGTTGTTGGGGCCGACGGGGGGCGCGCTGATGGGCACACGCACGGCCCAGAGATTCCTCTGATACGCGGCACGGACCCCGACCGCCCAGCGGCTGAGGCCGGCCCGCCAGTCGCCGTCGAGAGGCTCCAGCAGGGGGGGAGGGCCGACCACGGCGTCGACCATGAGGGTCAGGAGATCGTCCTTCGCCGACACGTAGCGGTAGAGGGACATGGTGGCGACCCCCAGCTCGCCTGCCACCCGGGCCATCGACACGCCCGCGAGACCCTCGGTGAGGGCGACCTTGATGCCGGCGGCCACGATGCGGTCGAGGGTCAGACCGGGCTTCGGCCCACGGCGCGGGTGCTCGCGGAGACCCCAGGCCAGCGCGATGCTGGGCGGAAGGTTGGGCGGGGTGGGGTGCTCGCTCACCTCGCCCGCAGCGCCCGTAGCCGGGGAGCCGGCCATCGAGGCGATCGGCCTCATCAAGTCGTATGGCACGGTGCGTGCGCTTGCTGGTGTCGATCTGCGGGCCATGGCGGGGACGGTACTCGCTTTGCTCGGCCCCAACGGCGCGGAAGGCGGTGCCTCCTCAGATCATCCGGCGGTCCATCGCCCACCGGGTCAGTTCGTAGCGGCTGGAGAGCTGGAGCTTGCGCAGCACCGAGGAGACGTGGGTCTCCACCGTCTTGGCGGAGAGATTGAGCCGCACCCCGATCTCCTTGTAGGTGAAGCCCCGAGCGATGTGGCGGAGCACCTCGCGCTCGCGGGGGGTGAGCTGGTCCAGTTCCGGGTCGATGCTGGTGGGGAGGTCGCCGCGGAAGGCGTCGAGGACGAATCCCGCGAGACGTGGCGAGAAGACGGCGTCGCCGCTGCGCACCCGGCGGATGGCATCGGCCAGCTCGGCGGGGGAGATGGACTTGGTGACGTAGCCTCGCGCTCCCGCGCGGATCACCCCGATGACGTCCTCGGGCGCGTCGGAAACCGAGATCGCGAGGAAGCGGGTCTCTGTCGCACCGCGCCGGATGATGGCTTCGGCCACCGTGGCCCCCCCGCCCCCGGGGAGATGGACGTCGAGGAGGACGACGTCGGGCTTGAGCTTCGCGATTTCGGCGACCGCCTGGTCCACGTCGCCCGCCTCGCCCACGATGTCGAATTCGCCCTCCAGCTCGGCGCGCAGCCCGCTCCGGAAGAGCTGGTGGTCGTCGACCAGGAAGAGCCGGGTGCGGGGGGCGGTGGGGCTCACGATGCGGCCCTCGGGAGCTGGAGCTGAACCTCGGTGCCCTGGCCGGGCTGGCTGGTGACGGTTGCCGATCCTCCGTGACGGCGCATCCGCCCGATCACGGACTGGGCGATGCCGCGGCGGTCGGGGGACACCGCATTGACGTCGAAACCTGCGCCCTCGTCGCGGACGTAGGCCGTGATGCCGTCGTCGTCGGCCTCGACGTAGATCGACACTCGTGGCGAGCCGGAGTGGCGGGCGGCGTTGATGGCCGCCTCCTGGCAGGCGAGCAGCAGGGCACCGACGTTCTCGGTGACCGGGACGTCGCCCACCACCACGGTATCGACGGTCACGTGGTGGAGCTCCTCGACGCGCGAGGTCAGGGCGTCCATTGCCCCGCGCAGGTCCTGCTGCTCCGAGGGGGTGGGTCGGTGGTCGAGCCAGGCTCTGAGCTCTCGCTCCTGGCGCCGGGCCAGCGCGGCGACGTCGGCGGGGTCCTCGCTCCGCTGGATCAGGGCGAGAGTGTGGAGCACGGAGTCGTGGAGATGGGCGGCGATCTCCGCCCGCTCCTCGGAGCGGATGCGCTGCCGCCGCTCGTCTCCGGCGTCGCGGGCGAGGCGGAGGATCCACGGGCCCAGGATCAGGCCCAGCCCCACCGCGGTGACCAGCACGGCGAGCACTGCCGTGCGGGCGGAGGCCAGGGTGCCGTTGACGACCAGGAAGAGGGTCATTCCGGCGGCGATCAGCAGGCCGCCCCCGGCCACCCGGAGCGGTGAGATCCTGCCCCCGAAGACGCTCGCCACCGGGTTGCCGGGCAGGCGCTCGCTGATGCGAGCCCAGCGCTTCCGGTCGCCCTCGTCGCTGCGCGCCCAGATCAGGGCCGATCCCGCCGCCGCCAGGGCGACCGGCCAGGCGAAGGCCGCGCCGAACGTGAGGCCCGTGGAGCGGCCCACCAGCATGCAGCCGGCCACGATGCAGGCCACGGCGGCGATCTGACGGGTCCGAGGGCGTTCCCGGATCGCCGGGTTCAGGGTGATGGTGTCCGGCTCGGCGCTGAGAACCCAGAGGACGAGGTAGAGGACGATGCCGGTGCCGCCGGCGACGGTGAGCACCGCGAAGCTGAGCCGTACCAGCAGTGGTTCGATGCCGAGCGCCTCGGCGAGCCCGGCAGCCGTGCCCGTGAGCACCCGGTCGTCGCGGCTGCGGACGACGAGGCGGTAGCGTCGCGGCCCCGGCGGACTGGCCCCGTCGGGGGTTCCGGTCTCATCCCGTGGATGGTGCGTGGCGGAGGTTGCGCTCACCGGGTCAAGCCTGACACGCGACGAGGGGCGGGGATATCGGGCGGTGCCCTGAGAGACCCCGCTACCGCTCGGGGATTTTCCAGGGACTCGCCGGATGGCGCTTCATGCCGCGGCGGTCCACGCTGCGATGGCGACCGAGAGAACTCGGCAGCGGCAGCACGACCGCCGGTCCCAGCTGTGCAAGGATCGCCGGATCCAGGAGATTGACCATGGAGCAGACACCGGGCCCGCAGGACCCCGACCCCTCCGGTGCGCCACCGCCAGGAGGGGCGCCGCCCCTTTGGGGAGCCGTGCCCCCCTCCGCCAGCTCGGTGCCGCCGCCACCCATCCGCCGCCTCTACCGCCTGCGCAACGACCGGGTGGTCGCCGGCGTCGCCTCCGGACTGGCTGCCCATCTGGAGCTGGACCCCATCTGGGTCCGGCTGGCCTTCGTGGTCCTCGCCTTCATCGGCGGATTGGGGTTCCTCCTCTACATCGTCGCCTGGGTGGTGATGCCCGCTGCCGACGGTCCCCCGATCGGGGCGATGGCGGGCCCGTCAGCCCGCCGTCTCTACCGCCTCCGCAATGACCGGTGGGTGGCCGGGGTCGCCTCCGGTCTGGGCGCATACCTGGAGGTGGATGTCACCTTGGTCCGGCTCGCGTTCTTCATCCTCGCCCTCTGCGGCGGCCTCGGGGTTGTCCTCTACATCGTCGCCTGGGTTCTGATGCCGGCCATCGACGGTGTCCCGCCGTCGGGGTGGCGGCCGGGGTCCGCAGGACGTGGAGCCGGAGCCGATCTCCGCATCATCGCCGGCGCCTTCTTCCTGATCGTCGCCGTGCTCGTCCTGGCCAGCAACTTCGATTTCCACTACTCCGGGCTGATCTGGGGGGCGGCGCTGATCTGCATCGGCCTGCTCTTCCTGGTCGGGGACGCCTGGCCCTCCCGATTGCCGGCGGGAGCCGCCCCGGCTCCGCCCGGCCCCGTGGATCCGGCCGGGCACGCGTCTGTCGGGAGCGCGCTCGGAGAGGCGCCCTCTGCATCTTCCGCACCGGCGTCCGCACCGCAGGCGTACAGCTCCTCCTACGCGCCCGACACCTCGTACACGCCCCAACCGGCCTACGCCACACCCGCCTACGGGGTGCAGGCACCGTGGTCCGGGAGCGCCAACCGATCCGCTGGCCTCCGCCTCGGGACCATCGGTCTGGCCGCGGTGATCCTGGCCGTCGGTGTCGCCCTGCTCCTGCAGAGCGTCGGCGTGGTTCACCTCACCGCCGAGAGCGGCTTCGGCACCGTCCTCTTGGTGCTCGGTCTCACGCTGATCGTTGGAGCGCGCTTCGGGGGCTCAGGCGGGCTCGTTGCTCTCGGGATCTGCCTGCTGCCGTTCGCCGCGGCGGCAGTGCTCGTCCCCGAATCACTCGCCGGAGGCGTCGGCAACATCAGCTACTCGCCGCCGGCCCTCTCCGCGGTCCAGCCCACCTACCACCTGGCCGCGGGTCAGCTGTATGTCGATCTGAGCGGGGTCAATCTCGGCAGCGGGAACGTTGCCGTCACCTCCAGCGTCGCCTTCGGCCACCTCGTCGTGGTGGTCCCGGCGGATACCAGCGTCGACCTGACCGGTAAGGTGGGAGCTGGGGAGGACGATCTGCTCGGGCGGATCGACTCCGGGGTGCAGCTCTCCACAAAGTTCGACGTGGCCGCCGGTCCGACGTCGGGGGGCACTCTGACGCTGAACGTGAGCGTGGGCTGCGGCCAGCTCACCGTCCTGACCGGAGGACAGTCATGAAACCCCATCGCACCAGCTGGTCGTCCTTCGTCTGGGGTGTGATCTTCGCCGCCGCCGGCGTCCTCCTCATCACCAACGGGGTGAGCTTGGTCACGCGGCTCGACTGGATTGGTCCAATCCTCCTGATCCTGGTGGCGCTCTGCCTCTTCGCCTCAGCTGTGGGCAGCCGGCCGCGTCCCGTGCAGACCCCTCCCGCCACGGTCCCGGCCGCCCCCTGGGGGAGCATCCCGGAAAGTCCCGGCGGGGGCTCCTCCGCTGGCGGAGCCGAGACGCCCGGCGGGGAGCCGCCAGCCTGATCCACTTTCGGGCGCCGGAGCCTGCTACGATCCGGCTCGATGTTCGCGATCACGCCGCGGTTCTACTTTTACTTTGAGTACGCCACATCGGCCCCTGGGCCGGTGCGGGTGCTGCTGAGCAAGTAGTCCTGCGCCGAGATCCCGGGAGGCCGAGAGGCCGACCCGGATCTCGCGAACCGGGCCCGGTCCTCACACGACACTGGAGGCACCGATGCTCACGGATCTGCTCAAACCCATAACCTCGTCACCGGCGCGGCGTCGCGTCACCGTGGCGGGCGTCGTCTTCGGTGGTCCAGCCGTCCCGGTCATCGCCGGACCCTGCGCGGTCGAGCCGGGGTACGTCGGCCACGCGCTGGCCATGCAGCAGGCCGGGGCCTCGATGCTGCGGGCCAGCATCTTCAAGCCGCGCACCCGTCCGGACGCCTTCCAGGGGATGGGCGAGGAGGGTCTGTTTCTCGTCGAGAAGGCCCGCGCCCTGACTGGCAAGCCGGTGCTCGTCGAGCCGCTGTCGGCGGAGCACGTGGAGATGCTGACCGGCCGCGTCGACGCCTTCATGATCGGCGCGCGCTCGATGCAGAACACGCCCCTGCTGCGTGCCGCGGGCCGCTCCGGCCTCCCGGTCGTGCTCAAGCGGGGCATGGCCGCCACCTACGACGAATGGCTTGCCGCCGCCGAGTACGTGCTGGCCGAGGGCAACCCTCAGGTCATCCTCTGCGAACGGGGCATCCGCACCTTCGAGACGGCCACCCGCAACACCCTCGACGTCTCCGCCGTCCCGGTGCTGCGCGAGCGCACGCCGCTGCCGGTGATCGTCGACCCGAGTCATGCCGCCGGCCGGGCTGACTGGGTCCCCGCGTTGGCGCTGGCAGCCGTGGCCGCCGGGGCTGACGGGCTCCTGATCGAATCCCACCCCGTCCCCGCGGAGTCCTGGAGCGACGCCG
>Ga0302196_10005531_pt1 | contig 11300 bp, 10 predicted proteins | sample II_Bog_N1_3_FD_198794 | JGI IMG/M metagenome (GOLD analysis project Ga0302196, IMG submission 198794) | Peat permafrost microbial communities from Stordalen Mire near Abisko, Sweden - II_Bog_N1_3 | ecosystem: Environmental > Terrestrial > Soil > Wetlands > Peat | place: Sweden: Abisko...
CGTAGGTCACCTCCGTCTGCGTGGTCCCGCTCGTCTCCGAGACGACGCCGTTCAGCACGAGCGAGCTCGGGTTGGCGGTGAAGACGCCGAGGAGCGGCTCGGTCGGCGAGAGCTGCGAGGAGTAGCCGGCTCCCGGAAAGCTCGACGAGTACCAGGACCCCGTGATGGGCAGCGTCGTGACGAGCACATCCATGTCGCCCTGGAGAGGGCCCGAGTAGTCCCACGTGCGCGAGCCGTTCGCGTTCATGGTCCCGGCAGTGTTGACGGTGACGTTCTGGGCGACCCGGTAGGTCGCGTGGAGGCCCGCCTGGAAGAAGACCTGGGCGCGCGAGATCTCCCCCGCGTCGTCGGGAAGGCAGCCGCCGTCTTCGGGCGGGGGCGCGGGGTGCGTGTCAGCGCTCGCGTCCGTGACGGGCACGCCCGAGTCGGCGCTCGTGACGGCGTCCTCGCCCGCGTCCGACGTGGCCACCGGAGCGCACACTCCGTCCTGCAGGCACGCGCCGGAGGGGCACTGCGCGCCCACGGTGCACTCCCGCGGCGTCGTGGTGCTGCAGCTCGTGGAGCCGACGGCGAGGAGGCTACCGGCCACGGAGGCTGTCGAGAAGACTGCGAAACATGCGACGAGCCCGTACGCCTCACGAAGTCTCATCGCTGCCTCCTGCCGCGTCCGACGTGCGGGACTGTTGCGTCGCAACATCGCCGTCAGAAGCGGGCGGAAACTACGACCGGGCCCGTCCTCTGTCAACCTGAATGTTGCGCTGCAACACGAGAAGCCTTGCGCCGGGGGGCGGGCCGCGGTAGCTCGGGGCCGTGGAGGTCTCTCGTGCTGCTCGTCAAGAAATACAGTAACCGCCGCCTCTACGACACGCAGCAGAGTCGTTACATCACCCTCGAGGAGCTCGCGGAGCTCGTTCGCGCGGGTGCCGAGGCCCGCGTCGTCGACGCGAAGACCAACGAGGACCTCACGCAGGCGACGCTCGCGCAGATCATCATCGAGAGCCGGGGCGGAGCGCGCATGCTCCCCGTGCCGCTCCTCGTGCAGCTGATCCGGCTCGGGGACACCGCGCTGGCCGAGTTTCTCGGGCGTTACCTGTCATGGGCGCTCGAGATGTACCTGCAGATGAAGCACGGCGCGCAGACGGTCTCGAGCTTCAACCCGCTTGCCACGCTCCCCTTCAGCGCGACGAGCGCCATCGCGCGTCTTCTCATGGGCGGGATGAGCGAGGCGCCTGCGCCGCCGCCGCCCGCCCCCGTCCCCGAGACGACCGGCGTGGGCGTCGCCGAGATCGCGGAGCTCCGCCGGGAGATCGACGCCTTGAAGCGGGGCGCTCGCAAGCGCCGCGCGTAGACCGGTCTCCGGCGCAAAAAATGTTGCGCCGCAACAAAATGGGGTTGACTCCTCCGCGTTCCGGCTTACCTTCGGCGCGCACGATGGGCCGGAAACGCCGGTCTACATGCCTAACTGGAGGAGTTTCCCATGAGCGACAAGACGGCTTCGCAGGTGCAGCAAATCAACCCCTTCGCCCCCTTCTTCGGCGCCCTCGTGACCGAGCAGATCGCCCGCGTCGACGCGGCGAACGAGGAGATCACGAAGCTCCAGGGCAAGACGATCGCGCAGCTCCAGGCGGCGACGGCCGAGGCCCTCAAGCTCTGGACCGGATCGTTCGAGTACGGCGTTCAGCTGTCGAACGACTTCCGCAAGCTCGCGGTCGACTCGGCGAAGCAGAGCCTCGAGCTCGTCACCGCGGCGACGAGGGCCTGAGCGATGAGCCTCGCCCCTGACCTGCTCGCGACAGTCATGGGAGACCCGGCGCCGAGCCTGGCTCCCACGCCCCGCGATGTCGTCCTCCGGGACGGCACGACCCGTCTCCTCCGCTTCCGCGGCGCGGTGGGGCAGGACGGCACGTCAGCGGCGGAGCCGCTGCGTGGTCAACACCAGGGAGGGGGCGCGGGTCTGCCGCTCCTCCTCGTCCCCTCCATCATCAACAAGTGGTACGTGCTCGATCTGCGCGCGGGGTCGAGCCTCGTCGAGGCCCTCACCGCCGGCGGGATCGACACCTTCTGCATCGACTGGGTCGGCGCCGAGGCCGAGGATCGCCACCTCACGTGGGACGACCTCGTGGGCAAGGTCGCGCGCGCGATGCGCTTCGTCCTCCGCGAGACGGGCGCGCCCCGCGTGGGCCTGCTCGGCTACTGCATGGGCGGCACGCTCGCGGCCATCGCGGCGGCCCTCGCCCCGTCGAAGGTGGCGGGCCTCGTCAACCTCGCGGGCCCCATCGATTTCGCCCAGGCGGGCGACCTCCGGCACATGGTCTCGCCCGCGTGGTTCGACGCCGAGGCCATCGCCGGCGCGGGCAACATCACCGCGCGCCAGATGCAGGACGGCTTCGCCATGCTCCGGCCGACGCTCGCCCTCTCCAAGTGGGTCGGCTACCTCGACCGCATGCACGACCCGAAGCAGCGGCTCGCCTTCGCGGCCCTCGAGGCGTGGTCCTCGGACAACGTCGACTTCCCGGCCGCCGCGTACGTGACGTACATCGAGGAGCTCTACCAGCAGAACCTCCTGCCGCGCGGGGAGCACCACGTCGCCGGCAAGCGCGTCGACCTCGGCCGCATCACCTGCCCGGTCATGAGCGCCGTCGCCTCGCACGACACCATCTGCCCACCGGCCGCCGCGTACGCGCTGAACGATCTGTCCGGCTCGACCGACAAGACGATCCTCACCGTCACGGGCGGCCACGTCGGCGCCGTCGTCGGCTCACGCGCCGCGCGCGAGCTCTACCCGCCTATGGTCGCGTGGTGGAAGAAGCACCTGGCCACCCGCCCGGCCGCGCAGGAGACCGTGCTTCACAACTAGGTCGCGCTTGCTTGGTCGGTTGCGTCGGCTTTCACTGCCGCGAGCGTTAGCGGCGGTGGCCTGGCCCTCCGGACACCCATCCGCGGTCGTGGCGGTGCACGACGCCCGATCACCGCTCGCTGACGCTCGCGGCACTGGCTGCTGCTGTACGCGGGGCTGCGGCGTGCCTCGCAGGCAGTCCCGCGTGCCCCCCGCACGGCAGCCCGCGGCCCAGCGCCGCTACGGCTTCACGTCGTTCGCGATCTGGGCGGCGTGCAGGTTCACGTCGACGTGGCGGTAGATCTTCTTGAGCTTCCCGTCCGGGCCGATCACGAACGATTGGCGCGCGGCGTACCCTCCCTTGAACGGCACGCCGAAGGCGGCGGCGAGCTTGCCGTCGGCGTCGCTGACGAGATGAAAGGGGAGCTGGTGGTGGTCGGCGAAGTCGCGGTGCGACTGGTCGGTGTCGCCGGAGACACCGATGAGGACGACGCCCATCTTGCTCAGGGACTTCCACGCGTCGCGGAAGGAGCAGGCCTCGGTCGTGCAGCCGGGCGTCTCGTCCTTCGGGTAGAAGTAGACGACCACCGACTTGCCCTTGAGCGACTGGAGCGAGAGCTGCGCGCCGTCGGACGCGTGGACGTCGAAGTCCGGGGCAGGGCCCCCCTCGGCGAGCGGGGCCGCGACAGCGGGCTCCGCCGCGGGCGCCGTGGTGGGGCTGGGCGTGGCGGTAGGCGTGGTGGCAGCAGCGACCGGGGGAGAGGCGGTTTCCGTGGCCGTCGCACTTGCGGCAGGGGAGGCCGCGGGCGGGTTGGCGGTGGTGTCGTGGCCGCAGCCCGCGAAGAGGAGCGCCGCGCCGGCGAGGCCGAGGAGGGGGAGGATGGCTTTCATCGGGGGGGATTCTAGGGCCCGGTCGCTCGAATGCCATCGCTAGCCGACGAGCGGCGCCACGGGTCGGCTAGCCTGGGCCTACCGATGACCCCTGCAAAGCGCGCCGCGAAGTGGGCGGCAGTTCTCCTCGCCGTGGTGGCGCTCGGCCGTGGCGCCCTGGCGTTCCGGCACGGCGCGTACGGGGCCGACGCGGTCATGCACCCGCCCCGTGTGGCGGTGGAGCGCCCCCGGGACGGCTCCGAGGCCTCCCGCCTCACCGACGTCACCTTCCCGAGCACCCTCGCGCCCGACGTGCTCCTCCACGGCTGGTATCTCCCGTCCGCGAACGGCGCCGCGGTGGTCCTCGTCCACGGCTACGGCGGCAACCGCCTGGCCGTCTGGCCCGAGGCGCGCGCCCTCGCCGCCCGCGGCTACGGCATCCTCCTCTTCGACCTCCAGGCCCACGGCGAGAGCGGCGGCGAGGAGTCCACCCTCGGCGACAAGGAGCGCGGCAACATCGCGGGCGCCCTCGACTTCCTCGCCCAGAGGCCCGACCCGCCCAAGAGGCTCGGCGTGTTCGCCTTCTCGATGGGGGGCTGGGCCGCGGTCGCCGAGGCCGCGAAGGACACCCGCGTGCGCGCGCTCGCGCTCGCCGGGGTCACGAGCTCGTTCGAGGCGCAGGCGCGGGGGTGGAATCCCTTCCGCCTCGCCTACCTAGCAGGGCAGTCCTGGGAGCTCGAAAAGCGCGGGGTCGACCTCGGGCAGACCCACCCGGTCGACTTCATCTTCGCCTTCGCCCCGCGCCCGGTCATCTTCATCCTCGGCACGAAGGACACGGCCGTTCCCTCCGCGTGGTCCCTCGCCCTCTACGCCGCCGCCGGGGACCCGAAGGAGGTCATGACCGTCGAGGGCGCGGAGCACGGCCGCTACTTCGAGACCCAGGGTCCGCGCTACACCCACAAGGTGGTGGCGTTCTTCGACCGCACCTTGGCCCCGAGCCGCTGAGGACCGCGCTTTGCCCGTGCCCGTGCCCCTGCCCGTGTGAGAGATGGCCGCCGGCCCGACAAGTCAGCAGGATATCATGAGTAAATTCAGTCACATGGATACGTAGCGAAGCAGGCTGTACCATTTGCGCCTACACGGGGTCTCGACGTGCTACTTCTGATGCCGTGACCCGACTCGCCTCCTGGACCACCCGCATCGCGTGTGCACTCGCACTCACCACGATGACGGCGGGCGCGGCGGCGGGGACCTATGTGGGCAGCCGCGCATACCGGTTTGAGAGCCGGATGTTCTCGCCGTCGCGCGGCGCGATGCCGAAGCCGGCCGAGCTCGCTGCCGCGGCCGACGTCTCGATTCCCACGCCCGATGGCCTCATGGTTCGCGGCTGGTTCGTCCCGTCCCACAACGGGCGGGCCGTCGTCCTCGTCCATGGCTCCTCGGGCACCCGCGCCGACGTGACGCGCGAGGCGGGCGCGCTCGTCCGCGCCGGCTACGGCGTGCTCGCGCTCGACATGCCGGGCCACGGCGAGAGCGATGGCAAGGTCACCTGGGGGCTCGCCGATCAGGCGGCCGTCTCGGCCGGCGTCGATTTTCTCGCGGCCCAGCCCAGCGTCGACCCCGACGCGATCGGCGCCTACGGCTTCTCGTTCGGCTCGGCGGTCGTCGCCCTCGCCGCTGCCCGCGATTCGCGCATCCGCGCGGTCGCCCTCGCCGGCGCCTTCAGCAGCGGTGAGGAGCAGGTCGAGAACGAGGTCGGGCAGTGGGGGCCGCTCTCGCGTATCCCGGGCCTCTTCGCCGCCGAGCGCGGCGGGCTCGCCATCGATCACCTCCGCACGACGGACGCCATCAAGGGCCTCGGCAGCCGCCCGGTGCTCTTCGTGGCCGGGGACAAGGACGTCGCCGTCCCGCTCTGGATGACGGAGTCGCTCTACGCGCGCGTCACCGGCCCGAAGGAGCTGCTCGTCGTCCCGGGCGCCCAGCACGGCGGCTACGCGCCGTCCGGCGGCGCGCAGTACCTCGGCCAGCTGACGGACTTCTTCGACCGGACGCTCACGGGCGGCCGCGTCAGCCACAGCTGAACGGCCCCCCCGGGCACCGGGCGGCTCGTCCTGGGCGCCGCGCCGCCTCGCCCTGGCGCCGCGGAGCCTCGCCGCGGCATCGCGGGGCCGCGCCGGCGTATCGCGCGGCGTGTCTTCCCACCCCAAGCGGACGTGGCGTTCGTCGCTGTGGAAGACGTTGGCCGTGTGCTAGTACCGGGACCTCTTCCCACCCGCCGAGATCCTCCCAGCCATGGCCCAATCCAGCAGCCTTCCGAAGCCCCCGACGACGACCGGCCCCGGTAACCCCCCCGGCGGCGGTGGCGGCCCCGGCATCACCCTGACGGGCGGCGCCGCGATCCTCGCTCCCGTCACGGCCTTCCCGACGGGCGTGCCCAGCAACGCGCTCATTCTCATCCCGCTCGGCCCGAACGGCGCCGCGGTGGAGAAGCAGATCGTGAACGGTCCGGTCGCGCTGACGCAGGACGAGGTGTGGAAGCTCCTCGGCTTCAACGGCCCCGCGGTCCAGGTGCAGGACGACCAGGGGCGGCCCATCGCCATCGGCCTCGAGGACCTCCTCGCCGGCCTCGAGAAGCACTGGACCGAGAACCCGGACGACCTCACGCGCGGGCGCATCTTCGCGCAGGAGCTCATCAAGCACGGCCGTCACCCCAAGGCCGAGACGGTGCTCGGCAAGATCGTCGCCCTCGGCGGCGACGGGGAAGACTGGCTGGCGCTCGGCGTCACGCAGCTCGCCCAGAACAAGAACGACAAGGCCGAGGGCACGCTGAAGGGCGCCCAGAACCTGATGAAGGAGAACCCGTTCCCCTCCTTGCACCTCGCCAAGGTCTACAAGGCCAAGGGGGACAAGAAGGCCGAGCGCGAGGCGGTCGAGCGCGCGCTCCAGATCGAGCCCGGCTCGGTCGACGCGTGGGCCTACCTGACGCAGTTCCTCAAGGACTCGGAGGGCGAGGAGAAGGCGATCGCCAAGGTCGAGGAGCTCGCCAACGCCCCCGTCAACGCGAAGAGCGCGGCGCCGTACGTGGCCCTCCAGGGCTTCTTCTCGGCCGACGCGGCGACGCGTGACAAGGCGATCGGCTTCGCCAAGAAGGGCGTCGAGCGCTCGCCGAACGATCCGCTCGCGCTCCTGTGCCTCTCGGCGCTCCACGGCCAGAACGGCAAGCTCGACGAGGTCATCAAGCTCCTCGCCCCGCACGAGGCGAAGATGCAGAACGACGTGCGCCTCGCGCACAACTACTTCGAGGCGCTCTTCCAGTCGAAGGACATGCCCCGGGTGACGGCCCTCCTGAACAAGCTCGCGACCTCCTCGGTCCGCGAGGTGAAGCAGTTCGCCATCGAGCGCTCGCGGGCGATCTCGCAGCTGCTCCAGCAGCAGCAGCAGGCGCTGTCGCAGGCCACCAAGGCGGGGACGCCGTAGGCGGAGGCCTCCCGCCTCTACAATCCAGGGGGAGGAGTCGAATCACACCACAGTACCGGGAGCGTCAGCGACCGGTGACCGTGCCTCGCCGGTACGCATCCGAGGCGGTCGCCGCACATGACGCCCGATCACCGCTCGCTGACGCTCGCGGTACTGGCTGCTGTACGCGGACTACGAAGCCCGCCGCCGCATGAGCACGAGGAACACCGGCCCCCCCAGCAGCGCCGTCACCGCCCCCACCGGCGGCTCCGTGTGCAGCCACCGGAACATCCCCCGGCTCACCAGATCGCACAGGACCAGCGTGGCGCCGCCCGCGAAGATCGAGGCCGGCAAGATGACGCGCGTGTCCGGGCCCATCACGCGGCGCAGGGCGTGCGGGACGACGAGGCCCACGAAGCCGATGAGGCCCGTCACGCTCACGATGGCGCCGACCACGAACGAGCACGCGAGGAAGGTGCGGCGCTCGAGGGCGCGGACGTCGACGCCGAGGTGGACGGCCGACTCGTCGCCCAGCGCGAGCAGGTTCAGGCGCCCCGCGTCGCGCAGGAGCACGGCGCCGCCGATGGCCGAGTAGAGCGTGACGAAGAAGAGCGCGCCGCGCGACGGCACGTCGAGGAAGCCCATGAGCCAGAAGAGCAGCTCCTGCGCCTTGCTCGCCGTCACGAGCGTCTTCAGGAACGTGATGGCGGCCGAGGCGATCGAGTTGACGACGACGCCCGCGAGCAGCATCGACGTCGCGCTCATCCCGGCGCCGCCGCGCGCGAGGCCGTAGACGAGCGCCGTCGCCGCGAGGCCTCCCAGGAGCGCGGCGAGCGGCACGACCGACGCGCCGAGGAGCGAGGCGCCGGTCACCCCGGCCAGGATGGCCAACGTGGCGCCCAGCGCCGCGCCGCCCGAGACGCCGAGCACGTACGGCTCGGCGAGCGGGTTCCGGAGGACGGCCTGGAACGCGACGCCGACCATCGCCAGCCCGCCGCCGGCGACCGCGCCCAGCAGCACGCGCGGCAGGCGCGCCTCGAGGAGGATCGCGCGGTCGATCGAGCCTTCGTCGGCGAAGGCCTTCGCCAGCGAGACGGGCTCGGTGCCGAAGCGGATGGCAACGAGGATGGCCGCGACGAGGAAGATCGCGGAGGCGACGACGGCGACCGGCGCGCGCTGCATCGCGCCCACGGTACCTGCGCGGAGCGGCCGTCGCTAGCTACTCCCTAGTGCGCGACGCACTGCTGGTTCGCCGTCTGGCACATCTGGGCGAAGCACGTCGTGCACGCCGCGCCCGAGCCGGCCGACGAGCACGGGGTCGCGCACTGGGACGTAAAGCATTCGTTGTTGATCAGAAGGTTGATGGCCACGTCCGCCGAGAGGTCGGGCACGCACGAGCACAGCGGGTTGCAGGATCCCGTCTGGATGCAGTTGAGCTCGCACGTGGAGGTCGCGCTGCAGGTCGCCGTCCCACCGAGCGTCCCGCTCGTCATGCAGCTGGTGGCCAGCTCGGTCTCGAGCGCGCACGTCGCGAGGGCGTTGCAGTCGCTGCCGGCCCCCTGGAAGCACGCGACCGCGACCCCGGACCCCTCGCAGGTCATCGCGCACGTGGGCTGCACCGGGACCCCACACGCCATGAGCCCCGCGCAGGCCTGCGCGCAGAGCTGCTGGTCGCTCGTGCCACCCGTCGATCCCCCGGTGCCCGCGGTGGGCTTGGCCAGGCGGACGACGGCCCCGTCCGTGTAGCCCGAGGCCATCGTCCCGTGGTTGGTCCAGTAGACGTACGTGTCGTCCACCGCCACGTCCGTGGGGGCGGCCTGCGTCGCCGCCAGCGTCGTCAGGTTCGTCCCGTCCTTGCCGACGGACATGACGAGGCCGTCCGACGCGTCGGGCCAGTAGATGGTCGTGTCGTCGAGCACGAGGACCTGCGGAGGGGACTTCGCCGTGGCCAGCGTCTTCACCCCGCTGCCGTCGAGCCCCATCTTGTCGATGTTGAGGTTGTCGTTGACGTAGACGCTCGTGGCGTCGACCGCGATGGCATAGGGGAGCGACAGGCTCGAGGTGAGCATCGTCTTGCCCGAGCCATCGGTCTTGCTGGCCTTCCAGACCGTCGACGTGCCGTTGTCCGCCCAGTAGATGTCCGTCGCATCGACGGCCAGCGTCGTGATGAAGTTGCCGCCGGCGGCGAGGGACGCGGGGGCCGTGCCGTCCTTTCCGATCGAGTAGATGGACGCCGTATCGGTCCAGTAGAGGCGGTCCGCGTCCGCGGTGAAATAGCTGATGTTGCCCTGCATCCCGCCGAGCTGCGAGGTCGTGCCGCCGGTCAAGCCGACCTTGTGGACGCTGCCTCCCCCGGCGCCGCTGACTCCGTCGTCGACCCAGTAGACGCCGCTCCCGTCCACGGCGATCCACGAGGGGAGGACCTGCGCGGTCGCGAGGATCGTCGGCATGCCGCCGCCCTCGGTCGAGATCTCGAGGACGCTGCTCGCGCCGGCCTGGTTGGTCCAGTACACCGAGGTCGAGTCGACGGCGATGCCGTCGGGGGAGTCCTGGCTGGCAGCCAGGACGAGGGGGAGGCACAGCCCCGCCTCGCACTCGGCGCCGCCGCAGCTCCGCCCGCACGACCCGCAGTTGTCGGGATCGGTCGACAGGCTGACGCACGTGCCGCTGCAGATCATCTGGCCCGTGCCCGTACAGCTGCCGTTGGGCGGGGTGCCCGGCGTGCCGGGTGATCCGCTCTTCGCAGACGATCCACAAGCCGCGAGGGAGACCAGTGTCGCGAGGAGGAGCCCTTGGACGCGCAGCGTCATCATCGGCCCGGTGTGTCGCTTTCTTGGCCACCAGTCAAGGGCGCGGCCGAAGACGCGACGCGCTGCGGCGGAGCTGCCGCCTGCCGGGCGTGGTTACGTTCCCGGAAGGTTACGCTCGTAGAGGATGCGGAGGCCCACCAGCGTCAGGACGTCGTCGGCCTCCTGGATGGTGCGCGACAGGGGCGCGATGAGGCGCGCCAGGCCGCCCGTCGCCAGGACGGCGCACGGGTAGCCGAGCTCCTCGCGCAGCCGCTCGACGAGCCCGTCGACCAGGCCGACGTACCCGTAGACGATGCCCGATTGCATCGAGTTGACGGTGTTGCGCCCGACGACCTTCGGGGGCTTCGCGATCTCGACGCGCGGCAGCCGCGCGGCGCGGGCGAAGAGGGCGTCGGCGCTGATCTGGACGCCCGGCGCGATGACGCCGCCCAGGTACTCGCCCTTGGGCGTCACGCAGTCGAACGTGGTCGCGGTGCCGAAGTCGACCACGATGACGGCGCCCTTCACCTTCTCGTAGGCGGCGACGGCGTTGACGATGCGGTCGGCGCCGACCTCGCGCGGGTTCTCGTAGAGGATCGCCATGCCGGTCTTGATCCCGGGCCCGACGACGAGCGCCTCCTTGCCGAACGCGCGCTTGACGAGCTGGCTCATCGGCTCGGTCAGCGCCGGCACGACGCTCGCGATGACGGCGGCGTCGACCTTCGACGCCGGGATGCCGTGCATGGCGAGCAGCTGCGTGAGCACGACGGCGTACTCGTCCCCCGTCCGCCCGCGCCCCGTCTCGACGCGGAACTGGTGGACGAGCTCCTTGTTGTCGAAGAGGCCGTAGACGATGTTGGTATTTCCGACGTCGATCGTGAGGAGCATCGGGGCGAGATCCTAGAGGAGGGACGTGGCTCCGGCCAGCCCGCGGGCACCCTCCTGCACTTTCGTCCCTTCACTCGCCGCGAGGCTTGGCGATAAGATCCATTGCCTCATGGCTCGAACCATCTCGGTCGCCCGCGATCACCAGAAAAACGCCGGTGAGACCCTCGCCTTCGCCCGGTTCGTCGCGACGCGCCTGACGGGCAACGCCTTCTTTCCCAACCCGCCGGTCCCGCTCGAAGCCCTGCTCGCCGCCGTCCAGGAGCTCGACCAGGCGGAGGCCGCGACGCTGCTGCGTGGGCGCGGCACGGCCGCCGCGCGGGACCAGAAGCTCCACGTCGTGCACGGGCTTCTCGACCAGCTCGCCACCTACGTCGTCGGCGTCGCCCGGCAGCGAGGCGTCGACGCCGAGGCGGTGCTGGCGAGCTCCGGCTTCGACCAGAAGCGCGCCGGGGCGCAGGGGA
>Ga0302196_10005532_pt1 | contig 11299 bp, 9 predicted proteins | sample II_Bog_N1_3_FD_198794 | JGI IMG/M metagenome (GOLD analysis project Ga0302196, IMG submission 198794) | Peat permafrost microbial communities from Stordalen Mire near Abisko, Sweden - II_Bog_N1_3 | ecosystem: Environmental > Terrestrial > Soil > Wetlands > Peat | place: Sweden: Abisko, Stordalen...
CACTCCTATGGGAGCGACGATCCCTGCAGCGAGGCCAAGCACCGGGCGGCCACGAACGGCACGGTCACCGGCGGCGTTCTGGGCGCGGTGCTGGGCGGCGCGGTGGCGGGCGGCGGCGGCGGATCACGTCTCGGCGGCGCTCTCGTCGGCGGCACCGTAGGCGCGGTGGCCGGCCACGAGATCGGCAAGAACTCGGTGAAGTGCCTCAGCTATCCGCCGCACTACCACCCGCGCAAAAACTGTCACTGGGTCCAGCAGTACTACGATGGGCGCAACCACGACTTCGAAGTCTGCCGCGACGCGGACGGGGATTGGCGGCCGAGTGGGCGGAGTTAGAGCGGTCCGCCCGACTTGGACCGGGCGACTGGATCGCTTTCCACAGATACCCGTTTGATGGAAGCTGTCGGCGCCGTCGGTCTCACTGTTTCGCTGACGCCTGGAACTGATCTTCCGAGTTCACCAGCCGCCACTGACCGTCTCGCAGAACGAACACATCCGTGAAGATGAGGCGTCCGCTTGGAAATGCGCTGCTCGGGGGCCTGGTGTCCGTCTCCTGCCCCTGAGCGACGGCAGTATCGCCGAAGAAGCGAATGTGGACATAGTCGAGGTGGCTGCTGGCGCTAGCGTTCGCCGGCTTGAAGAAGCTTACGGCGTCCGCCTTGTTCCCGATTGTCCCGTCGGGAAAGACGCCGACGTAGTCGTCCGCGAGAATCCGCTGCGCCACCGAGGGGTCACCGGAGACCTCCGCCGCGACCCATGCGATTTCGTCGTCTCGGATGGTTTGTTCAGCGTCGGAGAGTGAATACGTGGCTGCGCCAGCCTGAAACGCTGCAAAAACCAGTGGAAGGGCGATCGTCCACGGTCGCTTTCTGGCCATTCGCGCTTTCCTCCCCAATCGTGACGCGGGACGCTATCCCGGCGCCACAGGATTTCACCCCACCGGCTCTTCCAAAAACAGTTTCCGCAGATCCGCCTTCAGGATCTTGCCGTTGGCGTTGCGGGGCAGAGTCTCGTGCCAGAAGATGATCTTCACCGGCACCTTGAAGGCCGCAAGGCGCTCGGCCACGAAGGCGCGGAGTTCGGCTTCCGTGGCGGTGGCGCCGGGCTTGAGGGTGACGACGGCGCCGGGCTCCTCGCCCAGAGTCTTGTGCGGGATGCCCACCACGGCCGCATCCATCACCGCCGGATGGTCGTAGAGAGCGTTCTCCACCTCGATGCAGTAGATGTTCTCGCCGCCCCGGATCAGCATGTCCTTGGCGCGGTCGATGATGAAGCAGAAGCCTTCCTCGTCCAGGCGCGCGAGGTCCCCGGTCTTGACCCAACCGTCCACGAAGGTCTGGGCCGTGGCCTCGGGCTTGTTCCAGTAGGCCTTCACCACCTGCGGGCCCTTGCACCAAAGCTCGCCCACCTCGCCGATGGGCAGTTCGCGATCACCCTCCACGGTCATGATCTTCAGGTCGGTGACCGGCACGGCCGGGCCGCAGGAATCCGGGCGATGCTCATAGTCCTCGGCGCTGTGCGTGGTCGCCGTGGCCGAGGTTTCGGTCATGCCCCAGCCGTTGCCGGGCTGGGATTTGGGGAAGGTTTCCTTGATCAGCCGCACGAGTTCGGGCGCCGAGGGCGCGCCGCCGTAGGCCACGCTCTCCAGAGAGGAGAGATCGTAATTCTTGCGCAGGGGATGCTCGATCAGCTGCCAGGCGATGGTCGGGACGCCACCCGCCGAGGTGATCCGCTCACGCTCGATCAGTTCGAAGGCGCGCACCGGATCCCAACGGCGCATCATCACCAGCTTGGCGCCGCCGAAGAGGCTGGGATTGAGGATCGCGAAGCAGCCGGTGGCGTGGAAAAACGGCACGGATAGCAGGGTCGCCCGCTGGGGTGCGTCCGGGTCCGGCGTAGGCGGCGCTTCGCCTCGACGGAGGAAAGAGCGCGCGGCCGAGCACGCCCCGGACATGATGTTGGAGTTGATGTTGCGCTGCGTGGCCAGGGCGCCCTTGGGCTTGCCGGTGGTGCCCGAGGTGTAGAAAATCGTCGCATCGTCGTCCTGCTCGATCACCACGTCGGGCAGAGCCTGGTCAGGCAGACGGCTCCAGGTTTCCGGGACGCCGATGACGGTCTCAAGCTTGACCACGACCGGGTTGGAAATCTCGTCCACAACACGGCTGACGTAGATGCGCTCGAGAGCGGGGCAATTGGGCAGGTGCTCGCAGAGACGCTCATGGCGCTCGGCGTCGAGAAAGACGACCTTGGAGCCCGAGTCCGTCAGGCCGTATTCCAGCTCCGGCGCGGTCCACCAGGCGTTCAGCGGCGTGACGATCGCGCCCAGGGAGGCGGCGGCGTAGAAGGCGACCGGCCACTCGGGCAGGTTGCGCATGACGATGGCGACGCGGTCGCCCTTCACCACGCCCTGAGCGGCCAGCTCGTGAGCCAGTGCGGCCACGGCGCGGAAGAAGGCCTCGAAGCTGACCCGCTCGTCCTCGTGGACCAGAAAGATGCGGTCGCCGAAAGCCCTGCCGGTCTCGACCACGGAGCGGAGCGTCGGCGGCGCATTCTTCCACACCCGCGTGGCGATCCCGCGAATGACAAGCTCCTCCATTTCCAGGGGCGACCCGGGCGCTGTGAGCAAGGCGTGAGCCTGGGCGATGGTCATGGCGGGCCAGGCGACTGGCAAAGGCGCGGCGTCGGTCATCAGGGGCAATTTCCTCAAGCTTTGGCGTGGCATTGCGGCCGGCGCTCAACCTGGGTGAACAAGCATAACTCAGCGTCGCGTGTAAACCCGCCCGCCTCCTGGCCCGCCGACCTACGTCGGAAACGTCACACCAGCGCCTCAAGCCGCGCGAGCGCCGACTCCAACCTCGCCTTGGCGTCCTGGGCTTCCGCAAGCCGGCCGCGGTTCTCTTCGACGACGTCCTCGGGGGCCCGGGCCAGGAAATCGGCGTTGGCGAGCTTTTTGGCGGTGCGATCCACATCGGCGCCGCGACCGAGGATTTCCTTCGTCAGGCGCGCGCGCTCGGCGGCCAGATCGATATGGCCGGCGATGGCCAGGGCCCCTGTGGCCTCGCCGATCATGAATGGCGCCGAGCCGGCGGGTGCGGTTGTCGCGATGGCGGCCGACTCCAGCCGCCCAAGCGTGAGGATCAGATCGAGATGGCGCCCAAGCCGTGCCTGCGTGTCTGGGCCGGCGCCGATCAGCGCCAGGGTCGGCCGCGCCGAGGGCGGCACGCTCATCTCGGCGCGCAGCTGCCGCACCTCGGTAATCAGAGAGACCAGCCAGCCGATCTCTGCCTCGGCCGCCGGATCGATCCAGGTCTGCGGCAGATCCGGCCATGCCGCGCCGATCAGCAAGCCTTCGCGCGGCGCGTGCGGAGGGGCGGTCTTGTCCCAAAGCTCCTCGGTGACGAAGGGCATGACCGGATGCAGCAACCGAAGGATTGTCTCCAGCACCCATGCGGCCATGGCCCGGGTCTCGGCCTTCGCCGCGTCGTCGGCGCCGTTCAGGATCGGCTTGGCCAGCTCCAGATACCAGTCGCAATAGACGTTCCAGATGAACCGATAGAGGCTGCCGGCCGCATCGTCGAAGGCGCAATCTTCCAGCGCGCGGGTCACGGACCGGGCCGCCTTTACCGTCTCGCCAAGGATCCAGCGATTGACGGTTTGGCGCGCCGACGCCGGATCAAATTCCTGAACGGAGACGCAACCGTTCATTTCGCAGAATCGGGCCGCGTTCCAGAGTTTTGTCGAAAAATTCCGATACCCTTCAATGCGTTGTGTCGATAACTTTATATCTCGGGCTTGGCCGGACATGGCCGTCAGTGTGAAGCGCAGGGCGTCGGCGCCATAGACGTCCACCAGCTCCAGGGGGTCCATGACGTTGCCCTTGGACTTGGACATCTTGGCCCCTTCCGCGTCGCGGATCAGGGCGTTGATGAAGACGCGCTTGAAGGGCGCCTGGCCGGTGAAATGCAGGCCCATCATCATCATCCGGGCGACCCAGAAGAAGATGATGTCAAAGCCGGTCACCAAAGTGTTGGTCGGATAAAACCGTTCCAGATCAGTGGTTTTCTCAGGCCAACCTAATGTTGAAAAAGGCCACAGCGCCGAGGAGAACCAGGTGTCGAGCACATCCTCGTCCTGGCGCAGCGGCTCGTCCCGGCCATAGTGTTCGCGGGCCAGGGCGGCCGCCTCATCAGCGGTTTCCGCCACGAAGATTCGCCCGTCCGGGCCGTACCAGGCGGGAATGCGATGACCCCACCAGAGCTGGCGCGAGATGCACCAGGGCTCGATGTTTCGCATCCATTCGAAGTAGGTCTTTTCCCAGTTCCTGGGTTCGAAGACCGTGCGCCCGTCCTCAACGGCGGCGATTGCGGGTGCGGCCAGGGTCTTGGCGTCCACATACCACTGGTCGGTGAGATAGGGTTCGACGACCACGCCTGAGCGATCGCCGTGCGGCACCGCGTGGCGTGTCGGCTCGACGGCCCGCAGCAGGCCCAGAGCCTCGAACTCCGCCACAACCTTCTTTCGCGCCTCGAAACGATCCAGGCCGCGATACTCCGGCGGCGCGTTCTCGTTCATGTGCGCCGAGGAATCCAGAACGTTGATCATGGGCAGACGGTGGCGTTGGCCCACCCTGAAGTCGTTGAAATCATGGGCCGGGGTGATCTTCACTGCGCCGGAGCCCTTTTCGGGATCGGCATAGTCGTCGGCGATGATCGGGATCGGGCGACCAACGATGGGCAGGCGGACGCACTTGCCCACCAAAGCAGCGTAGCGCTCGTCGCCGGGATGAACGGCCACGGCAGTATCGGCGAGCATGGTCTCCGGCCGGGTTGTGGCGACGACAATCTCGCCGGAGCCGTCCTCCAGAGGATAGGCGAAGTGCCAGTAGTGGCCGTCGACCTCCCGCTGCTCGACCTCAAGGTCTGAAATGGCGGTCTGGAACCTGGGGTCCCAGTTGACCAAGCGCTTGTCGCGATAGATCAGCTTCTGGCGATGCAAGGTGACGAACACCTTGCGAACGGCGGCCGAAAGCCCCTCGTCCAGGGTGAAGCGCTCGCGGCTCCAGTCGCACGAGGCCCCCAGACGGCGAAGCTGGTTGACGATCGTGCCGCCCGATTGCGCCTTCCACTCCCAGATGCGCGCGATGAAGGCCTCGCGCCCCATGTCCCGCCTGCCGATATTGCCTTCCGCGGCCAGTTGGCGTTCGACGACCATCTGGGTGGCGATGCCCGCGTGGTCGGTCCCGGGGAGCCACAGCGCCGCCTCGCCCCTCATGCGCGCGAACCGGGTCAGCACATCCTGCAGGGTGTTGTTCAGCGCATGGCCGATGTGCAGGGAGCCGGTGACGTTGGGCGGCGGTATGACGATGGAGAAGGCCGGAGCGGCCGGATCATCCGTGGGCGCGAAGGCGCCGGACGCCTCCCATTGATGATAGAGGCGCGGTTCAGCAGACTGGGGATCGAAGGCTTTGTCGAGCATGGCGAGGGAATAGAACGTCTCGCCGTCGCTCGGAAGGGGCGTCCGTCGAGCCGGGACGCCAGGGCTGGATCGCCGGGCTGACTAGCCGGTTCGGCCGCGCGCGATTCGGGCGACTTCCTCTTCCACCTGTTGGCGGACGATCTCGGGGAGATTTTCGTCGAGCCAGGTCTGGAGAAGTGGCCGGAGCAACTCGCGGGTGAGGTCTTCGAGGGTTCGTCCAGGCACGGGCAACATGACGGAGGACTCCTTTGGCGCAACCTTCACGGCTGCGGTGAGGCGACTAAACGCCGAGGCGGTTTCGGCCGAGGCTTGAGGGCTGACCAGGGGGGCGTCGAGGTCTGCCGTTGGCGTCTTGTCGCTCGCCGCCGGGGCGACGTAGGCCGGCGCGGGCGGTTCCGGCGCCATCGGCTCAGACGCGGTGATGGGCTTTGCGAAGACCGACGGTTCGGGCGGCGTCGGGGTATAGACAATCGTCGCAGGTTCGGGCGGCGCGGCCACTGGCGCGGGATAGCTGTCAGGTTCCGGGTCGTTCACCGGCATCTCGCCGTTCCACGGCGCCTGCGCCGTGACTTTGGCCGGCGCCAGGTGGGGCGTGGAGGCGGCCTCAGGCTCATCCGGCGTCGCCTCGGCGGCGGGTTCGGAGGTTACGGCGGCGGGCGCTGCGGCGCTGTGGAACGCCCCTGAATCCACCGGCGGATCTTCCTCGGTGATGATGCGCCGGATCGAAGCCAGGATCTCTTCCATGGTCGGTTCGGGGGCGTTTTGTTCCGGCATTGCGAGGGGTCATCCTGACAGCGTGAGCGCGACTGCGAGTCCTTTGATAACCGGCCGCGAACGATCCTGCAATTGACCGCGAATCGCGCCAGCGACACCTTTATGGGGCCGTCGCCGTCTGCGGAAATCACGGGCCCCGGCGGCGGTCGCTGGACCACCGACGGCGCGCCGATCCGGTCCACCGCGGCGATAGCCGGATCCCATGGCGTCCACCCTGGCAGGTGGGTCACACGTTTGAAGTTCCGGCTGGGGTCATAGAGCGTCAGGCCCTGGGTCAGGTCTTTGGCCTCCAGGCCGCCCATGGCCACAAGCAGGGCGGCGCCGGCGAGATATTCGTCGTGCCGGGCGCCCACGAGCGCCAGCTGGGCATTGCTCAGATCCTGTTCGGTGATGAGGACATCCAGCGTCGTGCGCAGTCCCACCCTCGCCTCCTGACGCGTCCCCTCGAAGGCGATGTTGGCGGCGCTGACCTCCGTCTCGATAGCCGTAAGATTCGCGCGTGCGGCCAGGAGCTGGTTCCACGCCTGGGAGACCTGAAACATCACCTGACGGCGAATGGTTTCGATTCCGATGCGGTCGGCGTTATCGGTCTCGGCCGCCGCCCGGACCTGAGAAGAGGTCAGGCCGCCGGTGAAGAGCGGCACCGTGGCCGTGGCCGTCGCCGCGACCGCGTGGCCGTAATTCACGAAGGGAGAGCTGATCCCATAGACGCCGCCGGCATATCCCAGGCTCGCCTGCACCGATACCGACGGCCGCGTCTGGGCCTTGGCCGCCGCCACCTTCGCCGCGCTCGCCTGTTCGGCATAGTCCTGCTGGCGGACCTGGGGATTGTTGGCCGTGGCGGCGCCAAAGGCCGCCTCCAGGCTGTCGGGCAGCAGTTTGGCCAGGGGCGGCTCGGGCGCGAGTTTCCCCGGAACCTGGCCCACGACCGCCGTATATTCCGCCTGGCTCGTGGCGAGTTGCGCGCGGGTGGATGACAACTGGGCGCGGGCGGCGGCGACCCGGCTCTCGGTCTCGGCCACGTCGGTGCGGGTGATCTCGCCCACGCCGAATCTCGCGCGGGACTCGGTCAGCTGTCTCTCCAGAAGGCCGACATTCTCCTCTGCGATCGCCACGTCCTGCTCGTCGCGGCGGGTGTCCACATAGGCGCCGATCACCGCCTGTAGAACGGTCTGCTCCGTGGCTCTCAGGGTTTCGCGGCCGGCGAGGATGGTGGCCTGAGCCGCAGTCACCTGGCTGGAGACCCGTCCACCGGTATAGATCGGCTGGGTCAGGGTGATGCCGGCGCCGGAGGTCTGGTAATTGCCCGCATAAGGCTGGCCGAAGGTCTCGTTGTTCTCGTCTGTGGTCAGGGTTCCCTGGACGCTGGCCGTCGGCCGAAATCCCGCCTGGGCCTGGACATAGCCCTCGTCGGTGGCCCTCAGCGTGGCGCGCCGGGCCAGCAGGGTCGGGTTGGTGTCATAGGCCAGGGCGATGGCGTCGCCGAGGGTCTCCCCGCGCGCGGCGCCGGAGACGATCATCGCCACGCCGACGATCAGCCCCTTCGCCTTCATCGCCGCCCTCCAGTGCGATCAGGTCACAGCGCGAACCCGCGCTCCGCCTCGAACCCGGCCATGATCGGCGGGGTGCAATCGAACAGGGGCCGCTCGCCGAGCGCGCCATCGGACTTCAGATAGAGCATCGCCCGTCCCACCGGTCCGTCCCTTTCCACCACGCCGAGGCGGCCGCCGGACGCCAGAGCCGCAGTCCATGCGGCGGGCGCCTTGGTCACGGCGCCTTCGCAGACAATCAGATCATAGGGCCCGCCCGAAACGCTCTTCAGATCGCCGGCCTCAAGGCGCTCCACGTTCAGGCCCATGCGCTCGAGCACGGCGGCCGCATAGGGCGCGGCGATGGCCAGGACCCGTTCGCCGGCGCGCGGCGCCAGACCTTGCAGAAGCTTGGCGACGCCGCGCGGCCGCAGCATCCAGCGGCCGGGGGCATATTCCAGCTCGGTGTCCGCATAGGCGAGAAAACTCTTCTCCGGCGGCAGCAACGCCTCCCGCGGCACGGCGCGCATGGCGTCCTGGATGGCCAGGTCGGTGACATCCTGGGTGCGGACCTGGCTGTCGACCATGGTCGTGCGCACGTCCGCATAATCGGCGCTCATTGCGATCTCCAGAAACGGCGCCAGAAGCGACGGAATTGCCCCCGGTTATAGGTCCGCGCCTTCCCGCAATGCAATCGCACCGCCGTGTTGCCCGCAGGGAGCGCATCTGTTAGCCATCCGCTCCCCGCGGCCTGGTGGCGGAGTGGTTACGCAGCGGACTGCAAATCCGTGTACCCGAGTTCGAATCTCGGCCAGGCCTCCATGTTCTAAAGGAGCGCGGGCATCCCGCCCGCCGCCGCCCGCACAGCTGGAAAGATCCCGGACCATGCCGTCCATCGCCCCGAAATTCGCCATTCCGGCCGCAGCGCTCGCGGCTCTCGCCCTGGCCGCCTGCGCCACCACGCCGCCGCCACCGTCCACCGCCGACATGCTGAGCGCCGCGGGCTTTCACATGAAGCTGGCCGATACGCCGCAAAAAATGGCCTTGCTGAAACAGCTGCCGGCGCATCACTTCATCCACAAGGAGAAGAATGGCAAGGTCCTCACGGTGTGGGCCGATCCGGCCGGCTGCAAGTGCCTCTACGTCGGCAACCAGACCGCCTGGACCAACTACAAGCAGCAGATCTTCGCAAACCACATCGTCACCGTGGACCAGGAGGCGGCGGCCGATGTCGAGCAAACGGCCGCGTTTGAAGACGACCAGGCGGCGTTGAACAACGGCGGCTGGGGCTGGGGAGCCTGGAGCGAAGAGCCGTGGGCCCCCTAGTCGGCGCTTCGGCCCTTTAGCCCTTCGGCTTACAGGATGCGGCGCGCGAGGAGCGTTGCGCACCTTTGCGTCGCGCTCCTGGGCGCCGGGCTGAGCATCGCGACCGCCGTCCGCGCCGCCGAGCTCCCGCTTTATCTTATGAGCGGGTTCACCGATTTCCGGGGGACCAACAACGCGCGCTCCGAGGAGAAGCTGCGCCTGTGGGTTTCGCGCGACGCCCAGACCTGGTCGCCCCTCGCCACGGGCTGGGTCTACGAGGACCCGCACGGCGCCACGGGCGGCAACGTTCGCGACCCCTCCATCACCTGGTACGGCGGCGCCTGGTGGATCGCCTATACAAACGATCAGGTGAACGGGGTCACCACCCCTCGCTGGTCGCTCGCGCGATCAGCGGATCTCATCCACTGGGCGTGGGTCGCCGACGTCTCAACGGCCTCGGTCGCCGGCGCGCTCAACAACTGGGCGCCGGAGTTTTTCACCGACGCGGATGGATCGCTGCACGTCTTCCTCTCGATCACCACCAGGCCCACCGTCGACAACTTCCGGATCTATGAGACACATCCCACCAACCCGGCGGATCTGACATCCTGGAGCCCGCCGGCCGCGCTTTCGGGCGATGGCCTTCCGGCGGACGCGATCGACCCCTTCGTCACAAAGAAGGACGGCGTCTATTTTGTCTTCTGGAAGGACGACGCCAATATGAACCTCGGCGTCTCCTCCTCAACTTCGCTCACCAGCGGCTATCGGAGCGTGAATCCGCACATTACGGCCGAGCGAACCAACTGCGAGGGTCCCAGCGTCATTCCCCTTTCCGAAGGGGTCTGGCGACTGATCTGCGACCAGCGGGTGGATCAGGGCCTTCGGTTCACCGACGCCTCCGACGGATTCGCCGCCTGGACGCCGCTGGCGCCGGTCTTTGGCGACCGACCGGCCGTCTGGAACCACGGCACCGCAATCCGCATCACCGACCCGGCGGCCCGGGCGACCATCGAGGCCGTCATGGCCGGGGCGGCGCCGGCGCCTTGATCGCCGCCTCCAGAACGGTCTGGCTATAAAGCGACCGCGCCGCATCGCGTTCGACGGCCCCGGCCCAGTGCGGCGATCGCGCCAGCCAGACGGAGAGGCTCTCGGTGGCCCTGGGGTTGGCCGCCCGCGTCTCGTCCAGGACCCCGGAAAGATCCAGAGCGGCCAGATCGAGCCCCGCCAGCGTCGCCGAGAGACCGGGGTCGCGGTAGCGCTCGGCAATCGCGCCCAACTGGGCGCGCGCCGCCTCGAGCATCACCGTCGCCGTGGGCGCGTCTCCGCGGTTCAAGGCCCCAATGGCCGCACGCACGGCACGCAACGAATCGTCTACAGCGTCGACGGCCGTCACACTCTGCAAGCCGCCAGCTGGGCACGCCGCTGGATTCATGGCCCGCACATAGGCGGCAAGACCGCCCAGCACCGCCGGCGGCGGCTCGGCCCCGTCAAATTCCTCGGTCACCAGACCGTGGATGAACAGGCGCAGCGCCGGCGAGTCGGCCGCCTGGGAGACCTTGAGCGCGCTCTTCGCGCCGCCGAGATCGGGGATCGGCCGAGGATCGTCCACGTGATCGCCACGATGGCTGCTGAACAGAAAGTCGGTCACGTCGGCTGTACCCGGAGCGCCGGAGACGCCGGGAAAATCGAAATCGGGATTGGTGCGGCCGTTGCGATGGCAGGTCTCGCACGCCACCCCTGCTCGCGCCGCCTGGCCGCCCAGCAGCAGGGGCGAACGAAAGGCCGCGCGGCCAACCTCGACCCTCCATGCCTCGTCTGAATCTTTCGGCAGGGTCAGGCACTCGAACGGCCTGTGGGTGAGGATCCTCGCGGCGTCCGCGCCGGGCGCCAGCCAGCGCATGGCGGCGAGAGGCGGCGCAGCCGGCGCGGCGGCGATCGTGGCCAGCGCCAAAACGGCGAGGAGACTCCTCAGGCGTTCGGATCGCCGCCGTGCGCGATCCATCGGCGCAGGTCCTCCGCCTCGGCGCAGCCGAAGGCGCATTGGCTGTCCAGCCGGGCCAGCAGGGCTCGCGCTCCGGGCAAATCGCCCCGGATCACCTTCAGCTCACCATAATATTCGGTTGCGCCGCGGTGGGCGGGGGCCTCGGCCAGGGCCGCCTGGTAGAAGCCTTCCGCCCGATCCAGATGGCCCAGCTTGCGCCAGACGTAGCCCTTGT
>Ga0302196_10005533_pt1 | contig 11299 bp, 7 predicted proteins | sample II_Bog_N1_3_FD_198794 | JGI IMG/M metagenome (GOLD analysis project Ga0302196, IMG submission 198794) | Peat permafrost microbial communities from Stordalen Mire near Abisko, Sweden - II_Bog_N1_3 | ecosystem: Environmental > Terrestrial > Soil > Wetlands > Peat | place: Sweden: Abisko, Stordalen...
GGCCCCGCTGCGGTCCGTCCCGGCCCACCCGGTGCCGCTGGTGCGCTTCGGCCTCACCGGCATCCTGCCCCTCGGCCAGGTGGTCCGGCGCTTCCGGGGGCCCGAGGCCCGGGCGCTGCTGGCCGGCGCCGGGGCCCACTCGATGGCGCCCCTCACCTCCCCTCTGACCGGAGCGTTCGGACTCCTGTTGACCCTGCTGGCCCACGCCGAGGGCTGGCCCGTGGTGCCGGGGGGCAGCGCGGGCATCACCGACGCCCTGATCGGGGAGTTGCACCGGCTGGGTGGCCGCGTGGTCACCGGTCAGTGGGTGGGCTCGCTGGCGGAGCTGCCGGCCTCCACGGTGGTGCTCATGGACACCTCGCCCGCCACGCTCGCCGCGGTGGCCGGCGACGCCCTGCCCGCCCGTTACGGCAGGGCCCTCGACCGCTTCCGCTACGGTCCCGGCGTCTGCAAGGTGGACTGGGCCCTGTCCGGGCCGGTGCCCTGGCGGTCGGAGGTCTGCCGCCGGGCCGGCACCCTCCACGTGGGCGGCACCTTCGCCGAGGTGGCGGCCAGCGAGGCCGACGCCGCCGCCGGCCGGCATGCGGAACGACCCTTCTGCCTGGTGGTGCAGCCCGGAGTGGCCGATCCGACCCGGGCCCCGGCGGGGCGGCACACCCTGTGGGCCTACTGCCACGTCCCCTCGGGCTCCACGGTGGACATGACGGCGGCCATCGAGCGCCAGATCGAGCGGTACGCACCCGGCTTCACCGACCTGGTCCTCGACCGGTCGACCCGGACGGCGGCGGACGAGGCGCGGGCCAATCCCAACTACGTCGGCGGCGACATCGCCGGCGGCGCCTCCACCCTGCGTCAGACGGTGTTCCGACCCACGGTGCAGTGGAACCCCTACCGCACGCCGCTCGCGGGCGTCTATCTGTGCTCGGCCTCCACGCCTCCGGGCGGAGGGGTGCACGGGATGTGCGGGGTGTACGCGGCACGCTCGGCCCTGCACGACCACTTCGGCGGACCGCCGCCCGGAGCGGGCTGACGGGAGGCGGTGGCCGTCCTCCAGCAATTTGGCGGGCCGCGGACAATAATGCTCCTGGCGAACGCCGGGCTGGGCTGGGCGGGGCACGAGACACGGAGGGTCGGAGCATGGTTGACAAGGCGAAGGCAGGCAGCGGGGTCCCCACCAGGATCGTGGTGGGCACCGACGGCTCGGAGACGGCGGCTCGCGCCGTGGCCAAGGCCACCGCGCTGGCTGCCGCGGTCGGCGCCGACCTCATCATCGTGTCCGCCTACAGCAGCCGCGGCCCCGGTGGGGTGCCCAGCGCCGGAGTGACGCTCGACTCCGGGTGGGTGGCCGCCGCCCACTCGGTGGCCGAGACCACCGCCGAGGAGGCCGGCACGGTGGCCCGGGAGGGCGGGGTGGCGGAGGTCACCACACTGGCGGTGAGCGGTGATCCCGCCGAGGCGCTCATCAAGGTGACGGTCGACGAGTCCGCCGACCTGCTGGTGGTGGGGTCCAAGGGCATGCAGTCCACGGCCCGGTTCCTGTTGGGGCCCATCGCCAACCGGGTCTCGCGCCGGGTGGCCTGCGACCTGCTCATCGTCGAGACCAGCACCTGAGGTCGTCACCCGGTCACCGGATCCCCGGGGCCCGGGGCGTCGGTCCGCCGGCGCTCAGGCTCCCGCTGAGCGGTCGCTCGGATGCAGGGCCCGGAACAGCCGGGTCCCGTACCCGGTGACCACGGCGTCGCCCAGGGCGCGGGCGTTGGCGCTGCGGGGCAGGTTGAGCATGGGCCCGAGCTCACCGAAGTAGTTGCCCGGAGCGGCCACCGCCAGCCGCTCCTCACTCCCGTCGCCTCTCGTCCGGTACAGCTCCACCTCCCCGGACTCCACCACGTAGACCAGGTCGCTCGGATCACCCTGGCGGAAGAGGACCGCTCCGGCCACCAGGGTCGAGAGCCGGGGCTGGCGCTGGTCGTCGGGCAGGTGGGGGGCCAGCTCGACCACGGTGTCGGCCAGCTCGGTGATGCGGTCGTCGTGGGTGGCCACCACCACCATCCGACCGGGGGCGGCGATGCCCCGGAGCAGGCGGAGGATCCCCTCGACCTGGATGTAGTCGAGGTGGGCGGTCGGCTCGTCCGCCAGCACCAGGGGCGGGTCCTGCACCAGGGCCCGGGCGATGGCCACCCGCTGCTGCTGGCCCCCCGACATCTGGCCGGGCCGGTGGTGGCCCCGCTCGTCCAGCCCGACCTGGTCCAACAGCGCGTCCGCCCGGGCCCCGGCTTCGGCGCGGGGCACGTGGGCCAGGCGGAGGGGCACCATCACGTTGGCCCGGGCGGTGAGGCTCGGGATCAGGTTGAAGGCCTGGAACACCACGCCCACCGTCCGGCGGCGGTACTCGGACAGGGCGGCGCCACCCAACCCGGTGACCTCGGTCCCGTCGAAGTCGATCGATCCCGAGGTCGGGGTCAGCAGGCCGGCCAGGCAGGACAACAGCGTGGTCTTCCCGCACCCGGAGGGCCCGAGGAGGACCACCAGCTCCCCGTCACCGGCGCGGAACGAGAAGTGGTCGAGCGGTCGGACGGTGTACCCGCTGGACGGGAACTCGACGGTCAGATCGTCGACGACGAGGCGGGCCACGGTCAGCCGAACGCCGCGGCGGGGTCGGCCCCGGTGGCCCGTCGCAGGGCCACCAGGCTGGACAGCAGCCCGACCGCCACCGCCACCAGGGGCAGGGTGACGAAGGCACTGGAGGGGATGGCCAGCGGTTGCGCGAACAGCCCCACCATGAAGTGGCAGATGGCGGCCCCGAAGGCCGCCGCGGCCAGCGAGACCAGCACCGACTCCAGGGCCAGGCTGCCCAGCAGGGCCAGCGACGACGAGCCCAGGGCCTTCAAGACGGCGAAGTCGCCCACCCGCTGGAGCGCCGAGACGTACAACAGGGCGGCGATGATCACCGCCGCCACGACCCACATCAGGATCTTGGTGTTGTTGATCGAGGACACCGCCGACGACAGTGCGGCCAGGTTGCGCTGTTCGACCGCCGCAGCGGTGAGGACCAGGTAGCCCGGAGGGGTGTGGGCCGGTGCGCCCCGGGTCACCACGGCCGTGACCAGCTGGCGGCCCTCCAGGGCCACGGCCTGGGAGTCGGCCAGGCCCATGTAGACCATCGGTCCGCCGGCGATCAGGGTGCGGTCGTCCACCTGGCCGACGACCCGGAAGCGGCGGCCCCCCACGGCCAGGGTGGTGCCGATCCCCGCCCCGGAGCGGGGATCGACCACCACCTGGCCCGCCGCGGTCAGCGGGCGTCCCGAGGTCACCACGGGATCGCCCAGGCCCCCGGTCCGCACGCCCATGATGTTGACGGTGATGGTCTTCCCCCCGACGACGGCCACCTCGCCTGGAAGCAGGACCAGCGGATCGGCCCGGACCACCCCCGGGAGGCGGCCGATGACGGCCGCCTCGGACTGGGGGAACAGCCCCACCGCGGCGATGCGCCCCGACGATCCGGTGGAGAGCACCCACCGGTCGGCGCTCACGCCGCCCACCGTCTGGTTGGTCTCGGCGGTGAACCCGCCCACCAGCCCGGCCAGCAGGAGTGCCATGGCCATGACCAGGCCGGCCCCGAGCACGGCGATCAGGAACTGCCGGTACCGGTACCGCAGATCCGCCAGCGTGACCACCACCACGGCCGCCGATCATTCCATAGGGGACGGCGGGCCCGCTGGCCCGGCCTCGGCTCAGCCCTGGTTGCCCTCGGCCTGGTAGGCGCGGCACGGCTCACCGCGCAGGGCGTTGCAGGCCGGCAGTGCCGGAGTGGCCTGCACCCGCGGCACCACGTTGACCACCAGCGACGAGGCGGCCACGCCCCCGAGGCCGACGGTGGCGCTCTGCCCGTTGTCCAGGGTGTCGAACTCCCAGATCGGTCGGTCGCCGCCGGGGGCGGAGAGCACCACGCGGAGTGCCGTCCCGGGGCGGAAGGTGTGGACGATGGGGTCGATGGGGATCTTCACCAGGGTGTAGGTGCCCGGACTCAGGTTCCGCGCGTCAGAGGCCAGATAGGTCGGATCGGTGTACAGGGCGGTGGAGGCGGTCGTGTCCACCTGGTTGTTGCTGCGCAGGAAGCCCGAGGTCACGTACTCCTCCTGCCCGGTGGACGGCCGCACCTCGGTGATGGTGGCCTGGAAGTCCTCCACCGGCACCCCGGCCCGGACCCAGAGGTCGAGCGTGGCCGGGCCCACGATGGTGGTGGCCCGCGGGTACGGCTTGGTCTGGAAGGCGATGCCGTCGGCGGCGGGGACCGGCGTCCAGTCCCAGCCCGGGTCGGCCAGCCAGGCGTTGCCGTTGGCCGGCAGGCTGGTCAGCGGACGGGTGCCCGGGTCCAGCGTGAAGGTGGTGCTGGCCTGGCGCCGGGCCGGGTACGCCCGGGTCAGGGTCCCCCCGTGGCCGAAGTAGAGGGTCTGCACCTTCCCCCGCGGGGGCCAGCTGGTGAAGTCGGCCGAGTAGGTCGACTGGATCGCACCCGGGCCGGCTGCACCCGCCCCGTTGTCGAACAGGACCCGGACCAGTGGCGTCTGGCGCGCGAAGCGCGCCCGGGCCACGGTGACGTTCCGGGCGCCGGTGAACCGGAGGGCCGGCAGGGGGGCCTGGCTCGAGACGTTCGAGGCGAAGCCGGTGAACCCGTCGAGGATGGTGGCGGCCAGCGCGCCGGGCTGGGTGGGCACCTTGTCGGCCACGTAGATGTCCAGGAACTCCAGCCAGCGGCTGATGGTCTGGGGATCGGTGGAGTCGATGTGGTTCCCGTTGACCATCGAGGCGAAGACCGGCGTGGACTTGGGGAAGGCGTCGATGAGCGCCGTCCACTGGGGTCCGGTCTGCTCGTCCTGGAGGGCCCCCGACATGAAGGACGGGACCGTGATGTGGCTGGCCCACTCGACCATGGACCGGCGGTCGAACAGCGAGGGGTCGCGCCCCGGACCGGTGCCCGGAGCCACCAACTGGGGCCCGACCAGCGATTCGAGGCTCTCGGACTCGTCGTGGAGGGCCTGGTTGGCCAGACAGGTCGACGACGCCCCGCCGGTGGCGGCCAGCTCGGCGTCGATCTCGTAGTAGGTCCACGGCTGGGCCACGTTGCCGATCGGAGTGGCCGAGCTCGGCACCAGCCGGCCGCCGCTGTCGGTGGCGGCGGGCTTGGCGTCGTCGATGCGCTGGGCGATCCAGCTGGCGGCGAAGCCGTCGTTGTAGATGCCCCCCGGGTACCCGGTCGAGAAGAGGTCGTCGGTGGGGCTCATCGGGGCGATGGCGGCCAGGTCGGGCGGGTCGGTGCCGGCCGAGGGGAGCTCGGACAGGCCCGAGTAGCTGATGCCCACCATGCCCACCTTGTGCCGCGCCACCCACCCCTGGTGGGCCACGATCTCGACGGCGTCGTAGGCGTCGTAGTCGGACGGGTAGCCGAACAGGTCGAAGGCTCCTCCCGAGCAGCCGGTCCCCCGCATCTGGAGGCTGACCGTGGCGAAGCCGGCCACCCGGGCCAGCACCGCCCCCACCGCGGTGGCGCTGTCCGGGAGCAGGTTGGGGTCACCGCACCCGGTGCAGGGGGCGTGGAGGGCCTGGGCCAACAGGTTCGGGATGGGATCGGTGGGTCCGGCGGTGGCATAGCCCGAGTACTCGATGACCGTCGGACACGGGCTGGCCGCACTGCAGGACCCGCCGTAGGGGTAGCGGACCGTGGCGGCGAGCTGGACCCCGTCCCGCATGGTGATGTAGTTGAGGCCCTCGTGCATCGGCTGGCCGGTGTAGAGCGACCCGTCGGTGGCCGGGTTCTGACCCGGTGCCAGCACGGTGAACGTGGGGGTGGCCTGCCCGGTGGTGTCGTCGACCCAGCGGTAGCCGGACCCCGGGTCGAGGTTCCGGATGATCAGGGACCCGAGGGCGTCGGCCTGCCCCGGGTTGGCGGGGTTGGACACCGCCGAGCCGTCGTGGCGCAGGGTGATGTGGTCACCCGGCCGGGCACCGGTCAGCCAGGCCTCGTCCACCGAGCCGTTGCCCCGGAGGGAGGCCGGACCGGACGGGGGGTCGGCCGCGCCGGCGGCCGCCGACGGGATGCCCGCACAGAGCGTGACGGCGGCGAGCAGCACCGCCGCCAGGACGGGACCTCGGTTGCGCATGTGATTCCCCCCGGACGAACGTCGGAACTGCCGGCACCAGCCGCCGGTGGAGCATACCGCCGGGGCGCCGACCGGACTGCTCCGGTCGGATCACCCGCCGGGGCGCGGCCTGAGGGGTGCCGGGCTCCGCGGGGCGGATCAGGAGCCGGCGTCGGCCGGCAGGACGTCGGACGCCTCGGCCTCGGGGACCGCCGCGGCAGGGTGGGCCGGGGCCACCACCGGGTGGGCCGGGGCCACCACCGGGTGGGCCGGGGCCACGGTCCGCGCCCCCCGGGTCTCGGGCTTGGTGGCGATGATCAGCTGGTCACGCCCCTCGCTCTTGGCCGTCAACAGCGCCTCGTCGGCGTGGGCGATGATCTCCACGGCGGTGCCCCCGAACGAGGTGTCGGCCAGCCCGACGCTCACCGTGAACGGGGGCACGCCGGACGCCGCGATGGACTCGGCCAGGGTCGCCCGCAGCCGGTGGACGATGGGGGCGGCCTCGGTCACGTCGCACCCCACGTAGACCATGAGGAACTCTTCGCCCCCGAACCGGCACACCAGGTCGCCGGCCCGGGCCACCGACGACGCCACCGTGGCGAAGTGGCGCAGGGCGCGGTCGCCGGCGGCATGGCCGTGGGTGTCGTTGAGGATCTTGAAGTGGTCGAGGTCGGCGAAGGCCACGGCGTAGGGGACACGGTCCTCGTCCAGCCGGTGCAGCTCCTCTTCGAGGCTCCGGCGGTTGAGCTGTCCGGTGAGCACGTCGGTGTGGGCGGCCAGCTGGCTGCTGGCCATGGCCCGCAGGAGCCCGAGGCGGGCGCCTGCCAGCGTGGCCACCGTCTCGGCCCGGGCCCGCTGGATCGGATCCAAGGGAGCCTCGACCGGACCGGTCAGATGGATCACGCCCATCGGGGTGCCGAGCACCGTCACCGGCACGCACAGGGCGGAGACCTGCTCGTCCCGGGCCTCCAGGTGGGGGCACGTGGCCAGGGCCCGGCTGTCCAGGAATTCGACCGCCTGGCCCCGGCGGACGGCCGGGCATCCCCACGGCGTGCCGACCCCACAGCACGGCGAGCCGTTGGTCAACGACGCGGCGGCCTCGTGCATGTGGGTGCGGCTCGAGTCGGCCAGCAGGACCTCGGCGGGCCGGTCGGCCACGAGGTCGAGGGCCCGGCTGACGACCCGGAGGACGTCGGGCTCGTGCTCGGCCATCTCGAGGGCGTCGTGCAGGTCGGCGGTGAACTGGTGGCCGGTGGCCACGGCCAGCAGCTGCTCCTCCTTCTCGGCGATCTCCGTGCGCTGGGCGGCCAGGGCCTTGTTGATGGGCAGCCCACTGGTGAAGGTGAGGGCGGTCAGCGCGGCCACCAGGAACACCGCGGCGGCGGCGGCGAAGCCCCCGATCCCGTTCTGCAGGCCGTAGAACCGGCTGATTGCCCACACGGCGGTGAAGGCCACGAGGAGGCCGACCACGGCCCGGAGCGACTCGATGGCCAGGGTCCGCCACGAGGCATCGATCGACCGCACCTTGCCCCGATCCGTCGGGGGCAGCGATTGGGCATCCATCATGGCGCGGTCCTCCTTCTCCGTGTTCTGTCGGCCGATCCAGGGCGCAACCTGAGTGGACACATGACGCCCGACAAGAAAAACGCCCCCGGGCTGGGCCGGACCCGGATCCGGGCGGGCCACCCGCCGCCTGCCTGTGCCACCATGAGCACCAGGCGGGCCCGTCCACGGACCCGCACCGACCCGGGGGGGACGAGGTGGAAGAGCTGGATCTGGAGGGCAGGGTGGCGGTGGTGACCGGCGGTGCCGCCGGCATCGGACGGGGGATCGTCGAGGCGCTGGTGGACGAGGGCTGCCGGGTGGTGGTGGCCGACATCGAAGCCCCGGTGCTGGACCGGACCGTGGAGGAGCTGGCCGGGCGGGGCGACGTGCGGGGTGTGGTGACCGACGTCTCGGACAACGCCTCCGTCGAGTCCCTCGCCGATCTGGTCTTCGAGGAGTACGGGGCCTGCCACGTGCTGTGGAGCAACGCCGGGGTCACCTCGGGAGGGGGTGGCAATCCGTGGGACCAGGAGGCCAACGACTGGCGCTGGTGCTTCGGGGTCAACGTCTTCGGCACGGCCCAAGGCGTGCTGGCCTTCGTGCCGAGGATGATCGAGTCGGGGGAACCCGGGGCGGTGGTCACCACCTCCTCGGGGGACGGGGGGATCGCCCCGGTGCCCTACGCCTCGGTGTACGCCTCCTCCAAGGCGGCCATCAGCTGCTTCACCGAAGCGCTGGCCCATCAGTTCGTGGCCCAGGGCACCAACCTGCGGGCGTCGGTCTTCTACCCCTCGGGCGGGCTGCTCGAGACCGGGCTGTGGGAGGCCCAGCGGAACCGTCCGGCGTCACTGGCCCGGACACGGCCTCGTCCTCCGGCGCCGGGGACCACCTTCGCCGAGTTCAAGGAGGCGCTGGCCGCGGCGGGCCGGGCCACCGACACCGTCGACCTCGCCGAACTGGGGAGGTTCGCCGTCCAGGGCGTGAAGGAGGGGCGCTTCGTCATCGCCCACAACCTCGACCGCTCGGCCCGGCTCCTCCACGCCCGGGCCGATGCCATCGGCCAGGGCCGTCTGCCGCCGTCGGCCCTCGATGCACTGGCGTGAAGTGGCTAGCGTGGCCCCGGGGGGACGGTACAACAGGGGGACGTGCCGGACGTGCCGGACGTGCCGGACGTGCAGGGTGAGCAGGGGGACGCCAGGGTGACAGAGCTCGCGCCGGACCACCGGTACACCATCATCTCCTCGGACGCCCACGCCGGCGCCGACATCCCCGACTACCGGCCCTACCTGGCCACGCGCTGGCACGACGACTTCGACGCCTGGGCCGCCGGGTACGTCAACCCCTTCGCCGACCTGTTGGCGCCCACCGCCTACCGCAGCTGGGACTCCGACCGCCGCCTGGCCGAGAACGACGCCGACGGGATCGCGGCCGAGGTCCTCTTCCCCAACTCCGTCCCCCCCTTCTTCGAGGAGGGCAGCCTGGTGGCGCTGCCGCCCACCGAGGCCGAGTATCCGCCCCGGTGGGCCGGGATCCAGGCCCACAACCGGTGGCTGGCCGACTTCTGCGCCCGCGTGCCGGGACGGCGGGCCGGGGTGGTCCAGATCTTCGCCAACCACATCGAGGACGCCGTGGAGGAGGTCCGCTGGGCGTCCACCGCCTTTACGCCCTTCGGTGGGATCCTGCTGCCCTCGCTGCCGCCCGACTCCGGGCTGCCCCCGCTGTGGGACCCCGTCTATGCGCCCCTGTGGGACGTCTGTGAGGAGCTCGGTGCCGTCGTCAACATCCACGGCGGTGGGGGCATCCCCGACTACGGCGACGCCGAGGTGGCGCGGGCCATCATGCTGGTGGAGCTCCCGTGGTTCTCCCACCGGTCGCTCTGGCACCTCATCTTCGGCGGCGTCCTGGAGCGCCATCCGTCGCTCAAGGTCGCCCTGACCGAGCAGGGCCTGGCCTGGCTGCCGCGGGGGCTCGAGACCCTGGACTGGTTCTACGGCCGGATGACGCTCGGCAACGCGGCCGAGGCCAACTTCTTCGGCGCCGCGGCCAAGGCCATGTCCATGACGCCCTCGGAGTACTTCCGGCGCAACGTGTCGGTGGGCGCCAGCTTCCTGCGGGCCTCGGAGTCCGAGCTCCGCCATGAGGTCGGCGTGGACCGCATCATGTGGGGGGCCGACTATCCCCACTCGGAGGGGAGCTACCCCTACAGCCGCCAGGCGCTGCGTGCCGCCTTCGGGAGCTGTGACCCCGCCGAGACCCAGCGCATGCTGGAGTCCAACGCCGCCGACCTGTACGGCTTCGACCTCGAGGGACTGCGGGCGGTGGGCGACGTCATCGGCCCGACGGTGGCCGAGGTGGCCACCCCGCTCCCCGTCGAGGAGTACCCGGTCGACTCGACCTGTAACGCCTTCGACCGCCACCAGGTCCTGCGTTCCTGGTAGTGCCCCCGGGGGGCGGGGCCGGGGTCAGCCCGGGGCACCCACCCCGTACTCGGCCTTCCACCAGCGGGCGGCGGCCCGGGCGGCGGGGTCACTGCGCCGCGAGGCGTCCTGTCCCAGCGAGTCGGGCGACGGGCCGATCCGGGCGGCGATGGGCCGGAGGGCGTCGAGGTCGAAGCCGTACACCTCGGCGGCGTTGAGTCCGAGCATCCGGGCGGTGTCGTCCACCGGCACGTCGGCGAAGTCCGCCCTGAGCCGGGGCAGGGTGTTGGGCCAGGTCCCCTCGGGGTGCGGGTAGTCGGTGCCCCACATCACCACGTCGGTCCCGATGACGTCGCGGCGCCGGATCTCCTCCCTGGACATGGTGGAGGCCCCGATGAAGATGTTGGTGCCGAAGTAGTCCGACGGGAGCTTGGAGATCTTACCCGCCAGCAGGGCCGCCATCTTCTTGGTGGTGTGCCCACCGCCCATGTACTGGTCCCACTTCCACATCATGTCGGGGGCCCAGTAGGCGGCGGCCTCGGTGACCACGAACCTCAGGCCCGGGTGCCGCTCGAACGCCCCGCTGAACAGGAGGTGCCAGGCCGGGCGGACCGCCCACCACACCACCTCGGCCAGGTACACGCCGGTGTGCTCGCCGTACTCCTCCATGGGGGCCTCGCCCGAGTGGGTGTGGACGGGGAGGCCGGCGTCGGCACAGGCGGCCCACACCGGGTCGTACACGGCGTCGTTGTACGGCGGCCGGTGGTGCCACATGGTGGGGATCATGACGCCCCGGATGCCGGGCTGGGCCGCCACCCACTCGATCTCGGCCACGGCCCGGGGGATGTCGTGGGTGATGGGCACCAGGGCGATGCCGCCCCGCCGGTGGGGCGAGTGCGAGCACATGTCGGCCAGGAACCGGTTGTGGGCCCGCGCCCCGGCGAAGGCCAGCTCGGGATCCTCGATGGCCCCGGCGAAGAGCCCGGCTCCGAACGGCGGCGAGGCCATGCCGGTCACCGCGTCGGCGTCGGCGAACAGGACGTCGGCGGCGACACCGTCGGCGTCGAGCTCCTTGTCCCGGATGACCGGGTCGAAGGCGCCCTTCAGGCCCTCCTCGTTGTCCCGCTCCCAGCCCATGATGTAGTCGTAGTTGAACGCCAGGGACTCCTCGCGGTGGGCCACCCGGTCAGCCAGATACTC
>Ga0302196_10005539_pt1 | contig 11292 bp, 4 predicted proteins | sample II_Bog_N1_3_FD_198794 | JGI IMG/M metagenome (GOLD analysis project Ga0302196, IMG submission 198794) | Peat permafrost microbial communities from Stordalen Mire near Abisko, Sweden - II_Bog_N1_3 | ecosystem: Environmental > Terrestrial > Soil > Wetlands > Peat | place: Sweden: Abisko, Stordalen...
GTTGGCCAGGGCCGCCCGGTTGTACCGCTCCCAGAGGGCGAGGCCCAGGGGGAGGTCCATCCCGTCGCGCCGGTGCAGCGAGTCGGCCACGGCCAGCGGGTCGCGCCACATGAGGACGGCGGCCAGAGGCTCCCCGAGGTAGGGACGCCAGTGGGGGAGGAGGAGGCACGTCCGGGGGTCCTTCCACACCCAGGGCCCCGGTCCCTCCACCGAGTCCGCCAGCACCTCGCCCGACGGGCCGCTGCCACCCGGGCCGGCGAGATCCCGGGCCCGGTCGATGTCGGGGGGAGCGTCCCAGCTCCCGCCCAACGATCCGAGCAGGGCCTCGTCGTGCAACGTCAGGGCGAGGCTCTCCCAGTGCTCGGGATTGCTCTCCGGCCAGTCGAGCCGGTCGTCGGCCCTCGGCCCTCCGAACCCCAGTCCCACCAGCGCGCCGGTGACGGCGGACGTCCCGCTGCGGTGCATCCCCACGACCAGCAGCCACCCACCCGATCCGTCGGTCACCGCCGGGTCGCCGTCCGGCACGTCAGCGGAGCCACCGGCGCACGCTGTCGTACAGCGTCGCCCCGGTGGACGAGGAGTACACGGTCCGCTGCACCGCCCGCTTCCAACGGGGCGGAGGCATGCGGCGCAGGCTCACGGCCCGGCGGTTGATCTCACTGGCGACGATCCCCACCGAGGCCAGATAGTCGTCGACCGGGTGGCGGAGGCGGTCGGGGAGCTCACGGTCGTCGTCGGCGAGCGGCGCGGTCGCCTCGCCCAGGGTGCGGGGCGGTGTGGCGACGGCCACCGGCTGTAGCGCCCACACGAACTCCCGGACCGCCGCGTACGGGTTGTACGTCTCGGCCAGGATCCGGAGGGCGCCCAGCATCTCCTCGGGAATGCTGTCCTCGAGCCCCTCGTCGTAGGTGGCGGACCGCACCGACTCGTCGTCGGAGCGCTCCACCAGTGACCAGCCGCACCGCTCCAGCATCGCCAGGAGCGCGTCGCCGGTGAGCGGGTGGCCGCCGGACCGCTCCCTCCTCCCGCCCGTCGTCCCGGGCCACTCACCGCAGAGCAGGGCCAGCCCCCGGTCGAAGTGGGCGATGTTGGACACCGTCACCACGAGCGCCGGCGAGCCGTGCTCGAGCGCCCAGGCGGACAGCCCGGCCAGCACCCGGTGGGGCTCGGCCATCTGCTCGAGCTCCCCGGGCAGGATCAGGGCCCCGATGGCGCCGATGTCGTCGAGGGACCGCAGCACCTTGTCGAGCGCGCCGTGCACGCCCGGCGACCGCAGCGCTCCCTCGTCGGCGACGCCGACGGGCCGCCAGGCGAGGCCCAGGACCCGGCACGCGTCCTCGACGTCGTCCAGCTCGTCACCCAGGACGACCGCACGGCGGTCGGTACCGACCAGCCCGTCGACCAGGCGGGCGCAGCGGGCCGGCGCCGAGTCGAAGGGCGACTCGTCCCGCGGGAGCAGGTCGGCCCCGCCGGCCGCCACGACCGCCGTTCCGTCGTCGGCCCGTCCCGGGAGGAGCACCGCGCGGGTGGCCTCGAGGAACGCCCGCCCGTGGTGGAGGTCGGGTTCGAGGTGGTTCCCCTCGGCCCACTCGTTCCAGGCCAGCAGGAAGACCAGGCGCTCCTCCTCGCGGACGTCGGCCACCGAGGCGACGGTCCGACCGAGCCAGTCGCCGTAGGCCTGCGGGGTGGCCCCCTCGTAGATGGTCGCACCCCTCGGGCGGCGGGCGGTGTTGTCCCACCCCACCATCACCGAGGGGAACCGCCGCCACCCGGGATCGGGTAGCGCCAGGTGCGCCTCGGCGGCGCTGACGTAGTCGAGGATGCGATGGCCGCGCACGGTCTCCAGCGGGGTGAACAGGCGCTCCATCGGGCGGGGCATGAACCCGACGGTGGCGTCGAAGCCGAACGCCTCGGGACCTCCCGGGGGGTAGCCCCATCCCTCGACCCAGGCCAGGTACAGGTCCGGGAACCCGAGCTTCTGGGCCTCGGCCCGCCACCGGTCCGTCGTCCGCCGCGGGTCGGGCAGCACCATCGGCCGGTAGACGAGGAAGAGCGGCTTGCCGTCGATGGTGATGTACCGGGGGTCGGCGAACGCCTCGGCCAGCCACCGCAGGTGGGCGAGGTCGTCGTCGTCGCTGTACTCCTGGGGGACCAGGACCTGGCCGCTCAGTCCGTCCCAGTTGCGGGTCCACTCCTCGTTGGCCCAGCAGAGGGCGAACGGGAAGTCGGGGCGGCCGGAGGCGAGGACCTCCTCGAACGGTCGCTGGAGCAGTCGGCGGCCCTGGAACCAGTAGTGGTAGTAGACGAAGCCGCTGAGCCCGTGGTCGCGGGCCAGCTGGGCCTGGGACTCGCGGACCTCGGGCACCCGCAGGTCGTAGTAGCCGAGCTCGCCGGGCACGTGGGGCTGGTAGTGGCCCGGGTAGAGCGGGCGGGCCCGGGTCACGTTGAGCCACTCGGTGAACCCCTTGCCCCACCAGGCGTCGTTCTCGGGGATGGGATGGTACTGGGGCAGGTAGAACGCCAGTGCCTTCGCCACGGGCGCGTCCGCGGTACCGCGCCCCCCGATGTCGGACATGTCACGAGGATACGACAGAACCGGCGGTCGGGGGCAGGTACGACGGGGGACCCGTCCGCGCCGGCCCGTGGATCGGCATCGACGGATGCCGCACCCGGGTGGACCCGCGTGCTGCGCTAACGTCGAGCGGCCGTCCGTCGCCGCAGGGGCGGGGGGACGTCCCACCGGGCACCACGGAGGTCCCGACGGCCCTCGACCGGCATCGCCACCGGATCGCGTCAACGGAGGAGGGCACGATGACGACGACGACGTCCGTCCAGCAGGTGCCGGAGGTGGGCGGTGCGCCGGAGGCCCCGTCGGCGACCGACCCCGTCGGCCGCGGCCGGGTCCGCTTCGTGCGGGCGGTGGTGGTCGGACTGGTCGCCGTCGGGATCCCCTACCTCTGGATCCTCTGGGACCTCTGGACGGGCACGTTCAACGCCCTCCGCTCGGTCTCCCCGAGCGACTTCTACGACCTCCAGGGCCACGCCATGCTGTCGGGCCGCTTCTCCGTGCCCGACGGCTCACTCGGGATCGAGGCGTTCCTCCACGACGGCCACCAGTACACCTACTTCGGGATCTTCCCCTCGATCATCCGACTACCGGTCCTGGCCCTCACCCACTCGTTCGACGGCCGGCTGACCGCGCCGTCGATGCTGGCGGCCTGGGTCGTCACGGGCGTCCTCGCCTCCCTGCTCCTGTGGCGGGTCCGCATCCAGATCCGCGGGGAGGCCGTCGTCGGGGTGGCGGAGGCGGTGTGCTGCGGGATCCTGGTGGCCGCGGTCAACGGGTCGGTACTCCTCTACCTGGCGGCGTCGCCCAAGGTCTCCCACGAAGACCTGGCCTGGAGCGTGGCGCTCACCCTGGGGGCGCTGTTCGCCCTGGTCGGGGTGGCCGAGCGGCCGTCGGGTCGGCGGATGGCGCTGTGCGCCATCTTCGTCGTGTGCGCCGCCCTCGACCGCAGCCCGACCGGCTACGCCTGCATCGTGGCCACCCTCCTGGTCGCCGGGTGGTTCGGCCTGGGACGGGGCGGATCCGACCGGAGGAGGTCGGCGGTGCCCCTCGTCGTGATCGCCGTCGGGGCGCTGGTGCTCGACGGCGTGGTCAACTGGGCCAAGCTCGGGATGCCCTTCGGACTGTCGGAGGCCAACCAGGTGTGGACCCAGGTCAACGCCCACCGGCGCCTGTACCTGGCGTCCAACGGGGGCAACGCCTTCGCGCTCCACTACCTGCCGAGCACCCTGGTCGCCTATCTACAGCCGTTCGGGATCAGCGTGTCCACCCACTTCCCGTTCTTCTCCCTGCCGACGGGCGTGGCCGGTCCGGTGGGCACCGTCGTGCTCGACCAGACCTACCCGACGGCGAGCGTCCCGGCCTCGTGGCCGCTCCTGTTCGTCCTGGGCGTGTGGGGGGTGGTCACCGCCTTCCGGCCCCATCCCGTGGGGCGGGTGCAGCCCCTGCGCCTGCTCCTCGTGGCCACGGCGGCCGGCACTGCCGGCGTCCTGCTGTTCGGGTACATCGCCGACCGCTACCTGGCCGACTTCCTCCCGTTCTTCGCGTTGGCCGCCATGATCGGGATGGTCGACGTGTGGCGGCGGTTCGACGGCCGCGACCGCCGGGCGCGCTCACTGGTCGTCGCCGTGGCGGCGGTGCTCGGGGTCTTCGGGCTCTGGGTCAACATCGGGGCGGCCGTCACTCCGTCCGCGCAGTGGACGACAGCACAGGCCAAGGCCTTCGTCTCTCTCCAGCGGTCGCTGGGGGGGACGCCCGCGGTCGAGCGCGGGGCCACGCTTCCCTACTGGGCCCCGGCCGGGACGCTGTTCGCCCCGGGGGACTGCTCGGGCCTGTACGTGTCGACGGGATTCGACTACTCCACCGTGCCCGGCGAGCAGCTCGAGCACGAGACGTGGGACACCGTGGAGGAGCCCGCCGACTCCGTCCACTACGTGCAGGTGACCTGGGACGGCCCGGTCGTCCCGGGTGGGCCACCGGTCACCGTCGCCACCTACGGGACGACCCGCGTGGAGCTCGAGCCCACGGGCACCGACCGGGTGCGACTCGCCGTCCGCGGCCCCGACCTCCCCGACCTGTCGTTCCCTCCGACCACCACCGCCCCGGTCACCGTGGAGCCCGGGAAGCCCTACAACGTCGAGATCGTGACCGACCCCGAGCTGCACAGCATCGTGGCGGGCGGCATCGGGGTGGGCGTCCAGTACCCTCTACCGGGGACGGGACCGTTCGCCCTGGGCGCAGGTCCCGGAATCACGGTGGTGGGCCGATCACGCGGGACCGCACCCAGCAACCTGTGCCGCCAGCTGGCCGGGTCGTCGGGGCGGCGCTGAGTCAGGCCTGGTCGGGGGGCTCGGGGGCCGAGGCCGACGACTCGGCGCCGGCCGAGGCCCCGGACAGGAGGTCAGCCGAGGTGGCCGCCTCCGGTGCCGGCTCCGGCGCGGCCGGTGCGGCCACGGTCGCCGGCTCGGCCGGACCGTCGCCGGCGACGGCGGCCGGTGCCCGCTTGATGGTCCAGGCCAGGTAGGCGGCCCCGGCGAAGGCGATCACCGCCAGCACGGCGAGGGCCTCGCCGCGTCGTCGGTAGTGCCCCCGGACGTGGTGGCCGTGGACGAGGGCCGGCTTCCCGCCGAGATACTGCGGGACCTTCCAGATGGGCTCAGACAGCCACTCGATGGCGACGAAGGCGAGGATGACGCCGACGACGGCCAGGACGATCACACCGATCCACTTCTTGTTCATGATGGTTTCACCTTGCTCTTGGTTGTCGAACGGTTCTGCCGAGGTCCGCTCCCGTCCCCGGGAGCGGACACGACGTCGGTCACGTGGTGGCGGGGGGTGGCCCGCGACGCCTCAGCGCGTCAGCGGCCAGGACGGCCAGTGCCCCTCGGGAGGCGTTCTCCCAGGTGAAGCTGGCGGAGTGCTCGAATGCGCCCTCGGACAGGCGCTTGCGCAGCACCTCGTCGGCCAGCACACGGTCGAGGCTCGACACCAGCCCCGGGACGTCGTCGAACAGCAGCCCCGTCGTCCCCTCGACCACCGCGTCCAGGTGGCCGCTGATCCGTGAGGCGACGGCCGGGGTGCCGCACGCGCCGGCCTCGGTCACCGTCATGCCCCAGCCCTCTCGCGCCGAGGTGGAGGCCAGCACCCAGGCACTGCGGTAGAGCTCGACGAGCTCGTCGTCGCTGATGCGCCCCGGGAGCGAGATCCATGATCCGGCGTCGTGGGCCGCGATGAGGTCCTCGAGCACGGGGCGCTCGTACCCTTCGCCGGCGATGACGGCGCGCAACCCGGGGTGCCGGGGCTTGAGGTCGACCAGGCCCCGGATCAGCATGTCGAACCGCTTGACCGGGACCAGGCGGCCCACGGCGACCACCGTCGGCGCCTCGGCGCGGCGCGAGCCGGGGCTGAACTGCCCCTCCACCCCGGGAGGCGATACGACGACGTTCGACTCGCGGAGCTTCAGCTTCTCCACGATCTCGGCCTTGGACGACGACGACAGGGTGATCACCCGGGTGCCCCGGTAGAACTTGGGCGCGACGTGGTGCTCGAAGGTGTCGCCCAGCTCCGCCAGACCGTGGGGCAGGACCATGTTCCACATCTCGCCGTGCACGTGGTGCAGGAACACCACCCGCGGGCACCGGGCCCAGATCGGGGACAGGAACGGCATGCCGTTCCAGATCTCGACCAGCCCGTCACCCCGGCCCAGGGATCCCCGCCATCCGGAGATCATCGTCCTCGGGAAGATCGAATAGCGGCCCACCCGCCGGGTGACCTGATAGCCGTTCCGGCGGACGAACGGGTGACGCCCGGGGGCGGTCGACGTGGTCATGTTGATCGAGATGCCCGCCGCCGACCACTCGCTCAGGATCCGGTGGGCGTGCAACTCGGAGCCGCCGGCCTCCTCGTCGTCGAAGTCACGCCAGGCGACGACGTCGATGTGGCGGAGGCCGGCGGCGCGGGCGATCTCCTCGAGCGATCGGTCGGCGAACGGTCGCAGCTCCGGCCGCGAGAACAGCGCGGCGAGCGGTTCGTCGAGCACCGGGGCGGTGCCGGCCGCGAACTCATCCCTGTCGAACCCCGGGTTCATCTGCTGGTCCCACCCCCCATCACGACCCGACTACGGATGACGACCCGACCTCGGATGACGCCCCCTGTCCCGATCGGCGACCAGCTCCTGCTCTGATCGGGAACGCACTCTACCCCACCGGGTGCCCACCGGACAATGGTGGCGTGGGGGGCACCGGTGGCGCGTCCGTCGACGGTCGACACCGTGGGTACACTGTCGGTCGCCGTGGAACCCGACACCTCCCGTCGCGCCCCCGCGGGCGACGCGTCGGACGCCGATCTGGTCGCAGGCAGCCAGGCGTCACGACGCATCGAGTACCTGGTCTGCGCGGTCGTGGCCTTCGTCCCCATGCTCTGGTCGCAACCGGGCACGGTTACCGACGACACCAAGACCTACCTCTACCTCGATCCCGGTCGTTACGTGCGCCAGGCGCTGTCGCTGTGGAACCCGAACGTCGCCCTCGGCACCGTCACCCACGAGAACATCGGCTACCTCCTGCCCATGGGGCCGTTCTACTGGCTGATGGCGGAGCTCCACGTGCCCATCTGGGTGGCGCAGCGACTGTGGCTCGGATCGCTGCTGTTCGCCGCCGGCGCCGGCACGCTCTACCTGTGCCGGACGATCGGGCTCACCGGCCCCGGGCGCGCGGTCGCCACGCTGGCGTTCATGTTCACCCCGTACGTGCTGCAGTACTCGGGGCGGATCTCGGTGATCCTGATGCCCTGGTCGGGACTGCCGTGGATGATCGCCTTCGTCATCCTGGCCCTCCGCCGGGGAGGTTGGCGCTACCCCGCCCTCTTCGCCCTGGTCGTCGCCCTGGTGAGCGGCATCAACGCCAGCTCGATCCTGTACGTCGGCATCGGGCCGGTCCTGTGGATCCCCTTCGCGGTCGTCGTGCTCCGGCAGAACACGTGGCGGGAGGCGTGGCGGGTGGTCGGGAAGGTGGGCGTGCTCACCGCACTGGTCTCGGTCTGGTGGGTGGTCGGGCTCCAGGTCGAGGCGGCCTACGGGGTCAACATCCTCAAGTACACCGAGACCCTCCAGTCCACCAGCACCACCTCGTCACCGGCCGAGATCCTCCGCGGCCTGGGCTACTGGTTCTTCTACGGGTCGTCGGACCAGATCGGGCCGTGGACACAGGCCTCGGTGGCCTACACGCAGCAGCTCTGGCTGCTGGCGCTCACGTTCCTGGTCCCGACCCTGGCCCTCCTGGCCGCGGTCGTCGTGAGGTGGCGGGTCCGCGCCTACTTCGTGTTCCTGGTCCTGGTCGGGATGGTGCTGGCCGTGGGCCCGTACCCCTACTTCTCGCCGACCGGGGTCAGCGGTCTGCTCAAGGCCTTCATGCTCGACACCACCGCCGGTCTCGCCCTGCGGTCGACGGACCGGGCGTCGCCGCTGGTCATCCTGGGCCTGGCCGTCCTGTTGGGGGCGGGGACGACGGCGGTGGTGCGACGGATGACCCGGCTGCGCTGGCTGCTGGTGGGCTTCGTGCTGGCCGTCATCACCCTGGCCGCCGCCCCGCTGTGGACCGGCGCCACGGTGGTGAACGGGCTCACCCAGCCGGCCACGCCGCCGCCGTACGTCCTGAAGGCGGTGCACCACCTCAACACCACCCACCCGGGTACACGGGTCTACGGGCTCCCCGGGAACAACTTCGCCGCCTACCGGTGGGGTGACACCATCGACACCGTCTACCCGGCGTTCCTCGACCGGCCCTACGTCACCCACGAGCAGCAGACGATGGGCTCGCTCCCCACGGCCGATCTCCTGGAGGCGATCGACACCCCGCTGCAGGAGGGTACGTGGGACCCCTCGACCCTGGCCCCGATGATGTCGTTGATGAGCGTGGGCGACGTGCTCGTCCAGTACGACCTCCGCTACGAGACCTACTCCACCCCGGACCCGCGCCGTCTGGCCCTCGACTTCGCCGTGACCCCGCCGGGACTCAGCGACCCGGTGGCCTTCGGCGCGCCGCGCCCCAACGTGTCGACCGTGCCCCGGGTGGACGAGGGGGCCCTCGCCCTGCCCACCCACGTCACCCCGACGGCCCCCCTGGTCACCTACACCGTGGACCACCCCCGTCCGATGGCACGGGCGGAGTCGCTCCGGACGTCCCTGGTGGTGGCCGGGAACAGCTCGGGCCTGGTCAACGCCTCGTCGGTCGGACTCCTGTCGGGGAGCCCCACCATCTTCTACTCGGGGACCCTGGACACCCGGGCCGCACTGCGGGCCCGGGTCCTGTCCGACGCGCCGAGCCTGGTGGTGACCGACACCAACCGGAAGCAGGGTTACCGATGGAACGGCATCACCCTCAACGCCGGCTACACCCGGACGGCCTCCGAGGGGCCGGACCGCGCCGACCCGTTCGACTCACCCCTCGACCTGTTCCCCGGCGCTCCGGCGGACGCCCAGAGCACCACCGTGTTCCGTGGGATCACGTCGGTGACCGCCTCGAGCTACGGCTCACCGGTCCAGTACTTCAACGACGACCGACCCGCGGCGGCTCTCGACGGCGACCCGGCGACCGCCTGGACGACGTCACTCGGGCCGGTCGGGGAGTGGTGGGAGGTGCGCTTCACCTCGCCGCGGACGATCGACCAGATCAACCTGGCCCAGCTGATCACCCCCCGTCCCCAGGAGGTGATTACCCGCGTGCGCCTGAATTTCGGTGACGGGAAGCCGGTGGCGGTCGCGCTCGGTCCGGCGTCGCGGACGGTGGTGGGCCAGACGATCCGGTTCGCCCCGCGGGCCGTCGACCGGTTGCGGGTGACCATCGCCGACGCCGTCCGGACCCGCTGGCACGTCCGGGCCGGCTACCAGAACTTCGTCGGCCTGTCGGAGGTGCGGATTCCCGGGGTCGACGCCGACGAGACGGTCGCGATGCCCAGTGACCTGCTGCGGGCCGCCGGTCCGACTTCCCTGTCGGATCCGCTCACCCTGGTGATGGACCGACAACGCGGCTCGGGCTACCCTCCGCGCACCGACCCCGAGACCCGCCTGTCCCGGCTGTTCTGGTTGCCCACGGCCCGGACCTTCTCGCTGGCCGGACAGGCCCGGCTCTCGGTGCTCGCCCCCGACGACGTCCTGGACGCCGCCATCGGCCGGACGGGACCGGGGGGATCGGTCGTCTCCGCCTCGTCGAGCACCCGGTTGGGGGGCGACGTCCGGGCCGGGGCGTCGGCAGCCGTCGACGGCAACCCGGCGACGGCCTGGCAGACGGCGCTCGGGGCCCCCTACCAGGCCGGGGCGTGGGCCCAGTACCGGCTGTCCGCCCCGGTCACCTTCGACCGGATGGACCTCCAGGTGCTGACCGACCCGCAGCACTCGGTGCCGACCGTGCTCACCGTGAGCGCGGGAGGGGCGTCCGAGACCGTGCACCTGCCCTCCCTGGTGTCGCGGGGGCCGCTGGGGTCCGTCACCTCGGTGCCGGTGGTGCTGGCCACGCCCCTGACCGGGTCGACGGTGCGGATCACCGTCGACCAGGTGCGCCTGGTGACGACGATCGACTTCACGTCCCGGGTCCCCGTGGCGCTCCCGATCGGGATCGCCGAGTTCGGGATCCCCGGGGTGGAGATCGCCCCCCCGCCCGCCGCCGTCCCGGGAACCTGCCGGGCGGACCTGTTGACCGTGGACGGCGCCCCGGTGTGGGTCGAGGTGTCCGGAACCACCGCCGACGCCCTGGCCCGGCAGCCGCTGGCGGTGACCCTGTGCGGGCCCGACGCCTCGGGCCTCCGCCTCGGTCCGGGCGACCACCGGCTGGCCTCCACCCCCGGGTCGGTCACCGGCCTGGACGTCGACCAGCTGGCGTGGGCGTCGGCCGCCGGTGGGGCGGCGGCCACCCTTCCGGGAACGGGGGACGTCCCCGCCCCGGTCGCCGGCCCGGCCCCGGCGGTGACCGTCGTCCACCAGACGTCGACGGTGATCGACCTGTCGGTCTCCGGGGTCCGCACCGGGCAGGCGCCGTTCGCCCTGGTCCTCGGACAGAGCCTGAACGCCGGGTGGCGGGCCACGGCGGGGGGCACCGTCCTGCCCGCCCCGGGTCTGGTCGACGGGTTCGCCAACGGGTGGGTCCTGGACCCGTCCCAGGTGGCCGCGGCCATCCACGGTGGCACCCTGGCCGTCACCCTCCGGTGGGCTCCGCAGTCCCGCGTCGATGTCGGCCTGCTCATCTCGGCGGCCGCCATCGTCCTGTGCCTGTGGATCATCCTCGTCCCGACGGGCCGCCGGAGGCGCCGGAGGGCGGCGGAGGGGGCCGGATCCGACACGGTCCGGGTCGACGCAACCGTCGGCCCGGGCCACCGACACGCCCAAGCGGACCCCGACGTGCCGGCCGAACCGGAGCTCGTGGGACGTTCGCCGGTCCGCATCGACCCGGTCCTGTGGCCACCGGCCGTGGTGACCGCCGTGGTGCTGGGCGGAGTGGCGTGGGCCGTGGCGTCGCCGCTCACCGGGCTGGTCGTCGGGGTGGCCGTCGCAGCCACCTTGCGGAGACCGGCCGCCCGTCCGCTCGCCGGACTGCTGGCGGTGGCGCTGCTGGTGGTCGCCGGGGCCAACGTCCTCCTCACCCAGTGGGTGGACCGGGTGCCGGCCAACGGTGGCTGGCCGGCGTACTTCGGCGTCACCGGTGATCTGGTGTGGGCGGCCGTGCTGCTCCTGGCCG
>Ga0302196_10005541_pt1 | contig 11290 bp, 7 predicted proteins | sample II_Bog_N1_3_FD_198794 | JGI IMG/M metagenome (GOLD analysis project Ga0302196, IMG submission 198794) | Peat permafrost microbial communities from Stordalen Mire near Abisko, Sweden - II_Bog_N1_3 | ecosystem: Environmental > Terrestrial > Soil > Wetlands > Peat | place: Sweden: Abisko, Stordalen...
GAGCTTTGCTACAACCTGGGCGCCAACCCGTGCACGCGCGTGGTGCGCGGCGGCGTCGAGGCGTCGTTGCCCGCGCCATGAGGGCGCTGCGGCGATGAAGTTCCACGCGTAATGAGGGCGCAGCGGCTGAATTTCACGGTCGAGGCGACCGCAACCGGCTCGCGCGCCCGCGCCGCCCGCTTCACCACTCTGCACAACGAGGTGTTGACCCCCACGTTCATGCCGGTGGGCACGCATGCGGCGGTGCGCGCGCAGCGGCGCGAGGATCTGCTCGAGAGCGGGGCACAGGTGCTGCTCGCCAACACCTACCACTTGATGCTGCGGCCGGGCACTGCGCTGTTCGAGAAACTGGGCGGCATCCACCGCTTCATGAACTGGCCGCGCTCGGTGCTCACGGATTCCGGCGGATTCCAGATCTTTTCGCTGCCGGGAAGGCGCTCCATCAGCGAGGAGGGCGCCGAATTCAAGAGCTACGTCGATCAGACCGTGCTGCGCCTGAGCCCGGAGACCAGCGTCGCCGCGCAGATCGCCATCGGCGCCGACATCATGATGGTGCTCGATCAATGTGTGCCGTCCACCGTCGGGCGCGATGAGGCGCGGCAGGCCATGGAGCTGACGCACCGCTGGGCGCTGCGCAGCCTCGCCGCGAGGGGCGAATCGCCCCAGGCGCTGTTCGGGATCGTGCAGGGCGCCAGCTACGCGGACCTGCGCGCCGAGAGCGCGCAGGTCATCGCGCAGATGCCCTTCGACGGCCATGCCATCGGCGGCCTGGCGGTCGGCGAGAGCACCGCCGAACGGGAGGACTGCACGGCCGTCGTCACCGGCCTGCTGCCGGAGGACAGGCCGCGGTATCTGATGGGCGTGGGCACGACCCGGGACCTGCTCGAGGCGGTGCATCGCGGCGTCGACATGTTCGATTGCATCCTGCCCACGGCGCTCGCCAAGCAGGGCGTGGCATTCACGAGCATGGGCCGGCGCGATTTGCGGCGCGCCGCGTACCGGGGGATGGAGGGGCCCATCGATCCGCAATGCGGCTGCCACACCTGCCGCACCCATTCGATCGCGTACCTCTTTCATCTCAACAAGGTGAGCGAAGCGCTGGGCTGGCAGCTCCTGGGCCTGCACAACATTCATTTCTACATGAACCTGATGCGCCGGATGCGGGAGCACATTCTCGCAGGCACGTGGGACACGTTCTATCGCTCGCAGCGCGACGTTCTGGACGCGCGCGACAGCTACGGCCGGCCGCCGCGGCACGTGACGAAGGCCGAGCGGCGCAGGCTCAAGCTCGCGTTGGGGCGCTATGAAGTCATCGTGCGCGACGGCGTCGGACACATTCGCGACCGGACCTCGGGGGAGGTCATGCACTCGGTCAACGATCCGGCCGAGGAGGCGCGCTCACTGTACGTGGAGCAGTCGCGGCTCGTCGACCGGGTGCTCCAGCCCGAAGGGCCGCCGCTGGTGGTGTGGGACGTGGGGCTGGGCGCGGCGGCCAATGCGATGGCGGCGATTCACGCGGTCGAGGCGCTGCGCGGTGCGGTGCGGCAGGGCGGCGGCCAGGACGGAATGCGGCGGCTGCTCTTGGTGAGCTTCGAGAACGACTTCGATTCGCTGGCGCTGGCGTTGCGTCATCCGGCATGGTTCCGGCATCTGCACCACCCGGCGCCACGGCGCCTTCTAGCCGACGATCGCTGGATGAACGACGCGGCGGGAATCGACTGGCTGCTCATGCGCGGCGACTTCAGCGTCACGCGATTGGCGGCACCGCTGCCGGACGTGGTGTTCTTCGACCCGTTCTCCTACAAGACCGACGGCGCATTGTGGACCCTGAGCGCGTTCCGCGATTTGGCGACGCTGTTCCAGCCCAAGGCGGTGGAGCTGTACACCTATTCCCATTCGACCCGCGTGCGCGCCGGGCTGTTGGCGGCCGGCTTTCACGTGGCCAAGGGGCGGGGGACGGGGCCGAAGTCGGAGACGACGATCGGCCTTTCGCCGCGCGCGGCGGCGCTGCGGCACTCGCATCAGCTGCTGGGCGCCGAGTGGCTGGCGAAATGGCACCGCAGCGACGCGCAGACGCCGCCCGGCGCGGACCCGCGGGACGATTCGTGGCGGGAGGCGGTGCGCGGGCATCCGCAGTTTCGTTGAGGCGCCCGGGCCGCAGGCGCGCCGGGGAGATTCCTTGGCCGCGCAACTGCTGACGCTCGGGTATGCGGTCGCGTGCATCTTTTTCGCCGCCGTCGTGCGCGGCTACAGCGGCTTCGGCTTTTCGCTGTTGGCCATCACTTCCCTGTCGCTGCTGCTGCCACCGGTGCAGATCGTACCGTCCATCTTCCTGATGGAGGTGGTCGCGAGCCTGCATCTCCTGCCGGGCGTTTGGCGCGACATTCATTGGCGTGCGCTCGGATGGCTGTTCGCCGGCTGCTGCGTGGGCACGCCCTTCGGCGTGTATGCGCTGGCGCACGCGCCGGCGGCGCCGATGACCGTGGCTCTGTCGGTGTTCGTGCTCGCGGCGGCGCTGCTGCTCGCCAGGGGTCATCAACTGAAGCGGCTGCCGGGGCCGGCGCTGACCCTGGCCACGGGCGCGGCGTCCGGTCTCTGCAACGGCGGGTTCGGCATGGGAGGCCCGCCGGTGGTGCTGTTCTTCTTCAGCTCGCCGACCGGCGCGGCCGCCGGCCGCGCCTCGCTGATCGCCTTCTTCCTGCTCACCGACGTGCTGGGGCTGGCTTGGCAGGCCTCGAGCGGCCTCATCACGCCCGCGACCGTGTGGCGCGGGGCGCTGTTCCTGCCGCCGCTCATCGCGGGTCTCTGGCTCGGGGGCCGAAGCTTCAAGCACGCGGACCCGGCCGTGTTCCGCCGCTGGGTGCTGCGGCTCCTGATGGTGCTGGCCGTGCTCACCGGCATCAAGGCGGCGTGGCAGCCGCACTGAGCGGCGTTGCGCGGCGCACCTCCGTGGGCGGCGGGAGTGGTGCGCCGCGTCATGTCCCCCAACTGCAGGATCACAGCTACCCGCCCCAAATGTGAGTTGAGGCACATATGTCCGAGGGTCGATCACCGACAATTCCGCGCACGGCACAGCGACCTCGCCGCGTGCGAGGGAAACCGCGATGATCAAAACGCCATTGACCGAACCACGCCCTGACTCCGAGCGGGCGGAGAATCGAATTGACGCCGTGACGACCAGGGCGCGCCTGTGCGTGGTGCTTGCGGCTGCCAAACCACCACACCGCCAGCCCATCGGCGCGCTGTTGACCGCCGCTGGCCACGTCCACGATACGGGCATACATCGCGCGCTCGTCGTGCAGGAGGATCGCCCCGCGACCCGACTTGGCAGCGTGCTGGTTGCGACCGGCGAAATCAATGAGGACGAGCTCTATCGGGGCCTCAGTGAACAACTCGGTGTCGTTTACGTGCGTCTCGGGGAATTCGATGTCGACCCGGCGGCACTTGGATGTGTTGCGCCGGACGTCGCGCGTCTACGTCGCGTATTGCCGCTGATGTTCCACGACGGAAGGCTCGTGCTTGCGACCGACGATCCGGCGGACACCGATAAGATCTCGGCGCTGCGATTCAGGACACAAAAGCAGATCGAGTTGGTGCTCGCGTGCCCGGGCGACCTCGACACGGCCATCGCAACTCATTACCCACTCATCGAAGACGCGGCACTCGATCGCGAGGCGGAGCGACTGCTGCTGGAAGAGCGCATCGAACCGACGACCGCGTCGGTCGAAAGGCTTGCTCAACAGAAGCCGGTGGTTCGAATGGTGGAGAATCTGCTGCTCAATGCCGTGCAGCGGCGCGCATCGGATATCCACCTACACCCACGCGAACACGACGCCGATGTGCGATACAGAATCGACGGCTCACTGGTGGCGGTGGCCCAGTTCAATCGAGCGCTTCAACCCGCCGTTGTGGCCCGGATCAAGGTGCTCGCAAAGATGGACGTTGCGGAGCGCCGCCTGCCGCAGGATGGCGCGATCCGCATGAATACACCTCAGGGACCGGTCGACATGCGCGTCTCGATAATGCCAGCGGTGCACGGCGAGAACGTTGTCATCCGTATTCTCGATCCCAGGGTTGGGCTGCGCAGGCTCGCAGACGTTGGCTTCTCCGCGCCCGATGCGCGCCGCTTCCATGCCCTGACCGATCGCAACCAGGGTCTGGTTCTCGTCACTGGACCGACGGGGTCCGGCAAGACAACGACGCTATACGCAGCATTGCAGGAATTGAACACGGGCGAGTATCACATCCTGACGGTCGAGGATCCGGTTGAATACCGACTCGACGGCATCGTCCAGATACAGGTCAACCCCGCCATCGACTTCAGCTTTTCAGCGGCGCTGCGCAATATTCTGCGTCACGATCCCGACGTGATACTGATCGGCGAGATCCGCGACGCTGACACGGCCAAGATCGCGGTCGAGAGCGCGCTTACCGGCCACTTGGTATTGTCCACGCTGCATACGAACAGCGCGGCGCAGACGGTTACCCGGCTTGTCGAGATCGGCATCGAGCCCTATCTCGTCAACGCGACGCTGGCCGGCGTATTGGCGCAGCGGCTGGCCCGCCGTAATTGCGAGCATTGCAAGATCCCGGAACAGCCGAGCGCGGAGATTGGCGAGGTTCTCGCTCTTGGCAGGGACGAGAAATTCTGGCGAGGCAGCGGCTGCGAAAAATGCTTCGGAACGGGCTTTCATGGACGAGTCGCCGTCTACGAACTGCTCGAGATGAGCGCCGCAATTCGCAGCCTGGTGCGCGGCGGCGCTAGTCATGATCAGCTCGAGGCGCAAGCGGTCAAGGACGGCATGGTGCCACTCAATATTCAGGCGCTTGCGTTGGCGCGTACGGGAACGATATCGGTCGGCGAAGCTTTCCGCGCGCGCCTGGACTGAGGCCGGTCGGCGCCCGGCAATGTCACAGAGGCATGTATTGAGCACGATCGCCCCGCTGCCACTGCCAGCGGACGAGCCCGATGCGGAGCACGCATCCGCGGTTGATGCGGCCGATCACCTTCCGTGTGTCGCGTTTCGGCTCCTGCAATCGGACGCTCTGTGGCCACCCGTTTTTTCCTACCTAAGCGCACGATCGGGCGAAATATTCGGTGTCGAGCCGGCCGCCATCCTGCTCGACGCCAGCATTCTGCTCGGGCGAATCCTGCCGGAGGACGCTGCGCCGCTGCAAGCCGCGATTACGAATGCATTCACCACGATGGGACAATGGCGGCACGAGATCCGTCTGCGATGTGCCGGCGCGATCCGCTGGTTCGAGTGCTGTGGACGGGTGCATCTACAGGGCAATGGTGCTCCCTGCGCCGATGGCTACCTGACCGATATCACCGAGCGCAAGGCCGCGGAACTCGAGCACGAGAGAATCCATCAGCGATTGGTGCGCGCATTCGAAGCCACGCCGCAGCCGATGGGGATCGTCGACGAGGCGGGTAATATCATGGCGTTGAACGCCGCGTTCGTCCAGATAATCGGATATACGCTGGAGGAATGTCCGACGTTCAGCTCGTTAATCGGCAGACTCGTCCCGGACGGTGAGTGCCGCGCGGATCTGAGGAAGACGTGGTACGACTATGCACAGCGGTTCAGGGACACCCGCGTGCAGCCAGAGCCCATCGTCGCGAAGGTCCTGTGCAAGGACGGCGCCGAAAGGATGATAGAGGCGCGCTCGACCTGGACAGCAGGCCAAGCCGTCGTGCTGCTGATCGACATCACCGAGCGGCTAGCGTCGGAAGATCGGCTGCGGCTGTGGACGTCGGTACTCGAGCAGACCTCCGAGGGAATCATGATTTGCGATGCACAGGGCCGCATGCTCACGGTCAATCCCGCATTCGAACGGCTGACCGGCTACTCAAAGCAGGAAGTGCTGGGACAAACGGCGCAGATTCTGCACTCTGGGCGCCAAGACGCAACTTTTTACGCGGACATGTGGGCCACCCTCGAAACGAGCGGACAATGGAGCGGGGAAGTCTGGAATCGACGCAAGAGCGGCGAGCTGTACGTCGAGTGGCTGACGATCAATACCGTCTACGACGCGCCCGGCCGTATCGCTCACTACGTCGGGGTCTTCTCGGATATCACGGCTCGCAAAGCGGCGGAGGAGCGCCTAAGATATCTTGCGCAGTACGATGCGCTGACGGATCTGGCGAACCGCTCACTCCTGCTGCGTCAGCTGGAACAACTGATCGAACTCGCGGCTCGCAGCCGCTTCAAGGTCTACGTGCTGTTCGTCGACCTCGACCATTTCAAGAACGTCAACGATTCCATGGGCCACGAGGCCGGCGATCAGCTGCTGCAGGCGGTCGCCCGGCGCATCAAGGACACGCTGCGCCAGTCCGACACGGTTGCCAGAATGGGCGGGGATGAATTCGTGATGCTGCTATCCGGTTTGCGCAGCGCCGACGATGCCGCACGCCTCGCTCAGCAGTTGCTGACGACGATTTGCACGCCGGTTTTGATCAAGGATCAGGAGGTAAGCGTCTCGGCAAGCATCGGGATCTGCGAATTCCCGGGCGACGGCGCGCAGGCGAGCGACCTCATTCGCAACGCCGACACGGCCATGTATCGAGCCAAGAGTGCCGGACGCAATCGATATGAGTTCTATGCGTCGGAGATGAACCTGAATACTCTGGAGCGCCTGCAATCCGAGAAGGCATTGCGACTCGCGCTCGACAGACAGGAGTTCGTACTGCATTACCAGCCGCAGATCGATCTGGCCTCCGGCACGATGGTGGGCGCTGAGGCGCTGATCAGGTGGAATCGACCGAATTTCGGCTTGGTGCCTCCCGATCAGTTTATTCCCCTCGCGCAGGAGTGCGGCCTCATCGTCGCGATCGGCCGTTGGGTCATCGGCGAGGCACTGCGGCAGATCAAGGCGTGGGACGCCGCCGGTGCGCCGCCCCTGATCATTGCGGTCAATGTCAGCGTCAGCGAGTTTCACGAGCGGGGATTCGTTGCAAATCTCATGCAGGCGATCCAGGACAATGGCGTCGAGCCGGCACGCCTCGAACTCGAACTGACCGAGAGCGCGGCCGTCCAGAACGTCGAGGGCACCACGGCGATCCTCGACAGGCTTCACGAAATCGGCATCCGCTTGACGCTCGACGATTTTGGCACGGGCTACTCATCGATGAATCGCCTCAGACGCTTCCCGATCGACAGGATCAAGATCGACAAGTCGTTCGTCGCGGAAATGACCGACAAGGTCAAGTCCGTGCGGCTGGTCCGGGCCATCATCTTGCTTGCGAAGAGCCTCGGGATGAAGGTGATCGCCGAAGGCGTGGAGACCGCCGAGCAACTGGCCGCCCTGCGTGCCGAACAGTGTGATGAGATCCAGGGATATCTGGTCAGCCCGGCATTGGAGCCCGTCCAGTTCGATCACTTGCTTCGCACCCGTAAGCGCTATCTCTGAAGTTGGCCCGAGGCGCAAAGCTCCCAAAACCGGTGCTGTCGATTTCAGTCCAAGTGCTCATCCGGGAGGCGAGCCAAGCGTGCGCCGCCGGGTGTCGCGAACTGGTTCAATGCTAGGTGCGCCCATGCCACATAGGGGTCCGCTTGTTTTCCGTGCCAGTACAGACGCTAGGAAATAATCGGAATTGATTATAAGGGGCGACCGCGATAACTCATTGAGAAGGAATCCCTTTCTGTCGTCCATGTTGAGCCGGACAGCCTCTTAATAAGACTCAACGGGTTCCGAGATCAAAGTTTGATATAAATCCAAGAGTTGCGCGCGCCAAGGCCATGAAATTAGCCCAACCCCTGGCTTCAGTCTTGGCGGCAAATACGAGGGGAGGCCTTCTTGCGGAAACTTGTGCGCCGCAGCAATCGTAGTTTGCCGGGCGGCGTCGGGGCCAGGAATGTGCTGCGATGCAGCATCTACCTTGACACCCATTCCATCGGTTCCTACAATCGCCGGCCTTTGTCGCTGGGCGGAGCCTTTTGGATGCCCGGCAACTTTATAAAGGTTTTCTCAGGAATCAACCGGTCAACTCGCGAGATTTGGCCTCGAAGGTATTTATGGCGACGACGACCCAATTGATTCGCACCGGCCGCAACGAGCCCGCTTGGAAGTCCAAGGTGCCCGCGCTGGCCGCCTCGCCGCAGAAGCGCGGCGTGTGCACGCGCGTGTACACCACCACGCCGAAGAAGCCCAACTCGGCGCTGCGCAAGGTCTGCCGCGTCCGGTTGACCAATGGCTACGAGGTGTCGAGCTACATCGGCGGCGAGGGACACAATTTACAAGAACACTCGGTGGTGCTGATCCGCGGCGGCCGCGTCAAGGATCTGCCGGGTGTCCGCTACCACACGGTCCGCGGCGCGCTGGATTGCGCCGGGGTGAACGACCGCCGGCAAGGCCGCTCGAAGTACGGCGCCAAGCGGCCGAAGAAATAGCCCGTCATCCGAATCATAAAGTAGGTTTCCATGTCCCGCAGAGCAGCAGCCCCCCACCGCACGATCCTTCCCGACCCCAAGTTCGGGAACGATATGTTGGCCAAATTCATCAACATGGTGATGGAGCGCGGCAAGAAGTCGGCCGCCGAGAAAATCGTCTATGGCGCCATCGATCGCATCGGCGAGAAGAAGCCGGGTGCCGTGGGCGCCGAGGCCATCGCGGTGTTGCAGCAGGCGCTGGACAACGTCAAACCCGTGGTCGAGGTGAAATCCCGCCGGGTGGGCGGAGCCACGTATCAGGTGCCGGTCGAGGTGCGGGCCAACCGCCGCCAGACCCTCGCCATGCGCTGGGTCATCGAGGCCGCCACCGCGCGCAGCGAGAAATCCATGGCGCATCGGCTTGCGGCTGAACTCATGGAGGCAGCCGAAAATCGCGGCGCCGCGGTGCGCAAGCGTGAAGACACGCATCGCATGGCCGAAGCCAACAAGGCCTTCGCCCATTACCGCTGGTAGGGCCTGGAACTGCTGGTAATACGCCGCCGAGACCTGATATAGAACATTGCCCGGGGACGAACGGGGCGGTTCGTTGTTTTGGATTTTATGCTCGCGAAGCGAGCCTAACTGTCGGGGTCGCTGCGACCCCGTTAAAGGTTGCGCGCAGCGCATAGATAATGCCACGTACCACGCCCATCGAAAGATACCGGAACATCGGTATCTCTGCGCACATCGACGCGGGTAAGACCACCGCGACGGAGCGCATCCTGTTCTATACGGGCGTGTCGCACAAGATCGGCGAAGTGCACGACGGAGCGGCCGTCATGGACTACATGGAACAGGAGCAGGAGCGCGGCATCACGATCACGGCCGCGGCCACCACCTGTTTCTGGAAGGGGATGGACAAGAGCTTCCCCGAGCACCGCATCAACATCATCGACACGCCGGGGCACGTCGATTTCACCATCGAGGTCGAGCGGAGCCTGCGCGTGCTCGATTCCGCCGTTGCCGTGTACTGCGCCGTGTCCGGCGTGCAGCCGCAGTCGGAGACGGTCTGGCGGCAGATGAACAAGTACGGCGTGCCGCGGCTGGCGTTCGTCAACAAGATGGACCGCGCCGGCGCCGATTTCCTGCGCTGCGTGGATCAGATCAGGACGCGCCTGCGCGGAAATCCCGTGCCGATCCAACTCCCCATCGGGGCCGAGGAATCCTTCACCGGCGTCGTCGACCTGATCAAGATGAAGTCCATCTTCTGGGACGACGAGACCCAGGGCATGAAATTCGAGTACCGCGACATTCCGCCCGAGATGCGCAAGGACTGCGAAGCGTGGCGCGCGAAGATGATCGAGGCGGCCGCCGAAGGCGACGAGGCGCTGCTCAACAAGTACCTCGAGGGCGGCGTGCTCGAGGACGCGGAGATCAAGCGCGGCCTGCGCGCCCGCGCGCTCAAGAACGAGATCTGCCTGGTGACCTGCGGCTCGGCGTTCAAGAACAAGGGCGTGCAGGCGGTGCTCGACGCCATCGTCGAGTACATGCCGTCGCCCACCGAGGTGCCCCCGGTGAAGGGCCACGGCGAGCGCGGCGAGGAGTTGACCCGCGCACCCGACGACGACGCCCCGTTCGCGGCGCTGGCCTTCAAGATCCTGAACGACCCCTTCGTGGGCAACCTGACCTTCTTCCGGGTCTATTCCGGGACGCTCAATTCGGGCGACCAGGTCTACGTGCCCAACAAGAATCGCACCGAGCGCATCGGGCGCCTGTTGCAGATGCACGCCAGCGAGCGCTCCGAGATCAAGGAAGTGCACGCCGGCGACATCGCGGCCGGACTCAAGGATGTCACCACCGGAGACACGCTGTCGGATCCGCACAAGGTCATCATCCTCGAGAAGATGGAGTTCCCCGAGCCCGTCATCTCGGTGGCCGTGGAGCCGAAGACCAAGGTGGATCAGGAGAAGATGGGCGTCGCCCTGCAGCGTCTCGCGAAGGAAGACCCCTCGTTTCGCGTGCACACCGACCAGGAATCGGGCCAGACCATCATCTCCGGCATGGGCGAACTGCACCTGGAAATCATCGTCGACCGCATGAAGCGCGAGTTCAAGGTCGATGCCAACGTGGGCAAGCCGCAAGTCGCCTACCGCGAGACCATCCGCGGCAGCGTCGAATCGGAAGGCAAGTTCGTGCGCCAGTCGGGCGGCCGCGGCCAGTACGGCCACGTGTGGCTGAAGATCGAGCCGCAGGAGGCCGGCAAGGGCTACCTTTTCGTCAACGGCATCGTGGGCGGCGCCGTGCCGAAGGAATTCATACCCGCGGTGGACAAGGGAATTCAAGAAGCGGTGCAGACCGGCGTGATCGCCGGGTACCCCATCGTCGACGTCAAGGTCACGATTTTCGACGGCTCCTATCACGACGTCGACTCGAACGAGATGGCCTTCAAGATCGCCGGCTCCATGGGATTCAAGGAGGGCTTTCGCCGGGCGAAGCCGGTGCTCCTCGAGCCCATCATGAAGGTCGAGGTCGTGACCCCGGAGGACTATTACGGCGACATCGTCGGCGATTTGAACCGTCGGCGCGGGCAGATCATCGGCATGGAGGATTCTCCCTCCGGCAAGGTGGTCACCGCCGAAGTGCCGCTGGCCGAGATGTTCCAATATTCGACGGCGATGCGCTCGATGAGCCAGGGGCGCGCGAACTACACGATGGAGTTCGCCAAATACATGGAAGTGCCCAACAACGTCGCCGATGCCGTGATGAAGATCGCGTCTTAAAGTTTCACCAACCGTCTGCACACATTTGGGAGATTCAATCCGTGTCTAAGGAGAAGTTTGAGCGAACGAAGCCGCACGTGAACGTGGGGACGATTGGTCATGTGGACCATGGCAAGACGACCTTGACGGCGGCGCTGA
>Ga0302196_10005551_pt1 | contig 11279 bp, 9 predicted proteins | sample II_Bog_N1_3_FD_198794 | JGI IMG/M metagenome (GOLD analysis project Ga0302196, IMG submission 198794) | Peat permafrost microbial communities from Stordalen Mire near Abisko, Sweden - II_Bog_N1_3 | ecosystem: Environmental > Terrestrial > Soil > Wetlands > Peat | place: Sweden: Abisko, Stordalen...
CTCTGGAGAGCGGCGCTACCGGCGAGGGCGCGCGGCAAAACCTTGACTAAACCATAAAGTTGGGTGGCCCATCCTTTGCTTTTTTCTAGCGAAGGGTGGGAACCACGAACCTCAACCGGCCGCTGTTCGATCTCTCCAACTCCGGCTTGCAAAGTTTCCAGCTCTGAAGATCCAGACCTGGGCTACCGAGATTCGTCTTCAATTCCCCTGAATTCGAGGGAATTAGAAATTTGATAGATGCGGATTCTGTTGACTGTTTGTCGCCATGGGCTACAGTTGATTTGTGGTCGAGATTCACGAATCCGCAACCTTCTCGCTCTGGCTGCAATCACTTCGGGACAGCCAGACGAGAGCGAGGATCGCCATGCGCGTACGCCGGTTGGCCTTTGGCGACTTCGGCAAAGGCAGCGGCCACCCGGCCGGGCTGAACTTCGGCGACTGCTTCACCTACGCGCTGGCTCGGGAGAAGCGCGAGCCGGTGCTGTGGAAGGGCGACGATTTTAGGCATACGGATTTACGGGCGGCAGTGTAGTCGATAGTAAAGGATGGTTTGCGGCCAACGCCGGCAAAGTCGAAGTCTTCTATCTTCCCATTTACTCGCCGGAATTGAACCCGGACAAATTGCTCAACGCCGATCTCAAACATCGGGTGACAGGTGGCGCGCCAGCCCGTAACAAGTTTGCTCTGACCGGAACTGCTGTCGGCGCTCTGCGCAGCATACCAAAACAACCGCAACGGGTTCAGAGCTATTTCAGGCAAAGGGATGTAAGTTACGCCGCGTGACATTGCTTCAAGCTGGATGAAAATTACCGCAGCAGCGCCGAGAGCAGGAGCGTCATCCCCAGTCCGGCAACGGAAAGGATTGTCTCCAGCACCGTCCAGGTGGATAAGGTCTCTTTGACCTCCAGTTTGAAGAAGGACTGGATCAGCCAGAAGCCGGGATCGTTCACGTGGGAGAGGATCACCGAGCCGGTTCCGGTGGCCAGCACCAGCAGCTCCGGGCGGACGCCGGCGTGGCCGGCCATGGGCGCCAGCACCGCCGAGGCCACGGCCATCGCCACCGTGGACGAACCCACGGAGACCCGCACTACAGCCGCCAGCAGCCAGGCCAGTACCAAGGGAGGAATGGCCGCGCCCAGCGCCAGATTGACCGTGGCCTGGGCCGCGCCGGAGTCGCGCAGGATGCCGCTCAGGCCGCCGGCCGCGGCAAGGATCACGAGGACACCGGCGATCGGTTCAAAGGATTCGCCGGTGAGCTTGCGCATCGCTTCGAGACGCCGGTACTTCTCCGCGGGAATGTGGCCGCCGAGGATGACCAGCGCGACGAGGACGGCGATCAGCAGCGCCACGTCCGGGCTGCCGATGAAATGCAGAATCCGGTTCAAGAGGCTGCCCGGAGCGGTGATTGCGTCGGCCCAACTGCCGAGGAAGATCAGTGCGACGGGGAGGAGAATGGCGAAGGCGGAGCGGAGGGGGCTGGCGGGGGCGGGAATGGAGTTCTGATTCCCAGGTCCAAGAATCCCGACCTGGGGCACCCGCGAATCGCTGTCGAGTATTTCATCCGTGGCTAAAGCCAGCCTTCTTTCTGCGGGCTTTATGCGGGGGTTAAAACCCCCGGCTCCCTCCGCATCGCTGGACTGAGCAACAACCTCTGCCAACAGCGGCGCGGTGAACAGTGTCTCCTCTTTGTCTATGTCCTGCGCGCCCTTTGCCTTCCGCCGCTGCCAGCGGCGCGTGAGAAACCATCCCAGCCCGGGGCCGGCGATGGCGGCGGCGGGCAGTCCGGCGCACAAGCCCCAGAGCATGGTGCGGCCCAGATCGGCGTGGAAGGCTGTTGCCGCGAGCATCGCCGCCGGATGGGGCGGCAGCACGCCATGCACGATGGAGAGACCGGCAAGCAGAGGCAGAGCGACGAGGATCGGCGGGCGATGGCTGCGCTCGGCCGAGGCGGCGACGATTGGCAGCAGCAGCACCAAACCCACCTCGAAGAAGACCGGCAAACCCACCACGATGCCCAGCGCAAGCAGCGCCCAGGGCAGGCCGCGCGCTCCGAAGCTTTCGACCAAAAGGCTGCCCAGCGCAGTTGCGCCGCCGGAAGAGGCGAGCAGGCGGCCCAGCACCGCGCCCAGCGCCAGCACAATCGCGATGTGACCGAGCAGATTGCCGACCCCAGAGGTGAAGGAGAGCGGCACTTGCGCGAGCGGCATTCCCGAGGCCACGCCCAACAGGAGCGCCGAGACCATGAGCGCCAGCGCCGGATGCAGCCGGAGACGCGCGATCAGAAGGAGCAGCAACAGCACCGTTGCGGCGGCGCAGGCCAGCAGGTAATAGCTGTGATCGACGGCTGAACTCACCGCCCAATTATTCCATACCCGCGCCAACTCTCTTTCTTTTTCCCCGCAGCCGCGTCCATCCAGTTAGAATTCATGTGGAACCGTTTTCTCGAAGACCGTTTCTTGAACGCCGTTTCTCGAACGAGGATATCTTCATGCGCTCATTCGCCGTTGCCACTCTGGCCCTCGGGCTCGCCTTCACCGCCGCTTCCGCCGCCGCGCAATCTGTTCCCTGGCAGTACGAGGGCAAGCGCGGAGAACTGGAGTGGGGCAAGCTCGATCCCGCCTACCGGACGTGCGCGAAGGGGCATGAGCAGTCGCCGATCGATATTCGCGGGGCGCGGCTGAACAAGACGCTCAAGCCGATCGAGTTCCACTACATCGCCGGTCCGGTGAGGCTGGAGAATGACGGCCATACCATCGTCGCCCACGTGGACCCAGGCAGCTACATCCTCGTCAATGGGGTGCGCTACGATCTGGTCGAGTTTGAATTTCACCATCCGGGCGAAGAGCCGGTGCGCGGCAAGCTGAGCGATCTGAGTGTTCATCTGATCCATCGCAACGCGGAGGGAAAGACGGTCATCCTGGCCGTGCGCCTGGTGGAGAATATGGACAGCCCGAACGCCGTGCTGGCCACGCTCTGGCCGCACCTGCCGCGCACCACGGGCGCCAGCGAAAAGGTGACTGAGATGGTGAGCGCGGGCGGCCTGCTGCCCACCGACCGCGGCTACTGGAGTTACACAGGATCGCTGACGGCACCGCCCTGTACCGAAGGCGTGCAATGGTTTGTCTTCGAACAGGAGCTTACGCTGAGCCGCGACCAGTTGCGCATCTTTGCCTCGCTGTTCCGCATCAACTCGCGCAGTGTGCAGGATACTCACGGACGGCGCATCGAGGCCAACGAGTAAGCACCTGCGGTGCGGCGGAGGCTCGCTCTTCGCTCGCACGGGAGTTCTAGTCTCTTTTATTGAGTCAGATGAAAAATCTCCTAACAACTACGCGCGCCAGCCTGTCCAATCGATGAGCGGGCCGGAAGGCTTGCGCGCGCATCGAGCGTGCTTGTGCAGCCCTTCTCATGAACAAAACTGGTTGAGATCTACATCTTTTCTGTCCTTTTGCCAAAACTCGCGAAGATTGGTTAACCATTTAACCGGTTACAGCATTTTCGATTCTGGTGTATACAGAATCCTTGCAGTAAAGTGGCTTTTTCCTCAAGAAAAAGCCACCTTCGATGCGCTCGTAATGTCAACAAGTGAAGCGAAAATGCTCTAGCCCCCGCTTCGCGGTGAAAGCAAGTTAGCAAGTTAGCGGATTCAGTGCCTGCGTAACTTGCAAAAGCTAGTCGGGCTACTCCCGATGAAATCTTGTGAAAGGCCGTCGCAGCATGGTATTCCACGGTGTTTCGTACCGCCCTTCTCTTCACGCCGTTTCCCTGGCAGTCTTTATCCTCGGTGCGCTCTCGTCCGCTGCCCGCGCTCAGCAACTCTCCGGCATTGTTGGAGATTATGCGACGATCATCGGCTCACAACAGGCGACGCTGCATCTGAAGATCGATACCGATGGCGCGCTGAAGGGCACGCTCGACCATCTCGATCCAAAAGCGCCCTGGATGTTCTTCCTCTCCAGCCTGCAATTGCAGGGGCAGAGCCTGAGCTTCGCCATCCCCGAAGAATATGTCACATGGAAGGGCACGGTCTCCAGCGATGGCAGTACGCTCGCTGGCGTTTGGAGGGAGCGGGGCGCGTCGGGACCGGTCGAATTTCACCGGCAGAGCTTTATTCCTGCGTCCGTTCCTTCGCCGGTCGACGGAATCTGGCTGGGGACGGTTCCCATCACCGCCAGCGTATCCACGCGTGTGCAGGTGGTTGTCAAGAGCGACAACAGCGGGCGCGAGTTCTGCACGTTGAGCGCTCTCGATACGCATTACATGGATCTGCAATGCGCGAACGTTGTCTTCAAGGGCGAGGATTTTTCCTTTGATCTTCCCGCCGGCGGCGAGCATTGGAGCGGCACGCTCGCAGCGGATGGAAAAACGCTCACCGGCAATTTGCATTACCTGCAGCTCATGGAGAAAGAAACGCAGGATAATGCCGTGCCGCTGAACTTTACGCGGCAGGCCGCGCTTTCAGCCGAGAAGCCCATCCCCGCGCCAGTCTACGATGCGGCGTTGGCTCCGGTCTCAGCGGAGGAGATGCAAGCGGTGTTGGATCGCGATCTGGCAGGGGCGCTCAGCAGTGGATATCTGGCGCCCGCCACAGGCGCGGGCGTCACCATCGCCATCTACGCGCATGGAGTCCGACGCGTCTTCAGCTATGGCGCAGCCAAGCCGGATTCGATCTATGAGATTGGCTCGATCACCAAAACCTTTACCGGAGTGCTGCTCGGGCAGATGGCGGTGCAGGGCAAGGTCACACTCGACGAGCCGGTGCGCGCGCTGCTGCCACAAGGAACGGTGGCCAAGCCCGTGGGACAGGAGATTACGCTGCTCGATCTGGCGACGCGCCGCTCGGGATTGCCGCCGATGCCCGACAATCTCAATCTGGTCAAGGTGGACAATCCCTATGCCGACTACCATGCCGCCGACCTGCTGGCCTTCATCGCCAAGCACGGCGTGGCCAACCCAACCCGCGCCACATCGCCCTTTGGAAGTCTCGGCTTTGGCCTGCTGGGCGTGGCGCTGGCCGATCGCGCCGGCGTCTCCTATGGCACGCTGCTGAAGGATGAGATCACCGATCCTCTCGGGCTGAAGGAGACGACCCTCATCCTCACGCCCGAGCAGCAGCTTCGCCTGATCCAGGGACACAACGAGTTTCACCTCCCGGCCGCCGTCTGGGATACCGACGCTTTTGCCGGAGCCATCGGCATCCGCTCGACGGCGGGCGATATGCTCAGCTATCTCGAAGCCAATCTGCATCCGGAGAAACTGAATCCGGTCGCTGGCGCTTCCGGAGCGGCCACGCTGGCAGCCGCACTGCGTCTGGCGCTCGAGCCGCAATCGGAGTTCACGGCGGGAATGCGAATCGCGCTCGGCTGGCTCTATCAGGAGGAGACGGGAAACTACTGGCACAACGGCGCAACCGCAGCCCACAGCTCGTATGCCTTCTTCAATCCCAAGGGCGATTATGCTGCCGTGGTTCTGCTGAATACTTCACCCGGCGTGAACGGCAGCTTTGTCGAGTTGCTGGGCCGCCACATCAGCCAGCGGCTGGCGGGAAAACCCGCGATCTCGCTGACCAATTATTGATCCGGCAAGAAAACAGCGAGATTCTTTCCCACCCATTCCCACAAAAAACGCGAGAATAGATGGGGCATCCAAAGAGTTGTAATTTGCTGGATCGATCGACTCACGGCAAATGCATTCGCCGGCTTTCCATCGCACCGGTATACTTCCCCTATGCACATCCACGCGACGCCTGCCGGAGCGGGCGCGAAGCGAACTCAATCCGTGCTGCGCTTTTCGCTGGTGGCCACGCTGGCCTACGTCGCGGTCACCTTTGTGGCCGGATTGCGCGCGCACTCGCTGGCGCTGCTCTCCGAGGCCGGGCACAACGCCTCGGACTTTCTCGCGCTGCTGCTCAGCTTTGCCGCCGTCTATCTTCAATCCCGCCCCGCCGACCAGGCCAAGACCTTCGGCTATCAGCGGGCAGGCGTGCTGGCCGCCTTCATCAACGCGGCCACGCTGATCGCCATCGCGTTGTGGATCGCCGTCGAGGCAGTTCATCGGCTTTCGGCGCCGGTCGCCGTGCAGCCGCGGCTGATGATGATTGTCGCCGCCGCCGGAGTGGTGATGAACGGCGTGATCGCTGCCTTGTTGTGGGGCGTGGCCCGCGACGTGAACCTGCGCTCGGCCTTTCTGCACATGGCCGGCGACACGCTTTCGACCGCCGCGGTTATCGCCGGAGGCGCGGGCATCCTCATCACCGGGCAAAACTGGATCGATCCCGCTCTTTCGCTGGTGATTGCCGCGCTCATCCTCTGGAGCAGCCTGGGCATTGTGCGCGAGAGCCTCAACATTCTGCTGGAAGGCACGCCCCGGGGCCTATCGCTGACGGCCATCCGCTCCGCAATGGAGCGAGTCGAGGGCGTGGTCAACGTCCACGATCTGCACGTCTGGAGCCTCGGCTCGAATTCGAGCGCGCTGGCCTGCCACGCAACCATCGCCGATATTCCCCCGTCGGCGAGCGCCGTCATCCTGGGGCGGCTCAAGCACCTGCTGCAGGAGCGCTTCGGCATCAGCCATACGACGATTCAATTCGAGCACGTCGGCTGCGAGCGGCTGGAGGGCTGCGTGGTGCCGCTCGATGAGCTGGCCGGCGGCCACGAGCACTGCCACGAGCACTGCCACGGGCACGCACATTCCTAATCGGCAATCGCCTGCAGAGGGTGGGAATACGAGATGTGCTTTGAATCACCGACACTGAATTCCATTCGCGAACAAGTGTAATGCTGCCGGCATCTGATGAGAATCTCCGGGCAATTGTGCAGGGAGAAATAAGTCCATTTGCCGCGCGGAGGTGCGTTCGAGATGAAATTCAACATTTCATTGGCAGGTTGGATCCTTTCACTGGCCACGTTTATCAGCGGCTCAGTTCTATATCCCCTCTACCTGCATTTGAGCTTCGACGGCTTTTCGGTCCAGCAGACTTCCATGGTCCGCTCGGTCTCTCAAGATCCCGCACAACCCATCGTACACTTCTCCACATTGCTGAAGGTTGCCAATGCCAGAAAGGATGCTGTCCTGATTGAAGAGCTGAAGGCTCCCGACAAGATTAAGGTTCCCGGTTTTTGCTTCGTACCGTATTACACGGAGTTCAAATTTTTTACTCCCAACGAGACCATCGCGCTGCCGCCCTCCGGTCCCATCATTGAGGTGCTGCCAGGCCGGGGCGCGGTGCTGCTGAGCGACCTGCAGCGGGAGTCGGCTGGCACAACCGGTCCAACCCCGACGGCTGCTCCTGTGCTTCCCGACCTTCCGCCGCTGCTGGTGAAATCCGGCGAGGAGAAGCTGCTCGGCGTCACCATTTACTTCTCCTTCACGTCATCGGAGCCGGGAAAAGTGAATGAGGCACACCAGGCGCTCTATAACCACATCATGAGCGAAGGGCTGCCGATCCGCTTGGGCATTAATGGCGAGTACCGCAGATTCAAGTTGCAAATCCTTCCCACCCGCACAACTCCTCCGCGCCCTTGAACCGCTCGATGTCACCTTCCAGATTTCGCCTCTGAATGCGTTCCGGAATCAGCCCGGCTCCCTGCGCCCTTCAGAACGACGCGCCACGGCCGCAGAGAAAGCGCTTGCGGAAAAGCGCCCCGCGGGTTGATGATGCTTGTGTCATTCCTGAACGGCCCAAACGGATGGGAGAGAGGCCGTTCGCGGGAATTGCAAGGAGATGACTCGTGCGCAAATCCATATCTGCAATTGCACTTCTGGTTCTCTGCCCCCTGCTGATTGCCCAGCAGGCGCTCAACAACGACGCCGTCATCAAGCTGGTGAAGGCCGGCCTCTCGGACGATCTGATTATCACCACCATCAACGCGCAGCCGGGCAGCTACGACACCAGCGCCGATGGGTTGATTGCGCTCAAAGGCGCGGGCGCCAGCGACAAGGTGGTGGCGGCGATCCTCTTCAAGGCCTCCGCTCCGGCACCAGCACCGGCACCCGCACCGGCACCGGCACCGGCGCCAGCTCCAGCGCCGCCTGAGCCTGCGCCAACTCCTGCTCCGGCACCAGCACCAGCGCCAGTTGTAACGCCGCCTGCCGCGCCTGCGCCTGCGCCCGCTGCCGCCGCGCCTACCGAGCCTTCACTCCCAGAGGGCATTGACGTGGTGGGCGTCTATTACAAGGACAAGAGCGGCGCATGGAAGCCGATTCCGCCGGAGATCGCCGTCTCCAAATCCTGGGTCTCGCTGGGGGACAACAAGCTGGGCATCACGAAGGGGCATATCCTGGGCGTGAAGGCCGCCACCAGCGCCACGCTGCCCGTCACCCTCGCCGTTTACATTCCCGAGGGCGGCTCCATCGGCGATTACCGGCTGATGCGCTTGCAGGTGAAAGCCAACGACCGCGAGTTCCCCATCGCCGCCAGCCTGGTGGCCAACAACGAGATCGACAAATCCGCGGTAATGATTACCTCGGAGAAGATTGCCCCGCGCGTCTACGCCATCACGCTTGGCTCGAGCGTAGGAGCGGGCGAGTTTGGGATGCTGGCGCCCAGGCCAGCCGTCGAGGGAAGCAACTGGAAGATCTATTGCCTGCACGTCGGCGATTAAGTATCAGGCCGTAAAGAAGCAGGGCCGATTCCTCTGAAGCGGAATCGGCCCTGACCTTTTTTGCGCCCGGAATGGACCCTTCGCCAGCCAAAAGCCCGCCGCCGCTTAGCCTGCTAACAAATTTCTTGCTAAAATTGGAGAAAGATTCTCCCGTTATCAGTCGGGCGAGATCGTCACTGCCCGGTGAACCGTCCAAGATTCTCTTTTCGATAGCACGCTTTGCATCCGGAAAGCGCGCGGAGGCAAGAACTCTATGCAGCCGACCTCATCCAAGCCCTTTTCGTACGAGACCTTTCCCATGTCGGGTCTGGTGGCCTATTTCTCGATGGAGATTGCCATCCATCCCTTGATGCCGACCTACTCGGGCGGCCTGGGGGTTCTGGCCGGCGACACGCTGCGCTCGATGGCCGATCTGGGAGTTCCCCTGGTCGCCTTCTCGCTCGTCCATCGCAAGGGCTACTTCCAGCAGCATCTGGATGCCACCGGCAAGCAGACCGAGGATATTCAGCCCTGGAATCCGGAGGATTTCTGCGTCGAGGAGAAGGCGCGCGTCACCGTCTCGATCGAGGATCGCGTGGTGACGGTGCGCTGTTGGCGCTATGAGCTGGTGGGCCGCTACGGCCACATCGTGCCGATCTATCTGCTGGACACCGATCTGGAGGGCAACTCGGGCTGGGATCGCGGGCTGACCGATCACCTGTACGGCGGCGACACCAACTACCGCTTGCAACAGGAGATCGTGCTGGGCATGGGCGGCGTGCGCATGGTTCACGCGCTCGGCCACCGCGTAAACGTCTACCACTTGAACGAGGGCCACGCGGCGCTGCTGACTCTGGGGCTGCTGGAGCGCCAGTTGGGCGGTGGCCCGCTGGGCGCGGCCACTGAAGCCGATATGGAGCAGGTGCGGCGCAGGTGCGTCTTCACCACGCATACGCCGGTTCCGGCCGGCCACGACCGCTTCTCCACCGAGCAGGCCAACCGCATTCTGGGCGGCGATCGCACGGCGCGCCTGGAGAAGCTGGGCTGCTTTCGCGATGGAATGCTGAACATGACGCTGCTGGCGCTGCGCTTCTCACGCTACGCCAACGGCGTGGCCATGCAGCACGCCAAGGTCTCGCAGGCCATGTTCCCGGAGTTTACCATCGACTCGATCACCAACGGCGTGCACGCGCCCACCTGGGTCTCCGAGCCCGTGCAGACGCTGCTCGATCTGCGCATCCCCTCGTGGCGACGCGACACGCTTTATCTGCGCAACTCGATCGACCTGCCGGAGAGTGAGATTCTGGCCGCGCACGCGCACAACAAGGCCGCGCTGCTGGTGGAGGTGGCCGAGCGCACTGGCCTGGTGCTCAACCCCAAGGTGCTCACGCTGGGCTTTGCCCGGAGGGCCGCCACCTATAAGCGTGCCACCTTATTATTTACCGATCCCAAGCGGCTGGCCGATATTGCCACCAAGGCCGGCGGATTGCAGATTCTCTACGCCGGCAAGGCGCACCCGCAGGACGATCCCGGCAAGGCGCTGATCCAGCAGGTCGTCGCCGATGCCGCACGGCTGTCGAGTGAAAAACTGCACATCGTCTATCTGGAGAACTACGACTGGAAGCTGGGCGCGCTGATGACCGCCGGCGTCGATGTCTGGGTGAATACACCGCGCCGGCCGTACGAGGCCTCGGGCACCAGCGGCATGAAGGCAGCGCTGAACGGCGTGCCCAGCCTGTCGATTCTGGACGGCTGGTGGATTGAGGGCTGCATCGAGGGCTTCACCGGTTGGGCGATCGAGGACGGCGCGGACGACGAGGCCGAGGCCGGATCGCTCTATACAAAACTGGAAAATGCCGTGGTGCCGCTCTTCCTGGATGCGCCGGAGAAGTGGGCGCATCTGATGCGCAATACACTGGCCTTCAACGGCTCCTACTTCACCACCAACCGCATGGCCCGCCAGTACACGCGCAACGCCTATTATCCGGTCCGGCTGAACGAGCGCGCCTCGAGCGTAAAGAAGCCGCCGCAGGCCGAAGAGGCGTGACGACAGGGAATAGGGAATGGGAACGTCATTCGGCGGCAGGCTGGGGGAAGCGCGCCAGAAATTCTGCCGGCGTGATGATCGGGATTCCGCGCCACGGATGAAGGGTCAGCAAATCTTCATCGCTGCTGACCAGCGCATCGGGTTCGGAGGCCAGCGCCATGGCGAGAAGACGATTGTCGCTGAAATCTCGGCAGCGCGGTTCTATCTGGAATGCTTCGACTGTTTGCACTCCATACAGGTGGGCTTTCCGGCGCAGATTGTCAATAAAATTCCGGCGCTCATTGCAATTGAGCAAAAGGTCGAACTTCTTGCAATAGAGAACGGCATCCAACTCAACCAAGGATTCAGCGCTTGCAATAGGTTCTGTGAAGAACAGAGCTTTCAACAAAGCCTGGTGTGGCGACTAGACGCTTACCACGCAAAAGCCATGCCGCGAGGGCATGGCTTTTTTTGCGCTAGCGATGAATGACAGCGATCAGCAGTCGGAACCGAAGTCTTTTTCGAAGGCTGCGGCCAGCTTGGCGCCCCAATTGTTTTTGGGCTTCAACTTGCCGCCGAAGAAGCGGAGGATAGGCGGCTCCTCGTAGAACTCGAGGCCGCCGATCAGTTCGCGGTGATCGAGAAGCCACTTGAGCCGGTCGGTGGCGTAG
>Ga0302196_10005559_pt1 | contig 11270 bp, 12 predicted proteins | sample II_Bog_N1_3_FD_198794 | JGI IMG/M metagenome (GOLD analysis project Ga0302196, IMG submission 198794) | Peat permafrost microbial communities from Stordalen Mire near Abisko, Sweden - II_Bog_N1_3 | ecosystem: Environmental > Terrestrial > Soil > Wetlands > Peat | place: Sweden: Abisko...
CCCAGAAGGAGTTCGTCTTCCCCCCGCGCCAGTCGATGCGACTGGTGCGCGACACGATTCAATTCACCGCCGCCGAGATGCCCAAGTGGAACTCGATCTCGGTCTCTGGCTATCACATCCGCGAGGCCGGATCGACGGCCGCCGAGGAGCTCGCCTTCACCCTCGCCAACGGCTTCGCCTACGTGGAACTCGCCCAACAGGCCGGTCTCAGTGTGGACGAGGTCGCGCCGCGACTCTCCTTCTTCTTCAACGCCCACATCGACTTCTTCGAAGAGATCGCCAAGTACCGCGCGGCGCGGCGCCTGTGGGCGACGTGGATGAAGGACCACTACCACGCGACGAACGAACTCAGTTGGAAGCTACGTTTCCACACGCAGACCGCCGGGGTGTCCCTGACGGCCCAACAGCCCGAGATCAACATCGCGCGCACCGCGATCGAGGCCCTCGCCGGGGTGCTCGGCGGCACGCAGTCGCTGCACACGAACTCCATGGACGAGGCGCTCGCGTTGCCGTCGGAGAAGGCCGCGCGGATCGCGCTGCGCACCCAACAGGTGATCGCACACGAGACCAACGTCACGAACGTCGCCGATCCGCTCGGTGGCTCGTGGTTCGTCGAGGCGCTGACCGACGAGATGGCCGCCGAGGCGCAGGCCATCTTCACCGAGATCGCGGCCATGGGTGCGGGCTCGATGCTCGAGGGCTGCATCAAAGGCATCGAGGAGAACTGGTTCCAGGGTCGCATCGCCGAGTCGGCCTACAACCTGGAGCGGTCCTTCAATCAAGGCAAGCGCGTCGTCGTCGGCGTGAACGACTTCACCGAAGGCAACGACGACGCCGACTTAGAGATCCTTCGCATCACCAACGAGGACGAGCGCAAGCAGGTCGCTCGACTCGAGAACGTTCGATCCAGACGCGACGACGCGCAGGTACTCCTGGCACTCGAAGCGTTGACGAAGGACGCCGAGGATCCCGAAGTGAACCTCATGCCGGCGTTGATCAACGCCGCTCGCGCCAGCGTCTCGGTCGGCGAGATGATGGGCGCGATGGAGAAGGTCTTCGGTCGTCACGTCGAGGTGCCGACGCTGTGACCGTTCGGGTGCTGGTCGCCAAGGTCGGACTCGACGGGCACGACCGCGGCATCAAGGTCGTCGCTCGACTGCTGCGCGACGCCGGCATGGAGGTCGTCTACACCGGTCTCTTCCAGACCCCCGAGACCGTGGCGATCGCCGCCATCCAAGAGGACGTCGACGTCGTCGGACTGTCGATGCTCTCCGGAGCGCACCTCACGTTGGCGCCACTCGTGGTCGAGGCGTTGCGATCGAAGGGGTCCGACATCCCGGTCATCGTCGGCGGCATCGTGCCGAACAACGATCTCGAGGACATGCGCGCGGCCGGCATCGCGGCGGTCTTCGGCCCCGGCGCGAGCGCCGACGAGATGGTCGCGTCGATCAATGAAGTGGTGAGTCAGGCCCGGGCCTAGGGCCGAGGGCGCTACGACGAAGCGGGCGTGATGAGGTTGAGCTTCGTCGGCCAGTTGTCGAGGATCTTCGGTGCTTCGGTGTCGAGGACGTCTTCGAGCATCGAGGCGTAGACGTCACGGAAGTCCGTGACGACGGCCAGGTCGCCCTGCACCAAGTTGGTCAGTGAGGGCTGTTCGCCGTAGAAGCCACCGGCGACGCGATTGCCGGCGATGAACACCGGCGCGGACGTGCCGTGGTCCGTACCATCACCGGCGTTGGCCTCCACGCGGCGACCGAACTCCGAGTAGACCATCACGACGACGTCGTCGGCGCGTGGCGTGGCCCCGACCTGCGTGAGGAACCCGGCGACGGCGTCCGAGAGTTGGCCGACGAGCGCGTTCTGCTGACTCAGTTCGTCGGCGTGGGTGTCGAAGCCGCTGAGCGACACCGAATAGACCCGCGTCGGTACGTTCGCCGCGATCATGTTGCCGACGGTGAACAGTTGTTGGGCGAGCGCTGAGTCCGACGAGGGCGGCCCGGAGGCGAGGATGGGCGTCAGGGTCGAGGAGAGGGCGAACAGGTCCGAGATGGACTCGGCCCCGTCAGCGACCAACGCGCTGTCCTGCTTCGAGGTGTTGCCGAGCTGTTGCAGCTGGGTCTTGAGCGAGCCGTAGGGAATCGATAGTCCCCAAACGGGAACCATCGAGCCGACGCGTTCGTTCCCGGCCAACAACGCGGGCAGCGTCGAGTCGATACCGATGGCGCGGAAGGGGTCGCGGGGATAGGCGTCGAGATAGCGACCGATCCAACCGCTCGTGACCTCCCCGGCCGGCGAACCGGTCTGCCAGATCGCCATGGACGAGAAGTGTGAGAGGTTCGGATTCGGGTAACTCGTGCCGAGCACGATCGCCAACTTGTTGGCGGTCCACAGCGACCCGAAACCGGTCATCGTACCGTTGAGTGCCAACGAGTCACTGATCGGAATGACCTCGGAGGCGTCGAGCGACATGTCCGGGCGGTTCGACAGGTACGCCGGGTCGAGGTAGGGCACGACCGTGTTCAGTCCGTCGTTGCCACCGTAGAGCGTGACGATCACGAGGATCGGCGTGCCGACCGGCAACGGCGCCACCGTGGCGGCCTGGGCGGCGTCGTCCATGGTGAGCGAGGCCGCCATCGTCGCGGCGCCGGCCGCTCCGGTGTACTTGAGGAACTGACGTCGGTTGAAGTCGCACGGACTCATGCGTTCACCACGTACTCGGGGGCGTTCAACGCGAGGAGCGCCAACTGCGAGGGGTCGGACACGGCCAGATTGAGCGCACGTTCGGTGCGCAGGCTCCACTGCGCGACGCCCAGCCAGTCGGCCGCCGCCTGGACCATCTTGGACTTGGGCACGGACGTCAGAGGTTCGAGGTTGCCCGCCTTCACCAGAGCGGTCGCCAACTGCATTCGGTACGGGATCGCGGCCGCGGTGAGCCACGCTTCGTCGTAGGGCCAACCACCGACGCTGGGCGGGTTGAAGGGGAATTGACCCATCGATGACATCAGCCAATCCAGGTCGCCGGCAGCCATGAGTTTCGACGGCGTCACGCGCAGTGCGCGACAGGCCGACACGAACCACTCCACGGGCGCCTTCGCCTGCGAGTACTGGGGACGACGCATGGCGGGATTGCGTGCGATCGTGTTGATCAGCACAGAGATGTCACGGTTCTCGAAGACCTTGGCCAGCGACGCCGGTGGCTCGATCGTCGTCGAGATGAACCGGAACCAGAGCCGGCGCGCGATGAACTTGGCGTTCTCGGGGCGCGACACGATCCAGTCGCTCAGCGAGACCGCGTCGAAGACCTGTCGTTTGCCGAGGACGCTGACGGGCTTGCTCTCGTGCTGACTGGCGTCGAAGGAGACGGTGCCGGCGTTCAGGTCGACCTGGTAGCCCGTGAAGCCCAGGGCCGCCTGATGGACGTCGTTCTGGGTGTAGTTGCCCACGCCGAGCGTGAACAGTTCCATGAACTCGCGACCGAGATTCTCATTCGGCGAGTACGCGACGTTCTCTTCGCCGTCGAGCCAATAGATCAGCGCGCAGTCCTGCACCATCGCGCGCGACATGTCCTTGAAGTTGCCCAACGCGTGCGTGCGCAGCGTGTCGTTCTGCACCTGCATCGCTCGAGCGAACTGCACCTTCGAAATTGACGTCGACCAGTGACCGTGCCAGAACCACGTCATGCGCTCGATGAAGGGATAGTCGGCCGCGACCATGCGGTCCATCCACCAGGTCCCCACGGTTTGCGACTGGTTGTAGACCTCGGTCCAGTAGGCGGTATTCGCGGTCGGGTCCGAGGGCTGCTCACCCAAGTCGGGGTAGAGCTGTGTGTCGACGCCGACGAGTCCGGCGTCAGAGCGGCGCGCAAGGATCCTCGAACGCGCGAGCGGGATGCCGCTGGCGAGCAGTTGGAGGTACTCACCGGGCTTCGGACCGAGGCCGAATCGGTGTACGAGACGCGACAGTTCGAGTCGATCGGAAGCCGCGGTCATGATGCGAGACTAGGACGCGATTGCGCGAAAAACCCTTACATTCATGTGAATTGTTTGAGAATTGAGGTTCCGACGGGAATCAGAAGCAGGCTGCGAGATCGAAGAGCAGTGACTGCAGCGTATGCACGTAACTGAGCATTTGCTCATCGGCGGCGGCCAGTTGCTCATCGGTGTGCAAGCCGTGCGTTTGGGCCGTCGAACGAAGGGCCACCTGCAAAGTCGTGAGCCAGACCCAGGCCTCGGCGTCGTTCAAGAACTGTTCGTCGACCGTCAGACTGGCCAGTTCGGCGTTGGTCGAGGTCTCGGTCTGTCGCGCGAGCATGGAGACCGGATTGTCCTGGTCGAGACTGGGGTCGATCGGGCCGGTCAACGAGACGTGCCACTCGTGTTCGGGGTCTCGCTCGGCGGCGAGGACATTGGCGAAGGCGCTGCGCACGACCGATCGTCCGTAGTCATTCATTCGTACTTCGACCCGGCCGTCACGACGACGGGTGAAGATCTTGCTACCGGCCACTAGGCGTCCTGTTCGATCGTGCTTTGCAGTCCCGAGACCTGGAGTTTGACGCAGTAACTCTCGGCCCGTTCGCGGTGTCCCGACCACACGAGCGCCCGGCCTTCGTGGTGCACCGCGAGCATGAGCTGCGTGCACTTGTTGTTGGAGTAGCCGAAGATCTTCTTGAATATCACCACGACGACCGCCATCGGTGTGACGGGATCGTTCCATACGATCACGTTCCAGGGCTTCTTGGTCTCGACCGCGTCTTCGGTTTGGACCTCGCCCTCGGTCGTCGTGCGCCGAAGCGGCTGCGTGGATGCCATAGAACCAGTGTCCCAGACCGCCGAATGAAATGAAAGCGACGAACCTAACCTGGCCGTGGGAAACGGCGATCGAAAGGTGTCAACGAACGTGGCCAGTGCAGTCCTCACGCGGTGGCGACGACGCGTCAACCACGACATTCGACAGTCCATCGGGCTCTCCATGAATCCCCCGCCTCGCTGCAACGACCCCGACGAGGCCTACTTCGCCCTCGACAGCGTGGCGCGAACCATCCACGGTGACCTGCCACCGATGCTCATCGGCGGACTCGGATCGCTCTTCATCCAGATGCTCCATCCCCACACCATGGCCGGCGTCGCCCAGCACTCGCGCTACCGCGAGGACCCCCTCGGCCGGCTCCTCCAGACGGCGAACTTCATCGGTTTCACGACCTACGGCACGAAGGCGGAGGCCTACGCCTCCATCGAACGGGTCCTCGCGGTACACCAGGTCGTACGTGGCGTCGCCGACGACGGCGTGGCCTACTACGCCAACGATCCCCACCTCCTCGCCTGGGTCCACGCCGCCGAGACCTCGATGTTCCTCACGGCCTATCGGCGCTTCGGCACGGTGCCGCTGAGCGACGCCGACGCCGACCGCTACGTCGCCGAGATGGCGAACGTGGCCATCGACATGGGCATGGTCGCTCCCCCGACGTCGGTGGCCGAACTGCACGCCGCCATCCAACGATTCCGACCGGAGTTACGACTCAGCCCCGACGGCGCCACGGCGCGGGACTTCGTCGTACGCGGCGTCCAACGCGGGCCGAGTCGCCGATTGGTGAACTGGCTGCTGGTTCGCTGTTCGTTCGCCTTGATGACTCCCTGGGAGTTGGAACTCCTCGGCGTCAAACGACGACTGGTGTGGAACCGACTCGTCGTCCTTCCGGCGACGACGCTGCTCTGTCGGCTCCTGCGGCTCTTCGTGCCGCCGCCACCTACGTAGCGAGTCCGAGACCCCCGTCGATGACGACGACCTGACCGGTCACGTACGCCGAGGTCGCGAGCGCCACGATCACTTCGGCGATGTCGTCGGGCGTGCCACTGCGTTTGAGGGGCGCGACGGCGCTCACGAATCTGCGCACGGTGTCCCAATCGGCCGTCCAGGGCGTGTCGACGAGTCCCGGTGCGACGGCGTTCACGCGCACGTCGGGTCCGACGACCTTGGCGAGTAGCGCGGTCATGTGATTGAGCGCGGCCTTCGAGGCCGCGTAGGGAATCGACGAGCCGGTTGGTCGAACGCCGGCCATCGACGAGACGTTGACGATCGCGCCGTGGCTCGCGCGCAGTGCATCCATCGCCGCGACGCAGAGACTCCACGTGCCAAAGACGTTGACCTCGAAGATCTCTCGCCACACGTCGAGTGACGCCGCCGCCAGATCGGCGTGAGGAATCACCTTGGTCGTGCCGGCGTTATTGACCAACACGTCGAGCCGTCCGTAACGTTCCAAGACCTCGGCGACGAGCCGAAGACAGTCCTCGTTCTTGGCGATGTCGGCCTGCACGTAGATCGACGCCGGTGTCGCCGCCGCCAGTCGCTCCCCCGCCTCGATGCTGCGCACGGAGTTGAAGACCACGCGGTCGCCCGCGGCGGCGAATCGTAGCGCCGTCGCCTCGCCGATGCCGCTCGTCGATCCGGTCACCAGGACGACGCGTTCGCTCACCGCTACCTCCGGCGTAGTCGCCACGAACCGGCCCAGTGTTGACCCGGTTCGAGCACCACGATGTCCTTGCCACTGCGCAGTGCGTCGGGCGGACAGGTCATCGGCTCGACCGCGACGGCGGTTCGTCGTCGACCCTTTTCAAGGTGGTCGCCGGTGAAGACCTGGAGATACGGAAAGTTACGATCGACGCTCAACTCGATCGCCCCGCCGGCGGCGTCAACGAGCACGACCGTCGCCAGTCCCGAGTCGTCGCGCACGAGTTCGGTGAACGTGGTGTCGAGCACGTGACCGCTCACGGACTTTCGCGTGGTGAAGTCGAAGTTGTTCCCCGCGACCGGCAGGATCTCGCCCGTCGGGAGTTGGCGTTCGTTGACGGCGACGTACGCCTTCGCGGGGACTTCGAGTTCAGCACCCTCGATCGTCGGCGTCGTCACCGCGAGGTACGGGTGGAAGCCCACACCAAACGGGATGGGCACGTCGTCGCGGTTGGTCACGGTCGTCGTCACCGTCAGCCCCAATCGACCCAAGTGATACGTGACGTTGATCTCGCTGAGGAAGGGATACGCCGGTGACGGATGCAAGAGCAGGCTCAGCGAGCATCGATTCTGATTGACCGAGTCGATGCGAAAGGGTCGCCAGCGAACGAGACCGTGGATCGCCGTCGCGTGCGCGACGTCGTCGATGGTCGGTCGAGCCGTTCGCTCGGAGAAGGACCACTCCCCGTCCCCCATACGATTCGGCCACGGGTACAGCACCTGACCCCGTGCGCCAGTGGGGACCTCCTCGCCGGCGAATCCCTCGATGACGCTGAGCCCGCCCTTCACGAACGTCCGCAACGTGGCGCCAACTTCCGTGATCACGGCCCGTTCCTCGCCGTGGGCGATGGCAATCTGTTCACCGGATGGAAGCATCTGCGCTTTTCCCTTTAATCACTGACCTGTAACCGTCGCCCGTTATCGTACGCCGTATGAGAATCCTCATTACCAACGACGACGGGATCGGAGCTCCGGGCCTCGAGGTGCTGGCGCGCAACGTCGCGCGCTGGATCGACGAGGGCCCGGATGACGAGATTCGAGAGGCCATCGTCGTCGCGCCGAGCGTGAATCACTCGGGTATGTCCGCCGCGGTCGGTGACGTCTTCACCCATCCCAGTGTCCTCTACGAGCGTCGCGTCATCCCCGGCGCGGCGTCGCTGGTGGCGTACGCGTTGGAGGCTCCCCCGGCGCTCTGTGCGATCCTCGGCGCCGTCGGCAGCTTCGAGTTCCAGCCGGACCTGATCTTGTCGGGCATCAACGCCGGCGCGAACGTCGGGCGCAGCGTCCTGCACTCGGGCACGATCGGCGCGATCCTGACCGGCGCGCAACTCGGCCTGTCGGGACTCGCCGTCTCGGTCCAGTGGGGTGAGGACGTCCACTACGACACCGCCGGCGAGGTCGCGATCGAGGTCTTGCAAGAGCTGATGAACGCCCCGTCACGGACGCTCTTCAACCTCAACGTGCCCAACCTCTCGGCCGCCGACATGAAGGGCGTGCGCCGCGGACGCATCTCGAGCGCCGGCGTCGTGAAGTCGGCGCGACCGTCGATCAAGGGAGAAGCGCTCGGCGAGCGCGGAGCGCTGTCCCTGCGACTCGGTGCGGCGACGCCCGACATCGGCGACGTCAGCGACGAGGACGCCGACGAAGACGGCGCCCTGCTCGTCGCCGGTTACGCATCACTCACACCGCTGCGCGGCCCCCACGAGGACGCGGACCCGGGACTCGACGGACTGGTCCACTCGGCGCTCGAGGCCATCGCACGACACCTGCATAAGGTCCCTTAGTCGTCCGTCGGGCGACGGCGCTGCTCTTTCACGCGTGCGCGAGCCTTCTTGTCATCGACCCGGCGAACCTTCGAGCCCTTGGTCGGCTTCGTCGGACGTCGAGGTGGCAGTCGGGTCAACGCCACCGCGATCTTTTCGGCCAGCTGTTCCAACGCGGCGGCGCGATTCTGTCCCTGCGAGCGGAAGCGACCGGCACTCGTTCGAACGACCGGTCCGATCTTCTCGAGCAGCAACGCACGATCGGCGTTCGATAGGACTTGGGACTCAGCGACGTCGAAGGACGCGACGACGCGCGTCAACGATCGATTGGCGTGCTGACCGCCCGGACCGCCGGACGTCGTCACACGAAGTGCGATCTCGTGCGCCGGAATGGTGAGGCGAGTTCGTATGAAGAGCGATCCATCATCGAGCACGTGCGGTGTCATGACGAGTCGCGTGTCGGGAATCGGACCAACGCCAGTTGACTCGACGTCGCCACCATCTGATCACGCGCGTCGAAGAGCTGGCAACGTTCTTCCACCACTCCGTCGGTGATGACGACGCACCATTGACGCGCTCGCAGCCACTCCCCTTCGGGGATTTGGTGCACGTAGGAGGTCAACTGCACCGTCGGCACCCACCCCGATGAACCGAGCGGGAACGTCGCCGGCGGCAACCCGTCGCTCGCGAAGAGCAACGTCCACGCGTCCCACACCCCGACACCGTGATCGAGGCGGAGCCACCCCTTCACCTCGCCGACGTCGCTCGGTACGCCGTCCAACCACGCCGCGCACGAGGGGTCGAGCCGAAAGTCGACGACGTTCATCAGTTTGACCTCTTCGACCACGGTGCGCCGCAGACACTGTTCCACGGGCGCGAGTTCTGGAATGCGCGCGTCAAGGTAGCGAACGGTGGCGGCTTCGCCGAGCGTCCCCAGGGCGACCAGTGACTCCGAGGTCACCGTCTCGTCCTGGAGGAGCTCGACGTGGACGAACGAGACGCTTCGACCGACCCGTCGTACGGTCGTGAGCAGTTCCGCTGGTCCGACACTCGGAGCGCTGACGTAGTTCGTCGTGATGGCCGTCGCGTGGACGTGACGAGCACCCTCGTCGCTCGCGGCGGCCAGTGCCGCATTGGCCACGAGGCACTGCAGGTAGCCGCCATTCGGGTGACCGACGACCGTGTAATCGTCGGAGATCAGCGCTGCGTAGCGTCCGGGGCCGCGCGGTTCAATGGCCGCGGCGTCGCGCAACGACCGACTCTCTGGCGCGGCGCTCATGGAGAAACCTTAACGGTGGTTTTCATTCAAACCGTTAGATTGGCGAATGAGAAAGAGGTATCGATGAGGACCATTCCCTATTTCATTAACGACGAGCGCGTTGAAGGAGAGGGCGATCTACTCGTCTTCAACCCGGCAACCGGCGACGTCAACGCGCACGTGCCCATCGCCAACGCGCAGCTCGTTGATGATGTCGTCGCCATCGCGCGCAACGCCGCGCAGAGCTGGCGCAACTCGTCACTCTCACAGCGCACCAACGTGCTGTTCACCCTTCGCCAACTCCTCGTCGAGCACGCCGATGAGTTAGCGGCCCTTATCACCCAAGAGCACGGCAAGACCATCGCCGACGCGAAAGGTGAACTGGCCCGAGGGCTCGAGAACGTGGAGTACGCCTGCGGACTGACCGAACACATGAAGGGCCAGTTTTCGAGCCAAGTCGCCGACGGCGTCGACGTCCATTCGGTGCGCGAGCCGGTCGGGGTGGTGGCCGCGATCACGCCCTTCAACTTCCCGATCATGGTGCCGCTCTGGATGACCGCCAACGCCCTCGCCACGGGCAACGCCGTGATCCTCAAGCCCTCCGAGCGCGACCCGTCGGTCTCCGTACGCCTCGGTGAACTACTGAAAGAGGCCGGCCTGCCGAGTGGCGTCTTCAACGTGATCCACGGCAACGCCGACACCGTCAACCAACTGCTCGAACACCCGGGCATCGACGCGATCAGTTTCGTTGGCTCCACGCCGGTGGCGCGCCACGTGTACCTCACGGGTACCGCGCACGGCAAGCGCGTTCAGGCGCTCGGCGGCGCCAAGAACCACATGGTCGTCTTGCCCGACGCCGACCTCGACATCGCGGCCGACGCCGCCATCAACGCCGGCTTCGGTTCGGCCGGCGAACGATGCATGGCGATCAGCGTGGTCGTCGCGGTCGGCGACATCGCCGATGATCTGATAGGTCGCATCACCGATCGACTTGACAAGTTGACCGTGGGACCGGGCGACGACGCCACCAGTGACTTCGGTCCGGTCATCACGAAAGAGCACCGCGACCGCGTCGTGGGCTACGTCAGGTCAGCGCCGAGCGACGGCATCACCGTAGTTCGCGACGGAACGTCCTGGGCCGACAAGCCCGGGTTCTTCGTGGGACCGTGCCTGCTCGACGGCGTCGAACCGGGAATGAAGGCGTACGACGACGAGATCTTCGGACCGGTCCTCGGGGTGTCGCGCGTCGCGAACTACGCCGACGCGGTGAAGATGGTGAACGCCAACCAGTACGGCAACGGCGTGGCGCTTTTCACGCGCGACGGCAACGCCGCGCGACTCTTCTCGCGAGAGGTGAGTGTCGGGATGATCGGCATCAACGTGCCGATCCCGGTGCCGATCGCCGCCTACTCCTTCGGGGGCTGGAAGAACTCGCTCTTCGGTCACAGTCACATCTACGGGCCCGAAGGCTTCGCCTTCTACACCCGGGCCAAGGTCGTGACGACGCGCTGGCCCCAACCGTCGGAATCGCAAATAGACCTCGGCTTCCCCACGACCCGCTAGGTTGTGATCGCCTCGACGCACACGTTTCTTCACGGCGTCGGCGATGGGCTTCGCGAAACCCTCGCCATGCTCTGGATCACCTGGTGGCCCCTGGTCCTCGGTTTCACGCTGTCCGGTTTCGTCCAGAGCCTCCTGCCGCGCGACGGCCTGCGCGCGCAACTCGGCACGACGAACGCGACCTC
>Ga0302196_10005561_pt1 | contig 11269 bp, 5 predicted proteins | sample II_Bog_N1_3_FD_198794 | JGI IMG/M metagenome (GOLD analysis project Ga0302196, IMG submission 198794) | Peat permafrost microbial communities from Stordalen Mire near Abisko, Sweden - II_Bog_N1_3 | ecosystem: Environmental > Terrestrial > Soil > Wetlands > Peat | place: Sweden: Abisko, Stordalen...
GATCGAGGGGATCGGTATCCAGTGAGGCCGACCACGCGCTTCGCACGATGTCGAACGCTTCCGCACAGCACAGGCTGAACCCCCAACGGTCAGCCACCGCCTCGACCAGGTCGTCCAGGTAGCGCTGACCGGGAGGCGCCCATTCCTCGTCGGCCGGACCGAACCAGGCCCCGCGGCGCTCGAATCCCAGCTCCTCGAGGAGGGCTCCCACCGGCCGCGTCGGGTGGCGGAAGAGTGACGGATCAGCCATCAGCGCACCGATGACCGCCTCGTCGGCCTCGAACCCCACACCGGGAACGGTGATCGTCGCAATCGACGCACGAATGCCGTCGAGTTCCGCCGCATCGTCGGTGACGTCCGGGTCCGTCTCGATCACCAGCTCGGTGCCCCGGCGACCGAACGCAGCGAGCCCCGGACCGTCGATCGCTTCCAGCCAACCGGACGGACCGACCAACGAACCGTTCTCGTCCGTGCCTGGGGCGACCGGAGGGAAGGCCACCACACAGGTGCCCCCTCCCGGAAGCAGGAAGCTGGGGCAGCCATCCACATCGATGGCGCCGAGGTCCGGAGTGAGCGTGACGGCTCCGTGGTCGAGCTCCGCCCGACTGATCTCGTGGGTGAGGGTGATGCCGTCAAGAAGTTGTTCTGTCGAGCCGACCATCCCGCCGAACTCGCAGAAGGCATCCGACTCCTCGAGCGCGAAGGCGACCTCGTCCCTCCGGTCGTCCGGATGGAGGCCATCCATGTGGTCGAGGAAGCCCCCGCGCTCCAGGGCGTCGACCAATCCGTCCAGCGTCATCGGACCCCCCGTGAGCAGCAACAGGGCTGCGGCACGGAGGTGGTCGTCGGCGAGGTCGGGGCGATCCACGGAAGAGACGGTACCGCCTGCGATCCGGTCGGCCAGACGCGACCGGTAGCCCTGCATTCCGGCCACCCTGGGCGTGCCGTGCGTCGAAGTGTCGTCGGAGATCGGAGCACCTGCATGAGACGGGGCGAGCTCCATACCGTCAACGGGATCGCCTACGGGCCCCCGCGAACGTGAGGCTCCGGGTGTGGTCGACATAGAGAGGTAGATCGACCCTCTGACGCGGGGACCCGCGCCTGATGCGAGGGCGCAAGGTCCACGCCTCCGTGATAGCTACCCGTCGGGACAGGCCGTCGTCATCGGCCCACCCGCATCAACATCTGCCCGAGCCGCGGGCCACGGACCGATGGCGGAGGTCGACTCGGCCCAACATGGGTTTTGTAGTACACTTCCTGAGTGGAGGTACTCCGATCAGCGCATCGGCACGGGATCGAACTATCCGACATGGATCACGCACTACGGAACGCAGTCGTCGTGGAAGAGGTCGCTGAGGATCCGGTCCGATATGTGGTCCTGGTCCGGACAGGTCGGCAAACCTCCTCGAGTTGATCGTGATGGACCGGCCACAAGGGCCAGCGATCATCCGCGCCATGGCCATGACCGAGCTGTACCGCTCACTCCTACCTGGAGAAACGACGTGATGAAGACCACACATGGGACGAAGGCAGATGGAACGCCGATCACCGATGAGATGATCGAGGCAATGGCCGACGAGGCCGAGCGCGGATATGACGTTGAGGAACTGCGACGTCGTCGCGGCGGACGGCCAGCTTTGGGTTCATCTCCATCGACGGTCGAGTCAGTTCGTCTCGATCCTGAACTGAAGCGGGATCTGCTTCTGAGGGCAGCTGCCAAAGGGGTCAGCGTGTCCGAGGCCATCCGCGAGGCGCTCCGTCAGTACGTTCAAGCCAGTTAGATCTCCTTTGGCACCTGCGGATGTCGGAAATGTCATCCGTGCCGTGACCAGGGGCTATCCATGACTGGTTGTCTGCACAACAATGTGGGAAATCGAGACAACTAGCGTGGGAAGTCACTCCGGCCGGGGCGCAGTCGGTCCAGGTCAAGCGAGTTCTGTCGCCACCCCACGCAGGGGTGTCGACGTGACCGGGCGGTTCGCGTCGGAGTCGCCCATGGGACCGCGGTGGTCCGGGGCGCTGTGGGCCACAGGTGCGCGTGACGTCCCGGGCCCCGCTCACAGCGGGTTGTAGCCCGGGACGTCGACGTGGGGCGTGTCGAGGTACACCTTGGCCTCCGGTCGCTGCCGGAACCGGCCGTGGCTCCACCGGATCTCGATGTGGCCTCGTACCTCACGGTGCCCACCCTGGCGGCGGTCGGCACACACCGCCGACCAGCCGACCCGGGGTTGGCCGAACTCCTGGGCCTCGATACCGAACTCCTCCAGGGCGTAGTGCTGCCGCCAGTCCCACGGTGTGTCGACGCGGAGTCGCATGGAGTCCCGACCGTCGCTGCCGAGCACGAAGTAGGGGGCCGACCCGATCCGGAGCAGCCGCCACAGCATCGCCTCCCGCTCGGAGCGGTGGAGCGAGCGGTTCCAGATCCGCGCCGTCCCAACACTCACCGCCCGACAGAACTCCCGGTACTCCTCGTGGGTGCCGTCCGGCCACTGCCGACCGTCCAGCAGGGGCGAGAGTCGCTTCCGGTCGGCCACGTCGAGGTCGGTCACCAGGTCGGGGAACCCGGAAGCGTCCACGGCGTCGAGCGCGGCCCGGTAGAGCGCCTGGTACTCGGCCGGGGCCACCCGTTCGTACCAGTCACGCCGGTCGTCGGGGCGGCGGAAGGTCAGGAGCCCCTCGGCCAGGCGGGCGGGACTGGCGTTCTGCAGGACCCGGGAGAGGTACTTGCAGCTCACCAGGTACACGTGGTCGATCCGCAGGTCGAGCGGGACGGACTCGTCACCGGGGAGTCGGTTCCCACCGGTCCACTCGATCCGCCGCGGGACCCGTCCTCCCAGGGCACCGTCGGCCTCGAGGAAGGCCCGGCCGTTGGCGAACCCGGCGGTGAAGCCGTCCGCGTGGGCCCCGGAGTCGAGCAGCTCGCACAGGCGGCTCCACGTCGCCCCGTCGAGCGACGAGAGCGACGCGGGCCGGGTGGCCAGCACCTCCTCGACGGTGGGGAGGCCCACCATGCCGAGGGCCGTGGCCAGCTCGGTGACGAGGGTCGTCGCTGACGGCATTCAGCCGGCGTTCCGCCCCCGCTCGGCGTAGCCCCGCAGACGGGCCTGGGCGTCCGGGTCGAGGATCTCGATCAGGTCGACGACCGGCTTACCCGCCCCCAGGACGACGTGCAGCGCGGTGTGGCCCGCACTCCCCCGGGTGGGTGCGTCGGTGGTGAGCAGGACGAGCGGAAGCTCCGGATGCCGCTGGTGCAGGACCGCCGCCTTGCCCAGGGCCTTCCACAGGGTGTCCGTCCGCTTCAGGCCCGACCGGTTCGCGGTGAACGCCCCCGAGACGTCGAAGGCCCAGTCCTCCCCGTTGGCGTCCGTGGCGAGGTAGGTGAGCTCGATGCCCAGACCCGGCGGCTTCACCCCCGAGCGGATGTTCCCGAACCCGCACGCCTCGAGCACCATCCCGGCCAGGTCCTTGGCCAGTCGCCCCTCCCGCACCGCCCGGGCCTGGACGTCCTCGCCCACGTCGGCCGAGGGGACCGCCGGGAGGTGGACCCGGTAGTCCGACCCGTGGTCGCCCGCTCCGAGGTGGTGCCGCTCCCCGGCGATCCGGGCCTCGGCGCGTGCGACGTACTCGGGATCGGTGTCGAAGCCGAGGTAGTGCCGACCGGTGCGCAGGGCGGCGATCGCCGTGCTGCCCGACCCCATGAACGGGTCGAGGACCAGGTCCCCCTCGTAGGTGTAGAGGTCGATCAGACGGCGGGGGAGGTCCACGGGGAACGGTGCAGGGTGCCCGACCCGGGTGGCGCTCTCCGGGGCGATCTCCCACAGGTCGGTGGTGGCCTCGAGGAACTCGTCGCGGGAGATGGTCGCCGTCGAGGGGAGGTCCTGCTCCAGGCGCTGCCTGGGCGTCAGGGCCCGGTCGAACCGGCCCTTGCTGGCGATCACGATCCGCTCGGTCACGTCGCGGAGGACCGGGTTGCTGGGCCGCTGGAACGTACCCCAGGCACAGGACCCGCCGGCCGCCCGGCCCTTCCACCACACCACCTCGCCGCGCAGGAGGAGGCCCAGGTCCTGGAGGATCTCGGTCACGTCGCCGGCCAGCGAGCGGTAGGGCCGCCGACCGAGATTGGCGACGTTGACGGCGATCCGGCCACCCGGTTCGAGGACCCGTGCGCACTCCGCGAACACGTCCCTCAGGAGGGCGAGGTACTCGAAGTACGTCCCCGGCACCCCGTTCTCCCCCAGGCTCTCCTCGTACTCCTTGCCGGCGAAGTAGGGAGGGGAGGTCACCACCAGCGCCACGGAGCCCGACGCCACCGCGCCCATGTCCCGTGCGTCGTGGACGTGGATGACGTCACGCTCGGCGGGGGGGACGACCGTGGCGTCCGACGACACCTCGGGCGGCACGAACCGGTCGTAGAAGGTGGAGGCGTCGTGACTCTCGCGCCGGGACGACCCGAAGGCGGCCGTGGACGTCGGCCGTCGGAGTCGTCGGACCGGCTCGTCGGCAGCGCCGAGCGCGGTCATGCGCTCCGCTCCGTCGATGGCGGGCGGGCGAACAGGCCGGCTCCGTCGTCCGGGCCGGGCGCACCGGCCAGGAGCTCCTCGACGGCCCGGATGATCAGGTAGTTGACCGACACGTCGCGGGCGTGGGCCAGGCGCCGCAGGTCCGAGTGCAGCGACACCGGCAGCCGGATGGCGGTGGCCACGCGCTCCTCGTCGTAGATCCTCGGTCGGGCCATCGCCGAACCCTACCGGGGGGGTGCTCCAGAATGGCGGATAGCGCGCGCAGAAATCCGCGCTCATACCCGGGCGGGCGGGACCACGCCGGAGTCCGGTCAGCGGCCCTTCCAGACCGGCGCCCGCTTCTCGACGAAGGCCCGCGAGCCCTCCTGGGCGTCCTCACTCCCGAAGACACCCGGCTGGATCTCCCCCTGGAGGGCCCAGACCTCCTCGTCGGTCCTCGAGGCGGCGGCCCGCATGAGCGTCCGGGTGGCCTGCACGCCGAGGGGGCCGTTGGCGGCGATGCGCTCCGCCAGCTCCACGGCGGTGGTCAGGACGTCACCGGGGGGGACCACCCGGTTCACCAGGCCGAGCCCCGCCGCCCGGCCGGCGTCGATCACGTCCCCGGTCATCCCGAGTTCGAGGGCGATGGCCAGGGGGATCCGGCGGGGCAGGAACACACCCCCACCGGCGGCGAACAGGCCGCGCTTGGCCTCGGGGATCCCGAACGTGGCCTCCTCGGACGCCACGATCAGGTCGCACGCCATGAGGAGCTCGAATCCCCCGGCCACCGCGGCGGCGTTGGCCGCCCCGATCACCGGCGTCGAGAAGCCGCCCCGGATGAAGGTGGCGAACGCCTCCATCCCCGCCTTCTGGTCGTCCGTGGGGGTCATGCCTCCTCCGGCGAAGGCCCGGAGGTCCATGCCGGCGCAGAACGCCCGGTCCCCCGTCCCGGTCAGCACGACGGCCCGTACCTGCTCGTCCGCCTCGGCCTCGAGCAGGCCTCCGCCGATGCCCGCCATCACGGCCACGTTCATGGCGTTGCGGGCCTCCGGCCGGTTGATCCGCAACGTCAGGATGGCTCCGGCGCGGTCGACCACTACCTCGTCGGACGTCTGGTCTGGCATGGCCCAAACGTATCGTGTCCAGGAGTTTTGCGGCTAGCCCTTCCCCCCCTGGGCGAGTGCGGCGACCGCGGCCCGGGCCTCGGCGCTGGTCGCCCAGTCGAACGCCGGGGCCACGGCCTGGTGACGCGCCGTCGCATCGACGAGCAGGGCCCGGCGGACCTGGACGAGGGAGCGCACCGGGGTCTGCGGGTTCTCGAGGATCTGACGGGCCAGTTCCTCGGCGCCGTCGAGGTGCCCGCCGTCCTCGACCAGGCGGGACAGCATGCCGCCGGCCATGGCCTCCTCGGCCGTGAACATGCGCCCGGTCATGGCCACGTCGTAGGCGAAGGCCGGCGTGCCCAGCTGCGGGATCAGGCCCGGCATGGCCAGTCCGATCCTGGTCTCGGTGACCTGGAACCGGGCGTCGCGCGAGGCGACCACCTGGTCGCACAGCAGCGCGGTGGCCAACGCGTGGCCGAGGCAGTACCCGTGGACGGCGGCGATGACCGGCTTCCAGTGCTCGCACTCGAGGAAGGCCTCGCGCTCGGTGGTCCGGCCGGCCGTGGACCCCTCGTCCATCGAGCGCTGGAGCCGGGCGTCGACGTCACCCCCACTGGAGAACGAGCGTCCCTGGCCGAAGAGGATGGCGACGTCCGCGGTGTCGTCGCCGTCCAGACGGCGGATCGCCGCGGTCAGCGCCTCGAGGTCCTCGTCGCGGAGGGCGTTGTGCTTCTCCCGGCGCTCGAAACTCACGTAGGCGATGCGGTCCCGCACGGTGTAGGCGACGCTCATGGGACCAGGCTCCCCGATGGCGAATTCGCCGTCAAGGTCCCATGGAGTCGGGGCGGGCCGAACCCGCCCGGGCCCCGGGTGCTGTCAGATGTCGGCCAGGGACACCATCGGCGAATTGAGCGGGGTGTTCCCGGTCGATCCGTCGAAGATGGCGTTGCCGAAGGCGAAGATGCCCCCGTCGGCGGCCACCAGCCAGTAGCCCCCACCGTCGGTGGTCGAGGCCGTGCCCACGATCGGGGAGGCCAGGAACCGGTTCAGCATCGAGCCGTAGAACACCGCGTCCCCGTAGTTGAACACCGCGCCGTTGGCCGCGGCCAGCCAGTAGCCGGCACCGGACGGCGTGGGGGCCAGACCGACGATCGGGCTGGACGAGTCGGGCGTGCCGGCACCGACGAACCGGGCGTCACCGAAGGCGAAGACCCCGCCGTTCGCGGCGACCAGGAAGTAGCCGAGACCGTCGTCCGTGGCCACCATGCCCACGATGGGCGACGTGAGGGGCTGGCCGCCCATCGAGCCGTAGAAGTGGGCGTCGCCGAAGTTGAAGACCCCGCCGTCGGAGGCCACCATCCAGTACCCCCTGCCGTCCCGGGTGGGCTGCATGCCTACCACCGGGGCATTGAGGTGCTTGTCGCCCATCGAGCCGTAGAACGGTGCGTCACCGAAGGCGAAGATGCCCCCGTCACTGGCCACCAACCAGTAGCCCCCGGCATCGGCCGTGCCGGAGATGCCCACGATCGGCTTGTTGAGCGGTTTGCCGCCCATCGAGCCGTAGAACTGGGCGTCGCCGAAGGCGAACACCCCGCCGTCCCGGGCCACCGTCCAGTACCCGTGATCGATCAGCTGGACCACGGTGCCCGCCGCCGCGGCGTAGTTGGCGTCGCCGGAGTAGGTGGCGACGATCCGCTGGGACGGCGTGGTGGGCAGGATGGCCGTGCAGGTGGCCCGGGTCACCCCACCGGAGGTGGTCGCCGGTGCCGCGGCGCACAGCTCGGCCCCCGAGGTGGCGTCGGTGAAGCGGACCGTGCCCGTGGGGGCGGGGAGCCCGGTGGGCTGGGCCAGCGTGGCGGTGAAGGTCACCGGGCGACCGGGCAGCACCGAGGCGGCCGAGCTGGTGGCCGACACGCTGACCACCGCCTGGGTGATGATGAGGATGGCCGGCGCGGAGACCGATCCGGTGTAGCTGGCGTCCCCGGCGTAGGTGGCGGTGAGCTGGTGGGTGCCGACCGGCAGGGTGCGGGCCAGGGGTGAGCAGGTGCTGGTCACCGGGGTGCCGGCGCCGCCGGGCTCGACGAGGTCGCCGGTGCAGACGGTGACCGTGGAGGTGCCGACCACGGTCGAGATGGTCACCGTCCCGGTGGGCGCCGGGAAGGTGGGCGAGGCGTGGGCCGGGGTCACCGTCGTGGTGATGGCCACGTGCTCCTCACTGTCGAGCGCCACCGAGGCCGGGTTGATCGAGGTGATGGCCGTGGTGGTGGTGTCGGTCCCCACCGTGAGGGCCGCCGCCGCCGTGGTCGACGAGGTGGTGAAATCGGCAGGAGCGGAGGCGTACGACAGGTGGAGGTCGTAGGTACCCGGAACCAGGGAGATGGTGCCGGGCGCACAGGAGCCGGTGGAGGGTGCACCACTGGCCCCGGCCGCCAGGGTCACGACACACAGGGTGGACGAGGCGGACGTGGTGGTGTTGACGGCGTCGACGACCACCGTCCCGGTCGGGCTGCCGAGGTACTGCGGGGCCACCGAGACGAGCACGGTGGGGCCGGCGGTGCCCACGTCGACCGTGGACGGGATCACCGAGACCAGGGCCGTGGTGGTGGTGGCCGGACCGACCGTGACCTGCGCCGCGGCGGTGGCCGACGAGTCGGCGAAGTCCGGGTCGGCCGAGTAGGTGGCGGTCACCGGGTAGGCCGACGCCGAGGCCGGGAGCGCGGTGGCCCCCGGGCTGCAGGCCGCGGTGCCGCCGGACAGGGGGGCCGTACACAGCGGGGTGCCGCCGGAAGTGAAGGCGACCGACCCGGTCAGGGTGCCGGCGCCGGCCGTGGTGACGGTGGCCGACAGGTCCACCGAGCCCTCGTTGCCGTAGATGGTCACGGCCGGGGTCGAGGTCAGGGTGGTGGTGGTCGCCCCCTGGGTGACGGTCAACGCCCCGGTGGCGGTTCCGGCCGAGCCGGCGAAGCTGGCGTCACCGGAGTAGGTGGCGGTGACGTCGTAGGCCGTGGCCGAGGCACCGAGGGCCGTGGCGGACGGGGTGCAGGCGGCCGTGGTGACGCCGAGCAGGGTCGAGACCGGTGCGGTGCACAGGGTGGTGGTGCCCGAGGTGAAGACGACCGTGCCGGTCGGGGTGACGGCGCCGGAGGCCACCAGATGGACCTGGGCCGTGACGTCGGCACCCGGCTCGGATCCGTAGGCCACGGAGGGAGGGGAGACCGCCACGGTGGTCGAGGTGACCGCCCGGGTGACGGTGAGCCCGGCCGGATCGGTTCCCGTCGAGGAGGTGAAGTCCGCGTCACCCGAGTACACCCCGGTGAGGGCGTAGGGACCACCGACGGGCAGCGCCTGGGCGGTCGTGGTGCAGGTCCCGGTGGACGAGCCGACCGGGAGGTCGACGGTGCACAGGGTGGTCGTCCCGGTGGACACCACGACGGTGCCGGTGGGGGTGCCGGTGAACTGCGGGGTGACCGTGACCGCGAAGGTGGCCCCGTCCTCGCTGCCGAAGGGGATCGAGGACGGATCCACCGAGACGGCGGTGGTCGTGGTGGCCGGGGTCACCGTGACGGCCGCCGGGGTGGTGGCGGCCGAGGGGGTGAAGTTGGTGTCCCCGGAGTAGGTGGCGGTGACCCCGTGGGCCCCGACGCCCAGCTGGACGCCGGACGGGACGGTGCAGGTGGTGGTGGGCAGGGCCACCGAGCACAGGGTGGTGGCGCCCGAGGTGAAGGTGACCGTGCCCGTCGGGGTGCCGGCGTAGGCCGGGGTCACCGTGGCGGTCAGCACCGACGAGGAGAGGTCGCCGTAGGTCACGGTCGAGGGCGAGACCGTCACCGCCGGGGTGGTGGCGGCCCGGGTGACCGTCATCGACACCGGGGTGGACACGGAACCGGTGTAGGCGCTGTCGCCGGAGTAGGTGGCGGTGAAGGAGTAGGGACCTCCGGCGGCGAAGTCGGAGTTGCCGGGACTGCAGGTGCCGGTGCCACCGGACAGCGTGATGACGCACACCGTGGTGCCGGAGTAGGTGACGTCGACCGTGCCGGTCGGGACGCCCGCACCGGTGTGGGCGACCGTGGCGGAGATGACGGCGGTCGACTCGTTGCCGTAGGCCACCGACGGGGGCGACAGGGTGGCGATGGTGGAGGTCGAGTTGGAGGTGACGGTGAGGTTCTGGGACGACGACGTCGAGGTCGTGTAATTGCCGTCGCCCGAGTACACGGCGATGACCGAGTACGGCGAGACGGAGGTGGCCAGGGCCGTCCCGGTGCCCACACACGTGGTGCCGGGCAGGTTGATGGTGCAGAGGTTCACCGGGCTGCCGGAGACGTAGGCGATGATGGCGACGGTGCCGGTCGGCGTGCCGCTGGTGGTCGGGCTCACCGCGGCGGTGAAGGTCGGGCTGATGCCGTACTGGACGGTCGAGGCCGAGAGCACCAGTGAGGTGGCGGTGGCGGCCCGGCTGACCGTGAGTGCCCCGGTGTCGGAGCCCGTCGAGCCGGAGAAGTTGGCGTCGCCGGAGTACGTGGTGGACAGGTCGTAGGGTCCCCCGGCCGGCAGCAGGGTGTCGGCCGGGGTACAGGTGGTGGCGGGCAGGGTCAGCGTGCAGACGGTGACCGGGTCACCGGCGACGGTGGTGGCGACGGTGACGGTCCCGGTCGGGGTCCCGGCGTAGGCCGGCGCCACCCCGGTGGTGATGAGGGCGGCGTGCTCGCTGCCGTAGAGGACGCCGGCCGGGACCACCGATACGGTGGCCGTGGTCGGGGCCCTGGTGACGGCCAGGTCGACGGGGTCGGTGGAGCTCACGGCGCCCGAGTAGTTCACGTCACCGAGGTAGGTGGCCACCACCGGGTTGGTGGCCGACACACCGAGCAGTGTGCCCGAGCTCACGGCACAGGTCCCTCCGCCCGCGCTCAGGGTGACGGTACACAGGGTGGTCGTGGTGGTGCCCGAGGTCGTGGTGACCGCCACCGTGCCGGTCGGTAGGGGGACGGGCGAGCCGAAGGCGACGCTGTAGACGACCGTGGCCTCGTTGCCGTAGGGGATGGAGGTGGCCGACGGGGTGAGGACGAGGCTCAGGCTGCCGGCCGGGGCCTGGGTCACGGTCAGGGTGGCCGGGTCGGTGCCGGTCGAGGCCGTGAAGTTCGGATCGCCGGGATACGACGCGGTCAGCGTGTAGGTGCCGGGGGTGAGACCGATGTTCGAGACGGGCACACAGGTGTGGGTCCCGTCGGCCTGGGCCGCCGGCATCGAGCACAGCGTCGACGTCAGGTTGGTGGCCGTGTTGGTGGCCGACACGGTGACCGGGCCGGTGGGCGGGCCCGCCGTCACCGGTGCCACCGTGACCGTCGGGGTGAAGCTGGCCGCCGTCTCCTGGCCGACCACGATCGAGGCCGGGGACTCGGTCAGGCTGGTGTGGGTGGTGGCCGGGACGACCGTCAGGGTCTGGGCCGACGAGACGGAGCCGGTGAAGTTGCCGTCCCCGGAGTAGGTGGCGGTCAGCGAGTACGGGCTGCCGGGAACGGCCAGGGCGGTGTCGGCCGGCGAGCACGAGCCGACGTTGCCCGACGCGCCGGTCAGGGTGATGGTGCACAGGGTGACCACGCCCGTCGTGATGGTGACGGTACCGGTGGCGGTGCCGTAGGTGAACCCGGGGACGACCGTGGCGGTGATGGT
>Ga0302196_10005564_pt1 | contig 11268 bp, 8 predicted proteins | sample II_Bog_N1_3_FD_198794 | JGI IMG/M metagenome (GOLD analysis project Ga0302196, IMG submission 198794) | Peat permafrost microbial communities from Stordalen Mire near Abisko, Sweden - II_Bog_N1_3 | ecosystem: Environmental > Terrestrial > Soil > Wetlands > Peat | place: Sweden: Abisko, Stordalen...
TGGTCGGCCGGGGCCGGTGGGCCCTGATCGCCGGCAGCATCCTGCAGGTTCTGATCATCGTCGCCGGCGTCGAGGTACCCGTGCTGTACGTCCTCGGCGTGATCTTCGCCGGCTTCTGGTTCGGCGGAATCTGGATGGCGAACCGGATCGAGCTGCCCGGTACTGGCTAGCCGAGGAGCCCTCGGCTAAAGTAACCATAGGTGAGCGGCCGGTAACGAACGGACCCGGAAGGCCCGGCCGGCAAGCACGGCGCCCGTCACGCCCTGACGGGTGCCGCTGGCCTGTGGGAACTCGCGGGCGCCGGGCCGGCGGCGATCGTGCCGACGGCGATATTAATCGCTAGTCGGCGTGCCGGGGCGGTGCCCCGGGCCGCTCGCCCGGGTAAGCTTCGAGCCGCGGGTTATCTCCTCGATCTGCTCGCGACAACCAGCCAGTTGCCCTGCGAGAAGGAGCGGCGTTGCCGGAACGTACTCTTGTCCTCATCAAGCCCGATGGCGTCCGCCGTGGCCTCATCGGAGCGGTCATCTCCCGGATCGAGCGTAAGGGCCTGAGCATCGTCGCGATGGAGCTGAGGACGCTGGACCAGGAGACGGCGAACACTCACTATGCCGAGCACGCGGGCAAGTCGTTCTTTGAGCCGGTGGTCGATTTCATCACCTCCGGGCCGCTCGTGGCCCTGGTGGCGGAGGGGCCCCGGGCCGTGGCGGCCTTCCGCGGACTGGCCGGGGCGACCGACCCGGTGCAGGCCACTCCGGGCACCATCCGCGGGGACCATGCGCTAGAGATCGGGGAGAACGTCGTGCACGGTTCCGATTCGGCTGAGTCGGCCGAGCGGGAAATAAAGATCTTCTTCCCCGAGCTCTCTTAAGCACCTTCTGCCAGCACGCGCCCCGGGCGGCGTGACTTTAGGAATTTGTTCACAAATTGCTTCACCCGGCCCACGAGGCTCCGAAGCGCCCGATCCGGAAGGTTGCCGTCCCCCATGAGCAACGCGATGGCGTTCCTCGGCCGCGATATGGCGGTCGATCTCGGCACGGCCAACACGCTGGTGTATGTGCGCGGGCGGGGCATCGTGCTCAACGAGCCCTCCGTGGTTGCGCTCAATACGAACACCGGGCAGATCGTCGCGGTCGGCATCGAGGCCAAACGGATGATCGGCCGGACCCCGGGCAACATCGTCGCCATCCGGCCGCTCAAGGACGGCGTCATCGCCGACTTCGACGTCACCGAGCGCATGCTCCGCTACTTCATCCAGAAGGTGCACCGACGCCGGCACATGGCCAAGCCGCGGATCGTGGTGGCCGTACCCAGCGGCATCACGGGGGTGGAGCAGAGCGCGGTCAAGGAGGCCGGTCACCAGGCCGGCGCGCGCCGCGTCTACATCATCGAGGAGCCGATGGCGGCGGCGATCGGCGCCGGGCTCCCCGTCAACGAGCCGACCGGCAACATGGTGGTGGACATCGGCGGCGGGACGACCGAGGTCGCGGTGATCTCCCTCGGCGGCATCGTCACCTCGCAGTCCATCCGCATTGGCGGGGACGAGCTGGACGAGGCGATCATCAGCTTCGGCAAGAAGGAGTACTCGCTGATGCTCGGCGAGCGCACCGCCGAGGAGATCAAGATGGCGCTCGGGTCGGCCTTTCCCGGCGCCGACGAGCCGCACGCCGAGATCCGCGGCCGGGACCTCGTCAGCGGCCTGCCGAAGACGATCGTGATTTCCGCATCGGAGGTCCGGCGGGCCATCGAGGAACCGCTTAACCTGGTCATCGATGCGGTGAAGACGACGCTGGATAAGTGCCCGCCCGAGCTTGCGGGTGACGTGATGGACCGGGGCATCGCCCTGACCGGCGGCGGGGCCCTGCTGCGCGGGCTCGATCAGCGGATTCGCGAGGAGACGGGCATGCCCGTCCATGTGGCCGACAACCCGCTGGACTCGGTGGTTCTCGGGACCGGGAGGTGCGTCGAGGACTTCGATACGCTGCGCCAGGTCCTGGTGCCCGAGACCCGCCGCTGATTCAAGGGACCGCCGCGTAGCGGCGCCCTACGAGGAGTCGCTTTGCACGACAGCCGGCGAGTGCGCCTGGTGCTCGCTGCTGCGCTGATCGCCGCGGTGGCGCTCATCACCGTGGACTTCCGGGACGGCGGCTCGTCCCCGCTCCGGCACGTCGGCGCCAGCATTTTCGGGCCCGCCGAGCGGGTCACCAGCGATGTCACCAGCCCGGTCTCCTCGCTCTTCGACTGGGTCACCGGCGGCCCGTCGGCCGACAGCAAGATCGCGGCCCTGCAGGCGGCCAACGCCCGGCTGCGGGCCGAGCTGAGCGCCGAGCAGCTCAGCCGGGCCGATGAGGCGCAGCTGTCGTCGCTGCTGCAGCTGGCCGGGCGCGGTGGCTACAAGATCGTCGCGGCCAGCGTCATCGCGGCGGGGCAGGACTACGCGAACTCGGTCACCCTGGACGTGGGCACCCAGGACGGCGTGCACGCCCAGGAGACGGTGCTCACCGGCGACGGCCTGGTCGGGACCGTGACCCAGGTCAGCCGGGACACCTCCACCGTGCTCCTGGCCACGGACGCGTCCGCGGTGGTGGGCGCCCGGATGGCGGACACCGACCAGGTCGGCTCCGTCACCGGGACCGGCGAGTCGCTGTCCGGGCCGTACCTGCTCCGGCTCCGGCTCTTCGACGCGAACGTGGCGCTGCATGTCGGCGAGCCGCTGGTCACCTTTGGCTCGGTGCAGGACCAGCCGTACGTGCCCGGGGTGCCGATCGGCCAGGTCAGCCAGGTGCAGGGCAACGCGGGCTCACTCACCCAGACGGCGCTGGTCAAGCCGTACGTTCACTTCACCTCGCTCGGTGTCGTCGGGGTGGTGGTCGCCGGCCCCGCCCGGGACCCACACGACTCGGTGCTGCCCGCCGCCCCGAAGCCCGCCCCCACCGTCACGGTGACGGTCACGCCGTCCTCCGCCGTGCCGTCCTCTGGCGCGCCGTCGTCGCCCGTGCCGGGCGGGTGACATGCGCCGGTTCCTGATTTCCTGCGCAGTCATCGCGGTGGCGCTGCTCGCCCAGCTCACCATCATCAACCGGCTCGCCCTGCCCGGCGGGGCGGGACCAGACCTCGTGCTGCTCGCCGTGGTGGCCCTGTCGCTGACCGGCGGCCCGCTCGCCGGCCTGCTGACCGGGTTCCTGGCCGGGCTGGCGCTGGACATCGCGCCGCCCGCGAGTCATACGATCGGGCAGTACGCGCTGGTGTTCTGCCTGGTCGGTTACGGCTGCGGCCGGCTGGCCGAGCTCGGTGACGCCTCGCCCAGCCTGTACGTGGCCATCTCGGCGGCGGGCGCCGCCGTCGGCGCGGCGCTGCACGCCGTGCTCGGCGTCATGCTGAGCGACCCGGAGGTCACCTGGGCCGCCGTGCGGCGTGTGCTGCCGCCGTCGCTGATCTACGACGTGATCCTGAGCCCGTTCGTGCTGTACGCCGTGGTCCGGCTCAACGGCTGGACCGGCCGGTCCGCGGCCGAGGACAGCGCGGCCGCCGCGGGTGTGTCGGCCGCCTGGCCCGTAAACATGGCCCAGCCAGTCGCGGCTGGGGCGGTCCGCCAGGCCAGCTCCTCGGGGACGCCCAAGCTGAACCTCGGTGACCGGCGCGGCGGCGGCTCCGCCGTCCGTCCCCCGGCCTGGCGTTCCAACCAGCAGGAACTGAAGCTCAACTTCAGCGGCGCGGGCCAGACGGCCGGGGCGGCCCGGGCTGCCAGGCCGAAGACGCCGAAGACGGTGAAGATGCACTTCGGCGGCGGCGCGGGCCAGACGGCCGGGGCGGCCCGGGCGGCCAGGCCGAAGACGCCGAAGACGGTGAAGATGCACTTCGGCAGCGGCGCGGGCAAGACGGCCGGGCCAGCCCGGTCGGCCAGGCCGAAGACGGCGAAGATGCACTTCGGCAACGGCGCGGGCAAGACGGCCGGGCCAGCCCGGGCCGCCAGGCCGAAGACGCCGAAGGTGCACTTCGGCGGCGGGCGGCGCGATGGCGTGGCGGCCCGGGGCGCCGGCGCGGCCTGGGCCGCGGCCCCCCGGTTCCGGCGGCGCAGCATCACCGGCACGGTCGGCACCGGGGGCGCGCTGAGCCGCGCCACGCCACGGCGCCGCACCTTCGCCAGCCCCAAGACCTTCAGCCGTCGCGGCCTGCCCGGCAGTCCGCTCGGGGCGGGCAGCTCCGTGCGCGTCCCCGGGCGGGGCACCTTCGGCCGCCGCCGTTCGTTCGGCAGACGTTCGTCCCTCGGCGGGAGCTCGCTCGGCCAGGGCTCGTTCGGGCGCCGCCCGGCACCACGGCTGAGCATGCGCCGCGGCACGCTGAGCGCCCGCCTGCGGCGGCTGCTGCCGCACCGGAACAGGGGAGATAGGTACAGGGGCAGGGGAGGGTATCGGTGATTTCGGCGTCCCGGCGGCGCATGGTGGTGCTGTACGTGGTGGTGGCCTCGCTGCTGATCACCCTGGGCGGCCGGCTCTGGTACATCCAGGTGATGAACGGCACCAGCTACGTGAAGCTGGCGTCGTCCAACCAGACCCGGAACATCGTCGTCCCGGCCGTGCGCGGCCAGATCCTGGACGACGTCGGCAACGCCCTGGTGACGAACCGCACCTCGCTGGTGGTCTCCGTCGACATGATGACGCTGTCCCAGCGGCCGGACGGCGGCACCTCCGTGCTGCGCGCCCTGGCGCCCATGCTGGGCATGTCCTACCAGCTCCTGCAGAACAAGGTGCGGTTGTGCGGCCCCAAGGTCAAGCAGCCGTGCTGGGCGGGCTCCCCGTACCAGCCGATTCCGGTGGACCAGAACGTGCCCGCCCAGGTCGCGCTGCAGATCATGGAGGAGCAGGGCACGTTTCCCGGCGTCACGGCGCAGACCGAGGGCGTCGTCAAGTACCCCTCCCCAGACGGCGCCGACCCGGCCCAGGTGCTGGGGTACCTGCTGCCCGCGACCACCCAGCAGCTGAAGGCGGACCACCTGCCCTCGCAGGTCGGCTACTCCAGCGCCGACCTGGTCGGGCAGAGCGGGCTTGAGGAGCAGTACAACAACGCGCTGGCCGGCAAGACCGGCACCAACACGGTATCGGTCAACGCGGCCGGGGACGTCACCGGAACGGCGGGCGGGACACCGGCCCAGTCCGGTGACGACCTGGTGACCAGCCTCAACTCCGAGGTCCAGGTTGACGCGCAGAATGCGGTGGACAACGCGATCGCCAAGGCCCGGGCGTCGGGCAACGACGTCAACCAGGGCGCAGCCGTCGTCATGACCACCACCGGCCGGGTTGTGGCCATGGCCAGCTACCCCGACTACAACCCCAACGTGTGGACCAATGGCGTCTCGCAGTCGGAATTCAACGCGCTGTTCGGCGCGCAGGATGGGGCGCCCGCCGTGAACTGGACCACCCAGGGCCAGTACGCACCCGGCTCCACCTGGAAGGTGACCTCCACCGCGGCGGCCGTGGCCAACGGCTTCCCCCTCGACGGCCTGTACGACTGCCCCGCGTCGGTGAGCATCGGCGGCCACAGCTACGTCAACGACGGGGAGTCAAACCAGGGCGCGATGACGCTCTCCGAGGCGCTCATCCAGTCCTGCGACACCGTGTACTACAACCTCGGCTACGAGATGTGGCAGCGTGACGATCCTGGCGCCAACGTCGTGACCAGCCCGAAGGCCCCCGTGCAGAAGATGCAGCAGATGGCCCTGGACTGGGGCTTCGGTAAGCCCACGGGTATCGACCTGCCCGAGGAGTCCACCGGCACCGTCCCGACCCGGGACTGGCTCTACTACTACTGGAAAGACAACGCGTATCAGGGTCAGGACTGGTGCAAGAACGGCCAGGCCGACGGCTCCTACGTGCAGCAGATCGAGTACCAGGACTGCCAGGACGGCAACGTCTGGGAGCCGGGCCAGGCCGCGATCGCCGCGATCGGCCAGGGCTACGACCTGGTCACCCCGCTGCAGCTGGCGAACGCCTACGCGGCGCTGGCCAACGGCGGCACGCTGTATCAGCCCCGGATCGGCGAGGCGCTGGTCAGCCCGTCCGGCCAGAGTGTGCAGAAGGTCATCCCGCCGGTCGCGGGCCACCTGCCGGTGTCGGCAAACACGCTCGCCTACATCAGGAACGCGCTGGCGGGCGTCGTGACGCAGGGCACCGCGGCCGGCGCCTTCTCCGGCTTCCCGCTGAACAAGGTCTGCGTGGCCGGCAAGACCGGTACCGCGCAGGTCATGGGAAAGGTCGCGACCTCCGTGTTCGCCTCGTTCGCGCCGTGCAGCAACCCGAAGTACGTGGTGGTCGTCATGATCCCCGACTCCGGTTACGGCGCCGACGCCTCCGCGCCCGCGGTGCGCCAGATCTGGGACGGCATCTACGGCCTGGAGGGGCATAAGGCCGCGCTGACCGGCGGCCAGGTGCCGTCGTCGCTCCCGCAGATCTCCGCCACCGGGCAGATTGCCCCGCCGAAGGGATACAGCGGATGAGCCTGGGACGTCCCAGTACCGGCTACGGCCGGCTCGGGGTCGCGCCGCGCGGCCCCCGGGTCGGCGCGTTCACACCCAAGCGGCGATCTGTGTTCAGCCGGGTGGCGTCGCAGGGCTCCTTCCTGCGGCACCTGGACTGGGCGCTTATCGCCGCCGTGCTCGCGCTGTGCGCGGTGGGGATCGTCCTGGTCTGGTCGGCCACCGAGCCGACGCTGGCGCAGGAAGGGGCCAACACCCGGACCTACCTGGACAAGCAGGCGGTCTTCGTCGTGCTCGGGCTGGTCCTTATGGTCCTCGTCAGCCTGGTCGATTACCGCCAGCTCCGTGTCTTCGCGCCGGTCATCTACGGGGTGGCCGTACTGGGGCTGCTGGTGGTCCTCACCCCGCTCGGGTCTACCGTCAACGGCGCCAAAGGCTGGATCGACCTGCCGGCCGGGTTCCAGATCGAGCCCTCGGAGTACGCCAAGATCGCGCTCATCCTGATGACGGCGATGCTGTTCAGCGAGCTGCGCGAGGGAGCGCGTGACCCGGCCACCGGGCGGTCGGACCCCAGCCTGCGTGACGTGGGGATCGTCATCGCGTGCGGGCTGCCGCTTATCGGCCTGGTGGTTATCGAACCGGCGCTCGGCATCTCCCTGGTCCTCGTGGTCGAGCTGGCCGGACTGATCCTGCTGTCCGGTATCCGGCTGCGCTGGGTCATTGCCCTGGCCACGGCCGCCGCCATCGGCGTGACCGCCGTGCTCAGCATGCACCTGCTCAAGGGGTACCAGCTCACCCGGCTGACCGCGTTCCTGCACCCGGCGTCCAATTCGGCCGGATCGGGCTACAACGAGATCCAGGCCAAGATCGCGATCGGCTCCGGCGGTATGTTCGGCGAGGGCCTGTTCCACGGTCAGTCGGTATCCGGCAGCTACGTGCCGGCCCAGAGCACCGACTTCATCTTCACCGTGGCCGGCCAGGAGCTCGGCTTCGTCGGCGCAGTCGTGATCGTCGCCCTGCTCGGCGTGGTGATCTTCCGCGCGCTGCGCATCGCCACCCGCGCCGACGACCAGTTCGGCATGCTGGTGGCTGCGGGCATCGCGATCTGGTTCCTTTTCCAGTCGTTCGTCAACATCGGCATGACCGTCGGCATCATGCCCATCACCGGCCTCCCGCTGCCCTTCATCTCCTACGGCGGCTCCGCCATCCTCGCCGACATGATCGCCATCGGCCTGCTGCTGTCCGTGCACCGCAAACGCCAGGTCTTCGAGTAGCTGTGCTTGCCTGGGGGGGCGACCCCCCTGGAACCCCCGCTGCGCTGTGCTGGCCCGGGGGGGCGCCCCCCCCGGAACCCCCCGCTGCGCTCCGCGCCCGCGCGGTGGTACCTCGCCGACACACCGGCCACTCGCCGGGCACAAGGCCCGGCTCGCTGGGCCGGTAACGGGCGCCTCGCCGTAATCCGATTGTGCTTCTCGCCGACAGCACCGGCCACTCACCCGGACCTTCGGCCCGGACTCGCTGGGCCGGTCACGAGCGTCTCGCCGTGACCCGCAGTGGTTCTCGCCGATAGCAGTGGCGGTGTTGTCGGCGAAGTACGTCGCGGGCTACGGACCGGCGGGCCGCAGGCCCGGCCGCCCAGCGAACCGGGCCTTCAGGCCCGGTGAGTGGCGGTGTTGTCGGCGAGGACCGCCATCGGGGCGTCGCGGGGGGTTCCGGGGGGTCGCCCCCCGGGCTAGCACTGCCCCCCGGGGCTAGCACTGTCGGAGCGGTTGCTCGCCGTGGGTAGGCTGGTGCAATGCCAGTGGAGTCGGTTTTCCCGCGCCTTGAGCCGCTGCTCCCGCGCGTCCGGAAGCCGATCGCCTACGTCGGCGGCGAGGTGAACTCGGTCGTTAAGGACTGGGACGCCACGGACGTGCGCTGGGCGCTGCTCTACCCGGACGCCTACGAGGTGGGACTGCCCAACCAGGGCGTGCAGATCCTGTACGAGGTTCTCAACGAGCGGGACGGTGTGCTGGCCGAGCGCAGCTACAGCGTCTGGCCCGACCTCGAGGCCCTGATGCGGGAGCACGGCCTGCCCCAGTTCACCGTGGACGCCCACCGGCCGGTGGGCGCCTTCGACGTGCTCGGCGTGAGCTTTTCCACCGAGCTCGGCTACACCAACCTGCTCACCGCCCTCGATCTGGCCGGCATTCCGCTGCACAGCGCGGACCGCGACCCCGCGGGCGGCACCTGGTACCCGCTCGTAATCGCGGGCGGCCACGCCGCCTTCAATCCCGAGCCGGTCGCCGACTTCCTGGACGGCGTGGTTCTCGGCGACGGCGAAGAGGCCGTGCTGGCCGTCACGGACCAGATCCGGGCCTGGAAGGACGCCGGGCGGCCAGGTGGCCGAGACGGCCTGCTGGCCGCGCTGGCCGGCTCCGGCCGGCTGTACGTCCCGCGGTTCTATGACGTCGGCTACCTACCGGACGGGCGCATCGACCGGGTGACGCCGAACCGGCGCGGCGTGCCGCCGGTCGTGGCCAAGCACACGGTGATGGACCTCGACGAATGGCAGTACCCGACCCGGCCGATCGTCCCGGTGGCCGAGACCGTGCACGAGCGTTACAGCGTGGAGATCTTCCGCGGCTGCACCCGCGGCTGCCGGTTCTGCCAGGCCGGCATGATCACCCGGCCGGTCCGGGAGCGGAGCATCACCACGATTGGCGCCATGGTCGAGAAGGGCATGACCGCGAGCGGGTTCCAGGAGGTTGGCCTGCTCTCGCTGTCCAGCGCGGACCACAGCGAGATCAACGAGATCGCCAAGGACCTGGCCGACGCCTACGAGGGCACCAACACCGGGCTGTCGCTGCCGTCGACCCGGGTGGACGCGTTCAACGTGACGCTTGCCGACGAGCTCAGCCGGGGCGGCCGCCGGTCCGGCCTGACGTTTGCCCCCGAAGGCGGCTCGGAGCGGATGCGCAAGGTGATCAACAAGATGGTCACCGAGGAAGACCTGATCAGGACGGTCACCACCGCCTATTCGAGCGGCTGGCGGCAGGTGAAGCTGTACTTCATGTGCGGGCTGCCGACCGAGACCGACGAGGACGTGCTGGCCATCGCGGGGCTGGCCCGCAAGGTGATCCAGGCCGGGCGGGAGGCGACCGGGCGGCGCGACATCCGCTGCACCGTATCCATCGGCGGGTTCGTGCCGAAGCCGCACACGCCGTTCCAGTGGGCCGCCCAGTGCGACCATGAGGTCGTGGACGCGCGGCTGCGCAAGCTCGGGGCCGCGCTGCGCTCCGATCCCGGCTACGGCCGTGCGATCGGCTACCGCTACCACGACGGGCAGCCGTCGGTGGTCGAGGGCCTGCTGTCCCGGGGCGACCGCCGGGTCGGCCGGGTCATCCTCGCCGCGTGGCAGGACGGCGCGCGTTTCGACGGCTGGAGCGAGTACTTCTCGTTCGACCGCTGGGCGGCGTGCGCGGACAAGGCGCTGGATGGCGAGCCGGTCGACCTGGCCTGGTACACCACGCGCGAGCGGGACCGCGACGAGGTACTGCCCTGGGATCACCTCGACGCCGGGCTCGACCACGACTGGCTGTGGCAGGACTGGCAGGACGCGCTCAGCGGTGCGGCCGAGGTCGAGGACTGCCGGTGGACCCCCTGTTATGACTGCGGGGTCTGCCCCTCGATGGGAACCGAGATCCAGACGGGCCCGACCGGTGAGCGCCTGCCGGCCGGCACCCGGCTGCTTCCGGTGCTGAACGTGAGCTGACATGGCCGCGACCCGCACCCCGCCTGCGCCGAAGGGCCCGCCGCCGGCCCCCGCGGTGCAGCATCTGCTCGTCACCTACGCCAAGCGGGGCCGGATGCGGTTCGCCAGCCACCGCGACGTGGGCCGTGCCTTCGAGCGGGCGGTGCGCCAGGCCGGCGTGCCAATCGCCCGGTCGGCGGGGTTCAACCCGCACCCGAAGATCTCGTATGCGAGCGGGACCCAGACCGGTGTGGCGAGCGAGGCTGAGTACCTCACGCTGGCGCTGACCGTGGCGCAGGACCCGGCGCGGCTGGGGGCGGCACTGGACAGCGGCCTTCCGGACGGGATAGACGTTATCGAAGTCAGGGAGGATTCCGGCGGTGCGCTCAACGGCCGCCTGACGGCGTCGGAGTGGCTGATGGAGCTGCCGGGAATTTCGTCGGACGCTGCTACCGCGGCGGTCCGGCAGTTCCTGGCTGCCGCCGCCGCCCCGGTGGAGAGGCTGACCAGCAAGGGTGTCCGCCGCCTGGACGCCCGTGGCGTCGTGCTGACGATGGACGTCAGCCTGCGCGCCTTCACCGGATACTCAGGCGAATGTGCGATAATCCGAATGGTTGTTCGGCATTCGGAGCCTGCTGTGCGGCCCGAGGATGTACTGACCGCGCTGCGGCAGATCGCCGGCCTGGTGCCCGCCTCGGCGCCGGCCGTGACAAGGGTGGCCCAGGGCGTGGTCGGAGACGGCGGACTGGCCGGACCAGTGGGACAGCCAGTCGGACAGGCTGCTCTCTCGCCCACTGCAGAACACAAGGACGTGCCATGAGGGCGCCCGTGCGCCCCATGGGCTGCGGACCCCTGCTGCCCGGCAGCACGCTGGTCCGCTTTTCCGCGAGGCGGCCCAGCCGCTCTGCGGCTGCGCGGAATGCGGGGCTTTTCCCGCGGCCCCGCGCAGAACTGAGACAGGTAACGAACCTGGGTGCCGTAGCCGCCATCCTGGCCGGCTCCGCCCAGGGAAGAGGAAACGATGTGCTCCCGCGCGGCGCGCAGGACCCCTGGCGGGTCCGCGCGC